>Ga0268299_1004680_pt1 | contig 10319 bp, 8 predicted proteins | sample NOBtaG_FD_193484 | JGI IMG/M metagenome (GOLD analysis project Ga0268299, IMG submission 193484) | Activated sludge microbial communities from bioreactor in Nijmegen, Gelderland, Netherland - NOB reactor | ecosystem: Engineered > Bioreactor > Aerobic > Activated sludge | place: Netherlands... | reverse complement strand
GGCTCATCCCACGGAACTGTCCGGACTGCTGCGTGCTGAGATCGAATCCACAGAACTTGAGGAATTGTCGGTGATGCGGAAACCGGCGCAGGTCCCCGGCTTCCGCCAAAATCGTGAGCGCAAGAATCGGTCCCACTCCCGGTAAGGTGCGCAGCCGTTGATAGTCGGGATGGGACTGAAGCGCCTGGTCGGCCTGTTGCTCAATCGCGAGCCGGGTGGCGCACAGGTGCTGATGTTCCGCCAGCATCACACGGAACATCTGGATGGCCTCGGAGTCTTCCGCCACGGCAAGCCCAATGCTCTGACTCGCGGTGGCATAGAGGTCGGCGAGGAACCCCCGTTTATTCACTTTGCGGCCCACCACCGTCCAGGCCTCGTGCTCAAACACGTCCGGAGCATAGCGGGTAATGGCGGCGGGACAGGGAAACCGATGCAGCAGCTGCGTAAACCACTGCGCACGGGAGTTCGTGTAGTAGCGTTCGGCCTCCGGGAAGTACAACGGGAGGTAATGGGTCATGATGCTATGCTGGACCTGGACCTTCCGGAGCGAGATCTGATAGTGGGTCTGCGCGAGCTCCTGAAGATCGTTCATGCGGTGGACTAGCGGATCGTGATATCGCTGGGAGACGCCAGTCTTGAGCAAATGGAGCAAGACTTGTGTGTCCTTCGGATCATTCTTATCCCACGAGTTGTAGAGCGCATCACGCGTTCGCGCCACGGCGAGCGACGCAATCAGGCGCAACTCAAAGCCGCATTGCCCCAGATAATAGGCGAGGGGCCGGTGGTAGTTGCCCGTGGCTTCAAACCCAATGAGGACCGGCGTCTTCAACGCGCGCAGCCGGTCGCGCAAGGTCTCATAATCCGGCTGGCAGTTCCTGATCCGCCATCGCTGCCGGCGGCCGGTCGGTGGCTCGACCAACACTTCATGAACCAATTTCGCCACATCAATCGCCACGAAGGTACAATTCTGCGGGGGTGCGGCCGGCGCGATCATAGGATGCCCTCCTCCTAGAGTGCGTTGCTGCTCGGCATTCTAGGGGAGATCTGAACGAACGATGATGCCTGTTCCGCTTATACTACGGTAGTGAATTTGCCAGCCGTGTTATGGATGCCTGGGCCTATAGCCACGGCATCCAGCTGGACTTTATTCGACCCGGCAAGCCCGTTGAGAATGGCTTCATCGAGAGTTTCAACGGGCGTCTCGGAGATGAGTGCCTGAATGTCGAGGTATTCTTCACGCTCGACGATGTACGCGAGACATTGGCGCGATGGCAGGAGGATTACAACCGCACTCGACCACACAGCGCGCTGCACGATCAGGCGCCAGCCTGCTTTACAGCGGACTGGGCCGCCATCACGATGGCTCAGGCCTCTTCCGAATTACAGGAGACGCTCACGTGAGCTATGATAGCTTCGCATGGCCGCCCTGGCGGCTCAAACCGATCACGCGCAGGCAAAATTCTCAGGTCTCATCTGGCCTACATTCGCCGGGCGGGTCATGGATAGACTGGATAAAATGGAGGGTGGTCCGATAAATGGGGGCCGCGTATTGGAGGCGCTTCACAAATTCCTGCAGGTTCAAATGGTGGGCCGTGGCGAGATGTAAGGGAGCGTGCATATGGTTGGTGGTGATGGAGGCACGGGTATATGAACGATCACGACGTGTCGTCATGGTCAGAACGATGGTGCCGGCCTCCCTCGAAAGGCGGTGAGCAAGTTTGTCGTAAAATTCGGCCCTGTCTCGCTGCCACTGGCGTCGTCGTCGCACGACGTCGATCCGGAGGTCTCGTGAGCGGTCGAGCATCTGTTGGATCACGCCGGCGACGAGGCCGCTCTCGGTATGGTCAGCCACCTGTTGAGCGAGCCGTCGAAGGCGTTTTCCACCCATCGGGAGGTCGCTGCGGAGTTGTTCCTTGACGAGGTCGGCAACCTGCACCCCGGATGGACAATGAACAATTAATTGTTTGATCGCGAGATTGTGTAATTTCAGGGCTTCCCGTGTTTCACGTGCAGCGGTCAAATTGTGCAGGACTCGCGCGGGAAAGAAGATGGATTCCTGTTTCCCCGTATCAGACAGCCATCCGCCGACCCGCACCAGGGGGGTCGCGGTATTGACGAGGCGATGATCAAAATCAAGGGCGATCATGCCGTATTTCTTGGGATGCTGTTGCTGGGGCGGAGGCACGAGTAACGTGAATTGCAGATGCCATTGCCACGTGGTGTCGTTCCTGAGGCGTGCGTTGGCGCCTTTCGCGTCGGCGCCTGTCAGTGGCTGTTGTTGCGAGCCACTGAGGGAGACCTGTTTTAGGATAGCGTCCACGGGCAGTAACGGAGTGAAAATGATCTCAAATGGGATTGGGACATTACGGACAAAAAACGCGCCTTCAGTTCTGGCGAGATCCCGTTGACTCCGTTCTCCAAGGTCCGCGTCCTCTGCGAGTTGCGACACCGTGTTGAGCGCAAACCGGCGGTTGTTCGCGAAGACTTGGCTGGACTGAGTCGTGCCGCTGTGCGTCAGCGGCGGGATCCGAAGTCCTTGGCGGCCGAAGTCATGCGTGAAAAACAATGAAGTGGGAGGGGCCGTTTCGGTCCTTGGGGGGAGCCCGCCGGCCGGGATGCGGCGGATGGTGGCTTTCATGCGATCGAGCACCGCGGTGCTGTGAGAAGGGGGCAGCGCACTCGTGCGAGCGAGGTGGAGCAGGGTGTTATGCAAGCGCTTAGTGACTTGCGCAAGTGCCTCCCTCATGTGCTCAGGGTAGGGACGGTATAGGCTGCTGGAGTCGTGACAGGTGTCGTATTCCTGCTTGGCGATGCGATAGGTACTGGAGATGGCTTGAAGCGTTGGGTCTTCGAGATAGCCCTCCCGACCTGTGTACTGTTCAATGTACGCGAGTGGATCTGCGGTGGGCAGAACTCCGTGTCCGGAGATCTTCTCGTCCCGAGCGGCCTGATCGAATTGTTTCTGTAGAGTCTCTTGTTGGCGATGCGCCTCCTCGTACGCTTTCACCATGGCATTCCAGAGCGATTGTATCTGGTCAGCCTCCTCTCTGACAGGGGCCGGCAAGGCCGCATACGACGAAAAGATAAGGTAGGCAGGGTACGTATAGACCCGTGTTAACCACGTCTGAATGCCGGCGGTCATGCTGCAATCTCCTCTGCCAGAGGTCTCGTGTGCCAAGGCGACGTGCGTATGGAGGTCCGCACGACTTGTTGAGGGGATTTTAAGCGGTTCTTCCACGTGAGCGTAGGAGCAATTGCCCCACATGGTTGGGGTTCCCCCTAAGCGAAAGGCAGCAGGCTCATACGTGAAGTGGATCAGCGAGAAAGTGAGGCGACGGTTCGGTAGTGATCTGTAGAGGTGTCATGCTCCAAGCTGTGTGGGGCAAGCCGTGTTTTGTGTTGGTTTTATAATCAGTTGAAGAAGTGTAGGGAATTCCCTTCGCCGGCGTCTTCGAGCCTGTCGAGGGCAGACGCAGCGGGGGGTCAGGTCCTAAGCATGACTTCAATCGAGGCGTTCGGCCTTGGTGATATAGAGCAGTTCTGTCTTCGTCCGAATTGTCTTACTCCCTCCCGGATCAGTAATACAGGAAGGCGTGACTGACAAGGTCTTGGAGAAGGAGATCTGATGCGATGGGCGGATCAATATAACGTACTGCGGGGAGCGGTGCTGTCATCTCCTGCTACTCATGAATGGATTCGTGAGCTGATCGTGCGTTTGGAAGGCAAAGATCCGGTCGATGTTCTGAATGGGCTCGAGGTTGTGGCAAGACTCATGCGCATGCGTCATGAGGCGGTGCTCGCCGGTGAATGGGACCAGTTGGATCTGCAGCGGCCTTTCGGTGAATGGGGCAATCCCCTGCGGGACTGAAACACTGACTCCGCGACATGGAGCGTAGATCTAGTGGAATCGCGCGGTTAGGGAGAGCCTGCACAAGCAGGGGATCCCGGTCCCGCCGAAAGGGGAATATCGCCCAGATCGAACCGTTCGTATACTGCTCTTCATGAGCGCTGCTGTGCTTCCATCTGCTATCGCCGATCCCATGTTGGTTCCCTGTGTGCTCCATTCCGCGCAGGACAATCTATACGAGGCGGGGAAGATCGTTGGGCTCTCGATGCATCACTGCCACGTCGAGAGTCAAGCTGACGTGACACCGGGGATGGCCCTCTCCGTGTTCGTGATTCTCCCGGACACGCGTCGTGTCCTGGTGTTGGAGGAGGCCTTGGTGACATGGGTGCGGGCGGAGGAATTCGGATTACGTCTGAATGCACTTCGGAGTGACGATGCCGCGCAATTGGAAACCCACCTCGCTAGCCAAAAGGTGGCCGCTGACTCATGTTGAATATTCATCGCATTGATCACGAAGCGTCGCACACGCACTGTTGGCGCGTAACCGTCCAGCGTCGCACGCGCGTCTACGTGCGGAGCTTCAGTGACGGCCGCTACTGCGGAGCTCAGCAGGCACTGCTGGCAGCCCAGGCCTACCGGGATGAACTGATCACGTCTCATCCTCCTCTGAGCAAGCCAGTCTATTGCGCCATTCTCAAGAAGACGAATCGGTCCGGTATTTCAGGGCTGAGCCGCGTCGATCGGTGGGAAGTATCTGGGGGGCGTCGCGTCCGTCGTCTCTACTGGGAAGCCCAGTGGCCGATCGAGAACTGTCGATCACGGCACAAGAAGTTTTCCATCCTCAAGTACGGAGAAGACGAAGCGTATCGACGGGCTCTCAAGGCACGGGAAATCGGCATCAAGGCGATCTCGTTGCAGACGTTTTCGCCATTCGCATCGAGAGGCCCGGTGAACGAGACGGCTGCGTAGCAACCGTGCTTCCGGGCGGCGGTTCAGTCTCCGTCTTGTAGACGGTCGACGAGCGCCTGAATCGTCAGCGGGGCGTTGCCTTCCACTCGATTGTTCACGAGGACATAGGTCGTACGGTTCTCTGCGGTGGCCTGCTGTATCAGACTTCCCGTGTCTTGACGCATCTCCGGTAGTTCCCCCACAATCTTGTCATAGGGCTCCGCCCGCTTCTTGGCCGCCTCATAGGTCATCTTGAGTGGAGTGAGGAGGCGCAACACTGTGAACGGGGCGGTGAAGGTTCCCATGCGCTGATGCTGCTCGGCCAGTGGGGGCATATAGGACCAATGATTGTATACATGGGCGACGCCGTGCGCCGCTAGCATGTCGTGGTAGCGTGGCCCAAGCAGGCCCGCGTTGCGGATCTCTACGGCGTACTTGAAATCGGTCGACAGGTGCGAAAAGAAGCTATCGAGTCTTCCGATGAATTCTTCCACTGGCATGCCGTGCCGCTGAAACTCAAAGAGGAAAGGGCCTGTGTTTGCACCGAACTTCGCGTCTCGATAGGGTTGCAACACGAGTTTGGTAAACGCGTCGGCATTCAGAAAAGTTGGGTTCACCTGTCCGGCTCGTGGGCCGTAGCGGGCATGTTTCGCATAAGTTGGTATCGTCAGCTCTTCCCACACTTTGAAGCACATCTCAAAATCTTCGGGGATCTGTGAGAGATACCGCGTGAGCTGGTTCGCGGACGGCGGCCGATAGAACGTGGCATCATTGCCCACCGTCCGAAACAGCGGCTGGCCCTTGTAGAGATACTGGCAGAATTCTCCGAGGCAGTCACGAGTAAAGCCCGTCTTGCTGTACTTCCGTGTATAGATTTGTCCCTGCCAGCCCTCATAGGTCCAGGTGGAGGTGCCGAAGCGGATTAGGGGAGAGAGCGTCATGCTCCACAGTGTACGGATCTGATACATCATCCTCAAGTGAGAGCGTCTCCTCCGCGTCGGGAGCTGATAAGGGTCGAAATCGGCTCACTGTGACTGTCACGGTTGCAAAATGTTCTTCCACTCTACCTGTCACCAAATAAGCCTGATTTGAGGCGAGAAGGTGACCGTACCGTCGGTAGGTGTTGGGAAAGAACGTGGCGTCATACAAACCGGTCCGATCCTCGAATGTCACAAATTCCATGGGCTCGCCTTTCTTCGTGGACACCACCTTCTCCGTCACTAGCCACCCCAGCAGCGTGACTTCCTTGCCGATGTGCTGTGCCAAGTCCCGTGCGGGGAGAGTCGACAGGCCTGCAGGCACCTCTGTGAAAAGGTCCAGTGGATGACCGCTGAGGGGAAATCCGAATAGTTCGAACTCGTGTGCCAGCTTCTGCTGAGTTGAGTACTCCGTTGGAATCGGCAGATACCCGACTGGCTTTCCCGACTGATCGGCGAAAAGCCGCCAGATCAGCGCGGGCCTGGTCAGCTCTCCAGCCACGGAATCGAAACAACCTGCCTTGATCAGCAAGGTGGTTTGCGCGGTCTCCGGCTGCAGACGATCGAGAAAGTGTTGAAGTGATCGATACGGTCCATGGGCCTGTCGTTCCGCCACCATCTGCTGCACGAAGTCCTCGCGCAAGGCCTTGAGGTGCATCAATCCGACCCGGATGGTGGTGCCGCATCCACGATAGGCCCAGTCACTCGCGTTGATGTCGGGCGGAAGCATGGTGAGCCCCATCCGTCTGCCCTCGGACAGATAGGCGAAGGCGGAGTAGTATCCGCCTTGATTACTGATGACGGCGGCGAGGAACTCGGCGGGGTAATGCGCCCGCAGGTAGGCCGATTTGAAAGAGACCTGCGCGTAACTGGCGGAATGCGGCTTACAGAAACTGTACCCGGCAAAGCTCATCATCATGGCCCACACCTGATCGACCACCGCGCGGGAAATCTGCCGTGCCGCGGCTCCGGCATAAAACTGCCGTTGATAGTCCCGCAGTTGCCGCTCTTTGTGTTTCTTGCTCAAGACCTTGCGCAGTTGATCGCCGTCATGCACCGAGAATCCGCCTAGCGCCACGGCCACCTTCATCACGTCTTCCTGGTACACCATGATCCCGTGTGTTTCGGCCAGCACCGTATCGAGCAGCGGGTGCAAGGCGCGATACGGCTGTCCGTGCGCCCGCTGGACGAAATCATCGGCAAACACATTGGCCGCCGGACGGATGATGGAGGAGACGGCGACGAGATACTCAAAGACGTCCGCCTGGGCGCGCCGGGCCGGCGGCATGGTCGTCCAGAGCTTCTTGAGCAGGAGTCTGGTCGCGGGAGACTCCACATAAAAGCAGCCCATGGTCTCCCCGCGCCGGATCAGTTCCTGCGTGGGGGCATCGCTGATCGGGTCCCAGGCGGCATAGTCGATGATGCGGCCGCTGTTGGCGGCAATGGCGGCCAGCGCATCACGAATGACGGCGAGCGAACGATTGCCGAGCAGGTCGATTTTCACCAGTCCCGCATCTTCGGCCTGGTCCTTTTCCCATTGAATGACGGGCCAGCCGGATGCAGAGGGTTCCACCGGAACATACCGGCGAATCTCATCAGGGACGAGCACCACGCCGCCGGGATGGAGCCCGAGATGGCGGAAATGTCCTTGGAGCTGTCCCGCCCAGAAGAGAATGTCCGGCCAGGGCGGGTTGAGGCGTAATGCCCTGCAGACCTGTGCGGCCCACGTCTGCAGAGTGGCGTCGGTGGTGACTTCAACGAAGTCGGCTCGGCGGTGCAGGAGGTCCAGGACCTTGCCGATTTCCGCCGCCGGCAATCCATGCACCTTGGCAATTTCCCGCATGGCCGCCCGCGCCGCCAGGGTGTTCTGATTGGCGACCATGGCGGCCTGTTTCGCCCCGTAGCGCGCGAACACCCATTCGAGAATTTTGGGACGTTCATCCCAGGGAAAGTCGATATCGATGTCCGGCGGGTCATTCCGTCCGGCGTTCAGGAATCGCTCGAACAGCAGGTGATGTCGAATCGGATCGACGTGGGTGATGCCGAGGCAATAGGAAACGATCGAGGCGGCCGCGGATCCACGTCCGCATGTGCGAGGCGCTTGACGGACGATCTCATCGACGACCAGAAAGTAATCGGCAAAGCGTTTCTCGCGAATGACGGCGAGCTCCTTCTCGATGCGCTCGCGAATGACCTCAGAGAGCACGTCGTACCTCCAGACGGCTCCGTTGTAGGTTTTGGTTCGCAACGTCTCGAAAGCGCCGTCTGCGGACATCTGACGAAAGGAGGGAAAGATCGTGGTCTGGAAGTCCCAAGCGGTGGCGCACTGGTCCGCGATGCGACGTGTATTGCCGAGCGCCTCAGGGACATGCGGCAGGGCGCGAGCAATGACTGAGCAAGGCATAAGCCAATGGGAGGACGCGCAACAGCGCTCCGGTCGAAGTCGGGAGAGCGTCGTGTTCTCGGCGATCGCACGCAAGAGTCGATGCGCCTCGAAGTCGGTCGGGCGAAGCATGGCCGCACGCGTGGTGGCGACCGGGGGGATGCGGCTCTGGCGACTAAATGTGACAGCTTCTTGAAGCTCGGCGCCAGGGGTCAGCTCAACGTACAGGTCCTCACCCACCTGTGCCTGCCACGCGGTGAGGGCGACAACATCATCCGAAATGATGACGAGGCCGGCTCGATAGCGTTGTACGGTCTCGATAAACTCGAAGGGTTCCTGCTCATGACGAGCCGAAAGCAATCGGCACAGATTGGCATAACCCTCTGGATTTTTGGCCAACAAGACGGCGCGGTGCTGGCCCTTGATCAGTTCCGCTCCCAGGATGGGCTTGAGCCCCAAGTGCTTCGCCACGTCAAGAAAGCGAATCGCTCCGTACAGTCCGTTGGTATCGGTCAGGGCCAGCGTGTCGTGTCCTTGGGTGTGAACGGCTTCACAGAGGGTTTCAAGTGTCGGGACCCCCCACATGGGCGAATACGAGGAATGGGTGTGGAGATGTACGAAGCCGGAGAACATTCACTGCGCCCTCCCATACCGAATCGCCTGCTCGCCGAACCGTTGATGGAGCCGGTCGAGAGCCAGGGCAAGCCGCTGGCTCCGGTCGCGAGTTCGTTGTACCTCAGGTGGCCGTTCATCAAAAAGCGAGCCCTGTTCGGCAAAGGAGGTGAGCTCGGTCAGGGTGACCGTCATCACTCGAAGGCGGATACGCCGCTGGAAGGTCCGGTGAAAGAGCCCCTGGAGCAGTCCGGAGAGATCGATCTCCCAGCAGGATTCCGGGGTCACCCTCGCCTTGGTGCTCACTTCGCGATGATCGCTGTAGCGAAGGCTCAGGAAGAGTCCGCCACACATCCGGTGCTGACTGCGGAGTGTGCGGCAGAGCCGTTGCAGACTATCCGCCAGTCGTCCTTGGAGGCGTGCATCGTCCACTTCGTCGGGGGTGAGGGTGATGGTGTCGCTCAGGACCGGATGGGCGACCGGCGGAATGACAGGTGTGGGGTCGATGCCCTGTGCCCATCGGGAGAGCTGTCCGGCATAGGTGCCGAGCACGACCTCCAGAGCCTCGAGAGGGCTGTCCGCGATGTCTCCCAGCGAGCGGAGGTTGAGATCGTCCAATCGTTTGAGCACCGTCCGCATGCATGGGCGATGCACGCCGGGCAAGGCTCGAATCGATAGCGGAGACATAAAGAGGCGTTCCGATCCCGAGCGGACATCGTACAGTTCGGAAGGGGCCACCAAGGCCGCAGCCGTTTGTGCCACCAGTTTATTGCTCCCGACGCCGGCCACGCCCTCGAGGTGAAACTGCGTGAGCACCTCCGTCTGGATCTTGGCTGCCACATCGCAGGCCGACCCGAAGAGGCGGGTGGTACCGGTGAGGTCCATCAGGAGAGACCCGGGAAGAAACGGCTCCCAGGTCGGGGCATACCGCTGGATGACACCGAGGATCGAGTGGGTGGCCGTGGCGATGTTCTGAGGGTTTGGGAGCCTGACATGCAGGGACGGGCAGAGCCGTCGTGCACGGTCGAGAGTCATGCCGATGTGGAGGCCGTCTCGTTCTGCCTCGGGCGAAATCTCACGGAGCAGTGCGCGAGAAGTGTCGAGTGCGGCGATCGCGATCGGACGGGTGCGGAGCTGCGGATGACTCAACCGCACCAGCGCGATTTCCAGCGAGGGAATCGCAAAGCAGACAATCTGACGATCCATGGTCTTCGCTCATGCAGTCCGAGGATTTCAGTTATCGTTTCAGATGCCGGATGACGCCGACGACAATCCCTTCAATGTGAAAGGTGTCGGTTTCGTGCACCAGAATGGGCGTCATGGTGTCGTTGGCCGGATGCAATTCGACCACTCCGGCCTTGCGATGGTAGGTCTTGATCGTCGCTTCTCCGTTCAGGAGCGCAATCACGGTTTGGCCGTTTCGAGCCGCATCCTGTTTCTGTACGACAACGACATCGCCGGGTAAAATGCCGTCGTCGCGCATGGAGGTCCCCTTGACCCGTAAGGCGAAGGTGTCTCCTCGTCCCAGCATGCTTTTCGGGACCTCGATACG
>Ga0268299_1004679_pt1 | contig 10326 bp, 6 predicted proteins | sample NOBtaG_FD_193484 | JGI IMG/M metagenome (GOLD analysis project Ga0268299, IMG submission 193484) | Activated sludge microbial communities from bioreactor in Nijmegen, Gelderland, Netherland - NOB reactor | ecosystem: Engineered > Bioreactor > Aerobic > Activated sludge | place: Netherlands... | reverse complement strand
CGCGCCGAGTTTCGTCGCCGCGATCACGGGATCGAGACACATGCCGAAATCGTCGTGTCGCCGGAAGACGACATCGAATTACGGCGGATCCGTCTCACCAACTGTTCCGGCACGAAACGCACGATCGACCTCACCAGTTATGCGGAGGTCGTGCTGGCGCTCCCGGCGGCCGATGCCCTCCATCCGGCTTTCAGTAATCTCTTCGTCCAGACGGAAATCATCCGCGAGCGTCAGGCCATTCTCTCCACGCGCCGTGGTCGTTCGCAGGATGAACATGCCCCCTGGGCGTTCCACCTCATGGCGGTACGTGGCCCCCACAGCGGGGAGATTTCCTACGAAACGGACCGCTTGCAGTTCATCGGCCGGGGACGCACCCTCGCCGCGCCCCAGGCTATGGACCATTCCGCTGCCCTTTCAGGAAGTCAGGGCTCGGTGCTGGACCCCATTGTGTCCATCCGTTGTCCGATCGTCCTCGAACCGGAAGAGTCGGTCACGGTGGATCTGGTGTCGGGCATCGGAGAGACCCGCGACCTGTGCCTGCGTCTGGTCGACAAGTATCAGGACCGGCGACTCGCCGATCGGGTGTTTGAGCTGGCCTGGACCCATAGCCAGGTCGTGCTGCGTCAGCTCAATACGACGGAAGCGGATGCGCAATTGTATGGCCGGCTGGCCGGCTCGATCCTCTATGCGAATGCCTCACTCAGGGCAGAAGCGGCCGTACTGAGCAAAAACCGCCGCGGACAATCGGGCCTGTGGGGCTATGCGATTTCGGGGGACCTGCCGATCGTGCTGCTCCAGATCGGAGACCCGTCCAACATCGATCTGGTCCGTCGAATGGTCCAGGCCCATGCCTATTGGCGACTGAAGGGGCTGGCCGTGGACCTCGTGATTTGGAACGAAGATCACGCCGGCTATCGCCAGGTGCTGCACGATCAAATCATGGGGCTGATCTCGGCCGGAGTCGAGGCCAATGTGATGGATCGACCGGGCGGTATCTTCGTGCGAACGGCGGAACAGATGTCGGTCGAAGACCGCCTGTTACAGCAATCCGTGGCCCGCGTGATCCTCACCGATCGACGCGGAACGCTGGCGGACCAGATTACACGTCTCGCCTCCCCCGCGGCCCCGGCCTACCGCTTCAAACCGACACGCACCCATCGCCCCGATCCGGCGGCCGCCATCAAGCCCCGAACGGATCTGCTGTTCTATAACGGTCTCGGCGGGTTTTCGTCCGATGGCCGCGAGTACGTTATCACGACGACAGCCGAACAGGTAACGCCCGCCCCCTGGGTCAATGTGCTGGCGAACCCGAATTTCGGCACCGTCGTCTCAGAGAACGGCCTCGCCTACACCTGGGGTGAAAACGCGCATGAGTTCCGCCTCACACCCTGGCACAACGATCCGGTGACCGATTCGAGCGGAGAAGCCTTCTATCTCCGTGATGAAGAGAGCGGCCACGTCTGGTCGCCGATGCCGATGCCCTGCAGGGGTACGAGCCCCTATGTCAGCCGGCATGGATTCGGGTACAGCTGCTTTGAGCATTCGGAAGGCGGCATTCGCTCAGAGGTCTGGGTCTATGTGGCGCTGGATGCCTCCGTAAAATTTACGGTGGTGAAGCTGCGCAACGAATCGGGCCGGCCGCGACGCCTGTCGGCGACCGGCTATGTGGAATGGGTGCTGGGTGATCTGCGGCCGAAATCGGTCATGCATGTGATCAGTGAAATAGACCCGGCCACCGGGGCGCTGTTCGCACGGAATCCCTACAACACGGAGTTCCCCGGGCGGATTGCCTTCCTTGATGTGGACGAGGGCACTCGGAGCATGACCGGCGATCGAACTGAATTTCTCGGACGCAACGGCACCTTGCGCAATCCTGCGTCGATGAGTCGGTCACGACTGTCCGGAAAAGTGGGGGCCGCCCTGGATCCTTGTGGCGCGATTCAGATGCCCTTCGACCTCGCCGTCGGTCAAGAGCGCGACTGTACCTTCCGGTTGGGAGTTGGAAAAGATACTGAGGATGCCCGTCAGCTCGTTCGTCGCTTCAGAGGGGCGACGGCACGCCGTGCGGCGCTGGAAACCGTTTGGCATCATTGGACACATACGTTGGGAGCGGTCCATGTGGAGACCCCCGATCAGTCGCTCAATGTGCTTGCCAATGGCTGGCTGCTGTATCAAACGATCGCCTGCCGTCTTTGGGCGCGCAGCGGCTACTATCAATCGGGAGGCGCGTTTGGATTCCGCGATCAGTTGCAAGACGTGATGGCCTTGGTCCACGCGAAACCGCATCTCGCGCGGGAACAGCTACTGCTGTGCGCCGGCCGTCAGTTCAAGGAAGGAGACGTGCAGCATTGGTGGCATCCACCGTCAAACCGGGGCGTGCGCACGCGCTGCTCCGATGACTTTCTCTGGCTTCCCTATGTCACCAGTCGCTACGTGATGACAACCGGGGACACCGGCGTGCTGGATACCCCGATCCAGTTCATCGAAGGTCGCCCGATCAATGCCGACGAAGATTCCTACTACGACCTTCCCGGCCGGTCGGAGCAATCAGGCAGTCTCTACGACCACTGTGTGCGGGCCATCCTGAAGGGGCTCACGAAGGGTGTACACGGCCTGCCGCTCATCGGCTCAGGTGATTGGAACGACGGGATGAATATGGTCGGCGATCGCGGCCAGGGAGAAAGCGTCTGGCTGGGATTCTTCCTCTATGACGTCCTCATGCGGTTTGCTGAGGTAGCGAAAACCACCGGTGACGTGCCGTTCGCTGAGCGCTGCCAGGCAGAAGCGGCACAGCTGCAGCAACAGATCGAACAGCAGGGCTGGGACGGAGAGTGGTACCGCCGGGCCTACTTCGACGATGGCACGCCGCTCGGGTCGGCCACCAACGACGAATGCCAAATCGATTCCATCCCGCAAAGCTGGTCTGTGTTGTCGGCAGCGGGAGAGGCGACCCGTTCGCGCCTTGGAATGGAGGCGGTCTACCGGAGACTGGTTCGGCGAGACGATGCCCTCATCCAACTGTTGGACCCGCCGTTCGACAAGTCCGCATTGAATCCCGGCTACATCAAGGGCTACGTGCCGGGAGTCAGAGAGAATGGAGGACAGTACACCCATGGGGCGCTCTGGGCTACCATGGCCTTCGCCGCACTGGGCGACCGCGAACGCGCCTGGGAACTGTTTCGCATGATCAACCCGGTGAACCATGCCCAGTCACCCGGGGACATCAACCGGTACAAAGTCGAACCGTACGTGGTGGCGGCAGATGTCTACGCCGTCTCTCCTCACATCGGCCGCGGCGGGTGGACCTGGTACACCGGCTCGGCCGGGTGGATGTATCGGCTGATCGTCGAGTCACTCCTGGGACTCAAGCTGGAAGGCAACCGGTTGCGGTTCGTTCCCTGCCTTCCCCGGGATTGGAAGACCTTCAAGGTACACTACCGATTCAGGGAGACCCTCTATCACATCACGGTACGGCAATCAGGTACGGACAAGCAGGCGATGTCGGTCACGGTCGATGGTATTCAGCAGGCCGACCAAACGATCCCTCTTGCGGATGACCGGCGTGAGCATTCAGTGGAGGTGACCATCCCCGGCTGAGCAAGAATCAGCGCGTCGACCGGATACGCCTGAACGGATCGCTCTCCCTAAATTCCACCCCCCACCCAGGCTGCGTGATCCGGCCCTGCACGGTCTTGAAGGGATTGGTGCGCGGGTTTCATCGCGTTACGAGCCACGCCTTCGCATCGAGCGGAAGACTCTCTGTCTCGATCACGATCCGCAGAACCACACATTTCCGACCACTTGCCATCGTCTTCCATCCACAGAATGCGCCGTCACAAGCCGATCAGCCAGGAACGTCGATGCGACATGTTCCTCCCGTGCGAGCGCCAGGGACTCCTGCGCGCCGGCAACCGAAAGACCTTGCGCCAGCGTCAGATGGGGAAAGAACATCGACACCTCCTGCTCGATGCTGAGGCCGGCAGTCTTCGCCCCGGCCCGAGCCAGCGCATGGACGAGTCGGTCGTGAAGTTCGACGAGGGGCGGCGTGGGACGGACCGCAACATAGAGCACATAACCGTACCCACTACAGGACTCAAAGATTCCCACGTCGCCCAACTGCACCTCGAACGGCCGCTGATCCCTGCATTCTCGGATGAGCCACGTAATGAGGTCTTCGTGCGTTGCCGGCGGCCCTTCGCCGAGAACACAGGCGAGCTTCATGGTGACATGCGGCACGGTCATAGATGCGTGAACCGGGTCGTAGCGCGCACGCTGGGTCGCAAACACACGGGCGAGCGGCTCCTGTGGCAGCAGCGCGAAAGAATGCAATATAGAACCCGGGACACTCTTGCGGACCTCCCGTGCAACTCTTGACTCCGTACTCATGCGACTCCCTTCCACCGATAGGCTACGGACAAGCATCCAGGACGCGAATCAGGAGGCCGCCGAGCTCGTGGTCCGGTTCAACCAGAGCCGTAACCTGATATACCTCCGCCAGCCGCTCCGGTGTCAGGACCTCGACCGGTGACCCGTCCGCCACGACCCGTCCCTGGCGCATCAATACGAGCCGGCTGCAAAAACGGCTCGCCAGTCCCAAATCGTGCAGCGCGACGACCACGGTCATCCCCTTGGTTCTGACCAGATTTCTGACCAGCTGCAGCACCTGAAGTTGATGGCTGAGATCGAGACTGGCCGTCGGCTCATCCAGTAGCAGTATGCGTGGCGTTTGCGCCAGCGCCCGTGCCAGCGCGACCCGCTGCCGTTCCCCCCCCGACAACTCCGTGATGGGACGCATGGCGAAGGCGGTAGTCCTGGTGTCTTCCATGGCCTCGTCCGCAATCTCACGATCACGGGCGCTTTCCGACTGCCATCGTCCACGATGCGGATATCGCCCCATTCGGACGACTTCGGCGCAGGAGAACCGGAAGTCGGAGTTGGCCCCAGACTGGGGAACCACGGCCATCTGTGACGCAATGTCCCGTCGGGACCATTGATCCAGGAGCCGGTCTGCTAACTGTACTGTGCCTCCCGTTCCAGCCAGCAAATTGGCGAGCACGCGCAGCAATGTCGTCTTGCCTGCGCCGTTCGGTCCCACCAGACCAATACACTCGCCCGGCGCGATCGTCAGATCGAAGTTGTCGAGGATGGCGCGGCCCTGAACATGACGACTCACCGATGAGACCTTGAGAATCGGATGGTCCATTTAGATCGCCTCACTTTGCGCCCGGTGGCGTCGAAGCAGCGAGATGAAGAACGGTGCGCCCACAAATGCCGCCACGACACCCAGGCGCAGTTCCTGGGCAGGCACCAGCGTGCGGGTAAGCAGATCGGCCCAGATCAGAAGCACGGCGCCGCCGAGCGCCACCGTCGGAAAAAGTATGCGATGATCCGGCCCGACGACCAGCCGGGCGATATGCGGCACAATCAGACCGACAAAACCGATGATGCCGCTTACCGAAACCACCGCGCCGACCATCAATGCCGTCAGGATCAACAACCATCGCTTTAACCGGTCCATGTCGAGACCCAGGCTGCGCGCCCCTTCCTCCCCGGACGCCGCAAGCACGTTCAGGTCTTGCGCAAACCAGGACAACGCCCCTCCGGCGATCAACGCCGGCACCGCCGCCACCCATAAATGGAGCCATCCCCGGCCCTCAAGTCCTCCCATCAACCAGAACAGCACCTCACGCATGACATAGATGTTTTTCGCGAGGCTGAGCAGAAGTGAGGTCATCGCAGTCAAAAATGCGCTGACCGCCAACCCGGCCAACAGGAGCATGCCCAACGGCGTTCGTCCATGGCTCGAAGCCAGAAGGAAGATGACCCATGTGGCAAGACCGGCTCCGATAAATGCGAGGACCGGAAGCGCCCACATCGACTGCGAGGCCAGCCCCAGTACCATCGCCAGAACCGCACCCAGCGCACCACCGCTACTCACCCCGATCAATCCGGGATCGGCCATCGGGTTTCGAAACAGCCCTTGTAACACCGCTCCCGCAAGAGCCAGGGTCCCTCCCACCAGACAGGCCAACAGCACTCGCGGCAACCGCAGATGCACCACGATAGCCTGATGCGCCGCCGGCACGTCTCCGCCCCCTATACCGGTTACTGCACGAATCAGTGCCCGAGCGATCGTTTCAAGGGAGAGAGGGACCGAACCGATGACCAGTGCGGTCATCGCACTGACGATGACGAATCCAACTAGCGCCGACAATACGAGTCCCTGTTTCATGGCCACGTCCTTCCAGAATGCTGCGTGACGCCTATCGGAATCGACCGGTCGCGCGGACTACCGCGCCGTGAGTGCCCCGGCAACGCCCGGTGCTTTCCTCAACCTACGACGTCCGTCCCTCCGTACCGCAGAGCGTCAGGAGCTTCATCGATCGCGAAACGCATCCGGATGGAGCACTCGCGCCAACATTTCAACCGTCTCGGCAATGTAATGTGACCCCGTGACCATAAGCCGACCGGGAATCAGATATACCCGCCCATTGCGGACGGCCCGCGTATCGCGGAATGCGGGATTCGCCGTCAATTGCCGGTGAAAGTCCGCTTCCCACTCTGCGTCACCCCGAAGGAGAATCACTTCCGGATCGTTCACAATCACCTGTTCCTGCGACAACACCTGCCACCCCTCGAATCCCAGCTGCCCGCTGAGGCTCTCCCCTCCGGCAAGTCCGATGACCTCGTCCATCGTGGTCTTCCGCCCAGGCACATACCCCGACTCCGAGTACGACAGCACCAGGGGGCGCGGACGGCCGGCCACTCGGTCCGTTACCGCCTGGATCCGCCGATCCATCGTGGCAATGACGGTCTCAGCCCGGTCTGCAACGTCGGCTTCCCGCCCGAGCGTGCGAATGACGGTGCGTATCCACTCGATGGACTCGTAACCCGAAAGCATGATCACGCGAATGCCGAACTCTTCGACCTGTCGTGCCAGGTCGACGTTATGTGCTCCCAGCACAACCAGGCTTGGATCGGCAGCCAACACCTGTTCGATATCACCGGTGACCTTCGTCGTCCGGAGAGAGGCCTCGCGGACAACATTAGAAACGCGTGGGTCGTCGGCCAACGTGCTGACCCCGATCACTCGCTCAGGAGCGATCGAGAGCAGAATTTCATCACTCGCCACGTTGGCCGACAGGATGCGCGTGACCGCAGTCGGCCGCTGGCCTGTCACGGTGAGAAACGAGTCCAATGCCACCCGCTCCGTCCAGCCCGTCCAGGCCGGGACGCCGAGCGCGAGAATACTCACGGCCAGGGCGGCCACAGTGCCCCAAATGCCGCCCCTATGCGGTATCGGCCTCAGTTCCCTGCGGATCATCCTCTGTACCTCAGTGCCCGCCCCAGGATTCCTCGCTCATGACGCCTTCCGGCGACCACGCCACTGCTCCCGGCAAGTATTTGGAGCGCATCTCATTCCAGAGCGCCAAGCGGCTCCAGTCCGGCTTCTGCGGCTTCATCCGGTCGCTCAAATATGGATTCGGGAAAAAGATCGTCAGCATCTGCTCCCCGTTTCCATTCCACATCCTGAAGCCCCAGCTACCGAAACTGCCTCTGCGGCCGATCGACTTGAAGAACCCTGCCTTCGAGGGTCGTCGCTGCTGCGCCAGCGTGTCGGAAGTGGGATTACCTTTGGACCCCTTGTGGATTCCCAAACACAGATGAAAATGCCAGTCTTTGAGATTCACGGTCAGGTACCCGTCCAAATAGCCCAGTTGCGGCGGCTCCGTCAGTTGTATTTCGAAGACGGCCCCCTCAAGGCAGGGGCCGAATACCATTTCGCTCCAATGCTCCTGAAACATGTCGTAGAAAAACGACTGGAGCATCGCTTCTTCCGGTTGAAGGTACTCGTAGCTGGTTTGGCTGCCGTCCAAGTCCTCGATCGTTTCCGTGCGATACTGTTCCACAATCATGAAACCCTCCTTTGTGTAGTGATCCGACGTGACTACTCCAGCCCAAACTGAATCGGAATGCGTAACCGAACCCGCGCGACCCCGAGTGACTGCGGAAGCCGCAGCGGCGAGGCCTCCGCGATAATGGCTCTTGCGTTTTCATCCAGTCCCGCGTTGCCGGAACTTATTCGAACCTGAATATCGATAATCCGGCCGTCGGCTTGAACGGACGCAGTCAGCACAACCCGCCCTTCCCATTCATTCCGCTTCGCATCCAGCGAGTACCGCTTGACCTCCTCGATCCGTGCTCGAATGACCCGTGCCACCCAGCCATACTCGGGCTGAGTAGAAGGGCCCTGCGATCCGTCGGCGAGGGACAATCCCTGCTGCCCGCCGTTCGCGCTCGGCTCCGTCTGCGTGTGCCCCGAAGAGACAGTCGCCGACAGCTCGCCTGCGGGGGCCGACCCCTCGGGCGAATGCTCCCCAGACGCAATCAGCTCCGCATCCGACGCAGCTCCGGCTCCGGCATCGTGATCCACGACCCCCGCTGAGACCGCCTGCGGTCTTATTGCCGTATCCGCCGGTGCCGCCAAGCCGGCCGGTGGAAGGTCTCCCTCATCGGAGGCCTCATTTGAGGAACTATCCGGACGCCGGATTACCGACGGCAATTCCCGTTCAATGGCACTCGGCACCACTCGAGCGACTTCTGCCAACACGGCCTCCGGCTCCTTGTCCATCACTGTCACCTGCGCCGTTTCACGCACCTCTCGCTGAACGGGTTCGGACACGATAGGCTGCATCGTCCTTCGCGGCGGGATTACTCGCTCTACAACCTTCGGCCCCTCGACTACCGGACGACTTCGCGCGACGGGACGTTCAATCGGCCGCTCTACCCTCCGACTATCGCCCGCCCCCCCGTCACGCGTGGCCGTACGGTTCGACTCAGCCCGTTTCGGCAATAGAGATGGGTCCGGACTTATCCTCGCTGCCGGTCCGACAACCTGCACAGTCCACTGAAAGGCCTCCCTCTTCTCCACCATCCGCTCTTGCGCGAAGCTCAGAAAGATCCCCCCCGCCAAGAGGATATGAACGAGGGCTGAGACAACCCAGCCATAGATCCAAGCCGAACGACCGGTGTCCTCAATGGGCGTTTCGCTCGTGAGCATCATCGTAAGAGCCATCTCGCTAGAACGATGCCTCCAGACCCGCCATGGCGAAGATGCCTGGATTGGGGAATCCGTGCGCCTCCTGATATCGGGTGTCTGTCAGATTCTCGATCCGCAGCTTGGCCTTCCACTCGCTGCCTTCGAACTTGCCGAGCGAATACCATCCGGAAACGTCCGCGCGCCAATACGCCCCGTTCTTCACGCGCGGCGACCCGGCTGCCACAAAATTCCGATCGGTGCGATCACCGACACCCAATACCATCAGGTTCATCCCCCAGGTCTTAGTCTGATAGTCCGCCTGGATATTGCCGCTATGCTCGGGGCGTCGGAGCAGACGCCCGCCCGTCACGAACAACCCGCCGAAGTTCTGGCCGGCGCCGATGTCGGTGACTTCGGTCTTGAGATACGTATGCGCCGCCGACAGCGTGAACGCCTTGGTCGCACGCCACCTCAGTTGAGACTCCAATCCTTGCGTCTCTGCGCCTTGAATGTTCGTATTGACTCCCGTATTCAAGACCACGAGATTGGAAAAATCGTTGTGAAACCACGTGAATGACGCCGTCAGGTCCTTGCCATACAACTCCTGATCAAAACCAACCTCCCAGCTGGTCGCCTTTTCCGGTTTCAAATTGAAGTTGCCGGGAATGCCGAAGTTGGGAAATCCGATGAGTTCAGTGAACGAAGGGGCGCGAATACCACGCCCTACACTGGCGCGAACCTTGGTGCCGGTTTCCTTGTGCAGATAGGCGCCGGAAAGCTTCGGATTCACAAAGGTGCCGAAATACTCGTTATCCTCCACGCGGATGCCAGGCGTGATAAACACCCGATCGGCATACACCCCTTGCAGCTGGGCGTAGTAGCCCATGTTTCGACGAGACAGATTGGTAGAAACGCTCGAAAATCCCACATTGGATTGGGAGAGCCGTTCCTCTTGAAACTCGACACCGAAGGTCGCCGCCGTCCCCATCCAGCGCCCATCCCTGACACGGAAGCTGGTATGGTAGTCGAGCAGATCGCGGCGTTGTGTGCCGTCGGTTTGGGAGAATCCAAAATCCGTCGGGATGGGGTCCTGGAAGTCGAAGAATTTAAATCGCGACTCCATGTGCGACCATTGCAGGGAGTGCTCCCACCACGATGTCATCTGATAGGTCGCCGAGTTGGCGAACGATATCAGCGTTCGTTCCTGTCCCTGATTGCCATCCACCGGCGGATATCCGGCTCCGAACACAAAATCAGTCGGAAACTTGAAGGTGCTGTCCGTATAT
>Ga0268299_1004678_pt1 | contig 10329 bp, 12 predicted proteins | sample NOBtaG_FD_193484 | JGI IMG/M metagenome (GOLD analysis project Ga0268299, IMG submission 193484) | Activated sludge microbial communities from bioreactor in Nijmegen, Gelderland, Netherland - NOB reactor | ecosystem: Engineered > Bioreactor > Aerobic > Activated sludge | place: Netherlands... | reverse complement strand
CCGGCTGCCATGGCCGCGCCCGACAGCTGGGGTTGGCCGATCAGGGCCATCTCGAGGTCGGCCTGGGCCAGCCAGAAGTCGCGCAGCGACTCGATGTAGGCGTTGACGCTGGCGATCTGCGAACGCGTGTCGGCGAGCAGCTCGAACACGCCGATCAGCATGCCGTTGTAGCGGAGCACGTTCTCCTCGGCGATGCGCTGGCGCAGCGGCACGATCTCGTCGCGGTTGTGGCGCGCGATGTCCCAGCTGCTGCGGTAGGCGCCGTAGGCCTCTCGCACTTCCGAGCGGGCATTGACCGCGGTCTCCGCGGCGCGGTTCACGGCTTGCATGTAGACCGCCTCGGCCCGCGCGACGCGCGCGCCGCCCCAGTCGAACAGCGGCAGTTCCAGCCCCACCTCCCAGCCGGTCTGGGTCGGCTCCTCGTTGGAACTGTTATGGACCCAGCCCAGCTCCAGCACGTTGACGAAGCGCGTCGTCCTCGTCAGGCCCAGGTTCTTCGCGGTCTGCTCGGCTGCGAGCTTGGCGCCCTGCACGTCCAGCCGCTGGGCGAGCGCCACGCGCTCGATGTCGGGCTGGTCCTTCGGTGCCTCGGGCAGGTCGGGCAGGCGCTCGGGCAGCTGGAAGCGTGTCTGCGCGCCCCACAGTCCCATCAGTCGCGTGAGCTTCTCGCGCGAGGCCAGCGCCGCGCGTTCAGCCCGGGCCAGGTTCTGCGTCGCATCGGCGTAGAAGCCCTGCTCGCGCATGCGCTGCAGCTTGTTGAAGTTGCCGACCTCGGCCATGCGGCGCGCCAGCTCGGCGCTGGCCTCGGCGGCCTGCTGCACCTGGCGCATGTAGCGCACGGTCTCCTCGGCCGCGACCGCGGTGAAGTAGGCCTTGCGAGCCTCGGAGGCGAGCGACAGCAGCTGCATCGCGACCGCGCCGCGGGTCGCAGCAAAGCGCCGCTCCTCGACCTGGCGAACCAGCGGCATCGCCAGCAGCCGCGCCAGGTTGAGGTGGTAGCCGCGTTCGAGCTCGACCTCGTCGCCGCGCTTGATCCGGCCGAAGCTGAAACCCGGGTTCGGCAGTCGACTGGCCTGCACCAGCTCGGCCTCGCCGATGCCCAGCTCGAAGAACCTGGCCTGCAGCCCCTTGTTGTTGAGCAGCGCGACCTGCACCGCATCGTCGACCGTCAGCGGCTTGGCCAGCAGCTCGCCCACGCGGGCGTCGATGCGGTCCTGGTCATCGGCCGTGCGGGCCCAGCGGACCTCCTTGCCGAGCCGCTCGCTGGCGGTCTGCTGCACTGGACCGAAGCCGCCGTCCGGGCTGAAGCTGGCGCAGCCGGCCAGCATCAGCGCCGACATCGCGGCCGCGGGCAGTCGCAGGCAACCGAGACCCGAGCGCCAGGTGTCTGCCGTGGAACCTGTGTGCATGGTCGTCCTCAGTGCCGATGGTGTCGATCAGGGGACTTCGGCGCCGGCACCGCGCGGCCCTCGCTGCCGGAGGCCTTGGGACCGGGCGCGGCTGCGGGCTCCTCCTGGGCAGCTTCGCGTGCATACGAGCGCCAGCCGCCGATGCGGCCGACGTTGTCGTTCGAGTCCTTCCACGGACGCAGCTTCTCGTCGGCATGCGGGCGGTAGCGCGCGAACGCCGATTCGTAGGTGACTGCAGGTACGTCGGCTCGCGCGTCGAGCGGGCTGGCGCGTCCCGCAGTGGGGGCCAGTTGACCGGCTTGCGCCGTCGCAGCGACGATCAGCGCCACCGCCGGCAGCATCCGACGGACGGGGATAGGGAGCATGGTGTCCTCGCAGGAACTCGTGGTCGACCCGGCTGCACGGCAGCCGGGGACGGGTCGTGGCGACGGCGGCGCGACAGCGCGCGCGACGTCGCTAGGCGAGGTGGCTTCGGGGCGGCCGGTCCAGGCCGCCGGGCATGTGGCGACCGGTGTCTCGCGCCGGGCCGACGCAGGGTGGCGCGGCGGGCAGGTCGTCGGCGGCGAAGGCCCACTCGGCAGGCAGAACGATGGCGCCGTGGCACCAGTCGCAGGCCTGACACGCGGCCCCGGCGCCGACATCGCCGGCGACGTCGTGGCAGGGTGGCTGGCCGGAGGATCCGATCTCGGCGGCCATCTCGGACGCCATCACCGCCGCCGGCGCAGCGTCGCTCGCAGGCAGTCCCATGGACGCCACCGCCCAGCTGCGCAGGGGCAGCAGGGCCAGCATCAGCCAGAGAAGTCAGGTGGCGCGGCGCATGATCGGCAGTGTAGTCCGCCGTCCGAGCTCGTGTCGCGGGAGGAAGTTCCGGGCCGCTCGCGAATGAGGCGATCCAAGACCTAGGGCGAACCCTAGAATTCGGCCCCGACGACCCCCGACTTCCGGAGCCTGCGCATGACCACCTCCGCCGCCGTCCCACCCGACGCCCTGGCCACCATCGCGCCGCGCGACAAGGCCGAGATCCTGGCCCAGGCGCTGCCCTACATCCGCAAGTTCCACGGCAAGACCCTGGTCATCAAGTACGGCGGCAACGCGATGACCGACCCGGCGCTGCAGCAGGACTTCGCCGAGGACGTGGTGCTGCTGAAGCTGGTCGGCATGAATCCCATCGTCGTGCACGGCGGCGGGCCGCAGATCGACGATGCGCTGGCGCGCGTCGGCAAGAAGGGCACCTTCATCCAGGGCATGCGCGTCACCGACGAGGAGACGATGGAAGTCGTCGAATGGGTGCTGGGTGGCCAGGTGCAGCAGGACATCGTCGGCCTGATCAATGCGGCCGGCGGCAAGGCCGTGGGCCTGACCGGCCGCGATGGCGGGCTCATCCGCGCGCAGAAGCTGAAGATGGTCGACAAGGACGACCCGAGCGTGGAGCACGACGTCGGCCAGGTCGGCGAGATCACGACCATCGACCCGGCCGTGGTGCAGGCGCTGCAGGACGACCAGTTCATCCCGGTCGTCAGCCCCATCGGCTTCGGCGAGCACAACGAGAGCTACAACATCAACGCCGACATGGTGGCGAGCAAGCTCGCGACCGTGCTGAAGGCCGAGAAGCTGCTGCTGCTGACCAACACGCCGGGCGTGCTGGACAAGGCCGGCAAGCTGCTGACCAACCTGAGCGCGCGCGAGATCGACGAGCTGTTCGCCGACGGCACCATCAGCGGCGGCATGCTGCCCAAGATCGCCGGTGCGCTCGACGCCGCCAAGAGCGGCGTCAATGCGGTGCACATCATCGACGGCCGGGTGCCGCATGCGATGCTGCTCGAGATCCTGAGCGATCAGGCCTACGGAACGATGATCCGGTCGCATTGAGGCCCCGCGGCGTGTCCCAAGTGCGGTCGGCCCGCCGCCGGGCCGCCCCAAGGCGGGCCGCGCCCCCTCGGGGGGCAGTGCAGCCGCGCAGCGGCAAGCGTGGGGGCGCCGTGACGTGGTTGTTCGACCTGGACAACACGCTCCACGACGCGTCGCACGCGGCCTACGGGCTGCTCGACGCGGCGATGAACGACTACATCGAGCGCGAGCTGAAGATCGCGCCGGACCTGGCCGATCACCTGCGACGCGACTACTGGCGGCGCTACGGCGCCACGCTGCTGGGGCTGGAGCGCCACCACGGCATCCGCGCCGCGCACTTTCTCGAGGAGACGCACCGGCTGCCGGGCCTCGAGACGCAGTTGCGCAGCCATGCGCACGACCGCGCGGCGCTGCGCCGCCTGCCGGGTCGCAAGATCCTGCTCACCAATGCGCCGGCCCGCTACGCCCGCCGGGTGCTGACCGCGCTGGACCTCGCCGGCGACTTCGAGGCCATCGTCAGCATCGAGGACATGCGCATGTTCGGCGCCTTGCGGCCCAAGCCCGATGCGCGCATGTTCCGCTCGGTGCTGGCGCGCCTGAAGCTGAGGCCGGCGGACTGCGTGCTCGTGGAGGACACCCTCGCGCACCAGCGCGTGGCCCATGCCGTGGGTCTGCGCAGCGTGTGGATGCAGCGCTATCTGTGGCGCAATGCGCATGGTCCTGAAGTAGGTGCGCGCTTGCGCCGAAAGCCCGCCTATGTGTGTGCAAGAATCCGTTCGCTACAGAAGTTACGCAGCCTCTTCCCGTCGCACCGCGCGCATGCCTGATACGCCCCCTCCCGAGTCGCTGGATCCTGCCGACGACGCGCCTGCCGCCGCGGAAGCGCCGACGCGCAAGCGCCCGAAGCCGGGCGAGCGTCGCATCCAGATCCTGCAGACGCTGGCGTCCATGCTCGAGCAGCCGGGGGCCGAGCGCATCACGACCGCAGCGCTCGCCGCCAGGCTCGACGTCAGCGAAGCCGCGCTCTACCGCCACTTCGCCAGCAAGGCGCAGATGTTCGAGGCGCTGATCGAGTTCATCGAGAGCAGCGTCTTCACGCTGGTCAACCAGATCATCGAGCGCGACACCGATCCGCGCACGCAGCTGCAGAAGATGCTCACCGTGCTGCTGCAGTTCGGCGAGAAGAACCCCGGCATGTCGCGCGTGATGGCGGGCGATGCGCTGGTGTTCGAGAACGAGCGCCTGACGGCGCGCATGAACCAGTTCTTCGACCGCTACGAGTCGCAGCTGCGCCAGAGCCTGCGGGCGCAGGCCGACGCGGCCGGCTCGCAGACACCGACCGTCGATGCGCAGGCGCGCGCTTCGGTGCTGACGAGCTTCGTGCTCGGTCGCCTGCAGCGCTATGCGCGCTCGGGCTTCAAGCGCGTGCCGAGCGAGCACCTCGACGCCGCGCTGCGCCAACTGGTCGACTGAAGTCGTGGACGGTGCGGCCGAGCTGGCGCTGGCCGGCGAACGGCTGCAGCTGTTGCCCGGGCGGGCCGTCCTGCTGCCGCAACATGCCGCGCTGCTGATCGCCGATGCGCATGTCGGCAAGGCAGTCTCCTTCCGCCGGCTCGGCGTGCCGGTGCCGCGAGGCACCACCACCGCGAACCTGGAGGCGCTGTCCGCCTTGCTGCGGCAGACCGCGGCACGGCGCATCGTCTTCCTGGGCGACTTCCTGCATTCGGCACGTGCCCACGCGGCCTCGACCCTGGGCGCGCTGGCGCGCTGGCGCGAGCGGCACGGCGACATCGAGCTGACCCTGGTGCGAGGCAATCACGATGCACGGGCCGGTGACCCACCGCCGGCGTTGCGCATCGAGGTCGTCGACGAGCCGCTGCGCCTGGGCGGCCTCGCGCTTGCGCACCATCCGCAGCCGGTGGCCGGCGCCTATGTGCTGGCCGGCCACTGGCATCCCTGCGTGAGTTTCGGGGGCCGTGCGCACGACCGCTTGCGCCTGCCCTGCTTCTGGTTCGGCGACCCCGAACATCGCGCGGTCGGCATCCTGCCGGCCTTCGGCGACTTCACTGGCATGCACCCGATCGAGCGCGAGGCCGGTGACCGCGTCTGGGCCGTGGCCGAGGATCGCGTGGTCGCGCTGCCCTGAGCGGCGGCTGCTTAAACTCTTCGACCATGAACGAGGACTTCCAGCGCCTGCTGAAGCAGGCCGACGCACTGCTGGCGCGCATCGACGCGATGCTGCCAGGCCCGGGGGCCTGCCCGGTGCGCGCCCCCGACTGGGCGGCGTCGACGGCCTTCCGCTATCGCCGTCGCAACGGCTCGCTCCTCGGCGGCGGCTGGCTGGAGCCGGTGCGGCACGTGGCGACGATCCGGCTGGCCGACCTGAAGGAAGTCGAGCCGCAGAAGGAACGCCTGCTGCGCAACGCCGAGCAGTTCGTCGCCGGGCGCCCGGCCAACAACGTGCTGCTGACCGGCGCGCGCGGCACCGGCAAGTCCTCGCTGGTGAAGGCCTGCCTGAACGAGTTCGCGTCGCGCGGGCTGCGGCTCATCGAGGTCGACAAGGCCGACCTGGTCGACCTGCACGACCTCGTCGACCTGGTGGCCGAGCGGACCGAGCGCTTCATCGTGTTCTGCGACGATCTCAGCTTCGACGAGGGCGAGGCCGGCTACAAGGCGCTGAAGTCGGTGCTCGACGGCTCGGTGGCGCAAACGAGCGACAACGTGCTGATCGTCGCCACCTCGAACCGGCGCCACCTGTTGCCCGAGTACATGAAGGAGAACCTCAGCTACCGCCACACCGACGACGGCGAGGTCCATCCCGGCGAGGTGATCGAGGAGAAGATCTCGCTGTCCGAGCGCTTCGGCCTGTGGATCAGCTTCTATCCGTTCAGCCAGGACGAGTACCTGGCGATCGCGGCCCAGTGGCTGCGCTCCTTCGGGGTCGGCGAGCCGGCCATCGTCGCGGCCCGGCCCGAGGCGCTGGTGTGGGCGCTGGAGCGGGGCTCGCGCTCGGGCCGCGTGGCCTGGCAGTTCGCACGCGACTACGCGGGGCGGCATGGTGGCTGATCCGGAGGCGGAGCGTCGTCCGGTCGACGTGGCGGTGGGCGTGCTCTTCGACGCCGAAGGGCGCTTCCTGCTCACCTCGCGCCCCGAGGGCAAGGTCTACGCCGGCTACTGGGAGTTCCCGGGCGGCAAGCTCGAGGACGGCGAGACGGTGGAAGCCGCGCTGCGGCGCGAACTGCACGAGGAGCTCGGCATCTCCATCGCGTCGGCCGAGCCGTGGAAAGTCGAGCTGGTCGACTATCCGCATGCCCGGGTCCGGCTGCACTTCTGCAAGGTGCGCGCCTGGGACGGCGAACTGCAGATGCGCGAGGCGCAGGCGGCGCGCTGGCAGACGCTCCCAGTCGAAGTGCGGCCGGTGCTGCCCGGCACGCTGCCGGTCCTGCGCTGGCTGTCCGAGGAGCGCGGCCATGTCGGGGCGACGCACGCCGCCTGAGCGGCGCCGGCCTCACTGCAGCGGATCGACGTCCTCGGGGTCGGTCGGCGGCGGGGCCGCGACGCGGTAGCTCTCGCTGGCCCACGCGCCGAAGTCGCCGCCCTTGCAGCGCTCGCTGCAGAAGGGCCGCCAGGGGTTGGCGGGCGAGAACTCGGTGTCGCGCCCGCAACCCGGGCAGCGCACGCTGCGCTTCAGCGGACCGGCATCCGGGCCTGGGTTCATGCGCACAACGTCAGCTCGAAGCTGGCGTCCTCGCCGCCCGGGCGCAAGCGGCCTTCGCCGTCCTGGCGCATCAGGCGGATCGACACCATCAGGCGGTGGCCGCTGATCTCCGGCACCAGGCCCTGCGTATCGCCCAGCCGCACGCGCAACAGGCTGTAGCTGCGCCCGGCCTGCAGGCTCTGCTGGTACTGGCCACCGGGCGCGACGACCATGTGCGGGCTGCCCGACTCGCGCAGCAGCGCCAACAGCACGCGCAGGGCATCGCCCAGGGGCAGCAGCGTGGCGACCCAGCGCTGCAGGTCACCGCGCCGCCGCGTCACGCTCTCGTGCTGCCAGGCGTAGTACGCCGGCAGGTCGAACTCGCAGGTGCCGCCGGGGATGCTGATGCGGCTGCGGATGCCCATCAGCCACTCGTTCGTGGTCAGCGCCTGGCCCGCCTTGCCGGCCAGCTGGTTCAGCGCGCCGTAGGCCTCGTCGATGCGCGAGATCACCTGGTCCAGCGCCGCTTCCGAGATCGACGGGTTGCCGCGGTACTGGACCAGCTGGCCGCGGTGCCGCTCCAGGTCCTTCAGCAGGTCGCTCTTCAGGTCGGCGCGCGAGGCCACGTCCATGATCTCGAACAGCGTCGCGATCGCGAAGTGATGATCGACCGGCGCGTCGCGCTCGGTCAGCACCTGCAGGCGCTCGAACAGGTGCTCGAGCCGCAGCATGGTGCGGATGCTCTCGTTGAAGGGGTACTCGTAGAGGATCAAGGGGCGGACCCGGACGCAAGCGGCCGGGCCGATTGTTCCACAGGGGCTGCGCGATCCTGGGGATGACCCGTCAGCGTGTCCCGACCCAGCAGGCCCAGAGGCGCTCGACCTCGGCACGCAGCGCCTCGATCGAGTCGCCGCGGTTGTCGATCACCGCATCGGCCGCAGCCCGGCGCCCCTCGCGGGAGGCCTGCTGCGCGATGACCTGGTCGACGGCGGCGCGCGTCCACTGCGAGCGACGCAGCACGCGGGCGATCTGGACCTCGACCGGTGCATCGACGACCAGGACGCGGTCGACGCGGGCGCGCCAGCGTCCCGACTCCACGAGCAGCGGCACGTCGAACACGACGCAGGGGGCAGCGCCCGCCGCAGCGGCCTGCTGTTCGGTGGCGACGCCGATCATCGGGTGGAGGATGGCCTCGAGCTCCCGCTTGACCTGCGGGTCGGCGAAGGCGCGCGCGCGCATCCAGTCGCGGTCGAGCGCCCCCGCGGCGGTGATGCTGTCGGGGCCGAAGTGCACACGCAGCGCATCGATGGCCGCGCCGCCCGGGACGGTCAGCGACCGTGAGATCGCATCGGTGTCGATCAGCCGGGCACCGAGGGCTTGCAGCATCGCGGCCACCGTGCTCTTGCCGCTGCCGATGCCTCCGGTCAGTCCGATGCGCAGGACCGAAGCGGCCATCGTGGACCCCGCGCTCAGCTCCAGCCGAACCAGGCGTGGACGCGCTCGGGACCGGCGAACAGCACGACCAGCCCCGCGCCGGCGAGGAAGGGCCCGAAGGGCACGTAGCGGCCTTCGCGCAGGGCGCCGCTCAGCTTCATCGCGATGCCGATCACCGCGCCGATGATCGATGCGCCGAGCACGATGGGCAGGAGCATCTGCCAGCCCAGCCAGGCGCCGAGTGCGGCCAGCAACTTGAAGTCGCCTGCGCCCATGCCTTCCTTGCCGGTCGTGAGCTTGAACAACCAGTAGACCGACCACAGCGCCAGGTAGCCGAAGACGGCGCCCCAGACCGCGGTCGAAAGCGGGAGGGTCCAGCCGAGCGCGGCGGCGATGAGCCCGGCCCAGAGCAGCGGCAGGGTCAGGCTGTCGGGCAGCAGGGTGGTGTCCCAGTCGATGCCGGTCAGCGCGACCAGCAGCGCCGCGAACAGGCACCACGCGAGCACGCTGAGTTGCGAGCCGAAGCGCCAGGCGAGCAGGGCGAACAGCAGACCGGTCGCGAGTTCGACGACGGGATAGCGGGCCGAGATCGGCGTCTTGCAGGCCGAGCAGCGGCCCCGGAGCACCAGCCAGCTGAGCACGGGAATGTTCTCGAACCACCGGATGCGGTGGCCGCATTGCGGGCAGCGCGAGGCCGGGCGCGCGAGGGTCAGTTCAGGAAGCTCCGGAGCGGGAACGCCCAGCAGCTCGGCCCCTTCCAGCTTCCAGGCCCGCTCCATCATCTGCGGCAGGCGATGGATGACGACGTTCAGGAAGCTGCCGATGCACAGCCCGAACAGACCCAGCGCCCAGGGCGACAGCAGGGCGCCCTGCAGGTCGGAAGGCATGCCGCGGCGGGCGAGGCCTCAGACCACCTGGCCGAGCTTGAAGATCGGCAGGTACATCGACACGACGATGCCGCCGATGATGGTGCCCAGCACGACGATGATGATCGGCTCGAGCAGGCTGGACAGGCCCTTCACGGCCTCGTCCACTTCGGCTTCGTAGAACTCGGCCGCCTTGCTCAGCATGTGATCGAGCGCGCCGGACTCTTCACCGATCGCCGCCATCTGCAGCACCATGATCGGGAAGATGCCGGTGGCCTGCATCGACGTCGTCAACGCCGTGCCGGTGGACACGTCCTTCTGGATCTGTTCGGTCGCCTCGGCGAAGACCGCATTCCCCGATGCGCCGCCGACGGAGTCGAGCGCCTCGACCAGCGGCACGCCCGCAGCGAACATGGTGGCCAGCGTGCGCGTCCAGCGCGCCACGGCGGACTTGTAGACGAGGTCGCCGAAGACCGGTACCTTGAGCAGCAAGCGGTCCATCGTCTTCTGCATCTTCTCGGACCGTCTCCACGACTGGAAGAAGAAGTAGGTGCCGCCGCCGATGATGCCGAAGATCAGCCACCAGTACTGGACGAAGACCTCGGACATCGCCATGACGAACAGCGTCGGCGCCGGCAGGTCGGCACCGAAGGACGTGAACACTTCCTTGAAGGCCGGGATGACGAAGATCATGATGACGGCCACGACGACGAAGGCCACCACCAGCACCGCGACCGGGTAGATCAGCGCCGACTTGATCTTGCGCTTGATCTCGAGCGTCTTCTCCTGGTAGGTCGCCAGGCGCTCGAGCAGTGTTTCCAGGATGCCGGCGGCCTCACCGGCCTCGACGAGGTTGCAGTAGAGCGCGTCGAAGTGGAGCGGGTGCTTGCGGAAGGCCGACGACAGGCTCGTGCCGGTCTCGATATCGGAGCGGATGTCGGTCAGCAGTTTGGTGACGCGCGGGTTCGTGCTGCCGCGGGCCACGATGTCGAAGGACTGCAGCAAGGGCACGCCGGCCCGCATCATGGTCGCGATCTGGCGCGTGAAGATCGCGATGTCTTTCTGCTGGATCGAC
>Ga0268299_1004677_pt1 | contig 10334 bp, 8 predicted proteins | sample NOBtaG_FD_193484 | JGI IMG/M metagenome (GOLD analysis project Ga0268299, IMG submission 193484) | Activated sludge microbial communities from bioreactor in Nijmegen, Gelderland, Netherland - NOB reactor | ecosystem: Engineered > Bioreactor > Aerobic > Activated sludge | place: Netherlands... | reverse complement strand
TTGAAGGTCTTGCGCGTCTGGATCAGCTGGATGATGCGTGCCGGGTCGATCGGCGGATTGGGCTGGAACTGCAGGATGATCGCGTCCGCGCTTGCGTCGAGCTTCACCACCCCCAGTGGCTTCGATTCGATGCGCAGGCGGTGGCTGTCCACCAGTGCCTGCGTCGCCTCCGGCAGGAGGCCGAAGCGGTCGATCAGCTCCTCCTGCAGCGCGGTCAGCTCCTCGACGTGCTCGCAGTTGGCCAGCCGTTTGTACAGCACCAGGCGTTCGTGGATGCTCGGGCAATAGGCCTCGGGCAGCAACGCGGGCACGTGCAGGGTGATCTCGGTCACCACGGCCAGCGGCTGCGCCAGATCGGGTTCCTTGCCGGCCCTTAGCGATTTGACCGCCTGGTTCAGCATCTCGGTATAGAGCGCGAAACCGACTTCCTGCATCTCGCCGCTCTGCGATTCGCCCAGCACCTCGCCTGCGCCGCGGATCTCCAGGTCGTGCATGGCGAGGAAGAAGCCGGCTCCCAGCTCCTCCATCATCTGGATCGCCTCCAGGCGCTTCTTGGCGTTCGCCGTCACCGCCCCTTCGTCGGGCGTGAGCAGATAGGCATAGGCCTGGTGGTGCGAGCGGCCGACGCGGCCGCGCAGCTGGTGCAACTGCGCCAGCCCGAACTTGTCGGCACGGTTGATGACGATGGTGTTGGCACTGGGCACGTCGATGCCGGTCTCGATGATGGTCGTGCACAACAGCACGTTGAAGCGCTGCTGGTAGAAGTCGCGCATGACCAGCTCCAGCTCGCGTTCGGGCATCTGTCCGTGGCCCACCCGGATGCGCGCTTCGGGCAGCAGATTGGTCAGGCGTGTCTCGACATTGAGAATGGTCTCGATCTCGTTGTGCACGAAGTACACCTGACCGCCGCGCTTCAACTCGCGCAGCACCGCTTCGCGCACCAGTCCCTCGGAGTAGCGCTGCACGAAAGTCTTGATCGCAAGCCGCTTCTGCGGGGCCGTCGCGATCACGGAGAAATCCCGCAGCCCTTCGAGCGACATCGCCAGCGTGCGGGGAATCGGCGTGGCGGTGAGCGTGAGCACGTCCACCTCGGCACGCATCGCCTTGAGCCGCTCCTTGTGACGCACCCCGAAGCGATGCTCCTCGTCGATGATCACCAGTCCCAGGTTCTTGAACTTCACCCGGTCCTGGATCAGCTTGTGCGTGCCGATGACGATGTCCACACGTCCTTCGCCGATCGCCTGCAGCGTCGCTTCCTGTTCCTTGCTCGAGCGGAAGCGCGACAGTTCCTCGATCTTCACCGCCCAATCGGCGAAGCGATCGCGGAAGGTCTGGAAGTGCTGCTCGGCAAGCAGGGTGGTCGGCACCAGCACCGCGACCTGCTTGCTGTCTGCCACCGCGACGAAGGCCGCGCGCAGCGCGACTTCGGTCTTGCCGAAGCCCACGTCGCCGCATACCAGCCGGTCCATCGGCTTGCCGGAGGTCAGATCCTCGATGACGGCGTCGATTGCGGTTTGCTGGTCGCGCGTTTCCTCGAATGGAAACCCTTCCGCGAAGGCCTCGTAATCGTGCTGCTTGATCGGGAACGCATAGCCCTTGCGCGCGGCGCGCTGTGCGTAGATGTTGAGCAGCTCCGCTGCGGTATCGCGCACCTGTTCGGCTGCCTTGCGCCGCGCCTTCTCCCATTGCCCGCTGCCCAGTTTGTGCAGCGGCGCGGCCTCCGGGGATGCGCCGCTGTAGCGGCCGATCACCTGCAACTGCGACACCGGCACGTAGAGCTTGTCCTTGTCCGCGTACTCGAGCAGCAGGAACTCCATGCTGCCCTCGCCCAGGTCCATGTTGACCAGGCCGAGATAACGCCCGATGCCGTGATGCACGTGAACGACCGGATCGCCGACCTTGAGTTCGGACAGGTCGCGCAGAATGTTTTCCGCCACTGCGCGCGACGCGGCATCCTTGCGGTCACGGGAGCGCGCGTGCGATGCGTACAGTTCGTTCTCGGTGACGAACGCTAGTCCCGCCTGCCCATCGACGAAGCCGACGGCGAGCGGCGCAACGGCGAGCATCAGCGCATCGCCGGCCTGCTCCACCTCCTCGAACCGGTCGCGCAGGACCGGTGCGAGCCCGTGCTCGGACAGGTAACCGAGCAGGGTCTCGCGGCGGCCGAGCGTCTCGGCGCAGATCACCGCGCGACCATGGTGCGTACTCAGGAACGCCCTCAGGCGGTGCAGCGGATCGTCCGCGCGCCGGTCGACTTGGACCGGCGGCAGCGCGAGGCTGCGGGAGGATTGTGCGGATTCATCCTCGTCCGCGCCGCCGAATTCGACCCGCGTGAACGGCTTGATGGCGCCGAGCAGCTGGTCGGGCAGCAGGAACATGTCACCCGGGGGCAGCAGCGGCCGGTCGCGGTCCCCGCGCAGCAACTCGTAGCGCGAGCGCGTATCGCGCCAGAAGTCGTCCGTTGCTTTCGCCACATCGCCGTGCAGGCACATCAGCGTGCCCTCGGGAAAGTAGTCCGGCAGGATCGCGGTGGAGTCGAAAAACAGCGGCAGGTAGTACTCGATTCCCGCTGGAAAAGTGCCGTTGCTCACGTCCTTGTAGACCTGGCGCTTGGATGGGTCGCCTTCGAAGGCAGTCCGGAAGTTGCTGCGAAAGCGCGTGCGCGCCTCCTCGTCGGTCGGGAACTCCCGCGCCGGCAGCAGCCGCACTTCCTTGACCTTGTAGATGGTGCGTTGAGTATCGACGTCGAAGGTGCGGATGGTCTCCACCTCGTTGTCCATCAGGTCGATGCGGTAGGGCACCGCACTGCCCATCGGGAACAGGTCGATCAGCCCGCCTCGGTAACTGTACTCGCCCGGCGAGACCACTTGTGACACATGGCTGTACCCGGCCATGGTCAGCTGGTGGCGCAGCGCATCGGGCTCGATCGTCGCGCCCTGTTGCAGGAAGAAGCTGTAGGCGCCGAGGAACTGTGCGGGCGGCAGCCGGTACAGCGCCGTGGTCACCGGCACCAGCAGCACATCGAAAGCGCCGTGCGAGACTTGGTAGAGCGTGGCCAGGCGCTCCGACACCAGGTCCTGGTGCGGCGAGAAATTGTCGTAGGGCAGTGTCTCCCAGTCCGGCAGCAAGTGCGCGCGCAGCCCCGGCGCGAACCACGCGAGTTCCTCGAGCAGGCGTTGCGCGTCAGCGGCCTGCGCGGTCACCACCGCCACCGGCTTGCGCAGGACGGCCAGGCGCGCGAGGGCGAGCGCGTCGGCGGATCCGTTCAGGCCGGCGATGCGCGTGCGCTGTCCGGGAGCGGGAAGCTTGAACAAGGAAGGTGTCTACGGCGGAAAACGCTCGATTATAGAGTAGCGAACCGGCACCCAACGTTGCGCCTGCCGCGCCCCGTGTCGGGGATAATGCGGGATCTGTCACGACAGCCAAGCCAGCCATGCCGCGCCACGTTGCGCTCGTTCCCGCAGCCGGATCCGGATCCCGTGTAGGTGCGCACGTCCCCAAGCAGTATCTGCCGCTCGATGGACAGTGCGTGCTGTGGCATACGCTGCGTGCCTTGACGCGTGTGCCGCGCATCGCGCACGTATGGGTGGTGCTGGGCGAACGCGATGCGTGGTTCGAGCATCAGGACTGGAGCGCGTTCCAGGGCAGGATGAGCGCGCTGCGTTGTGGCGGCGCCTCGCGCGCGTCTTCGGTGCTGGCAGGCCTGCGCGCGATCCGCGACACCGTCGACGCGCGCGACTGGGTGCTGGTGCACGACGCCGCGCGGCCCTGCGTCACGGGCGCCTCGATCGAACGGCTGATCGAAGAAGTGGGTGAGGACGATGCCGGAGGAATTCTTGCCGTTCCGGTGTCGGACACCCTCAAGCGCTCCGACGCTTGCGCGCGCAGCGTCGCGACCGTGCCGCGAGCCGGCTTGTGGGCGGCGCAGACGCCGCAGATGTTCCGTCACGGCATCTTGCTCGATGCGCTCGTGGGGACGCAGTTGGACCAGATCACCGACGAGGCGAGTGCGGTGGAACTGCGCGGGTTGCGTCCCCGGCTGGTGATGGGCAGCACGCAGAACATCAAGGTGACTGTCCCGGAGGACCTGGCGATCGCGCTAAGAATCCTGCACGCCTCGCTCGCCGAGAACTGACGAACCCAGCGCCACCATGTCGCCACCCGCCGCGCATGCCGCGCGCGGGCGCTTCCCGACGCGCAGCCGCCAGAGCGGTTAGCATACCCCGCAAGCGGGCACTGCCGTGCCCTGAACACACGAGAGCATGATGGTTCGAATCGGCCAAGGCTTCGATGTCCACGCACTGGTGCCCGGACGCAGGTTGATCATCGGTGGGGTGGAGATCGCGTACGAGCGCGGACTGCTCGGACACTCCGACGCAGACGTGCTGCTGCACGCGATCTGCGATGCGTTGCTCGGCGCGGCTGGGCTGGGCGACATCGGCCGACATTTCCCCGACAGCGACGAGCGCCATCGCGGTGCGAACAGCATCGGGCTGCTGCGTGAAGTCCGTGCGCGGGTGTGCGCGCTGGGCTGGGTCATCGGCAACGTCGATTCGACCATCATCGCCCAGGCGCCGAAAATGGCGCAGCACATCCCGGCAATGGTCGAGGCGATCGCGGGGGCGCTCGAGATCCCGACCGCACAGGTCAATGTGAAGGCCAAGACCACCGAGCGTCTGGGTTTCACCGGGCGCGGCGAGGGCATCGCTGCCGATGCGGTTGCGCTGATCCATCGGGCGTGAAGTGCAGCGCAGCGCGCGCGTGTTCTTCGCGTTGTGGCCCGTTGAAGCGGTGCGTGCGGCGCTGCACGGCCAGGGACGGCGACTGCACGCGCATCTGGCCGGCCGGCTCACGCGCCAAGGGTCCATCCACATGACCCTGCTGTTCCTGGGCGAGGTTCCGGAGACACGCCTGGATGCGCTGCATCAGGCGGCCGCAGGCGTTTGTGTCGAACCGTTCCTGCTGCTGCTGGATCGGGCCGCCTGCTGGCGACATAATCGCATCGCCTGGGTGGGTCCGAGGCGCACGCCGCCCGCGCTCGAGGACCTCGTCGGGCAGTTGCGCGTACGTGTGGCCGCTGCCGGCTTCACCTTCGAGGGCAAGCCATTCGCCGCGCATGTCACGCTGGTGCGCAACGCGATCTGCCGCGCTCTGGACGATGCGATCGAGCCCATCGAGTGGGCCGTGCGCGACTTCGTGCTGGTGCGTTCGGTGGCCGATGCGGAAGGTTCGAACTACGCGGTGATCGGCCGCTGGGGAACAGGAGAATCGACATGACGGACAACGAACGGGTCATCCATCGAGGCGGCTGTCACTGTGCCCGGGTGCGCTTCGAGGTCGACGCGCCGCGCGACCCGATCGTGCAGTCGTGCAACTGCTCGATGTGCAGCATGACCGCCTACCTGCATCTGATCGTGCCGCGCGCGCATTTCCGCCTGCTCACCGCGCGGGCGGAGCTGACCACGTACACGTTCAATACCGGCGCCGCGCAGCACCTGTTCTGCCGCACCTGCGGCATCAAGTCGTTCTACGTGCCGCGCTCCAATCCGGACGGATACAGCGCGAACCTGCGCTGCCTCGATCCGGCGACCCTGGGCGAGGCGCGCGTGACACCGTTCGACGGCCGTCATTGGGAAGCGCATGCCGGTGAGCTCGCACACTTGTCTCGGGAGGAATGAGTGGTCGTACTGTTCTATAGCGATATCGACGATCCGACGCCGTGGCGCGCGGCGCTGGCGAGAGCATTGCCGGAGCTCGATTTCCGCGTCTGGCCGGACATCGGGCAGGCGGAGGAGATCGATTACGCGCTGGTGTGGAAGCCGCCGACCGGGATGCTCGCTTCGCTTCCGCGCCTGCGGGCCATCCTCTCGCTGGGCGCCGGCGTTGACCATCTGTTCCTCGATGAGCGCCTGCCCGAGGGTATGCCCATCACGCGCATGGTCGACGCCGGTCTCGCGCCGCAGATGTCGGAGTACGCGCTCTACGGTGTCCTGCACTTTCACCGAAGCATGGACCAGTATGCGCACCTGCAGCGCACGGCGCAGTGGAAGCAGTTGCCGGCGGTGGCCCCTTCACAGCGCACCATCGGTATCATGGGACTGGGCGTGCTCGGCGGGGATTTCGCCTGCAAGGCGCAGGTGATGGGCTGGCGCGTGAGCGGATGGAGCCGCCGCGCGCGCGGGCTGGAGGGGATGACGGAGTATCAGGGCGAAGCGGGACTGGCGCCCTTTCTCGCCGCGACGCAGATCCTCGTCAACTTCCTGCCGCTGACGCAGTCCACGCAAGGCATCCTGAATGCCCGGCTGTTCGCGCAGCTCCCGCGCGGCGCCTATCTGGTCAATCTCGCACGCGGCGGCCACCTGGTGGAGGAGGACCTGCTCGCGGCGCTCGACTCCGGTCAACTGGGCGGGGCGATGCTGGACGTGTTCGCGCGCGAGCCGCTGCCAGGAGAACATCCGTTCTGGCGCCATCCGAAGATCGTGCTCACGCCGCACATCGCCGGACAGGCCATCGCGGAGCTGATGGTGGAGCAGGTGGTGGACAACATCCGCCGGCTGGAGCGCGGGGAATCGCCGACCGGGCTGGTGGACCGCCGGCGCGGGTATTAGGCAATCGCAACACACGGGTGTCGCGCGGAGTCATCGTCATCCCGGCGTAAGCCGGGACCCACGCGCTCCAATCATGCTTGATTTCCACGGCTGGATTCCGGCTTGCGCCGGAATGACGGGAGGTTCGTCGTCCCGGCTCACGCCGGGACCCACGCGCTCCAATCATGCTTGATTTCCACGGCTGGATTCCGGCTTGCGTTGGAATGACGGAAGGTTCGTCGTCCCGGCGCAGGCCGGGACCCAGGGGTTCTAGTCCAGCGTGCCGAACAGTTGGAACTCGTGACCGGTGGACACGTCGCTGCCGCCATGGCTCTTCATCGCGCGTACCTTCAGGTATTTCGCCTTCACCGGGGTGAAGCCGAAAGCCTGGTAGGGATTCTTCATGATGCGCATATTCTGCGTGGCGAACACGCCCAGCGACTCGAACGGTCCGCCGGGATCGTTCGCAACGAGCAACTCGAAATCCCGCAGGTTGTTCTCGCTCGCGCCGGGAACGAGGATGGTGAACGTGTCGAAGGTCGCGGCGCGTCCACCTTTGAAACCGAATACCGCCTCGCCCGTATCGACCCACGCGTAGGTGTCTTCCTTGCCGTCGATCACCGCGTTCCAGCGCTCGTTGGAGGCGGAGATGATTTCGCCGCCTTCTGCGCTCGACAGCAGATTGGTGCGTCCGCTGAGCACCGGGGTGCGCGCGGCCGCATCAGCGCCGGGGGCTGGCAGGGCAGGCTGGGTGGGCGTAGCCGGCGCGGGCGTGCTGGCGGCAGGGTCCGCGACGGCGGGAACCTGCTGCGTCGGCACAGTCTGGGCCTCGGACTGCGTCCGGTGTGCCATCCAGCGCGTCCCGGCCGCGGCGACGAGTCCGATCGCCCCGACCAGCGCCATGATCTTGAGCATCGAGAGCTTCGACCCCGCCCCCGGCTTGGTTGATACCGCCTGGGGCTGCGGGCGCGGCGCCGAGCCCGCAGGCTGGTCCTGCAGCAGGCGCTCGACTGCCGAGACGAGCTTCTGATACTCCGGATCGTCGTTTCCACCGGACCAGCCGCTCAGGTCCGCGGCCTGGATGCGCTTGAACTCGATGGGCAGCAACACCGGTTCGATCAAAGCCGGCACCAGCTTGTTCTGTCCGACCGCCTCGCTCGCTTCGGTCTTCACCCAGTTGGACTTTACCGATTCCGCGGACCACAACACCACCACGCACTTGGCCGCATGCAGCGCTTCCTGGATCACTTCATCGAATACGCGCCCGGGCGGAATGGTGCGGTCCCACCACACGCTGTGCCCCCGCTCCGCCAGTCGCTCCGCCACTGTCCTGGCACGCTCCCGGTCCGGACTCGCGTAGCTGATGAAGATGTCGGCCATGCGCCTCCCACTGGATTGTCATTGTGGCGGGAATTCTACGCCGCAAGGTCGCCCACGGGGGGCAGGAGAGCGCGACTGGTCCAGCGGGTACACTACGCCTTTCCCCAGAACGATTCGTGCGAGCGCACCAGGAGAGGACATGGCGACGACCAAACTGCATTCCAACTACATCGCGGGCGAGTGGGTGGATGGTACCAACGTGACGCGCGACATCAATCCGTCGGATGTCAACGACGTGGTCGGCGAGTACGCCCAGGCAGATGCCCAGCAGGCCGAGCGCGCCATCGCCGCAGCGCGGGCCGCGGCACCGGGATGGGCGGCTTTCAACCTGCAGGCGCGCGCCGACATGCTGGACAAGATCGGCAACGAGATCCTTGCACGCAAGGACGAACTGGGTACGCTGCTCTCGCGCGAGGAAGGCAAGACGCTGCCCGAGGGCATCGGCGAAGTGGCGCGCGCGGGCAACATCTTCAAGTTCTTCGCCGGGGAGGTGCTGCGTCGGACCGGCGAACTCGTGCCATCGGTGCGCCCCGGAATCGATGTCGAGATCACCCGCGAACCGGTGGGCGTGGTGGGCATCATCTCGCCCTGGAATTTCCCCGCGGCGATTCCGGCGTGGAAGGTCGCGCCGGCACTGGCATACGGCAATTGCGTGGTGTTCAAGCCGGCCGATCTGGTGCCCGGCTCGGCCTGGGCGATGGGGGAGATCATCGCGCGCGCCGGATTGCCCTCGGGTGTGTTCAACCTGGTGATGGGACGCGGCAGCGTGGTGGGCGAGGCGATCATCGGCGATCCTCGCGTGGACGCGATCAGCTTCACCGGCTCGGTCGATACCGGACGCAAGGTTGCAGCCAAGGCGATCGCGCAATTCAAGAAGATCCAGTTGGAGATGGGCGGCAAGAACCCGCTGGTTGTGCTGGACGACGCGGACATCAAGGTTGCGGTGGAATGCGCGATCAACGGGGCGTTCTTCTCCACCGGCCAGCGCTGCACGGCGTCCTCGCGCCTGATCGTGACCAAAGGCATCCACGACAAGTTCGTCGATGCCATGACCGAGCGCCTGAAGTCGCTGGTCGTGGATAACGCGCTCAAGCCCGGCGTGCACATGGGACCTGTGGTAGACAAGAATCAGTTGAACCAGGACTTGTACTACATCGAAGAGGGCAAGAAGGAGGGCGCAAAACTTGCCTATGGCGGCAACCTGCTCAAGCGCGAAACGGAGGGCTACTACCTCGAGCCCGCGCTGTTCACGCAGACGCGAAACGACATGCGCATCAACCGCGAAGAGGTGTTCGGGCCGGTCGCGACGGTGATTCCCGCGAACGACTACGACGAGGCGCTGGCGATCGCCAATGACACGCAGTTCGGCCTTGCCTCCGGCATCGTCACCGGCTCGCTCAAGCACGCGGCGCACTTCCGGCGCAACAGTCAGGCCGGGATGGTGATGGTGAACCTGCCGACCGCCGGCGTGGACTATCACGTGCCCTTCGGCGGCCGCAAAGGCTCGAGCTACGGCCCGCGCGAACAGGGCCGCTACGCTGCGGAGTTCTACACCACAGTGAAGACCGCGTACGTCCTGCCTGGCTGAGACCATCGCTGCCATGAACGATCTCGCCAAGACCGAACGATCGCGCGTCAAGCGCATGCACGAGCGCGGGCGCTACGACTTCGACACCGTCGCCCAGATTCTGGACAGCGGATTTGTCTGCCACGTCGGTTACGCAATCGAGGGCAGGCCCTACGTCACGCCGACCAGCTACTGGCGCGAAGGAGAACGCGTCTACTGGCACGGATCGAGCGCGTCGCGCATGCTGCGCGCAGCACAGGGCGAGACCGATGTATGCCTCACCGTGACGCTGGTAGACGGGCTCGTGCTGGCGCGGTCGGCCTTCCATCACTCCATCAACTACCGCTCGGTGATGCTGTTCGGCAAGGCGCACAAGGTCGAGGATCCCGCGCACAAGCGCCAGGCGCTGGAGAGCTTCGTCGAGCGTGTCGCGCCCGGACGCTGGGCGGCGCTGCGCCCGGCCACTGACTCCGAATTGAAGGCAACCGCGGTGATGTACATGCTCATCGACGAGGGATCGGCGAAACTGCGCCGCGGCAATCCGGTGGACGACGACGAGGACTACAGCTGGCCCGTATGGGCCGGTGTCGTTCCAATCCGCACCGTCGCCGGCGCACCGACCGACGATGGCCGGGTTGTGCCGGGTGCGGCCGGACGGCCTGCGGCGGACAACTTTGCGCATCTCGGACTCGAACCGGAATGAGCTGACCGGGCAGCAGCGGGAGCGGGTACTGCACATGCTGAAGCCAAGGTCGGTTCGATATGCGTTCACTGATTGCATGCCAACTCATTGCGCTGTT
>Ga0268299_1004676_pt1 | contig 10335 bp, 10 predicted proteins | sample NOBtaG_FD_193484 | JGI IMG/M metagenome (GOLD analysis project Ga0268299, IMG submission 193484) | Activated sludge microbial communities from bioreactor in Nijmegen, Gelderland, Netherland - NOB reactor | ecosystem: Engineered > Bioreactor > Aerobic > Activated sludge | place: Netherlands... | reverse complement strand
GCGTAGGTCATGGCTTCCTTTCTCTTGGCGGAGGATTGAAGCCTAGCCTGCCCCAGGTCACCTCACCCGCTTCCGGGTGCGGCAACCGCGGTGCACTTACTATGTGAATGCGCGCAGCCTAACGGCGGTTGGTGCCGATGGCCGGGGTAGGGTAGCGGGTTGGCGGTCCCGGCCTCATCGTACTTCTGGGTCGGCCGTGACCGCCAACCCGCATTCTATGTGAACGGCCACGGCACAACCTGACGTTATGCTGACGCGAGGGATATGACGCGCACAGCGCAGAAGGAGCGAGAGCGCGCCTACCTTCGCTTACTCCAGCGGTTGCGGGCCGACGTACCATCGGGAGTTCCCGAAGAACCCGAGCCGCCCGACTTTGCCTTCGAAGCTGGCGCCTCGTTGCTCGGCCTCGAGGTGACTGAGTATCACAATCCTCGGCGAGCCGGTCGGCGCCCGCTACAGGAACAGGACTCGCTTCGACGACGTGCCATCGAGATCGCGTCTGAGACGTTTCGCGCGTCCGACGCGCGCACGCTTGAGGTATCCGTCCTGTTCCGCCCGGCATCGGAGTTTTCGAAAGCTGACGTCAGTCGCATCGCGAGCGCGCTTGCAGCAGCAGTCGCTGCCTCCAGCACTTCGCTGTGGGTGCAGGTGCGACTGGATGGGTGGCCTGCGAAGCTGCCGGATCCGATCTCAACGGTCTTCATCACTGAGGTTCCGCAAGATGCGCCCGGGCGCTGGAAGCACGTCTTCGCCAGCTCTGTTCACTCGGTCACGCCCGAGGACATCTACCGCGAGATTCGCCGCAAAGAAGCCGCGATCGGCGGCTATCCACCGATAATCGCTGAGTCGTGGTTGCTCATCGTGCAGGACTATCAGAGTCGAGCGCACGCCGCCGAGTTAACGGCGGAGGCGACATCACATGTCTATGAGACAGCGTTCGCCCGAGTTCTCTTTCTCAATGTCTTTCAGAATCACGTCGCGGAGTTGCCCGTCCGCCGTCCCGGCGCGGGCGCAGCATAACGGAGGTTGGTGCAGATGGCCGCGCTGGGGTGGCGGGTTGGCGGCCGCGCTTTATCGTACCTAAAGGCACGGCGCGGCCGCCAACCCGCATCTTATGGAAGCGGCCACAGCACAACCAAAGGTTATGCCTGCACGCGCGTGCGGAGGCTCGCCATGTTCACGGATGACCTGAAGCTCGCGCTCGCCGCCGCTCGCTCCGAGGCGCATCGGCTGCACCACGACCACGTCCGGCCCGCGCACCTGGCGCTCGGCGTGTTGCGGACAGCCCCGACCGCAATCACGCGCCTCCTTGCCGACGCGCCACCGGACGTCGTGGCCGCCGAGCTCGAGCGGTCACTGGCGCCCGACCGACGCACGCCCGAGGATCGCTTCGATATCCCGTACACGCCCTCCGCGAAGGCTGTCATCGAGCGCGCCATGGTCGAGGCGCACGCGCTGGGCACCGACCAGGTCGCGTGCGAGCATCTGCTCTTCGGCGTGCTCGGCAGCCCGGACGCACTCGCCCGCCAGCCGTTCGTTGCGCGTGGCCTCGACGCCGGACGCGTCCACGAGTTCCTCGCGGGCCCGCGCGACCGGGGTGAGGCATAACGCCGCTTGCTGCTGATGGCCACGGTACGGATGGCGCGGGCTGCGCCCGCGCGTTCTATTGGAGTGTCCACAGCAGAAGCACACGTTAGCCTGACACCAGCGGGCTGCTGCGCTAGATTGAGTGTGCACCCTCAAGGAGGCAGTATGGCCAAGAACAAGCGGTTCGACCTCGACGATCTCCACTGCTTTTGAGCGCACCAGCAAGCGTCGCCGGGGGTTCCCTGAGCGAGACGCGAGTGGGGCGTGGTGATCGAGTCGTGCATGGTGACAAAGAGTTAATCGAGCGCCTCGGGCGCAACGATCCATGCCCATGCGGCTCCGGTAAGCGGTTTCAAGCGGTGCTGCCTGGCCGCCGGAGTGTATGAAGGTGTGGAGCGCGCCTATTATCGGCGCGACTAAGGATCGAGTGTGCGGGCGGCGCGCTCTCGAGTGCGCCGCCCGCAGCGTTCGCCGGAGTTTCGTTCGCGTGCAGGCTAACGGCGGTTGGTGCCGATGGCCGCGGTAAGGAAGCAGGTGGGCGGCCGTGCTCGTTTGTACCTTTCGGTATCGCACGGCCGCCCACCTGCATTTGATGGAAGCGGCCACGGCACAACCTGACGTTATGCGGACCGGAGTCAGATGGTCATCGCAACACCTCCATCTTTCAGCACGGAGGTGTGCATGGACCCGAGAACGACCACGCCGCGCGGCTACACCTGGGAACAGCGCGCATTGTTATGGAAGTGGCATCGCGAGGGCGTCTCCCGGCGCACGATCGCCCGCCGGCTCGGCAAGCGCCCCGGCTCGGTGCACGACGTCATCCGGAACGCCGGCGGCATTGCCCCGCGACCGCGCACGCGCTCGCCGTACCGGCTGTCGCTCGAGGACCGCGAGCTGATCGGGCGCGGCCTCGCCCGCGACGAGTCGTTTCGCCAGATCGCGCGGTGGGTTGGCTGCGCGCCGTCGACCATCAGTCGCGAGGTCGCGGCGCACGGCGGTCGCGCGGGGTATGACGCCATGCGGGCCGACATCGCGTCGTGGGCCGCCGCGCGCCGGCCCAAGGTGTGCCGGCTCGCGACACGCCGGCCGTTGCGTCGGCGCGTGGTGCAGTTGCTAGGCAAGCAGTGGTCCCCACGCCAGATTAGCGCGCGGCTTCGTGAAGACCATCCGCATCAGCCCGAGCTCCAGGTGTCGCACGAGACGATCTACCGCTCGCTCTACATCCAGTCGCGCAACGTGCTCAAGGCGGAGCTGACGCAGGAGCTCCGCCGGCGCCGCCGCGTCCGCGTCGCGCGCACGGCGACGCGGAAGGGGCAGGGCCGCGGACAGATCGTCGACGCCATCCCGATCTCCGCGCGACCCGCCGAGGCGGCCGATCGAGCCGTGCCCGGCCACTGGGAAGGGGATCTGATCGCGGGCAAGCACAACAGCCACATCGCGACGCTGGTCGAGCGCGCGACGCGCTTCGTGATCCTCGTGAAGGTGCCGAGCAAGGAGACGACCGCCGTGATTCCGGCGCTCATCCGGCAGATCAAGCGACTGCCGACGCATCTCAAGCGCTCGCTCACGTGGGACCGCGGCACCGAGCTCGCGCACCATCGCATCTTCTCGGTCGCGACCGGCGTGCAGGTCTATTTCTGCGATCCGCAGAGCCCCTGGCAGCGCGGCTCGAACGAGAACACCAACGGCCTGCTCCGGCAGTACTTCCCTCGGAGCGCGGACCTCTCCACCTTCACACAACGGCAGCTCGACGCCGTCGCCGACCGCCTCAACGGCCGGCCCCGCGAGACCCTCGGCTGGCGAACGCCCGCTGAGAAGATCCAGCAGGTGTTGCGTTGATTACCTGATTCTACCGGACGTGAATGACATCGGTGCCACGCCAGCTGACCGAGGCGGAACGATTCGTCCTCGACGAAGTCCGCGCGTTCTGGGGAGCTCAGAACTCCGAGCGGGATGTCTTCTTCACCGAGGAGGGAGAGGCTGCGCTTGTCGTGAAGGCGCGCGACGGCTCCTCGGCGCTCGTCGTCGTGTTGACTAACTTGGGCGACTCGCATGCGAGTGGGTCGCTGTCCCTGGAGGAGCTGCGCCGTTGGATCCGCGAGCCCGCCGCCTAACGGCGGTTGGTGACCGATGGCCGCGGTAAGGAAGCAGGTGGGCGGCCGTGCTCGGTGGTACTTTAGAGAATTGCACGGCCGCCCACCTGCATTTGATGGAGCGGCCACGGCACAACCTGACGTTAGCTGGATTTGAGACCCATCGATGCCCACTCAGGCAAGCGCCACTTACAGACTGTATCGTTTCCTCAGTGACTTCCGCGCGGAGAGTACGCGAGGTCCTGGAAACGTCATGGACGTGCTCTCCCGTCTCGTGCGCGTGAAGTCGCTTCCGGCTCGCTCGGGCTTCGAGATGTACGGTGAGGTGCTGCGCATGTGTGCCGCCGCAAAGGCAGAGATCACCCTCGTCTTTGCGCCCGTGCCTGGGGACAACGAGCATGCTGGTCAACTCTCCACAATGCTCGCTCCCATTTCTGCTCTCGAGCAGAGCATGCTCGCCAATCCGCTTCTTGGCAATCCCAACACGATCGCGCAGCACACTCCCGAGAGCATTCAGCATCAAGCGTTCCTCGTCGAGCGCCTCCTTCAGCGACAGGCGCCCTCGGGCGAGTCCCTCGAGCAGGTCCGCACGAAGCTCGCTGAGGCGCTGCAGGTGATCCTCGATTCGGAAGTTGAGTCAGATGTGAAGGAGGCCTTCCGCGCCGCAATAGAGCATCTCAATCGGCTCATCGATCGGTACGACATCTTTGGCGCTGAGGGCGTTCAGTACGCCGCAGGTGTCCTTGTAGGCACGATGGCGTCCACGGCACCGAGAGCGAGCAAGTCGACGTCTGCAGCAGTCGCAAGCGCATTGGATCTCGTTGCGAACGCGCTTGCCATCATTACCGCGGTTGACTCGCTGCGCCCGCGCTTCGCACCAGTACTAAAGCTTCTGCTCGGAGACGGGGCGAGTTCCGCGCCGTAACCAGCTAACGGCAGTTGGTGCAGACGGCCGCGCTGGGGTAGCGGTTGGGCGGCCGTGCTTTATCGTACCTGAAGGTACCGCACGGCCGCACAACCGCGTCTTATGGAAGCGGCCGCAGCACAACTTGACGTTATGCAGACGACCACTCGGCTGTGAGGTGCAATAGTGTGTGCGTGTGGAGGTCGGAGTCATGCCTGATGTACCAAGGAGACGCGAATCGAAGTCTGAGGTGCGCGCGCGGGCACTGGTCGCTGCCATCGCACACCAAGCGTGCGCAATCGCGCTCTGGTGGCTGGCGGAGCCGTCACTTCACGGCGACGTCGGCGACGCGGTGATGATTCTGATACTGGTCGTCCTACTCGCGCCGGGAAGTATCCTCGCGATGGTCGGTGCGATTCCGGAGTCTGCGACCGCTGACGGCTGGGTTCTATTGGCGGTGATCCTGGCTGTCAACTGTCTCGTGCTGACGCCGTTCTATTTCTGGTTACTCCCTGCGAGAATGGTACGAGGTAGCGCTGCGTCACGGCCGCCCGCAGCATAACGGCAGTTGGTGACCGATGGCCGGCTAGGGTAGCGGGGCGGCGGCCCCGCCTCATCGTACTACACGGGTCGGCGTGGCCGCCGCCCCGCAATGATTGGAACGGCCACGGCACAACCTGACGTTAGGCGCACCTGACGCATGCCGAACTGGACGAAAGTCGCTGTCTCAGTCGCAACGCAAGCCGAGATCCGTCGCATCAAGCCGACGGGGTCCATTCCTCGTGCGATGGGCTACAGTCTTCCTCTAGGTGAGAGGCACGCGAGCGCATCGGAAGTGCTTCTGCGACTGCAGGCTCTTCCGCGTGGCGTCTCATGGCGGAGGGTTGAAGTCGCGTTGATGGCTCCGCGCTCACGACCTGCGCCGGCGGCTGCGCCTCTAATCCGTAGGACGTTTCGCCGATGCAAACTGCGGGATCACGATAAGGTTCTGTTGGAGTTCGCCCGGGTGGTGCCGCGCCTAAGGCCAACTAAGCGGGACAGTGGATTCAGTTTCCCAATGGGAAAGGCTATCGCTCCGGCGCTACGTCGTTTGCGGCGACTGCCCGATGGGGCGGGCATTCGCGCCTTCCTCGCAGCGTGCGCCGGAGTGACGGTGCCCCGGGCGCCTAACGGCGGTTGGTGACCGATGGCCGCGGTAAGGAAGCAGGTGGGCGGCCGTGCTCAGTGGTACTTTAGGGAATCGCACGGCCGCCCACCTGCATTTGACTAAAGCGGCCACGGCACAACCTGACGTTATGCCGAGCCTACTGGGGGTCCTTCTGCACTTGCCCCGTGCTCAATCCCGGCCGCAATTATGTTGGAACACCGTGAACATCGTGCCCGTCGCGCACCTAAGCGCGAGGCCCTTTGTCGAAGGCCAAGGGACAGTGCCAAGTCTCCTATCTCGAGCCGAGGTTGCGAATGCGAGCCGCTGCCCTGCTGCCGACCATTGCCTTCCTAGCCGCGTGCAGCCCTCGCGACTCCCAGGGGACTGCGGCCTTGTTTACTACATCTTTCACGGAGAGAGCCGACACACTCGTCGCGTCCACGATCGGCGACATCCCAGACTCGCTCGTGCATCGCCTCGTCGTCGCCTGGAGCGTGAGGACCGATACGGCTCGTGAGATAATTGGTGACGTTCACGGAGTCGCGGTCGCTGCCGACGATCGGGTGTGGGTTTGGGACAACACCACGCCGTCGCTCTGGCTGCTCGACGCAGACGGACGCGCGATGCGCCAAGTGGGCCAGCGAGGCAGCGGACCGGGCGAGTACGGACGCGCGAACGGAATCGGTGTTACGAGGGATGGATCCCTTGTAATGTGGGACGTTGGCAACGCGCGGCTGAACTTCTTCAGCGCCGACGGCACGCACCGACAGTCGACACGGTTGGCGTTCACCGAGTGCTGTGGCTTGCCGATCACGGTCGACACGCTTGACCGGATCTGGCTCACGACGCATCCGAGGACGCTGACTGGGGGCGCTCGGGCCGTCGGGCCGGCGCAACTCATCGGGGATGAGGTCGGGTACGTACGCTTCGCGGGGTCGGGCGCTCTACTCGACACCGTAATGGCCCCAACGCTTCCCGGCGCCGATGGCGTAGTGTCCGCCTTGGTGGTGTCCTCCACGGGCTCCGGCGGTGCGATACGCCGCGTGCCGTACGGAACGTACCCAACCTACGCCGTTAGTCCACTCGGTCACATCGTCTCGGCACTCTCCCGGCCATTCGCGGTTCACTCCGAACGGAACGGTAGGCCCCTACTGATCACGCGCGACTTTGCGCCCCCGCCAATCAGTGACGATGAGAGAGCACAGATTCGCGCCAACATCGAGTTCGTGATGAAGGAAGTCAGGGCCGACTTTTCGTGGAACGGGCCTGAGGTGCCCCGATCGAAGCCTCCGATCTCGAGCCTCGCCGTCGGGCTTGATGGCCGTCTCTGGGTGCGACTGAGTTCGCCATCCGAGGAGTACGAACCCGACCCTGCAGCAGGGGGCCCGACGCACCGACCGCCGCCGGTCAAGTTCAGAGGTCGCGACAATCTGTGGGACGTGTTCACGCCCGACGGGCAGTACTTGGGTCGAATCGCCGCGCCGCGGAACGTTGGCGTGTTCGCCATGCGCGGCAATCACGCGTGGGGGGTGGTTCGGGATGAGAACGACATCTCGCAGGTGGCCAGGTTCCGGATCGTCCCAGGCTTCTGATGGCTGCAGGCTCCGACCGATCCGTTGATGTCCTGCGACGTCTGCCGGGCCGGCATAACGAAGGTTGGTGCTGACGGACACAGTATGGAAGCGGCGGCTCCGCCGCCGCGTCTTATTGGAGTGCCCGCAGCACAACCTGACGTTAGCCCGACCGGAGCCGCAGTTCTCGCAGGCGCGCCAACCGTCTCCGCAGTCCTTTCGAATGCTCCTTCGCAAGAAGAGCGCTTCCGAGTGGTCTTGCTGTGCGTTTCTCGACGCCTCCCGGTGAGCCCGGTCCGAAGCCTGGAAACACCTCACGACTGTAAGCCGTCGCCCTTGACTCACGTGGTCGTCACAACGAGACTACATGATTAGATGCGACGTTTCCGCCTGTTCCTCGCGCCGCTCTTCGCGCTCTCGCTCATTGTCTCGATTGCCGAGACGATGGCCGAGGACGTGTGCGACCGCGATGCCTCCACCGTCACGATGCGCGCGACGGATGCGGATGGCGGCGGGGAGAGTCCGCGGAACGCGGACGGCCATCTGATTCATCTCTGCCACTGCGTGCACGCGCACGTCGGCTTCCCTGCGTCGCGGGACGCGCGCGACGGTGTGCCGTCGCTGCGCCTCGAAATCGCGAGCGGTGAGTCCGGGGCGCCGGCTTCGGCCGACCGCGCCCCGCCCTTCCGGCCTCCCGCCCGGATCGCCGCCTAACCGTCGCCACGCGACGGCGCTCCCGCGCGTCCACTGACGTGTGACGGGGAGCTGCGGAGCACCAATGCTCCGCGACGGACCTCACTTCCAGCGTTCTTCACGTGCCCGGCACTCCCGCGCGCGTGTCGCACGCCCTCAACCTGCCGAGTGCAGAGGCCGACGATGTCCCCGCATCCTGGAGCGGCACGATTCGCGTTCACGCCGCTCCTCTACGTTTTCCTCAGCGCATCCGTCGTTGCGCCGGGCCAGCTCTCTGCCCAGGCGGACTCCGGTGCCGTCGGGCGTACGATCGCCCGGATCGCCGCCCTCGCCCGCGAGGCCGACCCGACCCTGCGGGCGGCGCGGGCCCGCGAACTCGCGGTCGAGCGCCTTGTGGCGAGCGCCGGCTCGGCACCACCGCTCTCCGCGGCGTTGGGGCTCTCCGACGGTCCGCGAGGTGACGTGTTGCGCGGTAACGCCTCGATCGAGGTCGGTCGCGGCCTCTTCCTCGGGTCCCGATTGCTCGCAGCCCGCACCGCCGCGAGTCGCGAGCTCGCGATCGAGGTCCGCGAACGTCGTGTCGCCGAAGAGGTGATCGAGGTTCGGGTGACGGACCTGGTCACGAACGGTGTGGCGGCCGAACGTGCCCTGACGCGGCTCCGGCAAAGCGAGCAGCTCCTCGCCGACGCGGAGGAGGCGCTCGCCGCACGCCTGGCGGCGGGGACCGGGCGCTATGCGGACGTACTCCGAGTCCGCACCGAACGACTGGCGGTGGGATTCTCGATACGTGACGAGCTCGCGAACCTCGCGAGCGTTCGCCTTCAGCTGCACGCCACTGCGGGCGCGTCGCTGCACGCGGACTCACTCGACCGATGGCTGGCCGAGGCGGCGACAGCGACGACACCGGCGAGCGCGTGGCGCTCGACGCTCGCGACACTCCCCTCGACCGACTCGCTCGCCGCGCTCTCGGATCCAGTGCGCGACGCAGCGGCGGTGCGCGCGCGCGCCGAGGCGCGTCGGGCCCTGGGGATCGCATCGCGGCGACCGGACGCGAGCGGCGCGATCGGACTCCAGCGAATTGGCGCAGCCAACGGCGGACTGACAGCGGGTCTCCTCGTCGGGATTTCCAGCACCCTGCCGTTCACGGCGCGCCGCGCCAACGATCTCGCTTCTCAGGCCGAGGACGCGGATGTCATCGCCGCCGAGGCCGGAGTCTCGGCCGCGATGGTACGCTCCCGGCCGGGACTGGAAGGCCTGCGCGAACGCCTGACGGTGACCGTCGAACGACTCGAGGCGATCGACGCGGTCGTGCTCGTCGCGGCGGGATCCGAACGGGAGGCCGCGCTCGCGGAGTTCCGCGCCGGATCGCTCTCGTTGCTCGAATTGCTCGACTTCGAGCGCGCGCTCCTCCGCGTGGAGCTCGAACGCTCCGACGCCCTCCGCGAGGCCGCTGGCCTCCGCGCTGCCCTCTTCGGCATCACCCCATTCGAATTCGGAGTCCGTCCATGAGGCACCCACTCAGAGCGACCGCGCTGCTCCTCCTGTTCGTCGCCGCGTGCGGCGGCGGTGACGCCCCTGCCACCGACAAGCACGCTGAGGAGGAGGAGGTCCACACCGAGGTCACGCTCACCGCGGAGGCGCGTACGCGCGCCGGCATCGAAGTGGCGCCGGTCACACTCGTGCGCTCGACGCCCGCGTCGCTGGAAGACGCGCTCGAGGTCCCCGGGCACGTCGAAGTGGACCCGCGCCGCGTCGGTGTGGTCTCGGCTCGCTCGGCGGGCCGTCTCGAACGGCTCTTCGCGGTCGAAGGAGATGTCGTCGAGGCGGGCGCGCCGGTCGCGGAGATATTCAGCCCGAGCTTCCAGGTGGCGCAGGCGGATCTGGTGCAGTCGCTGCGCCGGGCCGAACTGCTCCGGTCGAGCGCGGACTCGCTCGCGGCCGCGCAACTGGCGGTCGCCGCCGCACAACGGCTGCGCGTCCTCGGCGCGAGTGAGCAGGACATCGCGGCGCTCCGCCGTGGGGATCCGCCGCAGCCGCTCCAGGCGCTCCGCGCTCCGCTCACCGGCAGCGTGATCACCTCGCAGGCGGTCGCGGGCGCGGCGCTCGAGGCCGGCGCCGCCGTGGTCACCATCGCTGACCTGACCGAGCTGGACGTGGTCGCCGAGATCCCGGAGATCGCGCTGCCGACCGTGCGCGTCGGACAGGTGGCGAGCGTGACCGTCGCCGCCTTCCCCAATCGCCGCTTCCGCGGGACGATCGAGCGCATCCGCGACGTGCTGGACCCCGAGACCCGGACAGTCCGCGCTGTACTCCATGTCCCGAACCCCGCGCGCGACCTGC
>Ga0268299_1004675_pt1 | contig 10336 bp, 7 predicted proteins | sample NOBtaG_FD_193484 | JGI IMG/M metagenome (GOLD analysis project Ga0268299, IMG submission 193484) | Activated sludge microbial communities from bioreactor in Nijmegen, Gelderland, Netherland - NOB reactor | ecosystem: Engineered > Bioreactor > Aerobic > Activated sludge | place: Netherlands... | reverse complement strand
GCCCGCCTGCCCACGCGGCATCGAAGTCACGCGCGCGATTGGCGAGGTGAAGCTGGCGATCCGCAAAGGCTCGCGCGAGGGCATCATCAGCCCCGACGACATCCCACAGCATTCGTAGATACCACAAAATCAAATTTCGAGGGGGCGTGGCGTTTGCTGCGCCTTTTTTAATTTCCACATAGTAAATATTACAATGGGATATAATTGACAATCGTGCAAAAAAGGATTACTGTTGGGTAAAATGTGAATCCATAAACAAACAGAGGGTTGTTCAGATCATGAACTTATATCTGTCTTTTATGCGATATATCAAGCAAATAGTTATTCTAAGCATTTTGTTACTATTTATTTCATTAACTTTATTAGTTCCCCCCCCTACAATCGCAATCTAGTCCAACCGCGACCCCAACGACTATTCCGGGTCCAATTTATAGCGAGAATTTTGACACTAGAGAAACTTTCCCTACTTGGTTGGTTGATGTCACTCCCTACTTAGTGTCAAGCGGTGGTGGACGTGCTTTGCATCTCACGCAACCAGAAATTGTTCTGCCACTCGTTTATAATACGCTTGAGGATGTTGCGATACAAGCACGAGTACAAGTCTCAGCGGGTATGGTTTTCCTCAATGCGCGTCATACCTATCTTGGACATTATTCCGCTTCGTTGAGCGCAGATGGTCAAGTCAGAATTTACAAAAATGAAGCCGTTCAGGCATCTCTTACACTCAGTTCATACACCCCTGGACAACCTTATCTTCTTAGCCTCTTGATTGTTGGAAACAATGTGTCAGTTTTTATTGAGAATGTCCAACTTCTTACCTGGACTGATGCAAGCCCCTTGCCATACGGTTCGCTGTATATCTCTACAAATACTGCGGGAGGTGTCGATGTTTCCATTGACGATGTAAGTTTATGGGGGTCGCTTATTCAAGGGCCTGCTATTCAGGAAATTGTATCTGTTCCGATTGAGGATGCTGCGACAAATAATCGGATTGCTTTTGAGCACCTTGCAAAGATTTACTCCGTCAATCCTAACGGTACTAATCTTCGACAACTTACACCCGATGGCTCGGCTTATGGCCCAGCTTACTCACCGAATGGGACAAAAATTGCCTATTCAAAATATCCCCAGGCTAGTCAAAGTAATGGTACGGGTATATGGACAATGAATGCTGATGGGAGCAATAAGCAAGCAATTCCTCATATTACAACCTCTTGCGGAACACAAATTAACTCTTTAGTATGGTCGCCAACAGCAGATCGAATCGCCTATAGCTGTAGTGGTATAATCAAAATCATTAATGTGAGTACAGGAAGTGTTGTCAGGCAGATTCAATACGGTGATGCGCGACAACCGAGTTGGTCGCCTGATGGAACAAAAATCGTGTTTACTACGGATGCGATTTCAGGTAGCCCCTATGATAATGTCTGGATCGCTGACATTAGTGGTGGAAGTAACGTCTATACTCGACTCACGTTCGGCAGCAGCAGCACTCCCGGAGACGCGGCTGAGACACCCGTGTGGTCACCAGACGGGAATTGGATTCTCTTTCGGAGTTTTAACAATGGTTTGAAAATTATGCCTGCTGCGGGGGGTACAATTCGCACACTTACAACAACGGACGATCAGGATCCTGGATGGTCGCCGGATATGCAGTTCATCACTTTCCGACGCCGTGCAAACGCGCAAGACCCACAATCCTATAATCTTTTTACTGCTCGAATTAATTTAACCACTTTTACGCTCAGCCAACTTTTTAACCTCAGCGCCAGCATGACCAATCTCGATGGTGTCACAGACTTTAGTCGTTATAATGAAGTCCGACCTGACTGGGGATCAGCGGTCTCTACCGCTACCGCAACACCGACACGAACGCCGACACGCACCCCCACTCGGACACCAACCCCAACAGGTACGGCGACGCGTACCCCGTCCCCAACTCCAACAAACTGCGCGCCTGTACCGGGGGTTCCGCTTGCGTGTGCTACATGGACACCTGGACCGTCGCCAACACGTACTTTCACACCTACGCTAACACGCACTCCCACCCCAACTCCGACTGGCACCATTTGTCGCGATATTCTAAATGGAGTCTCAGGTTCGGGAATCAATCCAAGTGCGCCGGTCTGTCTGAACGGGACAGGATTACGCGGCGATTATTATAACGGAACATATTTCCAAACCTTTGCCCTTTCGAGAACTGATTCAACCATTGATTTCCCTTGGGGCAGTGGTTCACCACACGCATCACTGCCTGCTGATGATTTCTCGGTGATTTGGACAGGGCAACTTGTCGTTAACACAAGCGGGAACTTTACATTCTGCCTTGTTTCTGACGACGGCGCGCGTCTCTGGATTGATGGTGAGTTGATTCTGTTTGACTGGACTGCACATGGTGAAGCAACCAACTGCAATACAATGTATTTACTGCCAGATAACCCCCACGATATTCGCATGGAATATTATGAGGGGCGTGGCACTGCGGTTGCGCGTTTGTTGTGGAGAGAACCCAATCAGACCACTCTACAACCCATTGCGACCTATCATCTCTTCCCATCGCTTACACCTGCGATTCCGCTGCCGCAGCCACCAGCAGCCTATCCCAATGCTATCCCGGTGACAACACTTCGTTTAAGACAGATTGCAATAAATAACCCTTCTCTCATTTTTGGTAGTCAAAACGTTCCTGCTCAGGGTACAATTCTATGGAACTATGGAGTTGGGAGGGCTTTCCAAGAGCTTGCCCTACGGATAATTAACGTAACTGAGAATAATGCGAATATACCTTCAACATTACGGCAGCGGAGTTCAAACCCAAGTGGACGACCATCAGTAAGGCCGGATGGACTAGATGTTGTCAACATCTTCGATGGCTCAGAAATCATAGGTACTTATGACGATAGCCATGTGATTGAAGTAAAAGCTGTACGAGGTACTATCAAAATCGAGTATTCGAGATGGCAGCCTCGGGGGTTGATAGATATTGCACTAACTCATACGGAGTTAGGTCAAGAACTAAATTATGGTGTGCTTAGTTTCATCACAACGTACGATACTCAATTTGATGCCAGTGTTATATTGGAAGCCCAAAGCAACAGAGTTGTATTGTGTCAGGCATACGTTTGGGAAATTCCCGCAGACGTAAAGGCTACACCAAATCAATCTCTATTTTTTGTTGACAATCCAGTGCTCTTAAATCCGATGGTGTTGCCAATTATTTATCCTAACCTTTTCGCCCATGAAGGATTTTTGGAATTCTACGGCCCTCAACTGTTTCAAGCAGCTACTGCTCAACTTGACGTTGCAAATGATCCCGACATTCCATTACTGGAGTTGACGCCAAGCCCATGAACATGAAGGAACCTAAGCGCCGTACTATAAGGCCAAAATCACTTGAGAAGCTTCTCAAAGACCCAGGTTGGGTTCAAAATGAAGAGCTAACTTCTAAATTTAGATCAATCAGTAAATCTTTCTCGGCTGCTGTAATCTATATTCATCATGATGGTCGTGTTATTGATGTAGCGGCTTCGAATTATGGTACTCTCTATGAGTCACGCCAAGATTTATTGACTATGATTCAGATTCTAGAGGAGTCAAGCAAGAGACAAATTGAACACATCCTCGAAGGCCGCCTTCCACAAGGAAAAGATTTTCCCGAACACGTGCCGCAGTTGATTGATGAGCTTGCTACCTTGCTAAAAATTCCCAGGGCAGAACTCGACGGCACAGCCATCAGCCTGCAAAAAGTTGATCCAAAAGTCAAACGGACGGGAAAACAAAAGTGCCTGGAAGTGCCATTTTTTCCGGCGCTGGTCGCTTACGTCGGCGAGGTGATGCGGTTAGAAACGGGTGGCAAATGGGACATGCGCCTCGATACGCACGATGGCAAAACGTGGGAACCCTGGATTCTTGATCCACAGGGGCGCTCGGTCAACCCGTTTATCGACCTTTTCGATATGCTCTATGAAGGGCCGGTTGCCATTTACGCCTCGACGATTGTTCGCATCGCGCATCGTCGAGTGCTGCCTCCGCCTCGCTCACCGCGCCCTGGGGCTGCGAGAGTCATTATCCCGAAAAAGCCTGATGATTCTCCAACCTGACTCTACTGCACCGTAAACGTACACTTCCCACTTTGCAGCGGATTTTGTGTGCCGGGGCCGAAATCGGCGTAACCGTCGCTGATCGCCGTTGACCAACTGACGGTGTACGTGATCTCGTGCGGGCCGGACGTGAGCGGGCCTGCCGGGACGTACCAATACACGTAGTAATTGCCGTCATCTTGCAGGCGAATGCCGCCCTGGTAAATTCGCAAATTTTGCAACTGTACGCCGTCAATCCGCACGTCATAAATCGCATTGGCGATATGATCACGTACCTGCGCTTCGGTTTTGGCGTACCAGCTCCACCAGATGTCGATGGTCGATCCAGCGGCGAGGTTGTTCGGCGCGGGGGTGCGATAGGCCGGATTATTGCAGTAAGCCAGGACATCCACACCCTGCTGCGCCGACGAGCTTCCCTGCTGACCGATTCCCGGCTCAAGCGTCGATGTTCCATCTCCGAGCGATTGCGCCACAGTCGGCGTGGTTTGACCGCCGATGGGTGTGTTGGTCGGCGCGACGATGCCGCCTGCCAGCGCTGTCGCCGTCATGTTGATGGATGTCACATCAATAATCGGCAAAAATGGCGTCTGCGTAACGCCGCTGCCTTGGGTCGTTTCGGCGGATTGGGTGACAGGCGTTGGCGAAATCACCGAGCGCGGCGGAGTCGGTGTGACTGTCCCACCGCCCAAAATTGCGGTTGGCAGCGGCGTTCCAAGCGCTAAGGCCGTCAAGTCCGGCGAAGGCGTAGAGGTTGGCGCAGGCGTAGCTGTCTCCTGTAAGCGGAGCAGTTCGGTTGAAATCCAACCTTCGCGTCCATCTTCTAATTGAATGTTAATCCATCTGCCATCTGGGTTCTGCCCCAGCACTTCAACACTGGTTCCCGGCGGCAGCGCCACAAACGCCGTAAAGTTGACTCCTGGCCCTTCGCGCACATTCACCGTGTTAATCGACGCGACAATGCCCATAATCGGCGGAATTTCCGTCGGCGTTGGCGTGTCAGAAGGCGTCGGGGGAATAGGCGTTTCGGAAGGCGTCAGCGTATCGGTGGGTAGAGGCGTTCGCGTTGGGATCGGAGTCGCCGTAAAACGTGGCGTCATGCTGACAATTGGGAGCAAGGTGTTCGTCGGTTCGATTGCGACCTGGTTAGCCGCATTTCCATTACAGCCAGCCAGTGCCAGCAAGCCGATGATGACCCATAATCGAAATTTATTCACTTTCAGCATACCACTCCGCATCGTCTCTCCTGATTCGAGAAAAGGATAGCAGCAAAATGGAGGTTGCGCAAAGGGGCAGCACAACCGATTGAAGTAAATTTCGTAATAGTTCTCAATTGACAACAGCTCTCATTGACCCTACACTGAAATTGTAGCCTGTTGTTTGTGTTTTTTATCACAGTAAAGGCCACTCAATTTAAGGAGCATATATGTTTCGCAAGTCACGTTTAATTTTGATTTTTGCCGTCTTGATGATGATGGCGGTCATCGCGCCGACGTTTGCCCAGGAAGAAACTTTTGGCCTGAGCAGCGAGGATTACGCCTTATTTACGTCTGCCAACGGGCAGAGCATGACATTCAATTCCATCGGTTTTGATTATGTCCTCGACATCAACGTCACTGGCGTACCAGATACCGAAGTTGCGATGAAGATCAATGGTACAGGTGCGGTGGATACGGGCGCTGGTACAGCACAATTCACCATTACCGGCAACGCAAATACGGGTTCTGGCGACAGCCCAGTGAATATTGAAATCCGCGTTGTCGGCGACAATATTTATATCAATATGGGCGATGGCAGCGGCTGGGTCGGTATGCCTCTGGAAGATGCGATGAGCAGTTTCTCATCCGGCCTGGGTGGCGCACTCCCTATAGACCCAGCAGCCCTGGCCTCTGGCGACGACCCGGCAGCGATGCAGGCCATGAGCGGCGTTATGGAAGCCTTTAGCTCGATCAACGCTGCTGATTACATTGCCATTTCGCGCGGTGCGGACGAAACGATCATGGACTTGAACTCGGCGCGCTTCACGATCAACCTGGATATTGCTAAATTCCTCTCCTCTGAAGCTTTTACCCAGCTTATGACCACTGCTGGCTCGATGGCGGGCGAAGAAGCAACAGGCGGCATGGATATGGCGCAGATGGCTCCGATGATTGGCATGATGTTCCAGGATACGACCCTCTCGTTTGACCAGTACATCAGCACCGATGACAGCATGACCCGTCGCGGTGTTCTGAATTTTGCGCTCAACATTAACCCCGCAATGATGGGCGGCAGCGCGGACTCTGACCCGATCAATATCGGCTTGATGCTGGATGTCAACAACATTAGTTATGACCAACCAGTCTCCGTTGAAGTTCCGCCGGATGCCCAGATGAGCAGCGGCTCGTAACCCTCAGATTTTCGATTAGCTTTTTAAGACGACGGCGGTGGATATAATAATCGCCGTCGTTTTATTTGGGGGCGTGGGCATGATCTGGCTGATTTTTTTAAAATTCTTTTTTGCGCAAACATTTGGTGTGCTGGATACGCCCCTGACTGTCACATTGAACGGTGATGCGCAGCCTGTCGATGTGGTCTATAGGGCCAGCGAAGGGGAGCAGGTCTCGGTGACAGCCCACAGCCTGGGCAGTGAATCCATTGACGTAACGCTGGAAATTTTGCGCGATAATCAGCGTTTAGCATTTAATGACGACCATCAAACTGAGCGAGAGGGGCTGGGCGCACAGGATTCAGTCATTGAAAATTTTGTGTTCCCAACGGCAGGGGATTACATTATTCGCGTCAACAGCTTCAACGGCGCGCAAAACGGGGATATTGAAGTCACGATAGAATCAATTCCATTGAATCCACCCTGTCAAACACCGCTGCAAGGGGGTGAAGTGGCGCGCAATGGGGAATTTACGTGTACGCTTTCGCTCGATTCAGATTCAGCCGTTACCATCAGTGTTCGCGACACGTCCGGTACGCTCGACCCTGTACTCACGATTCTAAACGAGGATTCAACTCAGGCAGCTTATAATGACGATCACGATACCGAAAATTTTGTGCTCAATACGCTTGATTCACAGGTTAGCGATTTTGCGCTTTCCGGTGGTGAAAATTATGTCGTCCGGGTGGCTGATTTTTCGGGCGCAGCCGGGACGTTTGAGTTGAGGTTTACGATTACGCCTTGACCATCACTCAGGGTTATGCTAACATAATTTTCACCATTTACGTGCCTGTAGCTCAGCGGATAGAGCGCTTGCCTACGGAGCAAGATGTCGGGGATTCGAATTCCTCCAGGCACGCACAGGGACACTCCAGCCAGTGTCCCTTTTTATTTAATGAATTACCCTTCCAGCAGAGGCCACGACTCGACAATCCCGTCGTGACGGATGGTGATTGTTTCTTCGACCATTTCCGCTGATGCGCTGTTAAAATCTGAATACGAAATTTCGCTGATCCAGGCTTTGTTGACCGTCCAATGGCGGATTGGGACACCGTTATCGACGGCGACAATCGAAAGGGTGCGCGTGGGACGAACAATGTCGGCATCGGCGGCAAAGGTATCGCGAATCCAGGCGTTAAATGGGAGCATGGGGTCGCGTTGAACCATTTTGGTCACTTTGATAGGTTCGTGAGCACGTTTTAGGGTATTGGTGGCTTTGACTTCCAATTTGAATGAGATCAACCCGGCGACGCGAAAGATGCCCTCAGCTTTTTGATCTTCAACATACAGGACATATTCATTGGCGACCAGGCTGTCCAGCTCTTTGATTGTGCTTTCGGGGGCGGGGATAATATCAGTGGTCATAAAATTCGCTCCTTGAGAAGTACCAGCGAAAAACATAAAGCCATGTTGATGGTGGTTTTGATACAGTATAGCTCATGATTCGCTGATGCGTGGCAAGTACAATATAATAAACCTGTGAATATTGAGGGTTATTGGTGTGATAAAACGGCTGTCGCTATTTTTCATCATTGTGCTCATGATCGCTGTTGGTTGTAGTCCGGTGAACGAAGCGGCTGTGCCGCTGCCGACTCTCGCCAGTTTGCCTTCGCCCACGCCGCCAACCTTTACGCTGGATGCTGCTGAGCGTACTGCGCGCTATTTTCTCGAAGCATGGCACGAGAACGACTATGAGACGATGTACAGCTTCATCACCTTCGCCAGCCAGGAAGCGACCCCCCTGGCGGATTTTACCAATCTCTACCAGTCATCCCATGACACCCTGACGCTGCAAAGCTTTAACTATCAGATCACCAGCCAGCTTCGTGATACGACGACGATGGTGATTTTTAACTACGATGCGACGTTTGGGACGCGGCTTTTAGGCGAATTTTCCGATAATAACCGCACACTGCGGCTGGTCTATGATGCACAGCGGGGGGAATGGCGAGTCGCCTGGTCGCCTGCTGATATTTTCGCGGCGATGGGTAACGGTGGACGTTTGCGGCTTGAACCGCGTATCCCCAGCCGAGCCAATATTTACGACCGTGACGGCAATATTCTCGCCGATCAAAATGGGCGTGTCGTCACGGTCAGCGTGATTAAACGCGATATTCCGCTCTATGACATCTGCCTTTCTGAACTAGCTCTGGCGATGAATAAGCCGGAAACCGACCTTCGCACACTTTTGGATCAGCGCGCGTCCGATTGGGTGTCGGACGTTGGAACAATTGAGCCGATCAAATATGTCGAAATGTACGAGCAGCTTGAACGCGACTGTGCCGCGCAGTTCCGGGATCGCCCGACGCGCCGCTACTCAAATGGAACGCTTGCGCCGAACATCCTCGGTTACGTCGGTTATCCTGATGAAGCGGATATTCCAACAATTGAGGCGGCTGGCTTCACACAGGACTCGATCCTGGGGCGCAGCGGCATCGAAGCCAGTTGGGATGAAACGCTGCGTGGGCAGGCGGGCGGGCGTCTGCTGGTGGTCGAGCCAAATGGCAACCAGACGATCCTGACCGAAAGCGCCTCCAAGCCTTCCGAAAGCCTGTGGCTGACTCTCGATTCGGATTTGCAAGCCTTTATCGCCCAGGCTTTTGAACGTGCTTATGCTCAGAATGGGTGGTCTGGCTCAAAAGGTGCGTCAGCCGTCATCATGGATGTCAACACAGGCGCAATTCTGGCAATGGTCAGCTATCCTTCATTTGATAATAATGCGTTCAACCCCTTTCCATCAATGGGACGGGCCGCCGCTGACGCCATTGTGACCCAGGTGCAGAATGATCCCCGCCGTCCCCAGTTGAATCGCCCGGCGTTAGGCATTTACCCGGCAGGGTCGATTTTTAAAATTGTCGATACCATCGCCGTTGCCGACAGCGGCGTTTACGCACTGGATCAACGTTACGTCTGCACCGGAATCTGGACTCGTGATATTCGGCGCTTCGACTGGTTGGCGGGCGGACATGGCAGCCAAACTCTGCCGGAAGGCTTGATGCACAGTTGCAATCCCTATTTTTATGAAGTCGGCTACCAGATGGATCAGACCGACCCATTTTTGCTGCCCAACTACGCGCGGCGTCTGGGGCTGGGCAATGTCACGGGGTTGCGCGATCTGCCGGAATCCGCAGGCAATATCCCCGACCCTGATTGGCTGCTTCAGCGCGGCTTTACCTGGACTTTCTCCGAGTCAGTCAACATGGCAATCGGGCAGGGCTACGTTGACATTACGCCGCTTCAATTTACACGCCTGGTCGCGGGCGTTGCCAATGGCGGGACGCTCTATCGTCCGCAGTTGGTCGAAAAAGTTGGCATCCTGGGTGAAACGCCAAGCTATACGCTGACGCCGGACGTGATGGGTACGACTGACATCAAAGTCGAAGTCATGGATATGGTGCGCGGTGCGATGTGCGGCGTGACCTCCATCCCTGGGGGGACTGCCGAGCATATTTTCCGCCGTTCACCGCTGCAAGACATCGGCGTCTGTGGTAAAACAGGCACAGCTCAGGCGACAGGCGACGTGCTGCCTCATGCCTGGTTTACGGCTTATGCCCCGCGTGAAAATCCACAGATCGCTATTACGGTGATGGTCGAAAATGCGGGCGAAGGCTCTGCCGTCGCTGCACCGCTCGTCAGGCAAATTCTCGAATATTATTTCTTCGGGACATCTCTCGGCTAACCGATAAGCCTCGATTTAAGCAAAATTTAAAGTACCTGCTGGGTGAACGCCTGCAAGTGGCAGCTTTTCGCATAAATTGATAGATTTGTGTAGATTTTTTGCAAATCACTGTCGTCAACTTCGCGCGTTCGT
>Ga0268299_1004674_pt1 | contig 10340 bp, 6 predicted proteins | sample NOBtaG_FD_193484 | JGI IMG/M metagenome (GOLD analysis project Ga0268299, IMG submission 193484) | Activated sludge microbial communities from bioreactor in Nijmegen, Gelderland, Netherland - NOB reactor | ecosystem: Engineered > Bioreactor > Aerobic > Activated sludge | place: Netherlands... | reverse complement strand
CGCATCGGCGTCGCCCACGACCTGGGACGGGTGCCCGCCGCCCTGCACGACGCCTTCCGCGACCTTGAACTCCTGTGCGTCGAAGCCAATCACGACCGCGACATGCTGCGGAACGGGCGGTACCCGCCCCGACTGCAGGAGCGGATCGCCGGCGGCCGGGGCCACCTGAGCAACGTGGAGACACTGGCGTGGCTCCGCGAATCGATCGGTCCGCGCACCCGCGAGGTCGCGCTGCTGCACCTCAGCGCCGAGAACAACACGCCGGAGCTGGCGGAACGTGTGCTGCGCGATGGGCTACGCTCGACCGCGTTCCGCGGCCGCGTGGTGGCGGCGCCGCGCAGCCTTCCCTCACCGCTCTGCGGATTCAACGCGTCGGGCGCGCGGAGCGTACAACTCGCGCTCGGCATCTGAGTGTGCAGGCTCCCCAGCGCGGTGCGTCCTGACGCGGTCCGCACGTTGAATGGGGAGCGATTCGCTTCCGTAGTTGCAGACCCGACGATAGCTTTACTATCGGTCTTGATTGGCCGCCGTTCGGGCGGCCAAGTGCCATCGCCACCTCGCCCTGTGGTGCTCGATCCGGTGTGAACACCACGTTCGCGCTGTTCCCCCACTTCGCCTTGTTCGCCGATGACACGCGATTCGATGTTCTCGTATCCCAAGCAAGATGTCGTTGCGGGGATCGTGGTCTTTCTTGTGGCATTGCCGCTCTGCCTGGGCATCGCCATCGCCTGCGGGGTGCCGCCGATCTCGGGATTGGTGGCCGGCATCGTCGGCGGGCTCGTGGTGCCCGCGATCAGCCGTTCGCCGCTCTCCGTGAGCGGGCCTGCGGCCGGCCTCACATCGATCGTGCTCGGTGAGGTCTCGCGCCTCGGCGGCCTGGAGCCGTTCCTCACGGCCGTGATCATCGCCGGCGTGCTGCAGTTCCTCTTCGGCGTGCTCAAGTCCGGACGCTTCGCGGCGCTGGTACCCTCGGCGGTCATCAAGGGCATGCTTGCTGCCATCGGCATCACGATCATCTGGAAGCAACTGCCCGTGGCATTCGGGGTGAGCGGCGGCTTGCTCGACATCCCGGCCAACCTGCATCCCGGTGCGATCGCGATCACGGTCGTGTCGCTGGCGATCCTGTACGGCATCAAGCGGACGCCGCTGGGCAAGATCACCTTCCTCTCGCCGGCGCTGCTGGTGGTGGTGATCGCGAGTGCGATGGCGCAGGCGTTCGCCGGGTCGGCGACCTGGGGACTCACCGATGCGCAGTTCGTGCGCGTGCCGCTCGGCGGGCTGAGCGCCCTGGCCGGCGCCGTGCCCCGGCCCGACTTCGCGGCGTTCGCGCGCGCGGACGTCTGGGTCGCCGCCGCGACGATCGCGATCGTGGCCAGCATCGAGACCCTGCTCTCGCTGCAGGCGGTCGATCGGCTCGACCCGCTGCGCCGCACCAGCCCGCCCGACCGCGAACTGCTCGCCCAGGGCGCAGCGAACACCGTCTCCGGATTCCTCGGCGGGCTCCCGCTCACGGCCGTGATCGTGCGCAGCGGCGCGAACGTCTCCGCCGGAGGCCGCCAGCGCCTCTCGGCGATCGTGCACGGCCTGCTGCTGCTCGTCGCCGTCGTCGCCATGGGCCCCGTGCTCAACATGATCCCGCTGGCCTGCCTGGCGGCGGTGCTCGTGCAGGTCGGCCTCAACCTGTGCAAGCCGTCACTCTTCAACACGCAGTGGAAGCTGGGACTGACGCAGTTGCTGCCGTTCGCCATCACCATCGGCGCCGTGCTGGCGACGGACCTGCTGAAGGGCGTGATCGTGGGCATCGTGGTGGGCATCGGCTTCGTGCTCTTCCAGAACTCGCGTGGCGCGGTGGTGACCAGCCGTGAGCCCAACGGCGCGATGCTCGTGCGGTTCCGCCGCGACGGGACGTTCCTCTCCAAGCCCGGCATCCTCGCCACGCTGGCCGCGATCCCGAACGGCAGCGAAGTGCGGATCGACGGCACCGGCGAGTACATCGATCACGACGTGAAGGAGATGATCGCGACGTTCCTCGAGGAAGCCCCGCGCCGGGAGATCGTCGCGCACGTCCACGGCATCGATCTCACCATGGCGGCGGCCGGCGGCGGGCACTGATGGCCGGCCACGCCTCCGGCGCGGCATCCCACGACCCCATCGTGCGGGCTCTCGCCCGCGCGACCGGTGTGCTGCCCGACCAGGGGCCGATCGGCGTGTTCATCCATCACAACACGCTGCACGCCTACCAGCACCTGCCGTTCCACGAGGCCGTGCAGCAGGGCGCCGCGCTCATCGGGGCGGAGCCGTACCTCGGCATCCAGCAGTTCCGGGAGCTGCACGAGTCGGGGCGGATCGAGTCGGTGGACATCGATCGGGCCCTCTCCGAGTACCTCGGCGCCCGCGATGCCGAGGTGGGACCCCTCGGCATCACGTTGCACGCGGCCTGGCGCACGTTCCTGCTCGAGTCGGTGGAGCTGACGGATGCGCCTGGCCTGCGCTACCAGATCCAGCATGGGCTCTCGCCGATCGCGAAGGACCTCCGGCGCTGGCGCGCGGCCGAGGCACGGGTCGCGCAGGGACCGACGCCGGTCGACTCCACGGTCGCCCCGCCGCGGCGCCACCGGGACGTGCTGCATCAGCTCGCGGCGCGGGATGCCGACGAGATCGTACATCCCGAGCTCGTGCGACTCGCCGCCGGCTTCCTCGATCAAGGACAGGCGGCCGTCGTGCTGCCCGGGCGCTCGCGCGGATTCCTCTCGGCGGTCGCGTCGCTCTACGCCGCCGGCGTGCGGGGCCCGCGCGATGCGGCGGCGACCGCCGCGGACTTCGCCGCCTTGGTACGCGATCCGCAGCCGGCCCGTACCGTGATCCGACAGACGCTCGACGCGCTCGGGGTGGACCACGAGGCGACCGAGGATTTCCTCATCGCCACCGCGCTCGCGCTGCCCGGCTGGGCGGGCATGTTCTCGCGGCTGGAACGTCAGCCCGCGGAACGGGTCGGCGACGTGGTCCCGCGACTCGAGGAGTTCCTCGCGGTGCGGCTGCTCTTCGAACGCCGCGCGGTGGAGACGGTATGCGCCGAAGCCGAGTTGCCCACCGACTGGACGCGACTCCGGGCGTTGGTGCCCGCCACGCAGGCAGTGGACCCGGTCGACGCCACACTGGTGCTCTTCGCCCTGGCCCGCGCCGCCGGATACTCCGCCGAGGCGATCTCCGAGCTCACGGACGCGGAACTCGACGCCTGCTGGGCGCTGCGCTCCTCGGCGACGGCGCTGCGCTGCCGTCAGGTCTTCCAGGAGGCCTACGAGGCGCGTTATCGGCGCCAGGTCCTCGATGCGGTCGCGGCCCTGCGACCGCGGGCGCTGCGCCGCCGCCCGGCGGCGCGTCCGAGCGCCCAGGTGATGTTCTGCATCGATGAGCGCGAGGAGTCCATCCGCCGGGCGATCGAGGAGATCGATCCCTCGATCGAGACCTACGGCGTCGCGGGGTTCTTCGGCGTGGCCATCGACTTCCGGGGTCTCTACGACGACGTACCGGCGGCCCACTGCCCGGTGGTGGTCGTGCCCGAGCACGAGGTGCACGAGGCCCCGGTGTCGTCCGAACTCGACTGGCACACGGTGCGCAGTCGCTGGCGCGCCGCGTGGAACACCATGGAGCGCTCGATCGGGCGCGGGTCGCGCACGCTCGCAGGTGGGGCCGGGCTGAGCTTCGTACTCGGACCGCTCGCCGGCGTCGCGGCGGCGGGGCGCGTGGTCGCCCCGCGCTCGACGTTGATGACGCGGGACCGGCTGCTCGCGCGGTTCCTGCCACGTCCCACGACGCGCCTCAGCGCGTTGCGCGAGGAGTGGAGCGCCAGCGCCTCCCAGCGCGGCAAGGCGGTGGGCTTCTCGTTGCAGGAGAGCGCGGACCGTGTGATCGGCGTGTTGCGCAACATCGGCCTCACCTCGGGCTTCGCGCCGTTCGTCATCGTGCTCGGTCACGGCTCCACGAGCCTCAACAACCCACACGAATCGGCGCACGACTGCGGCGCCTGCGGCGGCCGGCGCGGCGGCGCGAACGCGCGGCTGTTCGCCGAACTCGCGAACCGGGCCGACGTACGCGCGCGGATCCGCGACGCCGGCATCGTGATCCCGGACGACACGGTGTTCGTCGGGGGCTTGCACGACACGAGCGACGACCGCGTGCAGCTCTATGACCTCGGGGCGATCCCGGCGACCCATGACGCGCGCTTCGAGGCCGTCTGTGTGGTCCTCGAACGGGCCCGGCGCGACAGCGCACAGGAGCGCGCACGGCGGTTCGAGGACGCGCCGCTCGGCATCACGCCGCGCGAGGCGCTGGCGCACGTGGAAGCACGCGCGGCACACCTGGGGCAGCCGCGCCCCGAGTACGGGCACTGCACCAACGCGATCGCGATCGTCGGGCGCCGGCGGCTCTCCCGCGGGTTGCACCTCGACCGCCGTCCCTTCCTGATCAGCTACGATCCCACGCAGGACCGTGGTGACGTGCTGCTCGAGCGCATCCTCGCGGCGGTCGGGCCCGTGGGCGCCGGCATCAACCTCGAGTATTACTTCTCGTCGGTGGACAACCGGCGCTTCGGCTGCGGCACCAAGCTGCCGCACAACGTGACCGGCCTGCTCGGCGTCATGAACGGGCACCAGGGGGATCTGCAGACCGGCCTGCCGCTGCAGATGGTCGAACTCCACGAGCCGATGCGGCTGCTCCTGATCGTCGAGGCGACGCCCGCGTCGCTGCTGGCCGTCGCGTCGCGGCAGGCCGAGGTGGCCCAGCTGGTGACGAACGCCTGGGTGCAACTGATCAGCCTGGACCCCGAGACCGGCGCGATGCAGCGCTTCCACGCGGGCGCGTTCGAACCGGTCGACGTCACCGCTGTCGCCTTGCCTGAGGTGGAGCGCTCGGTGGATTGGCATGGCGCGACGCGTGCGTTCGTGCCGCCGGCGCTGGTACGGGCGGCCCTCCAGGACGCCCCAGCCGAGACGGAGCGCTGATGCTCATCCACTGGACGCTGGGGCTCGCCGCCTCGCTGCCCTTCCTGAGTGCACTCGTGCTCGGCGTCCGCGTGCTCTCCGGCGGGTCTCGTCCGTCGGAACGGTTTGCCTTCTCCGTGGTGGAAGGGGGGCTGTCGCTCTCGCTGCTGGCGACCACCGCGGTGGCACTGCAGTTCGGCGGCGTGCTCGGACCCGCCGTCGGGGGCGAAGTCAGCTTCGGCAACTGGCTGCAGCTCGGCAGCTACTTCATCCCGGCCGTGGCGCTGGTCGACACAGCGGCGGTCGCGCTGGCGTTGCTGGGCGCGGTCCTCACGCTGCTGGTGGCGCGGTTCTCGCGCACCTATCTGCACAAGGATCCCGGGTTCCACCGATTCTTCGTGCTGCTCGCGCTGTTCGCCTCCGGTGTGCAGTTCGTGGCGTTCGCGGGTGCGCTCGACGTCATGTTCGCCGGCTGGGAACTGATCGGCATCTCCTCGGCGATGTTCATCGGGTTCTTCCACGAACGCGACGAACCCGTGCGCTCGTCGCTGCGCACCTTCGCCACGTACCGGCTCTGTGATGCCGGGTTCCTGATGGCGATGGTCGCCGTGCACGAACTGCTGGGTACGACGCGCCTCGCCGAGTTGCCGCGGGTCGCCGGGCTGCCGTCCTGGGAGGTCGAGCTCATCGCCGGGCTGCTGCTGCTGGCAGCGATGGGCAAGTCCGCGATGCTGCCCTTCTCCGGATGGCTGCCGCGGGCGATGGAAGGCCCGACGCCCTCGAGCGCACTCTTCTACGGCGGCATCTCCATCCACATGGGGTTGTTCCTGCTGCTGCGCGTCTCGCCGCTGCTCGCAGCGGCGCCCGCGACCGAGGTGGTGGGCGTGATCGTCGGGCTCGGCACCGCCCTCTATGCCTCGGCCGTCGCGCGCACGCACACCGACGCCAAGGGTGCCCTGGCGCACGCGACACTCGCGCAGGTGGGCTTGATCCTCGCGGAGATCTGCCTCGGCTTCACGACCCTGGCCACGGTCCACCTCACCTGCCACGCGCTGCTGCGCGTCTTCCAGTTCCTGCGCGCCCCCAACACCATCCACGACGCCCATCGCATCGGCCATGGCGCGATCGCACACGCCGCGGCCACCGAAGCGCCGACCACCGGTGTGCTCTGGCGCTACGGCGTGTCGTTGCACCGCCTCCGGGTCGAGGAACTGCTCGACCGCCTGGTGGTGCCCGTCCTCGCGCTGGCGCGTCGCCTTGACCGACTCGATCGCGGGCTCCGGCGCGCCTTCGACCGCGGAGCGCGCTGATGCCCCTGCACGTGGACGCGGTGCCGACGGCGATCCTGCTGCTGGCGATGGTCCCGCTCTGGCTGCCGGTGCTGCTCACGCGCCGTCGCGTCCCCGTGGACCCCGCAGCGGCGGTGCGCGCGCAGACTCGCCGCGCCACGCTGATCCTCGCCCTGCTGCTGGGCCTGGTGACCCTCAGCCCCAACGGCGCCTTCTCGTACCTGACCCTGGGGTTCGCACTATTCTGGCAGGCACTCGGCACGCGGGTGATGGGACGCGGCATTGCGTCGACCCTGATCGGATCGGCGCTGGCCGCCGCGGTCGCCGCCGGGGCGCTCGCGCTCCAGTGGCCGGTGCTCGCGTTCGCGGCCTCCACCGTGGCGATCGCGCTGCGGGTCGGCGTGTTCCCGCTGCACTCGGGCATCGTCGCGCTCGCGGAGCGCTCGCCGGCGACCCTCACGCAGGTGTTCGGGGCGACGCTGGTCCTCGTGCTGGAGCACCTGCGCTTCACCGACCACATCCCGTTCGCCTACGACGTCGCGCCCTGGTTGGTGCGCTTCGGCGCACTCGTCACCTTGCTGCCGGGGCTGATGGCGCTGGTGCAGCCCGACCTGCGCGGCTACCTGCGCACCGCCACCGCGATGCACGGCGGGATGATCCTGGCCGCGTTGGGCGCGGCCGGACGCGGGCACGAGGCGGCCGCACTGATGGTCATGCTCACCACCACGTTCGCGCTCGGTGGACTGGGACTGAGCATCGCGTCGCTCGAGGCCCGGGTCGGCCCCGTGTCCCTCGTAGCGCGCGGCGGACGCGTGCAGGCCTTCCCGCGCCTGGCGGCGGCCTTTGCGCTGTTCGCCGCCGCCGGTGTGGCCATGCCCGGCACCGCCGGGTTCATCGCGGACGACCTCATGCTGCACGCCCTCTGGGGCGAGAGCGTCGGCAGCACCGTGATGATCATCCTCGGCGCCGCCGCGCTCGCCATCGCGTCGCTGCGTGCCTACGCGGCCGCCTTCCTCGGCCCGGCCGTGTCCTCGCTGGCGCCCGACCTCAACCGACGGGAGCGCACCGTCACCACCGCGTTGGTCGTGATCCTCGTCATCCTCGGTTTCATCCCAGGCGTGCTGCTCACGCCCGCGGACCTCTTCCTGAACGCGAGCGACGCCCCGTGAGGATGCCATCGCTCAGCGACCTCGTGCGCGGCGAGCAGGTCGAGCCGCCGCCGGCGTTCGACCCACGCGGCGTCTCCTGGCGCGACGAGGTCCCGGCCGCCGTCGTGACGTTCATCCTCGCCGTGCCGCTCTGCCTCGGCATCGCGTTGGCCTCCGGGGTCCCGCTCTTCGCCGGCATCATCGCCGGCATCGTCGGCGGTCTCGTGGTCGGTGCCCTCTCGGGTTCGCCCCTGATGGTGAGCGGCCCCGCGGCCGGACTCACGATGATCGTCGTCGCCGGCCTCGAGTCGGTGGGCAGCTTCGAGGCGCTCCTGCTGGCCGTGATGCTCGCCGGCGTGCTGCAGCTCGGCCTCGGCGTCGCCCGCGCGGGCCTCGTCGGCGCGTTCTTCCCCTCCCCGGTGGTGCGCGGCATGATCACGGCGATCGGCGTGATCCTCGTGCTCAAGCAGATCCCGCACGCCATCGGCTACGATGTCGACGCCATGGGCGACGAGGCCTTCTTCCAGCCCAACGCCGAGAACACGTTCAGCGGCCTGCTCGGCGCGCTCAGTCACATCGAGTGGGGCGCCGTGGTGATCAGTCTGGTCTCGCTCGCGATCCTGTTCCTCTGGCCCAAGGCGCCGGGACGGCTGCCGCAGCTGCTGCCGCCGGCGCTGGTAGTGGTGCTGGCGGGCGTGCTGATGAACACCGCGTTCCTCGCCTACGCGCCGGGCCTGGCCCTCGGGGCCACGCACTTGGTGTCGCTGCCGACCTCGGACTCCTGGGGCGAGCGGTTGGCGCAGTTCCACTCCCCCGACTTCGCGGCGATCGCCTCGCCGGCCGTGTGGCGGCTCGCGGTGGTGCTCGCGATCGTCGCCTCACTCGAAACACTGCTGTCGGTCGAGGCGACCGAGCGCCTCGACCCGTACAAGCGCGTCGTGCCGCTCGACCGCGAGCTGCTCTCGCAGGGCGCCGGCAACATCGTCTCGGGGCTGCTCGGCGGGCTCCCGATCACCGGCGTGATGATCCGCACTGCCGCCAGCATCGACGCCGGTGCGCAGACGCACCGGGCGACCATGCTGCATGGTGCCCTGCTATTGCTTGCGACGTTCTTCGCCTCGCACTGGCTGAACCTCATCCCGCTCGCGGCGATCGCCGCCGTGCTCATCGGCATCGGCATCCGGCTGGCGAACCCGGCCGTGGCGCGTGCGGAGTGGCGGTTCGGGCGCGTGCACGCCGTGCCGTTCACCGTGACCGTGCTCGCGATCCTCGTCACCGACCTGCTGATCGGCTTGCTGGTGGGCCTCGGGGTCGGCGTGTACTACGTCCTGGCCGACCAGTACCGCAGTGCGCCGTTCTCCGAGATCAGCGCCAAGGGTGCGGTGCTGCGCCGGCTGTTGCTGCACCCGCACGTGACCTATCTGCACCGCCCCGCCCTCGTCGGCGAGTTCAACACCTGGACCCCCGGCACCCGCGTCGAGCTCGACGGTCGCCAGACGGAACGGATCGACGCCGACGTGCTTTCGTTGATACACGACTTCCACGCCAGTGCCGCGTCCCGCGGCATCGATTTCCGCCTCGTCGGCATCCCGCCGCGCCCCTGACGCCCGTCGTCTGCCTCCTTCCCGACCCTTCCCATGGAAAACCTGCGCAAGCTCTTCGAACACAACCGCCGCTGGGCGGCCGAGATGGTGTCGCTGGACCCCGAGTTCTTCAAGCGGACCGAGGCGAGCCAGGAGCCGCACTTCCTCTTCATCGGCTGCTCGGACAGCCGCGTGCCGACCGACCGCATGACCGGCGCGTTGCCCGGCGAGATGTTCGTGCACCGCAACATCGGCAACCAGGTCTGGAGCACGGACCTCAACCTGATCTCGGTGCTCGCGTACGCCATCAACGTGCTCGACATCCCGCACGTGATCGTCTGCGGGCACTCCAACTGCGGCGCACTCAAGGCGGCGCTGGGCCCCTCGTCGAACGGGGTGGTGGACCACTGGCTCAGCGACATCCGCAACACCATTCGCTGGCATCGCGACGAGCTGGACGAGCAGAAGGATCCCAAGTCCAAGCTCGCGAAGCTCGCCGAGCTGAACGTGCGTCAGCAGGTCGGCATCCTGTCGCGCACGCCGGTGATCCAGGAGGCCTGGGCCCGTGGCCAGCGTCCCTACCTGCACGGCTGGGTCTACGACATCGCCAACGGCCTCATCCAGAACGTCGTGGAGTCGGTGAACTCGGCCGAGAAGGCCGCGCAGCTGCTGCCGAACAACTGAGCCGCCGCGCATCCGCGGCATCCGCGGCGCACCCAGGCCACGGACCCGCGCGCGCGGGAGGTCCGGACAGCACGAAGCCCCGGCGCCGACTGGCGTCCGGGGCTTCGTGTCGTTGCGGGGACGGTGCCGCGGCGGCAGGAGCGGCGCGCTGCCGCTCCCGCCGCCGTGGCGCCGGGCTCAGTACATGCCGCCCATGCCGCCGCCACCCGGCGCGGCCGGGGCCGGCTTGTCTTCCTTCTTCTCCACGATGAGTGCTTCCGTGGTGAGGAGGAGCGAGGCGATCGACGCGGCGTTCTGCAGCGCCGTGCGGGTCACCTTCGTCGGGTCGATGACGCCGGCGAGGACGAGGTCCTCGTAGGTGTCGGAGTACGCGTTGTAGCCGAAGTTCTTGTCCTTCGACGCGCGCACCTTCTCGACGACGATCGAGCCTTCGCCGCCCGCGTTCTGCACGATCATGCGGATGGGCTCCTCGATCGCCTTCTTGATGATCTCGACGCCGATCTGCTCGTCGCTCTCGAGCTTGAGGCCCTTGAGTGCGGCCTGCGCGCGGATGAGCGCCACGCCGCCGCCCGGGACGATGCCTTCCTCGACGGCCGCGCGGGTCGCGTGCAGCGCGTCCTCGACACGGGCCTTCTTCTCCTTCATCTCGCTCTCGGT
>Ga0268299_1004673_pt1 | contig 10342 bp, 8 predicted proteins | sample NOBtaG_FD_193484 | JGI IMG/M metagenome (GOLD analysis project Ga0268299, IMG submission 193484) | Activated sludge microbial communities from bioreactor in Nijmegen, Gelderland, Netherland - NOB reactor | ecosystem: Engineered > Bioreactor > Aerobic > Activated sludge | place: Netherlands... | reverse complement strand
GCCCGGCACGCGCGAGCGGTCCCAGGGATTCAGCACCGGCGCGTAGGCCGAGTTCTCGTTGGACGAGCCCATCGCGAACTCGTCGCAGTTGAGCTTGCCCAGCGTCACCATGCCCGCGCCGGCGCCATCGCCCGGCAGGCCGGGGCCCAGGCGCGCCACCACCGTGGCGTCGAACGGGCTGGCGTAGCCTTCGAGCATCCTGGAGCCCGCCGTCGTGGGCAGGCCCGAGCGTGCGAAGTCGGTGACGAAGATGTCCTTGTGCGCCACCGGCACGCCGGTGAGCGGGCCCGCCTCGCCGCGCGCGAGGCGCTCGTCGGCGGCGCGGGCTTCGGCCAGCGCGCGCTCTTCTCCGACGTGCAGGAAGGCACCGAGCGCCGGGCCGGCGCGGCCGATCGCCTCCAGTCGCTGGCGCACCAGCTCGACGCTGGACACCTCGCGTGCGCGCAGGCGGCGCGCCAGCGCCGCGACGCCTTCGCCGTGGGCCGGGGCGCTCAATCGATCACCTTCGGCACGAGGTACAGGCCGTCCTGCACCGCCGGCGCGCTGGCCTGGTTGCGCGCGCGCTCGTCGGCGCCCTTCGCCCCATCGGCCATCTCGGTGACGCTGTCGTCGCGCAGCCGCGAGGCCACCTCTTGCAGTGCGGCCAGCGGTGTGTACAGCGGCTCGACGCCGCGTGTGTCGACCGCGCTCATCTGCTCGACGATGCGGAAGAAGCCGTTCAGCTGCGCCAGCATGGCGCCGGCTTCGGCATCGGTCAGTTCGAGCCGCGCGAGGTGCGCGATGCGGCTCACGTCTTCGGGGGTCAGGGCCATGGCTTGCGGTGCCGCCACCGGCGCAACCGGAAGGTGTCGCGCGGCGGGCGGGCGCGCCCACACGGGGGTCGGCGCGGGGTTTGTTCCTAGGGGGTTCGGTTATTATCGCCCGCTGCTTGCGGGCCTCCGCAGCGGCGCCTCATGCCCCAGGGTCGTCCCCCGTCGATCCGTTGTTCAAGTCGACGCGCACCGGTCTCGCCTCCCCGCCCGTCCCCACCCGCCGCCCTGCGCTTTCGTTGCCCATGTTCGCTTCCCTGCGCCGCTACGTCTCCACCGACCTCGCCATCGACCTGGGCACCGCGAACACGCTGATCTACGTGCGTGGCAAGGGCATCGTGCTCGACGAGCCCTCGGTGGTGGCCATCCGCCACGAAGGCGGCCCCAACGGCAAGAAGACGATCCAGGCCGTGGGCAAGCAGGCCAAGGCGATGCTCGGCAAGGTGCCGGGCAACATCGAGGCCATCCGGCCGATGAAGGACGGCGTCATCGCCGACTTCACCGTCACCGAGCAGATGCTCAAGCAGTTCATCCGCATGGTGCACCCGCGCTCGATCCTCAAGCCGAGCCCGCGCATCATCATCTGCGTGCCCTGCGGCAGCACGCAGGTGGAGCGGCGCGCCATCCGCGAGAGCGCGCTCGGCGCCGGCGCTTCCGATGTCTTCCTCATCGAGGAGCCGATGGCCGCGGCCATCGGCGCCGGCCTGCCGGTGAGTGAAGCGTCGGGCTCGATGGTCGTCGACATCGGCGGCGGCACCACCGAGGTCGGCGTCATCAGCCTGGGCGGCATGGTCTACAAGGGCAGCATCCGCGTCGGCGGCGACAAGTTCGACGAAGCCATCATCAACTACATCCGCCGCAACTACGGCATGCTGATCGGCGAGCCCACGGCCGAGTCGGTGAAGAAGACGATCGGCAGCGCTTTCCCCGGCAGCGAGGTGAAAGAGATGGAAGTGAAGGGCCGCAACCTCAGCGAGGGCGTGCCGCGCAGCTTCACGATCAGCTCCAACGAGATCCTCGAGGCGCTCACCGACCCGCTGAACCAGATGGTGAGCGCGGTGAAGAACGCGCTCGAACAGACGCCGCCCGAGCTCGGCGCCGACATCGCCGAGCGCGGCATGATGCTCACCGGCGGCGGCGCGCTGCTGCGCGACCTCGACCGGCTGCTCTCCGAAGAGACCGGCCTGCCGGTGCTGGTGGCCGAAGACCCGCTCACCTGCGTCGTGCGCGGCTGCGGCATCGCGCTGGAGCGCATGGAGCGGCTGACCACGATTTTCACCTCCGAGTGAAGACGTGAAGCCACCGCCCGCCCGCTGACGCCGCTGCCCGCGCTTCGCGCCCGCCCGCGCCCCGGCTGAGTGTGAGAGGCCGCTGCCATGCCGCTCGGCACGCTCGAACGCACGCCTCCACCGTTCTTCAGGCAGGGCCCGTCGGCGGCGCAGCGGCTGCTGTTCTTCGCCGCGCTGGCCTTGTTCCTGATGGTGGCCGACGCACGCTTCACCGTCGTGGCGCCGCTTCGGCACGCGCTGGCGACGGTGCTGATGCCGCTGCAGGGGCTGGCAGCGCTGCCTGTGCAATGGTTGCGCGGCGGCGCCGGCTACTTCGAGGGCCTGGCCGCGGCGCAGAGCGCCGAGCGGGAAGCGCGCGAAGCCCTGGCGCGGCAATCGCAGCAAGCGCAGCGCACGGCGCAGCTCGAGCGCGACAACGCCACGCTGCGCGCGCTGCTCGATCTGGGGCCGGCGCTGCAGGCACGCTCCGTGGCGGCCGAGGTGCTGTACGAGGCGGCCGACCCCTACTCGTACAAGTGGGTCATCGACCGTGGCAGCCGCCACGGCGTGGCACTGGGCTCGCCGGTGCTGAACGCCGCCGGCGTGCTGGGCCAGGTGACGCGGCTGTACGGGCCGACGGCCGAGGTCACGCTGCTGGCCGACCGTGACGCGGCCATCCCGGTGCTCAACACGCGCACGGCGCAGCGCGCCGCCGCCTTCGGTGGTGCCGCCGGCGGCCTGATGGAGCTGCGCTTCACCTCGGCCAACGCCGACGTGCGCGTGGGCGATGCGCTCGTCACGAGCGGCCTGGACGGCGTCTACCCGGCCGGCCTGCCGGTGGCCACGGTGCACGCGGTGGAGCGCCGCGCCGAGACGGGCTTTGCCCGCGTGACGCTGATGCCCGCTGCGTCACCCGACGGCGTGCGCTTCCTGCTCGTGCTCGAGCCGATGGGCGCGCAGCTGCCCGAGCGCCCGCCGGCGACGCGCGAGACGAGCGCGCGCGAAGCGCGCGAGGCCCGGGACGCGCGCGGCAGTGCGCGGCCTTCCGCCCGACGGGCCGCCTCTTCGCCGACGCTGGCGCCGGCGCCCTCTGCGGCCCCATCCTCGGCGCCCGGGGCCGCGCCTTCGCCCGCACCGTGAGCCGAGGCGGGGTCCGGCGATGATGCTGCCGCGCAGCAACGACCAGCTGCTGCTGCCGGCGCGGCCGCTGTTCATCGCGCTCACGCTGCTCGGCGCCTTCGCGCTGAACCTGCTGCCGCTCGGCCGCCAGCCGGCCATGCCCGACTGGCTGGCCGTGGTGCTGGTGTTCTGGGGCGTGCACCAGCCACGGCGCGTGGGCATCGGTTGGGCCTTCGGCTTCGGGCTGCTGATGGACGTGCACCAGGGCGCGTTGCTCGGCCAGCACGCGCTGGCGTACTCGCTGCTCAGCTTCACGGCCATCGCCATCCACCGGCGGCTGCTGTGGTTCGGCCTCGCCGGGCAGGCGGCGCAGATCGTGCCGCTTTTCTTCGCCGCGCACGGTGTGCAGCTGCTCGTGCGCGTCGTCGCCGGCGACGCCTTCCCCGGTTGGAGCTTCCTGCTCGCGCCGGTGTTCGAGGCGGCGCTGTGGCCGCTGGCCACGCTGGTGCTGCTGGCGCCGCAGCGCCGCGCCCCCGACCCCGACGAGAATCGACCCCTGTGACGCGTGTCTGCGCCAGCGCCCGCGCCACGGCACCTCCTCCCTGATCTGCCGGGCATGCCTTCCCCCTCGTCGACGTACTCGTGGCTGAACGTGCGCCGCCGCGCCGAGCGCCAGGCCGAGCTGCGCAACCTCGAACGCGAGCTCACGCGCTTCCACGGCCGGCTGCTGGCGGCGGCGGTGTTCGTGCTGCTCGGCTTCGCCCTGCTGGCCGGGCGGCTGGTGCAGCTGCAGGTGCTGCGCCACGACGAGCTGGCCGCGCAGGCGGAGACCAATCGCACGGCCGTCGTGCCCATCGTGCCCAACCGCGGCCACATCGTCGACCGCCACGGCGTGGTGCTGGCCACCAACTACTCGGCCTACACGCTGGAGCTCACGCCGGCGCGCATCGAGGGCGGCCTCGCGGGGCTCGATGCGCTGCTCGACTCGCTGGCGCAGTGGGTCGACATCCAGCCGCGCGACCGCCGCCGCTTCAAGCGCCTGCTCGAAGACAGCAAGAGCTTCGAGTCGCTGCCGCTGCGCACCCGCCTCACCGACGAGGAGGTGGCGCGCTTCATGGCGCAGCGCTTCCGCTACCCGGGCGTGGAGGTGAAGGCACGGCTCTTCCGCCAGTACCCACTGGGTGAAGTCGGCAGCCACCTGCTGGGCTACATCGGCCGCATCAACCAGGCCGAGAAACGCGCCATGGACCTCTGGGACGAGGAGCGGCAGGCCAACTACAAGGGTACCGACTACATCGGCAAGCTCGGGCTCGAGCAGAGCTACGAGGAGGAGCTGCACGGCCAGACGGGCGTGGAGCAGGTGGAGACGAGTGCCGGCGGGCGTGCCGTGCGCCGGCTGGCCAGCCACCCGCCGACCCCGGGCAACCAGCTATGGCTGACGGTGGACATCCGCCTGCAGGCACTGGTGGAGGAGCTCTTCGGCGACCGCCGCGGCGCGCTGGTGGCCATCGACCCGCGCAACGGCGAGGTGCTCGCCTTCGTCAGCAAACCCACCTTCGACCCCAACCTCTTCGTCGAGGGCATCGACCTGGACAGCTGGCGCGAGCTCAACGAGAGCATCGACAAGCCCTTGTTGAATCGCGCGCTGCGCGGCACCTACCCGCCCGGCTCCACCTTCAAGCCGTTCATGGCCATGGCGGCGCTGACGAGCGGCCGGCGCGCCACGAGCACCGTCATCCACGACGGCGGCATCTTCCAGTTCGGCAACCACACCTTCCGCAGCCACGGCGACGCCGGGCTCGGGCCGGTGGACATGGCGCGCTCGATCATCAAGTCGAGCAACGTCTACTACTACTCGCTGGCCAACGAGCTGGGCGTGGACCTGATGCACGAGCTGCTGTCGCCCTACGGCTTCGGGCAGAAGACGGGCATCGACCTGGAAGGCGAGCTCACCGGCGTACTGCCCTCGACCGAGTGGAAGCGGCGCTACTACCGCCGGCCCGAACAGCAGCGCTGGTACGCCGGCGAGACCATCTCGCTGGGCATCGGGCAGGGCTACAACAACTTCACCATGCTGCAGCTGGCGCGGGCCATGGCCACGCTCGTCTCCGGCGGGCAGCGCCCGCTGCCACGCCTGGTGCGCGAGGTGGAGGACGTGATGACGCGCGAGCGCCAGCGCGTGGCCGGCGAGCCGCTGGATGCGCTGCCGCTGGACCCGGCGCACGTCGACTTCATCAAGCGCGCGATGCACGGCGTGACGCAGGAGGGCACGTCGACCCGTGTCTTCGCCGGCGCGCCGTACAGGAGCATGGGCAAGACCGGCACGGCGCAGGCCGTGGGCATCAAGCAGAACGAGAAGTACAACGCCGCGAAGCTGGAGGAGCACCAGCGCGACCACTCGCTGTACATCGCCGCCGCGCCGCTGGAGACGCCCACCGTGGCGCTGGCCGTGGTGGTGGAGAACGCCGGCTTCGGTGCCGAGGCCGCGGCCCCGATCGCACGGCGCGTCTTCGACTACCTGCTGCTCGGGCAGTACCCGAGCGCCGAAGACATCGCGCTCACGCGGCAGGGCCGCTCGGCGGCCCCGGTGGGCACGCCGCGCCGGGCGAGCGACATGACGCTGGCCGGGCGCACCCCGTCGGCGGCGGGCGTGCCGGCGGCCGGTGAGCCGGCCGCCTCGGCGCCGGCGCCCACGGTGCCGCGCCAGCTGGCGAGCGCGCGATGACGACGATCTTCGTGCAGCCCTCGCCGTGGCAGCGCGTGCGCCACGTGCTCACCGACTTCGACACCCCGCTGCTGGTGGCGATGGCGGTGCTGGCAGCCATCGGCCTCGTGGCCATGTACTCGGCCGGCTACGACCACGGCACGCGCTTCGTCGACCATGGCCGCAACATGCTGCTGGCTCTGGGCGTGACCTTCCTGGTGGCGCAGGTGCCGCCGCACAAGATGGAGCGCCTGGCCGTGCCCCTGTACACGGCGGGCGTGTTGCTGCTGGTGGCCGTGGCGCTGTTCGGCATCACGCGCAAGGGCGCCACGCGCTGGCTGAACGTGGGCATCGTCATCCAGCCGAGCGAGATCATGAAGATCGCCATGCCGCTGATGCTGGCGTGGTGGTTCCAGAAGCGCGAGGGTCAGCTGCGCGCCGCCGACTTCCTGGTGGCCGCGGCGCTGCTGGCTTTGCCGGTGGCCCTGGTGGCGCGGCAGCCGGACCTCGGCACGGCCATCCTGATCCTGGCCGCGGGCCTGTACGTCATCTTCTTCGCCGGCCTTTCGTGGCGCATCGTGCTGCCGGTGCTGCTGCTGGCCGGGTTGGGCCTCGCCGCGCTGGTGCTGACGCAGGACCGCTTGTGCGAGGCCGGCGTGCGCTGGCCGGTGCTGCGCGAGTACCAGCAGCACCGCGTGTGCACGCTGCTGGACCCGGCGCGCGACCCACTGGGCAGGGGCTTCCACATCCTGCAGGGCATGATCGCCATCGGCTCGGGCGGCCTCGGCGGCAAGGGCTTCATGCAGGGCACGCAGACGCACCTGGAGTTCATCCCCGAGCGCACGACCGACTTCATCTTCGCCGCCTTCTGCGAGGAGTTCGGTTTCGTGGGCGTGGCGGTGCTGCTGATCGCGCTGTCGGTGCTCATCCTGCGTGGCCTGGCCATCGCCGCCGACGCGCCCACGGTGTTCTCGCGCCTGCTGGCCGGCGCCGTGACGATGGGCTTCTTCACCTACGCCTTCGTGAACATGGGCATGGTGAGCGGCATCCTGCCCGTGGTGGGCGTGCCGCTGCCGTTCGTGAGCTACGGTGGCACGGCAATGGTGATGCTCGGGCTGGGCCTGGGCATCCTGATGTCGGTGGCGCGCAGCCGGCAGCTGATGCGGTCCTGAGGCGGCGCCGTGGGGCTCAGGCCTGGGCCGGCGGCTCGCCGATCGGCAGGCGCACGGTGAAGCGCGCGCCCGGGGTCTCAGCGAAGTCGCTGCGCGCGCGCGTGTCGTCGATGCTCACCGTGGCGCCGTGGCGCATCGCCACCTCCTGCACGATGGCGAGCCCCAGGCCGCTGCCGTCGACCAGCGTGCCGAGCGCGCGGTAGAAGGGCTGGAAGACGAGCTCGCGCTCGCTCGGTGCGATGCCAGGCCCCGTGTCCTCCACCTCCAGCACCACGGCGTCACCGGCTGAAGCGAGCGAGACGCGCGCCGTCACCGTGCCGCCCTGCGGTGTGTACTGCAAGGCGTTGTCGACGAGGTTGCGCACGAGCTCGCCCAGGAGCACCGGCTCGGCCATCAGGCGCGCCGGGCGCGAGGCGCCGGTGTCGTCTTCCGGGCCCTCGTAGCCGAGGTCGATGCGCCGCTCCATGGCGCGGGGCACGAAGTCGCGCACCACGGCACGCGCGATGGCGCCCAGGTCCACGCGCTGCAGGCGCAAGGTGGTGCCGGCGGCATCGGCGCGCGCCATCGACAGCAGCTGGTTCACCATGTGCGCGGCGCGCTGGCTCGAGACGGCGATCTGGCGCAGCGAGTGCTTCATCGACTTCGGGTCGCCGCGCCCGCCGTCGATCTCGCGCGCCGCAAGCTCGGCCTGCGTGCGCAGGCCGGCCAGCGGCGTCTTCAGCTGGTGCGCCGCGTCCGCCAGGAACTGGCGCTGGATGACCATGGAGCGGTCCAGGCGCTGCAGCAGGTCGTTGATCGAGCGCACGAGCGGCGCCACCTCGTCGGGCACGTCGCGCTCGGGGATGGGCGAGAGGTCGTTGCTCTGCCGCCGGCGGATGCGCTGCTGCAGCTCCTCGAGCGGCCGGAAGCCGCGCGAGAGCGCCAGCCACACCAGCACCACCGCCAGCGGCAGGATGAGGAACTGCGGCAGCAGCACGCCCTTGATGATGTCGATGGCCAGGCGCTCGCGCCGCGTCAGCGTCTCGGCCACCTGCACGAGGGCGTCGTTGTCGCGGTCGTCGTTGCTCGTCGCCAGCCACAGGTAGGCCACGCGCACCGGCTCCTCGTGCAGCACGTCGTCGCGGAAGTAGACGGTGCCAGCCGACATCGACTCGCCGGTGGGCACGGCGAGCGCGGCGTCGCCGGCGAGGAACTCGCCACGCCGGCCGAGCACCTGGAACCAGCGCGGTGAGTCGTCCTGCCCCTGCACCAGCGTCTGCACGCTGCGCTCGAACTCGGCGGTGGCCTGCGTGCGCCCGGGGCGGCGGATCAGCGGTTCGCGCCCGGCCGAGGCCCGCGCCGCCAGCGCCTGCACGAGGCGCTCGAGCTCGGCGTCGTAGGGCTGGTGCGCGATGTTCTGCGCCACCACCCAGGTGAGCGCGAGACTGAGCGGCCACAGGAAGAGCAGCGGCGCGAGCACCCAGTCGAGCATCTCGCCGAAGAGCGAGCGGGGGTCGCTGGCCGGGCGCGCGAAGATGCCGTTCGGGCCGCGCAGCAGGTTGCGTGCGCGGCGGCCGGGGCGGCCGGGGGGCGGGCCGGCCGCGGCGGGTGCCGCGGAGGCCGCCGAGGAAGGCGGCGCCGCAAGGACGGAAGGCGGGCCCGGGACCTGGGCCACGGGCAGCGGCGGCCGGGGGTCGTTCATCGTGCGGCCGCCCGAGCCATCGCGCGCAGGCGCGATCAGCCGGCGATCTTCTCCAGGCAGTAACCGAGGCCGCGCACGGTGGCGATGCGCACCGGGCCGTGCTCGATCTTCTTGCGCAGGCGGTGGATGTAGACCTCGATGGCGTTGTTGCTGACCTCGTCGCCCCACTCGCACAAGCGCTCGACGAGCTGGTCCTTGCTCACGAGGCGCCCGGCGCGCTGCAGAAGCACTTCGAGCAGGCTCAACTCGCGCGCCGACAGCTCCACCATCTGGTCGTTGAGATAGGCGACGCGGCCGCTGGCATCGAAGGTGAGCGGGCCGTGCTTCAGCAGGTTCGAGGCCGTGCCCAGGCCGCGGCGCATCAGGGCCCGCACACGCGCCTCCAGCTCCTGCAGCGAGAAGGGCTTGGCCATGTAATCGTCGGCGCCTAGGTCGAGCCCCTTCACGCGCTGCTCCACGCTGTCGGCGGCGGTGAGGATGAGCACGGGCATGCTGCTGCCCCGGCCGCGCAGCTTGCGCAGCACCTCGAAGCCGTGCAGCTTGGGCAGGCCGAGGTCGAGGATGACGAGGTCGAACTCATGGCCGGCCAGGGCGGCGTCGGCTTCCGACCCGGTGGCTACCTGGTCGACGGCATAGCCAGCCGAGCGCAGCGAGCGCAGCAGGCCATCGGCCAGCACCTGGTCGTCTTCGGCAATGAGGATGCGCATCGGCCGCCTTCTTTCGGCAAGTTCTTTCGGCTTGCCCCCCGTGGGGGCATTCTCCGGTAGCGGCCTGCGGCGCGCCCTCGCGGGAAACCCGATCGGTCGGCGACACAACCCCCGTGGGGAGGCCGCTGAAGAGGGGCATCGTCGGCCCGCGCAGAACCCTCGAAAGGGCTGTACAGATATCCAGGTATTGCCACATAATCGCGCCCAGCCCACCACCCGCAGGCGTAGACAGGAGTCGACGATGGACGCACCCGTGAAGGCACTCAACACCGAAAAGGCCAAGGCGCTTCAAGCGGCGCTGGCACAGATCGAGAAGCAGTTCGGCAAGGGCTCGATCATGCGCCTCGGAGAGGGCGAGAAGATCGAGGACATCCAGGTCGTCTCCACCGGTTCGCTCGGCCTGGACATCGCGCTCGGCGTCGGCGGCCTGCCGCGCGGCCGCGTCGTCGAGATCTACGGGCCGGAGTCTTCGGGCAAGACCACGCTCACGCTGCAGGTCATCGCCGAGATGCAGAAGATCGGCGGCACCTGCGCCTTCATTGACGCCGAGCACGCGCTGGACATCCAGTACGCGCAGAAGCTCGGCGTGAACCTGCAGGACCTGCTCATCAGCCAGCCCGACACCGGCGAGCAGGCGCTCGAGATCGTCGATTCGCTGGTGCGCTCGGGCTCCATCGACCTCGTCGTGGTCGACTCGGTGGCCGCGCTCACGCCCAAGGCTGAGCTCGAAGGCGAGATGGGCGACTCGCTGCCCGGCCTGCAGGCGCGCCTGATGAGCCAGGCGCTGCGCAAGCTCACCGCGACGATCAAGAAGACCAACACCATGGTCATCTTCATCAACCAGATCCGCATGAAGATCGGCGTCATGTTCGGCAACCCCGA
>Ga0268299_1004671_pt1 | contig 10344 bp, 7 predicted proteins | sample NOBtaG_FD_193484 | JGI IMG/M metagenome (GOLD analysis project Ga0268299, IMG submission 193484) | Activated sludge microbial communities from bioreactor in Nijmegen, Gelderland, Netherland - NOB reactor | ecosystem: Engineered > Bioreactor > Aerobic > Activated sludge | place: Netherlands... | reverse complement strand
CGTCCTCGCGAAGGAATGCCTGCGCTACCTCGAAGCGCAGGCAACGCGAGGGCGCGTCCTCGCGAAGGAATGCCTGCGCTACCTCGAAGCGCAGGCAACGCGAGGATATGCGCCGCCGCCGAACGTCGGCGCCCGTGATTGTGACCGGCGTCACGCCGCGGGGATAGCCGCAGAATCGTAGGTCGGGCGCAGCTCCGCGTCGCCCCAGCGCTCGAGGTAGTCTTGGCGGAGGCCGAGGCAGGAGCCGTGCTGATAGCGGCAGCCGGTGCACTTCTCGGAGTAGGCGTTCGGCGAGATCTTCGACTCCCAGAGCGCGAAGGTCGCGCGTGGGGTCACGACGAGCACCTTGTCGTCGCGGAGATCGACGACGTGGTCCTCGTAGCCGGGCAGCATGCAGCGGGGAATGTGGCGCGACTGGACGGTCACGCCGAGCTGCTTGCCTCGCTCGAACGCGGCGACGATGCCGTCGCGCATGTCCGTGACCGTGGGTAGGGATTCGAGGTTGTCGCGGTTGCGGTCGCTCAGCGACACGAGCCAGAGGTTGAACGTCGTGATGCCGAGACCCGCCCAGTGCTCGACGATGTCGGCGAGGTGCATCCACGTGTCGTGCTTGATGATGAGGTCGCCGGTCGGCGTCCGGCCGAGCGCTTTCAGGTTGCGTACGCCCTGCGTGACGAGCGACAGCGCGTCCGGCCGTCCCATGATGCGCGCGTAGAGCTCGTCGGCGTGCGCCATGAAGGAGATGTGGAAGTCCGTGATCCCCGCGTCGACCGCGTCGCGCGCGAAGGACTCCTGCGAGTACATCAGGCCGTTCGACGGGATCTTGATCGACGTCCAGCCGCGATCGCGGCACCAGCGCACGAGCGGCAGGAGGCTCCGCCGGATGGTGGGCTCGCCGCCTCCGAACGCGACCTTTCGCGCGCCTCGGCGGTGCGCGTCGACGAGCGCCGCCATGACCGGCGCGGTCGCCATGTTCTCCTTCCGCATGGCGTCGGTGATCGAGCAGTAGTCGCACTGCACGTTGCAGGCGTAGCCGATCATGACGTCGACGAGGACGTCGGCGTACTCGAACCACGCGTCGCGCAGCTTGACGACGGTCCCGGTCAGATGCTCGCCGCTCATGCGCTCGCGACCAACGGCCGGTTGCGCTCGACCCGCATGTCGGGCTTGTCCTGGCGGAACACCTGGAAGCCCTCGCACACGGTGGTCCACGGGCACGCCGTGCAGACGTCCTGCTTCTCGCGCTTGGCGCCGAGCCACTCGTAGAGATTGACCTGCTCGGGGAAGCGGGGGTCGGCGGCAAAGACCATCGTCCGCCCCATCTTCTGGAGATCGCCGACGACCCAGCGCTCGTAGCCCGGGAACGCGCAGAACTGCGCGTTGATGACGTAGATCTGGATCTGGTCGGCGTAGCGGTCGATGACGCGCATCACCTGCTGGGCCGCTTCTTCGAGCGGGGGCACGACGTCCTCCCAGGCGCGACCGAACGGCGTCGTGAACTGGAAGTTGATCTTGGAGAATCCCTTCGCGATCGCGAGCGCAGTGAGATCCATGAGCCCGTGCATGTTCGAGCGAACGATCGTGACGTTGACGCCGATCGTGAGCCGATCCGGCCCCGGCGCGCCGGGAGCGCTCCGCATCTCCATGACGTTGTCGATGCCGGCGACCGTCTCGGCGAAGCTGCCCGGCAGGTCGGTCGCCGCGTCGTGGGCCTCTGCCGTGGCGCCGTGCAGCGAAATGAGCAAATGCGAGATGCCGCTGTTCACGACCCGCTCGGCGAGGGCGCGGTCGCGCAGCAGGCGGCCGTTCGACGTCAGGTTGATGGAACGGTAGCCGAGCTCACGCGCGAGGCCGATCGCGTCGGTCAGGCGCGGGTGCGTCGTCGGCTCGCCGCCGTCGATGTCGAGCTGATCCGTGCCCTCGGCGCGGTGCTGGCGGAGGATCTCGTCGATCTTCTCCCACCCGAGCGCCGCCGACACGCGGTCCCCGGTTGCGCAGAAGACGCACCGGTTGGCGCACTTGTAGGTGATGTTCATGATCAGCTTGCGGGCGCTCCGCGCCGCGATCTTCATGTCGAAGGCGGCCCGTGCCTTCTCGAGGTAGCCGGGCGGGCAGCCGGGCGGATCGAAGCAGGGGCGGTGCTGGAAGAGCCCGCCGTCCTTCAGGTCGATGCCTTCGGGAGGAATGAGGCCCATCGAGACGAGCTGCTCGTGGAGCGCGGTGCCCAGGATCGGCGTCGCGAATTGCATCGACGGTACGACGCCGAAGCGATCGTGCAGCTCCCACGCCATCTCGAGCGTGCCGGTGACGTGGGCCGGCGTCTCCCAGGGGAAGCCGATGATGTAGTGGCACATGAGCGGCACGCCGAGCTCGCGGCACCACTCCGCGACGCGATGGATCGCCTCCAGCGACTGGCCCTTGCCGATCGGGCCGTTCAGATCCTCCTGCGTCGCGCTCTCGGCCGAGATGCTGAGCATCCCGACGCGCCCCTTCATGAGCGCGACGGCCTCGCGGCTGAGATGGTCCGCGCGCATGCCGTTCGGAAAGTCGTAGGTGAAATCGAGGTCGTTCAGCATGCGCAGCATCGCCTCGAAATCCGTCCGGACGTTCACCATCTCGTCGAGGACGATCAGCTTGTTCGAGGCGAAGACGGTGCGGAGGAGGTACGCCCAGTCCGCGAGGCGGGCGAGGGGGATCGGGCGATAGAGCTTCCGTCCCGTTCGCCGCCAGCCGGGGTTGCTCGTGCAGAAGATGCAGCGGTGCGGGCAACCGATGCTCGTCACGAACGAACGCGTACCCGCGCCCACGCCGAACGTGTTCTGCCAGGTGCCGTCGCCGAAGCAGCGCTCCAGGAACGCGTCGAAGTTCCGGACGTCGGTGCCTTCGAGGAAATAGAAGGGCTCGAGAGGATCGGCACCCCTACCGTCGGCCTCGTGCAGCACGGTGCGCGCGTCGGCGAGGGTCGCGAGGTACTCGGGTTCGGCGAAGAAGCGCTCGCCGGGGTACTTCAGGATCGCGTCGAACTCGGGATACTCCGCGAGGACCTTCTCGGCGTCGTAATCGGCGTAGTGCTGGCCGCCGACGTAGCCGTCGGCGAGGAGCAACACCGACCGGGGGAAGCGCTCGCGGAGCGCGGTGATGAGCGCGCGCGTCTCGGGATGCGGGTTCTCGATCCGGAGGAAGACCGGACCGCCGAGGACGACGACATCGTAACGATCGCGGGGCAGCGTGGCGACGAACGCGTCGTGCGGAACACCGAGCACCCAGCCGCCGGCAGCGCGGCGATGGCGTCCCGAGTCCCGGAGCGCGAACGCGTCGTGCACCCGGACGTCCGCGCCCGACCGTGCCGCCAGTCCCGCGCACGCGAGCAGCCCGTGATTGGCGAAGAACGGGTAGTCGATGAAGTCGTCCTCGAGGACGAGCGGGGCATTGATGAAGAGGAAGCGACGCATCGGGCTGGTGCTGCGCTAGAGGGGCTGCTCCATCGCTTGCTGCCGGCGTTCGAGCGACGGCTGCTCCGTGAGCGAGCGGCGCCCGCGGCGCGCCATCAGCCGCTCGACCAGCTCCGGCGACGGCTCGCGTCGCAGCACCTTGGCGATCACCGGCGTCGGGTCGTCGAAGATCGGTGAGAGCTCGCGCTCGTCGTAGCTCTTCGCCATCGAGAACATGCCCGCGCAGATCGGGTCGAAGCGGCACGACTCGCACGCGTCACCCTTGCCGTGCAGGAACTCCTTCTGGTGGATGAAGCCCTTGTAATCGAGGAAGCGGATGCAGCGCTCCTCTTCCTTGATGATCTTCCGCGCTTCCGTCGACGCCCACGCGTAGCGGCGCATGTAGCAGAGCGGCACGCGCTCGGCGCGGAAGCTCCGCCCGGTGCTCACGAGGTAGTCCATCGCCTTCTCGAGCGACACCTGGAACTCGTAGTGGCGCGGGATGCAGTCGGGATTCTCCTCGGCGCGGTTGCCGTCCGGGTCCATGTTGTTCCAGACGAAGTGGCGGATGAACGGGAAGTTCTCGCAGATCCACCGCACGTTCTCGTGCAGGTGGTCGGCGTTCCAGACGTTGATGACGCAGTTGATGTCGGACGTGATGCCCATGTCCGGCACGTTCTCGAGGCAGCGCACGAGCACGTCCCACGCGCCGCGATACTGCGTGATGAAGTCGTGGACCTCGCGCCGGTAGCTGTGCAGCGAGACGTGGATGTGGGTGAGGCCGGCGTCGACGCAGCGCTTGAAGAAGTCCTTGTCGGCGAGCTTCTGCCCGTTGGTGATCATACGGCTGAAGAGCTTCTGCTCGCGCGCGTATTTCAGCGCGGGGAGCAGGAGCTCCGAGGTGCTCGGCTCGCCGCCGGTCAGGATCACGCCGTCGTAGCCCATCTCGACGAGCTGATCGATGTTGCGCCGCATCTCGGTCTCGTCGAGATGCACGCCGGTCGGCGGGTTACTGCAGAAATGACACTTCTGGTAGCAGTTCCGCGTCAGTTGCAGGTAGCCGAGGTTCGCCATCGTCGATCGTCAGCTTTCGAGGGAAACCTGGCGCCGCTGTGCCGCTTCCTGACGCGCGCGCTCGCGATCTTCCTTCTTCTTCTGCGCGAACTCGATCAACGGCTCGACGGGCGCCGCCTGCGCCGGGGCGAAGCCGGGCAAGCTCGGCCCGACGGGTTGCAGGGGCTGACCGTCGCGCACGCGCGGCAGCGGCGTCGGCCGGAGCGCCAGCATCTGCGCCGCGGCGTCCTCCGCCCATGCGCCTTCGCGGAGCGGCTCGAGCTCCGCGAACCCCTGGTCGCGGAGGAAGTTGATGTGGGCGCCCTCGCAGCGATCGGTCACGACGCAGTTCCGGCAGCGGAGCGACTTGGCGAGGTAGCCGTGGACGACGTGGGAGCGCGCGAGCTCGCGGATCGCGAGGCGGCCGGTCGTCTGGTCGAAGAGCTTCTTCTCGAGGATCTTGGGTTGCTCGGCGAGCCGGGTGCCGGGAGCGAGGCAGGGGGTGAGCCCGCTCGCCCGGACGGGAAGCGCGAGCTCCGTGAAGAAGCCCTTCAGGTCGCGGACGTCGTTCGCGACCGCGTCCTTCAAGAACTCCCAGGTCGGCTGGTGCAGGCGAAGGACGTCGAGGTAGGTCGCGACGCGATCGCGGTGCGCGAGCAGCCAGGGGGCCGTGCGCTGATTCAGCTCGACCTCGACCGCGACGCCGGCCGGCAGCGGGGTGCCGCTCAACACGACGTCGAGCTGCTCCGGCTCGCGGAGCCCGAGCAACAGGGGTTGCGACACGATCGCGCGATCGATCATGCGGGACGCGCGCTTCATGCGGACGAAGATGCCGACGTCGGACGGGATGCCGAGACGTTCGACGTCCGCGAGATCCTCGACCTCGATCCCGACCGACGTGCACCCGAAGGGGAGGGCGCTCGCCGCGGGCATGCTCTGCGTTCCGTCCGCGGCGCCGATCCACCACACGTTCCAGCTCGCCTGATTTTGCCGCTCGACCACGCGATCGGCCGTCGTACAGAACGGCTCGATGAAGCAGTACTGGCAGCGCGCCTTCTCGCGGCACTCGAGCGGCGTGCCCTCGTCGAGGTAGCGGCGCACCTGGAAGCGCCGGCCGTTCACCTCGTCGAGCATCTTGTGCGGGTCCTGGATCAGGTCCTCCAGGCCCTCGAGGAACTCGACCGGGAAGCGATTCGTCCACACGACGACGTCGCGATGGCGGTTCAGCCGGAAGACCTTCTGGAGCCGGGGCAGGTACTCGACCGGATCGTAGAAGAGCTCGTCGCGGTTCTCGAACGCGGCGCCCTGCGGGATCACGTGCAGGAGGTCGAACTCGCTCACGCCGACCGAGAGGCAGAGGGCGACGATCTTGTCGATGTACTCGACGTTCTGCTTGTTGATGCACACGTCGACGTTGACGATGACGCGGCCGTCGCGGCGGGCGCGGATCATGCCCTTCATGAGCCGGTCGAAGGCGCCCTCGACGCCGGTGAGGCGGTCGTGCAGCTCGGGCGTGTGGCCGTGCAGGCTGAACGTGATCTCGCCGAGCCCGGCTTCGACGGCCTTCAGGTAGAAATCGCGCTTCGCGAACATGTAGCCGTTGGTGACCGTCTGCACCCGGCTGTACCCGATCTCGCGCGCGTAGCGGACGAAATCGATGAACTTCGGATGGATCGAGCCCTCGCCGCCGGAGAGGATCACCTTGTCGGCGTTCAGCTCGTTGCGCCCGCGATCGAGCTCTTTTCGGACGTCGGGCTCGAGCAGGTACATGTTTCTCGGGGTGTCGGTGTCGAGGCAGAACACGCACCGGCTGTTGCATGCCGTGACGAGCCGTACCCAGTGCTTCCGGACGTTGGCCACGTTCTCACGGGCCAACATCCGTTCCGTCAGCTGTCCTGCATCCATCGTTCCGACCTCGCGTTTCGTTGCCATCCGATTGCCGTGCCGGGGCAGCCCGTCACGGTACATCCATTGCCGTCGTCGCCGCAGCTCGTGAAAGCGCCGATGGGATCCGAGCCGCGCGCGGCGTAGTCGACGCGTCGGCCGAAGGCGACGCCGAATCGCGCGCTCGCGCGTTCGTCCGACTCGCCGGTGGTGCGATCGTCGCAATCGAGCCGGGCCTCCGTACAGAGACACCGCGGCAGCACCGCCACGAGCGCCGATCGTGCGGCGCCCGCCGGCAGGCGCCGCACGTGCTCCACGATGTCGTCGAGCGCGGCCCCGTCCGCGGCGAGCCGAAAGCGCGGCTCGCCCGGCAGCTCGCCGCGACTCCACGCCTCGACGAAGCGCGGAATCGGGCGGGCGTCGTGGAGAATCGCGTACGCGCCGACCGGGATCGCCGTCTTCTCGCGCAGGTGCTCGACGCCGCGCAGGGTCGCGGCGAACGAGCCGGCGATACCGCAATGCGCGTCGTGGCTCGCCGCGTCCGGTCCGTAGAACGCCACGTCGATGCGGCGCAGATCCTTCAAGCGGCGCAGATCGACGTCGCTCCACTTGACGATGGCGCTGCCCTCGCCGGCGCACTCGACGCGGGGAAAGAGTCGGACCGCGTCGTAGAGCAGGGCGGCGGCGTTCGGATGCGCGAGCAGCTCGGCGCCGACGAGCTGCAACTTGGCCGGCCGGAAACGCGACGCCTCGACCAATCGCGCGCGCACGACGCGCGTGGGTTCGGGGCCCGCCTGCTCGCCTGCGGTCGGATGACCGTCGCCGCACCCGTCGCAGCGCACCCGACGGGGGCCGCGCCACGCGAAGACCATCGTCCCGGAGGACGGGACGCTCTGCTGCGCGGCGACGTTCTCCTGAACGCGTGCCGCGATCGGCGCCGGGTCGGCGAGCTCTTCCCAGCCGAAGCGCGCGACGTAGTCCGCGGGTGCGCCCGCGCATCGCGGCGCCCCGGGACACGTCGGGCAGCCGGGGCCGCCCGCGATCCGCGCGGGGACGACCCCTTCGGTCGTGAGCCACAGCTCGGCGTCGGAGCGTGCGAACAGCTTCTGCAATCGCGGCGCGACGCACACGGGGAAGTCGCGGATCACCAGTCGCACCTTGCGCTGGAGTGCGATGGTCGCGGCGCCTTCGAGATCGTCGGCGAGCAGCGAGAGGCGCGGCGCGAGCAAGACGAGCTCGCGCGCCTCGACGTCGACCGCGGTGAGACGCCGGAGCGAGATCGTCCGGACGCCGACACGCGTCAGGACGTCGATCGTCTCCGCGAGGTGCGGCATCGTCGGACGGGTGACGACGACCTCGGCCTCGACCGGCATCCCGGCGTCGACGCACGTGCGGATCGCGCGGAGGGCCGTCTTGAGCGCACCAGGCTCCCCGACGAGCCAATCGTGGGCGTCGCGACGCGCGCAATGGAACGGCACGCTCAGGCGCCGGACGCCCGCGGACCGCAGCTCCTCGATCACCGCGCTCGTCACGCCTCTACCGGTGGTGCAGAGGCCGAGCCTTTCCGGCCGCAGCTCGACGAGGTCACGGAGCAGGGGCGCGAGATCGGCGCGGCTCAGCGGATCGCCGCCGCCGACGAGGAAGGCGCCGGGCCGGTCGGCGCAGGCGCGCGCGACGTCGAGGATCGTGCGCGCGTCGAGCTCGGCCGACGGTGCGGCGGCGTCGGGGCGGAGCGGCAGACGAGCCGGACCCCGGACCAGAGAAAGGCGGAGGTCGACGGCGCGCGGCAGGGGGCCCTGGACGCGGCTCCGCCCGCGTTCATCGCTCGACGGCGTCGAAGAGTGGAGGCTCGTAATCACGTTGGGGAGAATCCGTCCCGTCGGGGACGGCTACCACATCAGCCTGCCGATTCACCAGGATTTTTCCCGCGCGGAGTGGGGTGTTGTCCAGCCCCGACCGGGAGCGGAAGAGGGGCCTGCGGACCGCTCGGGCGATGCCTAACGCAGCTGGCCGTTGCCGGGGGCCCAGCGCTCCAGGATCTCGCGCGTTCCCCGGTCGCTCTCGTCGGCGAGCAGCGTGAAGAGCGAGCGGGCGACGTTCGTGAGCTCCTTGCACTCGAACGATCGCGGGGGTTGGCCGAACAGGTCTCCCTCCCGGACGTACGTGGTCACCGGCGAGAGTCCGCAGAACGGCTTGTTCCAGCAGTCCGCGCACATCGGCTGCGTATCGAGGAGCGACGCGGTCGCGATCGCGCGGGTCGTGGGGTGGCGGACGATGTCGGCGATCGACAGCTGGCGGATGTTGCCGAGCGCGAACATGGGATCGCCGTTCGCGTCGACGCGCCGGGCTTCGTCGCCCGGGAACACCCGCCCGTCGACGTCGTAGGCGACCTCGCTCGTCCCGGCTCGGCTCGGGGAGCGGATCTCGCACACCGTGGGATCTCCGGAGGGCAGGATGCCGTTCAGGAGGCCGGCGGCCGTCCGTTCGGCGAGGCGTGCCCCGCCGCGATTTCGCTCCAGCACGTAGCCGAAGGCGCGATCGTAGAACGTCAGGTACTCGTCGACGCCGTAGCCGACCGCCTGCCACGTGGCGGCGTCGAAGCCGAGCGGGCTCAGCGGCCGGAGCTCGAGGGCGCGCAGGCCGCGCGCGACGTACTCGTCGACGACCGCGCGCCACGCCGAGAGCATCGGCCGCGTGACGGTCGTGCGCGCGTCGACGAACCAGACGTCGGGATTCCGGCCCAGCTCCTCGTAGCGGCGGGTGAACCACGCGATCCATCGGACGACGTCGGCATGCGCGCCCGCGACCGTGTGCTTCCGGTTCGCGTCGTGGATCTCGGCGGGTCCGTCGAGCCACGTCCGGATCCCGACCTCGTTGCTGACCAGCCACTCCGCGCTCTCCTCGGTCATTGCGCTGGTGTTGGTGACGAGCGTGAAGCGGAGGGTCTTGCCCGCGGCGCGGGCGTTCGTCGTGCGCGCGTACTCGACGAAATGCCGGACGCCGTCGAGATGGGCCAGCGGCTCGCCGGCGAGCGCCTGGAGCTCGAATGCGATCGACGGCGACCGGGTCTGGAGCGCGACGTCGACGATGCGCTCGGCCGTGGCGCGGTCGAGATCCGCACCGGCGCCCGGGGCGGCGCCTTGCCCGGCGGCGCGGCGGGTCATCGTCACGACGTGCAGCTCCGGGCCGCGGGCGACGTGACCGACGCGCGGCGCGAACCGGGCCGCGAGCGCGTCGAGATCGAGCCCCTCGCGAAGAAACCCACCGCGTTGGAGCTCGGCGAAGCGCGGATGGCCGTCCTTCACTTCCCCGGCCAGGAGCTGCGCGAACTCCTCCTCGGTCAGGAACGCCCAGTCGCCGCCGTCGGTCGTGACGAGGACCTTCCCGGCGATACGCCCGAAGCGGAAGTACCCGAGCTGGTCGATCGCGTCCGTCGCGGGCGCGGGTGTCGATTCGCCGGCGGTCATTCCGTGCCCCCCGATTCCGCGGCGGTCCGGCGGAGCCGCACGACGGTCTCTTGTAGGACGAGATTGCAGAACGAATGCTCGACGGTGTCGCGATCGGCGCCGCGGACGGCGCCGACGTCGGCGACCACCGCGTCGTTCGCGGTCTCGAGGGTGATGTCGGCGTAGTCGGCATACGCCGTCGCCGCGGCCGCGACGGCGTCGGGAGCGTACAGTGATCGATCGAAGGTGATCCGGCTCATTCGAGGCGCACGCGATCTACTTGGACTCGCTGCCCTTGTCGCCGTACTTGGCTTCCCAGGGAACCGAGATCTCGAGCGGGTCGTCCCCGAGCTCTTCCGCATCGAGCTCGGCGAGGAGGTCGTCGACGGACGGGGCCGACGCCGCCGCCCGCAAGGCCGCGGCCGTGTAGTACTCGCGGATGCGCGCCGTCGATTGCGAAAGACGGAGCCGCGTCGCCTGCGAGAGCAGCTCGTTCATGAACTCGCCGGCGAGCGCATCGAGCTCCGCCG
>Ga0268299_1004670_pt1 | contig 10344 bp, 9 predicted proteins | sample NOBtaG_FD_193484 | JGI IMG/M metagenome (GOLD analysis project Ga0268299, IMG submission 193484) | Activated sludge microbial communities from bioreactor in Nijmegen, Gelderland, Netherland - NOB reactor | ecosystem: Engineered > Bioreactor > Aerobic > Activated sludge | place: Netherlands... | reverse complement strand
TTCCAGGTGGGGATGCTCGAATGCGAACTCGCCGCCGAGCTGGACTACCAGATGCGTCAACTCGGCGCCGAGCGTCCGGCGTTTGACACGATCGTGGCTTCCGGCGCTCACGCCGCGCTGCCTCACGCTCAGCCCCGCGCCGTGCCGGTGCGCCCCGATGCGCTATTATTAATCGATATGGGTGCGCAGGCCCATGGCTATGCGAGCGATATGACTCGCATGTCGTGGCCCGGTAAACCCAGCCGCCGCGCGGTGAAACTCTACCGGGCGGTTTTGCAGGCGCAAATGGAAGCCATCGGCGCAACGCGGCCCGGAGCCACGGCTGCCTCGGTGGATCAAGCGGCACGGCGAGTGCTGAAGTCCCAAGGACTGGATTCCCTGTTCATTCATTCGACAGGGCACGGGCTTGGCTTGGAGATCCATGAGCATCCCCGGATCGGAAAGACTGAAAAATCGGCGCTGCGGGCGGGAATGGTGATCACGATCGAACCCGGTGTTTATGTCGAAGGCTGGGGCGGTATCCGTATCGAGGATACCGTGCTGGTCACCCCGTCCGGCTGCGAGGTGCTGACCCCGACGGCGAAAGAGTTGCGCGTATTGTAGGAGGCGTTCCGCGATTTGGCAGGGCAGTTGCCTGTGACTCGTACGACCATCCATGACGATTGAAGAAATCAAACAACTGATCGAGCTGGCAAACGAAACCGGTTTGGCCGAATTGGAAGTGGAGCGCAACGGCGATCGTGTGCGCATCCGGCGCGCCGTGGCGCCGCCGCAGCAGGATTTCGTGCTGCCCGCCGCCGCACCGGCCGCCGCGCAGGTTTCCGTGCCCGCTGCGAACGTCGCGGCCGCCCCGGTGGCCAATCCGCCCGTTGCCGCGGAGGACCCGGCTCTCACCTACGTGAAGGCGCCGATCGTGGGCACGTTCTATGAGGCGCCAAGCCCGGACGCGGCTCCCTTCGTGAAGGTGGGCGATCAGGTGCAGACCGGACAGGTGCTCTGCATCATCGAGTCGATGAAGCTGATGAACGAGATCGAGTCCGAGGTGTCGGGCGTCATCGTGTCGCGGTTCGTGAGCAACGCCCAGCCGGCCGAATACGGCCAGACCTTATTCGCCATCCGGCCCGTGTAGGAGACGGCGCAACCACGACATGTTCCGCAAGATACTGGTAGCCAACCGAGGCGAGATCGCCCTGCGTGTCATCTGCGCGGCCAAGGAACTGGGCATCCAGACGGTGGCCGTGTATTCGGAAGCCGACCGCTACAGTCTCCACGTCCGGTTCGCCGACGAGGCGATCTGCATCGGTCCGGCCAAGAGTGCGCGCAGTTACCTCGATATTCCGTCGGTGATCAGCGCGGCCGAAATCACCAACGTCGACGCCATCCATCCCGGCTACGGTTTCCTCAGCGAAAACGCGAACTTCGCCGAAGTCTGCGAAACGTCGGGCATCGCCTTCATCGGCCCTCGGCCGGACGTCACGCGCCTCATGGGGCTGAAACAGGAGGCGCGGGCCGCGATGGAAAAGGCCGGGATTCCCATTCTGCCCGGCTCTCCTCATGTGCTCGAATCCGTCGACGAAGCGTTGGAATTGGCGAAGGACATCGGCTATCCCGTGCTCGTGAAGGCCTCCGCCGGCGGCGGAGGACGCGGCATGCGCGTGGTGCGCGGCGCTGAAGAGCTGCCGGCGCTGATGGTGCAGGCCCAGCAGGAGGCCCAGGCGGCCTTCAACTGCCCCGATGTGTACCTGGAGAAGTTCGTCACCGCGCCGCGGCACATCGAGTTTCAAGTGCTGGCCGATACGCACGGCACGGTCGAAGTGTTCGGCGAGCGCGAATGCTCCATTCAGCGGCGGCACCAGAAGCTGATCGAAGAGGCGACCTCGGTCGCCATGACGCCCGAACTTCGCGAGCGGATGTCCGCGCGCCTGCGAACGGCGCTGGCCGCCGTCGGATACACGAACGCGGGCACCGTGGAGTTCCTCATGGACGAAGAGGGCAACCTGTTCTTCATCGAGGTGAACGCCCGCATTCAGGTCGAGCACCCGGTCACTGAGATGATTACCGGTGTCGACCTCGTGAAGAGCCAGATCCTGATCGCGGCCGGCGCGAAGATGAGCGACATCGTGCCGGACGGCGTGCGGATCCGCGGCCATGCCATCGAGTGCCGCATCAATGCCGAGCATCCGGAGAAGTTCACCCCGTCGCCGGGAAAGGTTACGGCGCTGAATCTGCCGGGCGGAATCGGCGTTCGCGTCGACACGGCCGTCTATACCGATGGCGTGATCTCGCCTTATTACGATTCGCTGGTCGCCAAGCTGATCACCCACGGCCGCGACCGCGCAGAGGCCATCGCGCGCATGCAGCGGGCGTTGGAGATGTTCGTCGTCGAAGGGATCTATACGAGCATCCCGCTTCATCAGCGGATCCTGGCGCATCCGGACTTCGCCGCCGGGAAACTGGACACCCACTTCCTCGAACGCATGTTCGCGATGGCGGCCGGCTGACACGGGCCGCGCCCGCGGCGCTGTTTCCCTCCGCGTTCCGCTACGCCATCCCCTTGAGCGCGCGGTAGCGGCGGATCAGGTTGTTCGTCGAACTGTCGTGCTTCAATTCCGGTTCGGCGCCGCCCGCCAGTTCCGGCACGATTCGAGCCGCAAGCGCTTTGCCCAGTTCGACGCCCCATTGATCGAACGGATTGATGTCCCAGATCGCGCCCTGAGTAAACACCGAGTGCTCGTACAACGCAACCAGCGCGCCGAGCGTGTGCGGCGTCAACTTCTCCACGAGTATTGTGTTCGACGGCCGGTTGCCTTCGAAGACCCGGTGCGGCACAAGCCAGTCCGCGCTGCCCTCGGCGGCCGCCTCTTCGCGCGTCTTGCCGAATGCCAGCGCCTCGGCCTGCGCGAATACGTTGGCCATGAGGATGTCGTGGTGCCGTCCAAGCGGATGCTCCGGCCTTCCGAACGCGATGAAGTCGCAGGGAATCAGCCGCGTGCCCTGGTGAATGAGCTGATAGAACGAGTGCTGGCCGTTCGTGCCCGGTTCGCCCCAGTAGATGGCGCTGGTTTGATAGTCCACCCGCTCGCCCGCGAGCGTCACGCGCTTGCCGTTGCTTTCCATGGTCAACTGCTGCAGGTACGCCGGGAAACGCTTCAGGTACTGCTCGTACGGAAGCACCGCCACCGTTTCCGCTCCCAGGAAGTTCGTGTTCCATACCGCCAGCAGACCCATCAGCGCCGGAAGGTTGTTCTCGAACGGCGCCGTGCGGAAGTGCTTGTCCATCTCGTGGAAGCCGCCCAGCATTTCGCCGAAATTCGGAGGGCCAATGGCGAGCATTGTCGACAGGCCGATCGCGGAATCCATGGAATAGCGCCCGCCAACCCAGTCCCAGAAACCGAACATGTTCGCCGTGTCGATGCCGAACTTCGACACCTCGGAGGCGTTTGTCGAAACAGCCACGAAGTGGCTCGCCACCGCGTTCTCGTCCCCGGCCGATCCCGCGATCAGCCACGCCCGCGCGGTATGCGCGTTCGTCATCGTCTCCTGCGTCGTGAAAGTCTTGGAAGAGACAATGAACAGCGTTTCCGCCGGGTCCAGATCGCGAACCGCCTCGGCGAAATCGTCGCCATCGACGTTGGACACGAAGCGGAACGCGATCGCACGTTCGCTGTAGGGCTTGAGCGCCTCGTAGGCCATCACCGGACCTAAATCGGATCCGCCGATTCCGATGTTCACCACGTTGCGGATGGCCTTGCCCGTGTGGCCCTTCCACGCGCCGGAGCGCACGCGATCGCAGAACGCGGACATCCGGCCGAGCACTTCATGCACATCGGGCACGACATTCCGGCCGTCCACTTCGATTGTCGCGGAGGCTGGAGCGCGCAACGCGACGTGCAGCACCGCGCGCTTCTCCGTACTGTTGATGCGGTCGCCGCGGAACATGGCGTCGATCTTTTCCCGCAGCCCGCACTCCCCGGCCAGCCGCGTCAGATGAACGATGGTCTCCTCTGTAACCCGGTTCTTCGAAAAGTCCAGGTAAAGGCCCGCGCCTTCGGCCGTCATTCGCGTGCCGCGTCCGGCGTCGGCCGCGAACATCTCTCTCAGGTGTAGACCCGCGATCTGGCGCGAGTGCGCTTCGAGCGCTTTCCACGAGGCGCGTTCGGTAAGCGGGCGATTGGAAGGGGCAGCGTTGGTTGTCATGTCGCTTCTACTATTGTTCCCTGTCCGCGGAGGACTTGGGGTTACGCCGGGCCGTTCCGCCTCAAGCGTGCGCTTCGGGCCCGCGCACATGTCGCGTGTCGTTCCACAACCGGATCACCGGTTGGGTCAGGTCGTGTTGATAGCCCAGCGCGCTGACGCTCGCCGTGCCCAGCAGGAACGCTCCGCAACTCGCCGCCGGATCCAGTCCCGCCCACACCGCGGCGATCACGCGAGTGATGTGCCCGCTGGAAAACAGCAGAACGTCGCCGCTTACCGCCCGAATGCGGTTCACCACTCGCTCAGCCCTCGCCTTCACCTCGTCCGGCGATTCGCCGCCGGGACACCCGTCGCGGAAAAGCTGCCAGCCCGGCCGAGTGGCGCGGATCTCCACCGTGCGCATTCCTTCATAGTCGCCGTAGTCCCACTCCACAAGATCGCGATCGACCTCGGCTTGGAAGCCGGCCAACTCGCATGTCCGGTGCGCGCGTTGCAACGGACTCGTGAAGACCCTGGCAAAGTCGAGCCCCGCAAGCCGGTCGCCGAGATCGCGGGCGTTTCGCTCGCCTTGCGCGGTCAGGGGTAGATCGGTCAGTCCCGTGTGTTGGCCCGACAACGACCATTCCGTCTCGCCGTGCCGTGCGAGATAAACGATGGGAAGCGATTCTGTCATGGGGTCCTCCAATTACCGCACCGAATCGCCGCGAAATTCAACCTCCCTGCGCGTGCGCGCCGAACGCCAGGCCGGCAGGCGTGGTTTGCTCCGCAACATCGGCCCCCCGGGGGGGACCTCTCCCGGCTGGAAGGCGCCCGAAGCTGGACGCGGTCAAAATTCGAAGGCCCGAAGCTCGGGGCCTTTACCTCCGTGGTACACTAGTCCAAAACATTTTGGAGGATTTATGTTTTACAGTTTCCGCAACTCTTCGTTTCGAACGCCGGGCTTGGCGGCTCTCTGTCTGTTCATGCTGGGCGCAACCGCCAGTGCGGCGCCAGTCCTCTACGGAGTCTCGTCCTCCAATCCCGGTGTCCTATACACGATCGACACGGCCACCGGCGCGGCGACCGAGGTCGTCTTGCTGAACGATGTGCTGAGCTTCACCGGCCTGGAGTTCCTCGGGGAAGACTTGTACGTATCCGACATCGGCTCGTTCGGAGGCAGCTTCGGCCGGATCGACCTCAACACCGGCGCCGTCACCGTTCTGAGCAATCAGGCGGGCTCGGACAATTGGTGGGGGCTCGCCGCCAACGAGGCCCTCGGCATCCTCTATACCATCGCCGATGGCGACACGCTTGCGGCTGTCGATACCACTGGCGCTTCGGTGAGCGTGGGAGCCACTGGATTCTCCAACCTCGGCGCGGGTCTTGCTTTTGACGCTGGGACCTCTACTCTGTACGCATTGGGCTTCGACGGTGGGCTCTACACTGTCGACACTTCCACCGGCGCCGCCACCCTGGTTGGCGCTACCGGCCTCAGCTTCCCAAACGTTCATCAGGGCCTCGCCATCAATCCCGAAACCGGCGTCCTCTACATGAACGACGCCGACGGCTTGGATAGCTTGTATACCATCGACAAACAGACCGGCCTGGCCACGCTGGTTGGCCCGAATGGTCCCGTTGCCGGCTTCGGAATCGATGGGCTGGCGTTCCTGAACTCCACTTCCGAAGTTCCCGAACCCGCCACCTTTGCCTTGGTGGGATTGGCGCTCGTTGCCGTCGCCCTCCGCAAGCGTCTCGCCGCGTAATATCTGCCTGGATTGCAGGGCCACGTCGCCGCTCGGCGGCGTGGCCCTTTCTCTTATTCCGCCGCCTGCGCCCGGCTCCACTCGCGAATCTTTCCCACCTCGGCCGCACCGATCTTCAGGTATTCGAGAAACTCCTGATGATCCCCCGGCGCCTCGCGTTCAAACTCGCGATGCCACCGCCGCATATCGTCTTCCGTGAATCCGGCCGCCTTCATAATCGCGACCCATTTGTCTTTTGTCATGTCCTTGCTCCTTGAAATGGAGCTTCGATGCCGCAGCAACCGCAGGATCGATCGTTGATGCTCCTGCAACCTCTCGATCTCCCGCCCAATCTCGGCCAGCCTCCGCTGCAACACGCTCGCCGCTCCGCCGCCCTTCGGTTGCGCAAGCAGCGCTTGAATGTCCCGCAGCTTCAGCCCCGCGTTGCGATAGGCGCAAATCTGCCGCAGCCGTTCCAAATGGCTCGCCCCATACGACCGGTAGTTGCCCGCGGTCCGCGTGGGCGGCGGCAGCAGGCCGATCGATTCGTAATAGAGCACGGCCGTCCGGCTCAACCCGGCCTTGCGCGCGAATGCGGTTACGGTAAGCATCGAAGCTGGCTCCAGCTTCAACTGTAAAGCTTTAGACAGGTCAAGCGGAATTTCCGGCGCCGCCGCGTGCGGCAGCCGCGCTCATCCCGCACGCCCGGCCGCGTCCCTCAAAAGTACCCGTACGCCAGCCACCCGCCGTCCACATATAGAGAGTGGCCCGTGATGAACGACGACTGATCGCCCAGCAGGAACGACACCGCGTCGGCCACGTCTCCCGGCCGCGCCAGCCGCCCCAACGGAATGCGCGCCTTGATCTGCGCCTCGTTCACGTTGCCCGCCGCTATGTTGCGTTGCGTCATCTCGGTCGCCACATACGCCGGACCCACCGCGTTCACTCGAATCCCGCGCCCGGCCCATTCCACGGCCAGCACCTTTGTTAACATCGCCACGCCCGCCTTCGCCGCGCAGTACGCCGCCCTCCTGGGGAACGCCGCTTCCGCGTTTGTGCTCGTGATGAACACCATCGCTCCGCCCGCGTCCCACATGCGCTGCGCGCACGCCTGCGCCAGATAGAACGCCCCGTTCAATTGCACGTCCACCATCCGCGCCCAATCCTCCGGCGGCAGCGAAACCGAGTCGTGCGGCTTGCTGATCCCGGCGCAGTTCACCATACCGTCCAACCGCCCGAAACGATCGACGCCCGCCTGCGCCGCCCGTCCGCATTGCCCGGCATCCGTGATGTCGCATCCCACGCCTAGCGCGCCTCCGCCCGGCGCTAGCTCCTCGGCCTTCGTCCGTGCCGCCTCCTCGCTCAGGTCCGCGATCACCACACGCGCCCCCTCCGCCGCCAACCGCGCGCTCGTCTCCGCGCCAATGCCGCCCGCGCCGCCCGCTACCAGAATCACCTTGTCTCGCATCCACTGAATCCTCGCGTGTATACTTTCACGCAAGCCCGGCCAGCCGCAACACCGGCGCGGCGCACACTACATTCCCGCGAGGAGACGACCGATGAAACGACGCAAGTTCCTGACCCAGTCCGCCGCTGCGGGAGCCGTGGCGTCTGCCCTGCCAGCGCCCGCCGCGGCGCAACAGCAGTCGCGCGCCCCAGCCGCTGCGTCCCCGCTGCCGCTTCCGGCGAAAACCACGGCCTCCGCTTACGCGAACAAGCGCTCCGGCTGGAATCCCTTCACCGTCCCCGACTACTACAGCTACGCCGACGACCTGCAAATCGAGCGCTCCGCCAAGGGCAAACCGCATCAAGGCAAAGTCCTCGCCGCCGTCCAGGCCCACTCCGACGACATCCCGCTCTACGCCGGAGGCCTCGTCGCCAAACTCGTCGACGAAGGCTACACGGCCTACCTCATCCGCATCTCGAACGACGAAGCCGCCGGCAAAACGCTCGGCTACGGCGTCGTTCAGAACGAAATCGACAATCGGGAGGTCGCCAAGGCCCTCGGCTGCAAGAAGGCGTTTTCGTTCTACTACCGCAATCACCGCATGGACGATTGCGCCGAAATCGAAATCCGCCAGCGCCTCATCTTCCTGTTTCGCGTCCTCCAGGTGGACACCCTTATCACCATGGACCCCTACAATCACTACGAAGAAAACCCCGACCACCTCGTCGCGGGCCGCGCCGCCGAGGCCGCATGCTGGCTCTCGGGCGCGGGCAAGGACTATCCGGAGCACTACCGCGCCGGCTTGAAGCCCGCTCGGGTGCGGGAGAAGTACTATCACGCCCGCTCCCCCAACGGCCACAACCTCGTCAACCGCATCGTCGATATCGGTCCCTACATCGACCAAAAGGTGCGCGGCAACGTCGCCAACAAAGGCAAGGGTCCGGCCGGCGAAGCCGGCTCTCGCCTCCGCGCCGAGCTCGCCAGACAGGGCAAGCGCCTCCCGCTTCTCGGCGACAACGACGACACCGCCAATCATCAATACGTCAAACACTTCCTCATGGAGGATTGGCGCCTCCTCGGCCAGCGCTTCGGCCTTCAGTACGCCGAAGCCTTCCGCTACATCGGTCCCGACGCAAGCCACACGGCCGCCATTCGCAAATTCGTGGACGCCAACGCGGTGAAGCTCTAGGAGAACTCCATGGCACGTGCTGATGTGAAGGAAATCGTTATTGATCGCGACCGCCCCGGCCAGCCGCACAAGGGAAAGGTCTTCGCCGCCGTCCACGCCCACCTCGACGACGTGCCGTTCTACGCCGGCGGTCTGTGCGCCAAGCTGATTCGCGAAGGCTACACCGGCTATCTCATCCGCACCACCAACGACGAAAAGTGCGGCGGCCGCACCACGGCCGAAAACATCCTCAGCAACGAGCAGGAGCACTTCAAGGTTGGCGAATCGCTCGGCTTCAAGGAGGTGTTCCACTTCTACTATCAGAACCACGAGATGGATAACATCTCCTCGCTCGACATCCGCGCCCGTCTCATCTTCCTCTTCCGTTTCCTCAAGGTCGATACCGTCGTCACCTTCAACCCCTGGGGCCACGGCGAAGAAAACCCCGACCACTCCGCCACCGGCCGCGCCGTCGAGGAAGCCGCCTGGATGTCCGGCATGCCCAACGATTATCACGAGCACATGGAAGCCGGCATTCAGCCCCATCCCGTGAAGGAACGCTATTACTTCTACGCCCGGCCCGGACAGGCCTTCAACCGAATCGTCGACATCGGCTCGCATATCGAGAAGAAGATCGACAGCATCGCCGAATGCCGGTCGCAAGGCGGCGGCAACCACGGCTCGCTCCTGCGCGCCAAACTCGCCGCTCAAGGCAAGCGCCTCCCCATCCTCGGCAACGACGATCGCACCGCCGACCGCGAATACATCCGCCACTTCATGCTCGACGACGAACGCGAATGCGGCTCGCCCTACGGTTTCGCCTACGCCGAGCGCTACTACTACATCGACCAGCGCGGCTCCGAACTCACGAAGGTGGACGATTATGTTTCCAAGAACGCCGTCGCCCTCTAGACCAACTCGCCGTCACTTCCTCGCCGGGGCGGCAGCAGCCGCGACGGGAGCCTCTGCCTGGTTCACACCCGAAGTGCGCGCCGCCGCTGCGCAATCCGAGCCCATGCCCATCCGCCAGATCGACGCCGTCACCTTTCGCAAAGACATCAGGATCGGCGGCGGCTCCGGCGGTTCCGATGGCGCCGAGTTTTGCTGGGTCCGCCTCCACACCGCCAACGGCTTGATCGGCACGGGCGAAACCTATCCCTTCCATCAGGGCGAAATGGGCGCGCTCAAGGACTACGCCCGCATGATCGTCGGCAAGGATGCCCGCGACCTCGACGGGCTCTGGCGCTCCATCTATCACGCCATGGCCATGCGAAACGCCGGCGGCGCCGATATGCGCGTCCTCAGCGCCGTCAACATGGCCCAGCTTGACCTTCTCGGCCAAGCCACGGGACTCCCGCTTTACCGCCTCCTCGGCGGCAAGACACGCCAGCGCGTCCGCGTCTATAACACCACCACCGACTACTGGGCCATCAACGAAATGAAGATGGGCCCCGACACGTCGAAGATCGTCGACTTCCTGCTCGAACGCGGCATTACCGCCATGAAGATCTATCCCTTCGGCGCCCCCGACCACTATCTGTCCAACACCGCCCTCGACCGCGGCATCGCCTGGATCAAGGAGATCCGCGACCGTGCCGGCATGAAGATGGACGTCTGCGTCGACTGCTGGGGCCGATTCGACTTCCCCAGCGCCCTGCGCATCGCCAAGGCCCTCGAACCCCACGGCATCATGTACCTCGAAGACGCCATGCTCATGAATAACGCCCGCGCCTACGCCCGCCTTGCCCGCGAAACCAGCGTGCCCATCTGTATGAGCGAAACCATGGCCACGCGCTACGAGTTCCGCGAGTATC
>Ga0268299_1004669_pt1 | contig 10347 bp, 7 predicted proteins | sample NOBtaG_FD_193484 | JGI IMG/M metagenome (GOLD analysis project Ga0268299, IMG submission 193484) | Activated sludge microbial communities from bioreactor in Nijmegen, Gelderland, Netherland - NOB reactor | ecosystem: Engineered > Bioreactor > Aerobic > Activated sludge | place: Netherlands... | reverse complement strand
CGGTGGAGCCGTAGAGCTCGAACATGTCTTCGAGCCCGAGCCAGTCCATGAAGCGGTCGATGTCGGGCGGAGCGGCGCCGTTGCCGACGGCGTAGCGCAGCGTGTTGCGCGGGTCGTGGGTGATCTCGGCGCGGATGCGGGCTTCGTCGCCGCCGTACTGCTTGGCGATGTGCGAGAGGACGTAGTGCACCGGCTCGCCGACGTAGTTCCAGTAGGTGATGCCGTGCTTGAACACGTCGGGCACGAACTGGCTGGCGCTGAAGCGCTCGCGCACGGCGACGCTGCCGCCGACCCAGAACGCCGGCATCAGGCCGACGAACATCGAGTTCGAGTGGAAGAGCGGCATGCAGGTGTAGCCGACGTCGTCGCGGCCGAGGCCGAGGTTGGTCGACACGCCGATGCCGGTCATGCAGAGCTTCATGTGGTTGTTGTTGATGCCCTTCGGCAGGCCGGTGGTGCCGGAGGTGTAGATCACCATCAGGTTGGTGGTGGGCTCGACGTCGACACCGGGGGCGTCGAGCGAGCCCTTGCCGACCTCGCTCGCCAGGCAGGCGGCGAGGTCGAGGTTCCCGGCCAGCTCGCCGCCCTGGGTGCGGAGCACCAGGATGTTCTCGCGCGCCACGGTGGTGAGCTCGTCCTGCACCCGCTCGAGCTCGGGCCAGAGGCGCTCGTCGACCACCAGCAGGCGGGAGCGCGAGGCGTTGAGCACGCCGGAGAGGACGCTGCCGCGCAGGCCGGTGTTGACGCCGAAGAGCGTCAGCCCGGCGTAGGCGCAGCCGCCGTAGAGCGCCAGCAGCTCGAGGTGGTTCTCGAGGAACATCGCCACGTGCCCGGGGCGGGCGTCGTCGACCGCGCCCAGGCGGCGGCGGAGGAAGTGCGCCAGTCGCACGCTCTCGTCGCGCCACTGCCGGTAGGTCCAGCGGCGGTCGCCCTGCATCAGCGCGACCTTGTCGCCGGCCTCGGCGTGGTTGGCGCGCGCCTCGAGCTGGTCGCGCACGGTGAGTGGGGCTTCGAACGTCATGGGTGAGGACACTGCGTCATACCTCCGGGCTCCCGCTCTCTTACTCGTCCTCCCATGGGAACTCAAAACTCGCCGACCGCGTGCACCGTCAGGCTCGGCACGTCGCTGCGCTTCCACTCCTCGTGAAACACGTAGCGGTAGCCGATCGAGGTGAACTTCCACTCGCCGCCGAGCCTGACGCACTCGTCGTGGTAGTAGGCGCCGATGCGGATGCCGCGGTCCTCCGCCTGGTTGAACATGTAGTTGTAGAGCGCCCAGGTCGCCTCGGCGGTGGCTTCGCCGGTCAATCGGATCTCGGGGTGGTGGCCGTGGTGGATGGTGATCGAGCCGCGCTCGCGCCCGAGGGCCTGCCTCAGGAAGCCGACGATCGCCTCGACCCCCTCGAAGCTGTAGCGGCCCTCGCCGTAGCTGACGCGCGCGTCGGGCGCGAAGCAGGTGGCGATCTCGTCCCACAGCTTGAGGTCGAGACAGCGCCAGTAGCGGTACTTGAGCTGCTTGATTGCCTCGATGTCCTCCAGCGCCTGGATTCTCTGCTCGAGCGTCTTCATGGCCGCCGCTTATCCCACATTCCGCGCTCGCGTCCCACGCTCGTGTCCCGCGCTCGCGTCCCACGCTCGCGTCCCGTTCGCGTCCCGCGCCCGCGTCCCCGCTCGCGTCCCGTTCGCGCGGGCGCCGCGAAGCGTCTGGAGTGCGGCGGTCGCCGCCGCTCTGGATCGCCCGCGCCGTGCATCCAGAGCGGCGGCGACCGCCGCACTCCAGATTGCCGCCGCTTCCCTTTGCCGCCGCGCCCCCGTAGAAGCGCCGGTGATGTCGACCGCCCCCGAGGCCGCCGGCCTGGCCGCGAAGCTGGCGCGTGCGCGCGACCTGCTCCAGCCCCTGGCCGAGCGCGTCGAGCCGGCGCGGCGCGCTCTCGATCTGCTCGAGCGCGACCTGCTGCCGCGCTCGGCCGGTGGCGACAGCGTTCTCGTCTGCGGCATCGTCGGTCCGAACAATGCCGGCAAGTCGGCGCTCTTCAACGCCCTCGTCGGTCGCGACGTCAGCCCTTCGGTGCCCGCCGGCGGGGCCACCCGCCGCCTCGTCGGCGCGGCCGCTCCGGCGCTGCTGGCGGCGCTGCAGGCCGCCCCGGCGCTGGCCCGCTTCCGCCTGCGGCCGCATGCCGGCGCGTCGGCGCGGGTCGACGAGGCGCTCGAATCGCCCGTCGATCCCGCCGAGCTGATCGTCGAGGCGATCGAGGCGATGCCGCCCAACCTGCTGCTGATCGACACCCCCGACTTCGACAGCATCCTGCGCGACAACCGACTGGCGAGCGAGTCGTTGCTCGCGGTCGCCGACCTGGTGATCGCGGTCGTCACGCGCCACTCCTACCAGAACCAGGAGGTGGTCACCTTCCTGCAAGGTTGGCTGGCGCACGGTCGGCCCTGGATGCTGGTCTACAACGAGGCGATCAACGAGGAGGTCGCGCGCGGACACGCCGCCAAGCTGGTCGCCGACGTCGGCCACGAGCCGCTGGCGCTCTTCTGGGCGCCGCACAGCCTGGCGGTGCAGGAGGGCAGGGAGGCGCTGGTGGCACGACGCGTCGCCGCCGAGGGCGCCGCCGCCGGCGTTCACGGCGCCCTCAGCCTGCACGATCTCTTGCGCAACGCCGAGCGCGTCGCGGAGATGAAGGCGCGCGCCTTCGCCGCCGCGGTCGCGCGTCTGAGCGACGATCTCGATGCCGCCGCTGCCGAGCTCACCGCCGAGAGCGCCGAGGCGCGTCAGCTCCTCTCGGTCGCCCAGCGCCGCGCCGCCGCCGCCGGCACCGAGATCGCCGGCTCGGCCATGCCCGCCGGTCCCTTCGTCGAAGCCTTCCGCCGCGTCCTCGACCGGCGCAGCAACGTCCTCAGCCGCGGCTGGCGCGCCATGCTGCGCGGCGTGCGTCTGCGGGTCGAGAGCCTGGCGCGCCTGATCAGCGGCAGCGCGCCTCCGGCCTCCGCCAACGGTGGCAAGAGCCTCGAGGAGATCGAGGGCGCGGCGGTCGCCGCCGCCTGGCCGGCGTTCTGGGAGGAGATCGTGCGCGACCTCGGGCCGGAGGCGCGCGACAGCGCCCGCCGCTCGTGCCGCGTCGAGGTGGCGGCCGTGCTCGACGCCGATCTCGCCCACCAGCGCCGCGAGCCGGCGCGCAGCCGCGCGCTGGCGGCGGCGGCGGCACACTCGCCCGACCTCGAGGCCTTCCGCACCGCCTGCGAGGGGCTGATCGAGCAGGCGATCGAGGAGCGCGGCTTCGATCTCGACATCCAGGCGCTGGCCGACATCGCCACCCTGGCGCCGATCGCGCTGGCGGCGGCCGTGATCGTGCAGACCGGCGGCTTCGGCGTCGACCTGGCGATCATGGGCGGCGGCGCCGTCGGGACGTATCTGATGGACAAGTACTCGCACTTCCTCGGCAGCCGGATCCTGGCGGAGGCGCGCCGCAAGTGGGCGGGCCTGCGCGGCGCCCAACTCGGCGAGGCCCTGGTCGAGGCCGCCCTCGAGCGCAGCGCCCCGCTGCTGCGCCGCACGACGGAGACGGAGAGCGCCCGCGCCACCGAGCTGCGCGCGCTGCGCGCCGGGCTGACATGAGCGTGGCCGGCGACGGAACCCTCGCCGCGGCGCGGCGGTCGGCGACGGGCTGCGGGATGGGATCTTCCCGCGCCGATGGTGCGGCCACGGGCTGTGAGATGGGAGCTTCCCGCGCCGCGGAGCGGCGCAGGGCCGTAGCCCCGGGTGCCAGCCCGGGGTTCGCCGCCCGAGAATCCAGCGCGCCCCGGCAGGGGCGCAGCCCTCGGGCGGTCGGGCCCGTTCTTGCCACGCGAGACCTCTCGCCGAGAGGCTGCGCCCCTGCCGGGGCGCGCTCGTGGGCCGGCGGCGACGACCCCCGGGCTCTCGCCCGGGGCTATACCCCGGCGCCGCTCCGCGGCGCGTGGCGCGATGCGACGGCGTGGGCCGGTGCGACGGCGTGGCGCGATGCGACGGCGTGGGCCGGTGCGGCGGCGTGGCGCGATGCGGCCGCGTGGGCCGGTGCGGCGGCGCGGGGCGATGCGGCGGCGGGGCGCGATATTGCGCCAGGGCTCGGCAGCGCCGCGCGGGTCGCACGCGCACGCTTCGCGGCAGGGGGTGGAGCGTGAGCTGGCAGCATTCGCTGCGCGATCGGCGGGCGCAGCTCGCGCGCGACCTGGCGCGCGTCGCGCCGCTGCGGGCGGTGGCGGCGCGCGGCGCCGAGATCGACGCGCTGGTCGCCGACCTCGACCGGCAGCTCGAACGCGCCGAGCGCACCGCCGTGCTCACCCTCGTCGGTGCCACCGGCGCCGGCAAGTCGGCGCTGCTGAACGCGCTCGTCGGCCGGCCGGTGGCGCTCGAGGGCATCGATCGGCCGACGACGCGCGATCCGGTGATCTACGCCCCGCGCGACGCCGATCTCGGCGACCTGCTCGCCGGTCTCGATGCCGCGCTTCCCGGCGTCGCGCCGCGCGTCGTGCGCTACGAGGCCGGTGCCTGGAACGCCTACGTCATCGTCGACGCCCCCGATCTCAACAGCATCGAGAGCAGCCACCGCGACCTGGTCCGCGCGCTCGCCGAGCGCAGCGACGTGCTGGTCGTCGTCCTCCACCGGCAGTCGGTGGTCGAGGAGGCGCCGGTCGCGTTCCTCGACACCTTCGCGCGCCGGCGCGGGCTGATGTTCGTGCTCAACCGCAGCGACGAGCTCGCGACCTCGGCGCGCGAGGCGCTGCTGGCGCAGATCCGCGAGCTGGCGGCGACCCGCTGGCACGCACCCGACGCGCCGGTGCTCGCCTTCAGCGCCCGTCTCGCCCAGCTCCAGCCGCGCGAGAGCCTCGAGCTGCTGCAGCATCTCAGCGACGCAGTACACGAGAACGAGCTGGCGCGGGTGCGGCGCCGCAACGCGCTCGGCACCGCCGCGCTGCTGGCCGAAGCCTTCGCGCGCATCCGCGCCGACGTCGATGGCGAGCTGGCCGCGGTGAGCGACGAGGTCGCGGCCGGACTGGACCAACTCGCCTCCCGCATCGGCGACGAGTCGGCCGCCCGCTGGCAGCTCCGCCGCGCCGCCCTGCGGCGGCAGTTGTGGAGCGAGGCGGCCCAGCGCTGGGACGGCCCGGGCGGCTGGGCGTTGCGCGCCGGCGGACTGGGCGCCCTCGGCCTCGGCGCCGGGGCGATGCTGGCGCGCCGCCACCCGCTGCTGGCCGCCGGGGCCGCCGCCGGCAGCGTCGCCGCCGAGCAGATTGGCCGCGCGGTCGAACGCCAGCAGATCGCCGCCGGCGACGAGTTGCTGCCCGGCGCGATCGAGTTCGCCTCCTGGTACCGCGAGGCGCTGTCGCCAGCGCGCGTGCGCGCGGGGCGCCTGACCGGCGACGCCGCCGGACTCGGACTGCCCGCTGCCGAGGAGATCTACGCTGCCGCCGGCGACGCCGCCGGCGAGGCCTGGCGCACGCTCGTCGGCCGCGACCTGCCCGCGGCCGCGGAGCAGAGCGCGCTGCGCTTCTTCCGCGTCCCTCTCGACCTGCCGATCTACGCGCTGGCGGCCTGGGTCCTCTACCGCGTCGGCGAAGGCTTTCTCTCGGGCGCCTACACCGGCGTCGACTTCCTCATCAATGCCGCGCTGCTCGGCGGCGCCTATCTCTTCGCCGTGGTCTTCGTCGTGCGCCGGCTGCTCGGCGGGCGCGCGCGCGCGATGCTGGGCGAGACGATCCGCCGCACCCGCGGCGGCCTGACGGCGTGGTTCGACGGCGCCCGCACGCGTGTCGCCGGCGAGACCGGCGAGCTGCGCGCCGCCCTCGCCCGACTCGCCCGACTCGAAGAAGACTGGCGCGTCTGACCGCAAGCGCCAGCCCGGCCCCATCCGTCCCATCCCGCGCCCATTGCCGACGCCGGCCCCGGCCTCTATCCTCTCCGCGTGACCCCCACCCCCGAAGCCTCGCTCGACGTCACCCGCATCCGCGCCGGCGAGCGCGAGTTCATCGTCGTCGGCACCGCCCACGTGTCGCGCGAGTCGGTCGAGCTGGCGCGCCGCACCATCGAGGAGGAGCAACCCGACCGCGTCTGCATCGAGCTCGACCAGCGCCGCTACGACGCCCTCTCGCACGAGAAGCCGTTCGAGTCGCTCGACCTGAAGGAGGTCATCCGCCGCGGCCAGCTCAGCACTCTGCTGGTCAACCTGGTGCTGTCCTCCTACCAGAAGAAGCTCGGCCATCAGCTCGGCGTCTCGCCCGGGACGGAGCTGCTCGAGTCGGCGCGCGTGGCGCAGGCGAACGGCATTCCCTTCGATCTCTGCGACCGCGACGTGCGCATCACCCTGCGGCGCGCCTGGGACTCGCTCTCCTTCTGGCGCCGCTGCCTGTTGCTGTCGACGCTGTTGATGGCGCTCTTCGAACGCCAGGAGATCTCCGAGGACGACATCCGCAAGCTCAAGCAGGAGGACGTGCTCTCCTCGCTGATGAAGGAGATCGGCGACGAGTTCCCCGACCTCAAGGCGGTCCTGATCGACGAGCGCGACGCCTACCTGGCGCAGCGCATCCGCGACGCCGTCGGGCGGCGGATCGTCGCGGTGGTCGGCGCCGGGCACGTTCCCGGCATCCGCGCCGCCCTCGAGCGCGACGCGCGCGCCGACCTCGCCGCGCTGGAGGTCCTACCGCCGCGCGGCCCCTGGGCGAGGATCGGCGGCTACAGCATTCCGGTGTTCGTCATCGGCACGATCCTGCTGATCGGCTGGCGCCAGGGCACCGCTGCCGCCTGGGACAGCGCGCTGGTGTGGGGCGCGGCCACCGGCGTGCCGGCGATGGCGGGCGCCGCCGCCGCCCTGGCGCACCCGCTGACCGCGCTGGTGGCGCTGCTGGCGGCGCCGGTGACCACGCTGACGCCGCTGCTCGGCGTCGGCCACGTGGCCGCGCTGGCGCAGGCCTACCTGACGCCGCCGCTGGTGCGCGAGTTCCAGACGATCGGCGAGGACCTCAGCCGCCCGCGACGTTGGTGGGGCAACCGCCTGCTGCGGGTCTTTCTCGTCTTCCTGCTGACCTCGCTCGGCGGCACCCTCGGGGTGTTCGTCGGCGGCGCCGAGATCCTGCGCAACCTGTGGTGAGAGCCGCCGGGCCGTCGACCTTCGTTTGCGCGAGGACTGGGGAGGGGGCGCGCTCCCGCCGCGCGGCCGTGGTAGACGCCTGTCCATGATCGCGCGTCTCCGTTCCCACCCGTCGACGCCGCCGGGGCCCGTCACTGCGCTGGCGGTCGAGGTACACCACGCGGGAGAGCGCCTCCATCTCCGCTACCGGCTCCACGCCGACCCGACCCGACTCCGTATCCCGCCGCCGGCCGCCGCCCGGTTCACCCTCGGCCTCTGGGAGCACACCTGCTTCGAGGCCTTCGTCGCCGCGGCCGCCGGCGACGTTCCCTACCACGAGCTCAACTTCTCCCCCTCGGGCGAGTGGGCGGCGTTCGCCTTCGCGCGTTACCGCGAGATCGCCTCGCTCGACATCGAACGGTGCGCCCCGCGCATCCGCTGCGCCGCTGGCAGCGACGGGCTCGAACTCGAGGCCCGGATCGACCTGGCCGCGCTGGCGCCGGCGTACGCCGGCGGCCCGCTTCACCTCGGCCTCGCGGCGGTGGTCGAGGAAGAGGGCGGCGCCCTGTCGTACTGGGCGCTGCGGCATCCCGCCGAGAAGGCCGACTTCCACCACCACGGCGCGCGCACGCTGCACCTGCCCGCGTGCGCGCGAGGAGAGGCATGATCCGCTTCGGCATCGATCGACTGCTGGCCGATCCGGCGCTGCGCCGCCCGCTGACCGGGCGCCGCATCGCCCTGCTGGCGCACCCGGCCTCCACCACCGCCGACCTCGACCACTCGCTCGACGCGCTGGCGTCCTGCGCCGACCTGCGCCTCGCCGCGGCCTTCGGGCCGCAGCACGGCCTGCGCGGCGACAAGCAGGACAACATGGTCGAGTCGCCCGACTTCCGCGATCCGCGCCACCGCATCCCGGTCTTCAGCCTCTACGGCGAGGTGCGCCGGCCGACGGCCGAGATGATGGAGTCGTTCGACGCGCTGCTGGTCGACCTCCAGGACGTCGGCACGCGCGTCTACACCTTCGTCACCACGCTGCGCTACGTCCTCGAAGAGGCCGCGCGCCACGGCAAGGAGGTGTGGGTGCTCGATCGCCCCAACCCGGTCGGCCGGCCGGTCGAGGGTACGCGCCTGCGCCAGGGCTGGGAGAGCTTCGTGGGCGCCGGGCCGCTGCCGATGCGGCACGGCCTCACGCTCGGCGAGCTCGGCCGCTGGTTCGTTCGGCACCTCGGCCTCGACGTCGACTACCGCGTGATCGAGATGGAGGGCTGGCAGCCGGAGAGCGCTCCCGGCTGGGGGTGGCCGCTGGGCGAGCGCGCCTGGGTGAACCCCAGCCCGAATGCGCCGACGCTGACGATGGCGCGCTGCTACCCCGGCACGGTGATGCTCGAGGGCACGCAGCTCTCCGAGGGCCGGGGCACGACGCGGCCGCTCGAGCTCTTCGGCGTGCCCGGCCTGGTGCCGCGCCGCCTGATCGCCACCATGCGCGAGCTCGCGCCGCACTGGCTCGCCGGCTGCGCCCTGCGGGCGTGCTGGTTCGAGCCGACCTTCCACAAGCACGTCGGCGAGCTCTGCGGCGGCGTGCAGATCCACCCCGAGGCGCCGCACTACGACCACCAGCGCTTCCGGCCCTGGCGCCTGATGGCGCTGGCGTTCAAGGCGCTGCGCCGGATCGCGCCCGACGCCGGTCTGTGGCGCGACTTCCCCTACGAGTACGAGCGCGAGCGCCTCGCCATCGACCTGATCAACGGCGGACCGCTGCTGCGCGAGTGGGTCGACGACCCGGCGGCCACCCCCGCCGACCTCGACGCGCTGGCGGAGCCCGACGAGCGGAGCTGGCGCGAGGAACGCGAGGCGGTGCTGATCTATCGCTGATCTGGAGTGCGGCGTGCAGCGCCGCTCTGGATGGGCCGCAGTCGGATCCAGAGCGGCGCTGCACGCCGCACTCCAGACGGCTGCGCCGGTGTGGTAAGGCGGCCGTCGTGCAGATCGCTCTCGCCTTGCTGGCCACCGTTTGTCTCGCCGCGCCCGAGCGCGCGCCGGAGCGGATCACGCCGATGCTACTCTCGGTGCGCGAGGCGCCGGTGGCGTTCCGCGGCTCCGACGGCGCGACCCACCTGGTCTACGAGCTGTGGCTCACCAACTTCTCCAGCGGCGAGGCCGCCGTCGAGATGGTCGAGGTGCTCGACGGCGAGGGCGACTCGCTGGCGATCCTCGACCCCGCCGCGGTGGCGCAGCGCCTCCAGCCGGCCGGCCAGCGCGCTTCGAGCGGCACGATGGCCGGCGGCGCGACGGCGCTGCTCTTCCTTCATCTGGTGCTTCCGCCCGCCGCGCCGGCACCGGCGCGGCTGCTCCACCGCGTCGGCGGGCGCTTCGCCGCCGCGCCGCCCGGGCACGAGCGCATCGTCGCGGCCGGCGGCGCAGTCGAGGTCGCGGCGCGCGAGGTGGTCGTCGTCGGGCCGCCGTTGCGCGGCGCGGGCTACGTCGCGGCCGACTCCTGCTGCGACGCCACCCGCCACACCCGCGCTGCCCTGCCGGTGAACGGCCAGGTGCGCCTGGCGCAGCGCTTCGCCGTCGACTGGGAGCAGCTCGACGGCGACCGCCGCATCTACGCCGGGCCGCGCGAGTCCCTGGCGAGCTACACCATCTTCGGTCGCGAGGTCCTGGCGGTCGCCGACGCGAGCGTCGCCGGCGTGGTCGACGGCCTGCCCGAGCAGATTCCCGGCACGTTCCCCGCCGGCCTGCCGATCGACCAGGCCGACGGCAACTCGGTGGTTCTCGACCTCGGCGGCGGGGCGTATGCCCTCTACGCGCACCTGCAGCCGGGCAGCATCGGGGTGAAGCCGGGCGAGCGGGTGCGCCGCGGCCAGGCGATCGGTCGGGTCGGCAACAGCGGCAACTCCATCGCTCCGCACCTGCACTTCCACGTCATGGACTCGCCCTCGCCGCTCGACGCGAACGGGCTGCCCTACGCGATCGACGCGTTCTGGGTCACCGGCCGCGGCGCCGGCACGGCCCCCTTCGACGAGGCCGAGGAGAAGGGGACGCCGCTGGCGTTCGCGCCGGTCGTGCCGCCGCTGCGGGTCACCGACGCGCTGCCTCTCGACCAGCTCGTCGTCCGCTTCGATTGATCCGGAGTGCGGCGGTGACCGCCGCACTTGTATGTTGGGTTGGTGCAGCGACGATCTTCACAAGCTGGCTCGCCGGAGCGAGGGGGGCGGGGGTGCGGCCCCCTACGGCGGGC
>Ga0268299_1004668_pt1 | contig 10349 bp, 9 predicted proteins | sample NOBtaG_FD_193484 | JGI IMG/M metagenome (GOLD analysis project Ga0268299, IMG submission 193484) | Activated sludge microbial communities from bioreactor in Nijmegen, Gelderland, Netherland - NOB reactor | ecosystem: Engineered > Bioreactor > Aerobic > Activated sludge | place: Netherlands... | reverse complement strand
GCCCGCACCCGCCCGCACCCGCACCTGCCGGCATCTATCAGCACCTGCCGGCACCTGCCGGCACCAGAGTATAGAATTTCTCCATGTCCATCCTGAAAGTGGCCCGGATGGGCCATCCGGTGCTCCGCCAGAAGACGCGGGCCGTCGACAAGCACGAAATCCGGACGCCCGAGTTCCAGAAGCTCATCGACGACATGATCGACACGATGGACGAGTACTCGGGCATCGGCCTGGCCGCGCCCCAGGTGCACGAGACGCGCCGGCTTTTCGTCGCCGTGCTGGATCCCGAGGGTCGCGGCGAGGGCGAGCCGGTGGCGCTCATCAACCCCGAGATCACCGCCCTCAGCCGGGACATGGTGGAGGGCTGGGAGGGCTGCCTGAGCATTCCCGACATTCGCGGCCGCGTACCGCGCTGCCCCCACATCAGGGTCAGCGCACTCAACCGCGAGGGCAAGCGCCTGGAAATGGAGGTGCGGGACTTCCCGGCCCGCGTGATTCAGCACGAGACGGATCACCTGGATGGCGTGCTCTTCCTCGATCGCATGCGGAGCTACGAGTCGCTCACCTTTCTCGAGGAATACTCGCGCTACCACGTCCGTCGCGACGACGATGAGGAGTGATCGCGCCCTCGTCCAGCACGGTGCGCACGCGACGGCAGAGCGCGGCCGGTGAGTACGGCTTCTGGATGAAACGGGCCGCCGGAATCGCGATGCCCCGGCGGCTCACCGCCTCGGGCGTGTAGCCCGACGTGAACAGCACCCGGCCCTCCGGGTGCATCTCGCGGAACTGCTCGGCCAGCGCGTGGCCGCCCATCACGGGCAGCACGACATCCGTCATCAACAGGTGAATCGGTCCCCCGTGCGCCCGCGCCTGCGCGAGGGCCTCGCCGCCATCGCCGGCGGTCAGGACCGCGTACCCGGCGGCCAGCAGCACCGCCTCCGTGAACTGGCACACCGCCGCATCGTCCTCGACCACGAGAATCGTCTCGGTGCCCGACGGCGAATCGCCCGCCGCCACGGACTGGGGCTGCACCACCGGGAGGGGCACCGTCGGGAGGTAGATCCTGAACGTGGCGCCCTGCCCCGGCTCGCTGTAGACGGTCACGTGTCCACCGCTCTGCCTCACGAAGTTGTGGAGCATCGCGAGGCCAAGCCCGGTGCCGCGGCCGCTGCCCTTCGTGGTGAAGAACGGCTCGAAGATCCGGCTCTTCGTGGCGGCGTCCATGCCCACGCCGGTATCGGTGACGGCCAGCAGGACGTACTGGCCGGCCGGGACCTCGCGCGGGGGCACGCCGTGCGCCGCCTCGACGTCCACGTTGGCGGTCTGAATGGTGAGGCGCCCGCCCTGGGGCATGGCGTCCCTGGCGTTGAGCGCCAGGTTCACGAGGACCTGGTCGAGCTGCGAGCGGTCGGCCATGACGTGTTCGAGCCGTGGCTCCAGCTCCGTCGCGATCGTGATGTCCTCGCCGATCACGCGGGCCAGCATCTCGGCGTCTTCCTGCACGACCTCGGAGAGGTTGACGACCTTCGGCTCGACCATGGACTTCCGGCTGAAGACCATCAGCTGGCGCGTCACCTCCGCCGCGCGCTCGCCGGCCCGGTGAATCTCCTCGATGAGACCGCGGATGGGACTGTCGCCCGGCAGCTTCATCAGCACGAGCTGGCTGTAGCCGTCGATGACGGTCAGCATGTTGTTGAAGTCGTGCGCCAGCCCGCCGGCGAGCCGGCCGACCGCTTCCATCTTCGCCGACTGCCGCAGTTCGGACTCGAGGCGCCGCGTTTCCGAGACGTCGTGAGCGATGCCCGCGAAGGCCACCACCTGGCCGTGGCGGTCGTTCACCGGGGACAGGCTCAGGGACACGGTGACGGCCGACCCGTCCTTCCGCCGGTGGCCGGCGTCGAAGGCGGGGATGCGCTGGCCGGCGCGCACCCGGTTCATCATCACGTGGCGATCCGCCGCGCGCTCCACGGGCACCAGCACCGAGACGTCCCGGCCGACGATCTCGCGGGCGGCGAACCCGTACAGGCGTTCGGCTCCCGGGTTCCAGGAGAGGATGGTGCCGTCCAGCGTCGCGGTGACGATGGCGTCGTCGCTGCCTTCGACGAGCGACGCCAGGCGGAAGCGCTCGTCGCGCTCCCGGTCCAGTTCCGCACCCAGGTGCGCCCGCTGCACGCCGGCCGCAGCCAGGCAGGCCAGGGCCTCGAGCGCCTTCAGCGTGTCGTTGTCGAAGGCCCTGGTGTCCCGGCTGTAGACCGCGAGGACGCCGAACGGGCGGCCCGCGCCACCGATGCCGACGGCCGCGACGGCCCGCAGTCCGTGGCTCGTGACCAGGGCGGGCTCGGCGGGGCGATCAGCCAGGTCCCGGAGGACGAGACCGTCCGGCCCGGCCTCGAGGGTCAGCGCGGCATGGGCACCCGTGGGACTGGCGAAGTCTCCCGCCGCCGGCGCCACGGGCCAGCCGTGGCTGGCGCGGATGCGGAAGGTCCGGTGGTCGGGCAGGCGCTCCAGGAGGAGCGAGGCTGGAGCGGGACAGGCCTCGCACGCCAGCCGCGACGTCTCGGCGAGCAACACGTCGAGCGGCACGTCCCGCCCCAGCACACGCCCAAGGCGGGACACCGCCTCGAGGGGAGGGATCGAGGGAGGGGGCCGCATCCGGATGCCTTTCTTCGGTCTCGTCAGACCGCGCTGTAACTTTATACTTTCCCTGCAATGCCCGCCCTAGCGCTCGCCACCGCGCCGCCCCGCGTTACCCTTCGCAGTGCTCCGCAGGCGCCGTACGACGGCGCGATCGCGGCGGCCCGCACATGTTACTCGCCCCGTGTCATCGCCCGCGAGGAGGTGACCGACAAGCAGCGCGATTCGATCGGGCCGCTGACCTTCGGCGGCGGGCATCACACGGTCTTCCAGCACGCCCACTTCGAGTTCGGGCTGGAGAACGTGTCGCGCCAGTTCGTCTGGAGCATCCTGCACGCCTACCCGTTCTACAACTCGGAGCAGTCGAGCCAGCGCTACGTGAAGCTCAACGAGCCCCGGGCCTTCGTGCCGCCTCTCGATGGCGAGGCGCGCGACGTCTTCGAGCAGGCGGTGCTGCGCGCCTGGGACGCGTACGGCGAGCTCTCCGCGCTGCTCAAGGACGACGCGTGGGCCATCCTGAAGGACCTGCGGTACGTCCGGCCGACGAACACGGCGGCGCGGCTCAAGACCGTCGAGCGCGAGGCGGAGAAGAAGGCCATCGAGACGGCGCGCTACGTCATCCCGATTGCCGCCTTCACGTCGATGGTGCACACGATCTCCGGGCTGGTACTGCACCGGCTGCACCGCATGATGCACGCGGGCGACACGCCGTACGAGGCGCAGATGGTGATCGGCGCCATGGTGGACCTCGTGAAGGAGGTCGACCCGATGTTCTTCGACAAGGTGGGCCTGTCCACGCTGGGCCAGGGGGACCTCCCCGAGACCGCCATTCCCACGCCGAAGGCGTCGGGCGACGCGTTCGCCCGCGAGTTCGACCGTCGGCTGGGCGGCCGCGTCTCGCGGCTCCGGGACTGGTCCGCCGGCGCCGAACGCGTGGTCGCCGACGCCGTGCGCGCGACCTTCGGCCTCACGACGGCGGAAATGGACGACGCAGAGGCCATCGATCGCGTGATGAACCCGGCGCGCAACGTGTACCGGATCGACATGCTGAACGTGTCGCATCATTCCCCGCTGATGCGCGCCCTGAATCACCCGAGCTACGTGTTCGAGAAGCGCCTGAGCCACACCGCGGACTCACAGGATCAGCGGCACCGGATGGTGCCGGCGTCGCGGCCGATGATGACCTTCGCCGACACCGTGGCCCCCGACGTCATCACGCCGCGCCTGATCCGGAGCAACGCCGCGGCGCAGGCCGTGTTCGATCGCGCGATCGCCGATGCCTGGGCCGCGAAGAACCGGCTGCTCGCCCTCGGCGTCCCGCTCGAGTACGCGCTCTACATCCTCCCCAACGCCAAGGCACTGCGCCTGGTCGAGTCCGGGTCGTTCATCGCCCTGCAGCACAAGTGGACGCTGCGCACCTGCTTCAACGCGCAGGAGGAGATCTACCTGGCGTCGATGGACGAGATCTCGCAGGTGCAGGCGGTCCACCCGCAGCTCGGGAAGTTCCTCGGCCCGCCCTGCGTGCTCCGCAACCGCATCGTCTCGCCCCGGTGCACGGAAGGGACGCACTTCTGCGGCGTGCCGGTCTGGCAGTCATTCCCCAACGCCGAGCGCCGCCTCTAGCCGCGGATAGATCAGCAGCTCACCAGATGAATCACCAGATCGCCAGCTAGATCACCAGAGCGCCAGCTAGATCACCAGATCGCCAGCTAGATCACCAGATCACAAGATCCCCAGATCGATCACCAGATCACCACATCACGAGATCACGAGATTCGCGCTCCACCCTATGGCCTGGCTCGCCCACCTCTATACCGCGCTCGGCGCCGTCCTCGCCCTCCTCGCCACCTTTGCGGTGTTCGAGGCCCGGTTCCGGGACGCCTTCCTGCTGCTGGGCGTGGCCACCTTCGTGGACACGACGGACGGCTGGCTGGCGCGTGCACTGCGGGTCAAAGAGCGGCTGCCGGGCTACGACGGTGCCAGGCTCGATGACATCGTGGACTACCTCACCTACGTGTTCGTGCCAGTGCTGCTCATCGTGCAGGCCGGCCTGCTGCCCTCGGGCTGGGGGAGCCTCGTCGGGGCGCTGGTGCTCCTCGCGAGCGCGTACGGCTTTGGCCAGGTGGAGGCCAAGGTCGCCACCACCGACCACTTCTTTACCGGCTTCCCCTCGTACTGGAACATCGTGGCGCTGTACCTCTACGCGTGGCGCCTGCCCGTGGCCACCAACGCCATCCTGCTGGCGGTGCTGGCGATCCTGGTGTTCGTGCCCATTCGGTACGTCTACCCGTCCCGGACGACGACGCTGAAGGTCCCCACCCTGGTCCTGGGCGCCATCTGGGCCGTGCTGATGGTCATCGCGATGTGGCGCCTGCCCGCCACGGACGGCCCCTGGCTGCCCCTCTCGCTGGTGTTTCCCGTCTACTACACGCTCCTGTCTCTGTACCTCCACGCACGGGACCAATCCGATAAGATCGGGTAGATCGCCACATCACCAGATCACCACATCACCAGATCACCACATCACCACATCACCACATCACCAGATCTTCTGTGTCGCCTCTGGTCATCATCTTCCTCACGGTCTTCATCGACCTGCTCGGCTTCGGGATCATCATCCCGCTGCTGCCCTTCTATGCGGAGTCGTACGGCGCAAGCGCCTTCATGGTCGGCATGCTCGGCACGAGCTTCTCGCTGATGCAGTTCGTGTTCTCGCCGGTGTGGGGACGGTTGTCGGACCGGATCGGACGACGGCCCATCATCCTGATCGGCCTGGCGGGCTCGTGCGCGTCGTACCTCGTCCTCGCGCTGGCGGGATCGCTGTCGCTGATCTTCATCGCGCGCATCGTCGGCGGTATCGCCGGGGCCAACATCCCGACGGCGCAGGCCTACATCGCGGACGTGACGACCCCCGAGAACCGCGCCAGGGGCATGGGCCTCGTCGGCGCGGCCTTCGGGCTCGGCTTCATCTTCGGGCCGGCGCTGGGGGGCATCCTGAGCCACATGGGACCCTCGGCGCCGATGTGGTGTGCCTCGGCGCTCTGCGGGGCGAACCTGGTGGCTGCGTGGTTCCTGTTGCCCGAATCCCGCCACGCGGGCGAGACCCGGGCCACGCTGGGACGGATGGATGCGCTCCGCCGTGCGACGCGGGACCGGCGCCTGATCCTGCTCCTGGCGCTCTACTTCATCGTGACTGCCGCGTTCTCCGGCTTCGAGGCCACGTTCGCCCTCTTCAGCGAGCGGCGCTTCGGGTTCACGGTCTCCACCATCGGCTACCTGTTCGCGTTCATCGGCGGCACGTTGGCGCTGGTGCAGGGCGTGCTGGTGGGGCGCGCGGTCAAACACATCGGCGAGGCACGGCTGATTCCCGTCGCCATCAGCATCATCGGCCTCGGCATCGGGCTGGTGCCGTTCGCGTGGAGTGTGCCGGCGCTGCTGGCGGCTGTTGGGACGCTGGCCGTGGGCATGGGGTTCAACGGCCCCGCGCTGTCGTCGATGGTCTCTCGACTGACGCACGCCGACGACCAGGGCGGCATGCTCGGGCTGGCGTCCTCGCTCGCCAGCCTGGGCCGGGTCGTCGGTCCCGCCTGGGGCGGCTTCCTCTTCGACACCATGGGCATGTCCACGCCCTACCTGAGCGCCGCGGCGCTGATGTTCGTGGCCGTGGGCGTGGCCGTGGCGTCGCTGCGCGCGGCCTGAGTCCCGCTCGCACGCGATTCCCTGTTGCTTCGATTGAGGGTCATCCAGTGAACATCGTCTCGCTGCACGCCGCGAACCCGGGGGTCTTCACCGGCGCCGGCAACTGGACCTACCTGGTTCCCGGCTCGTCGCCGCTCCTGTTCGACGCGGGCGTGGGCCACGATGCGCACCTGGATGCGGTGGCGGCGGCCGCGCCGGCCGGGCCCGCCCGAGTCGTGGTGTCGCATGCCCATTCGGATCACGCGTCGGGCGCACCGGCGCTGGCCGCGCGCTGGCCGGCGGCCGCCTTCAGCAAGGTCCCGTGGCCGGACAAAGACGATCCCGCCATCGCGTGGCGGGCGGTCGCCGACGGCGATGTCGTCGAGACGGGCGAGGGCCCGCTGCAGGTCGTGCACACACCAGGCCACGCGCCCGACCACGTCGCGCTCTGGCACGCGGGCTCCCGCACGCTGCTCGGCGCGGACCTGATGCAGCTGGGGAACACGGTGGCCATCCCGGCCGAGCAGGGCGGGGACCTGGCGGCCTACCTCCGCTCGCTGAAGCGGGTACAGGCACTGGCCCCGGTGCGCGTGCTCCCCGCGCACGGGCCCGCCATCGAGGATCCCCTGGGCCTCATCGACCAGTACCTGCAGCATCGCCACCACCGGGAGGTGCAGATCGTGACGGCCCTCGAGGCGGGCCTCGATACGGTGGAGGCCATCACCGATCGCATCTACACGGGGCTGAGCCCCCAGCTGGGCCCGCTGGCACGGCAGAGCGCGCTGGCGCACCTGATCAAGCTGGAGCAGGAGGGCCTCGCCAGGCGCGAGGGCTCCCGGTGGCTGCTGCTCACGTAGCTCTGGAGGTGGCCCGGCCGCGGGTCATCTGCCGTACACTGTCCCGATGAACAACGTCATCGACTTCATCCACGTCCACCGCGATCGGTACGTGGACGAACTGAAGCAGTACCTGGCCATCCCCAGCGTCAGTGCCCTGCCGGAGCACAAGGCCGACGTGCGCCGCTGCGCGGAGTGGACCCGCGACGAGATGGCCCGCATCGGCCTGCAGAACGCGCGCCTCGAGGAGACGCCGGGCCACCCCGTCGTCTATGCCGAGTGGCTGGGCGCCCCTGGTGCGCCGACGATCCTGTTCTACGGCCACTACGACGTGCAGCCGGTGGATCCGCTCAACCTGTGGACGTCGCCGCCCTTCGAGGCGACGGTCCGTGACGGCGAGATCTACGCGCGGGGCGCGGCCGACGACAAGGGCCAGGTCTTCATGCACTTCAAGGCCGTCGAGGCCCACATGACGCAGAACGGGCGCCTGCCCGTGAACATGAAGTTCCTCATCGAGGGGGAGGAGGAGGTCGGCAGCGCCAATCTCGACAACTTCATCCGCGCCCACAAGGACCTGCTGAAGGCCGACGTCGTCGTCATCAGCGACTCGCCGATGTTCGACCGCGGCATTCCGTCCATCTGCTACGGCCTCCGCGGCCTCGCGTACTTCCAGATCGATCTCCGCGGCTCGAAGAGCGACCTGCACTCGGGCTCGTTCGGCGGCGCGGTGGCGAACCCGGCGATGGTGCTCGCGCAGGTCCTGGCGCAGGCCAAGGACAAGGGCGGCCGCATCAAGATCCCGAACTTCTACGACGATGTCGTGGAGCTGCGGCCCGAGGAGCGGGAGGAGTTCGCGAAGCTGCCGTTCAACGAGAAGAAGTACCGGCAGGACCTCGGCGCCCCGAAGCTGTTCGGGGAGAGCGGCTACACCACGCTCGAGCGCGTGTGGGCGCGGCCGACGTTCGAGGTGAATGGGCTGCTGTCGGGCTTCACCGGCGAGGGCGCCAAGACGGTGCTGCCGGCCGTGGCGATGGCCAAGGTCAGCATGCGCCTCGTGCCCAACCAGGACCCGCAGAAGATCGGCGACCTCTTCGAAGCCTGGATCCAGAAGGTGACGCCGAAGACGGTGGCGCTGGCGATCACCCGGATGCACGGCGGCAAGCCGTGGATGACCGCGTTCGACAACCCGTACGTCCAGGCCGCGGGGCGCGCCATCGAGGCGGGCTTCGGCAAGCGCCCGGTCTTCAACCGCGAAGGCGGCTCGATCCCGGTCGTGTCCACGTTCCAGGAGGAGCTGGGCCTGCCGTGCGTGCTCTTCGGCGTCGGACTGCCGGATGAGAACGCGCACGCCCCCGACGAGAAGCTCGATCTGGGCAACTTCCACGGCGGCATCGTCTCCGCGGCGCACCTGTACGCGGAGATCGGCAACATGCGCCAGGCGTAGCGCGTCACGTACCGTAACACGAAGGACACGAAGGACACGAAGTGCTGGAATAGGGGCCCTAATCCTCTAGGATGGCTTCGTGTTCTTCGTGCTCTTCGTGTTTCGGGCTCTGTTCCTCTTTTAGTTCATCTGCGCAGCGCGTCGGCGCAGGGTCTTGACGTGCTCCCAGACCTGCTCGGTCTCCTTGCGCTGATCGTCGTCCTGCTCGGTGAGGCGCGCCATCTTCAGGTAGGCCTCCAGGTCCTTGAGCGCGTGGTAGACGTCGTTCATGTGGTAGGCCAGCAGCCCGCGGTCGCGCAGCTCCGTCACCGACGAGGGCTGCAGCGCCAGCAGGATGTCGGTCACCTGCCGCGCCTGCGGAAACGAGCGCATCCGCACGTAGAGGCGCTTCAGGTTCAGCAGCATGCGGGTGAGCACCTGCCTGCGCGTGGCGCGGGCGAGGAGTGACGGCGCCCAGGCGGCGTCCTCGCCCATGTGCTTGTGCAGGAGCGCGCGGCAGTCCGCTTCGCCGAGGATGGCGCCGCCGTGGAAGGGATCGATGATCAGCCCCTCGTCGGGATCGTCCGTGTGGAGGTCCTGCAGGGTCCGGACGAGGAAATGGCCCGGGAAGTTGATCCCCTCGGCACGCACGCCGGAGCGGCGCGCCACCTCGATGTAGATCAGGGCGAGCGTGATCGGGATGCCCGTCCGCCGGTCCAGCACCTCGTTCAGGCAGCTGTTCCGCGGGTCGTCGTACTGGTCGCGATTGCCCGTGAAGCCCACCTCGGTGAAGAGGTAGGAGTTCAGCGCGTCCACGCGCGCGGCCAGCGGGGCGTCCAGGCCCGCATCGCGTGCGATACGACGCGCCGCGTCCACGCCCAACTGATCGATGCGATCGAGGTACGGCTCCGGGTCCACCTGCGGGTACTCGAGTCGCGCCACCAGGAACGCCGGCGCGGCCAGATCAGGTCCCGGGCGGTCGGCCGCGTCCACGATCTGATCGACAAGGGTGCGCCCGCGATCCATGTCAGTCGCTCACCAGCGCGTCGAGCCGCTCCAGCGTCAGCTCCGCGAGTCCGGAGCAGACCAGCTCCGCCTCCGCGCGCAGCTCCTCGGCCGGGTAGGTGTTGGTCACCGCCACCAGGCGCAGGTCGGCGCCGCGCGCGGAGACCAGTCCCCATTTCGAGTCCTCGATCGCCACCGATCGCCAGGGCTCCAGCTCGCGACCAGCATGCGCCTTCAGCCGGGCGAATGCCGTCTGGTACGGCTCGGGGTGGGGCTTGCTCCGCGCGGTCTGATCCGCGCCGACGATGACCGGGAACAGCGAGAGGAGCCCGGTCCGTTCCAGGATCTCCTCGATCTCGTGCGTGAGCGCTCCAGACGCGATGGCGATTGGCACGTGCGCCGCGGCCTCGCGGACGAACGCCGCGGCACCCGGGTACAGCATCTCGCCCGCGGACGCGAGCGCATCGTAGCGGCGGCCCTTGCGCTCCACCAGCTCCGCGATGCGCACCTGGTTCATCGGGACGCCGCGATCCTTCCCCAGCTCGCGCAGGACGCCCACGTCGTCGTACCCGAGGTAGCGGTCGTAGTAGTCCCGCTCGCTGAGATCGATGCCCTCGGGAGCGAGCACCTCCTGGTAGGCGCGGAGGTGCAGGCGCTCGCTATCGGCAATGACGCCGTCGAAGTCGAAGATGATGGCGTGGAGCATCAGTCGAGTGCAGGGTGCAGGGTGCAGGGTGCAGGGTGCGGTTCAGGGTGCATTATGCCGGGTGCTG
>Ga0268299_1004667_pt1 | contig 10350 bp, 9 predicted proteins | sample NOBtaG_FD_193484 | JGI IMG/M metagenome (GOLD analysis project Ga0268299, IMG submission 193484) | Activated sludge microbial communities from bioreactor in Nijmegen, Gelderland, Netherland - NOB reactor | ecosystem: Engineered > Bioreactor > Aerobic > Activated sludge | place: Netherlands... | reverse complement strand
TGCGTTCCTCTTCGCCGCCACTTGCGTCACTTCCTTTCGCTCTGCCGTTGGGCTTGGCGAGGGGGAAGGCGCTAAGGGGTTGGGTGCTGGCTCAAACGCTCATCAACTGGCGCGCACGACACGAAGCCGGGACTGGACTTGTCGTTGGATTGAGAGAGCCTCTGTACTGAAACCCACCGAGGTTGTCGACAATCTGCACCCAATCGCAGCATGTCTCTGTTTCGAAGTAGCCGAACGACGGCTTCAACTCAAAAACATTGCCATTGGTTAGAACTTTGACAGGAAGAGGATTCTCGCCATGCGAATAGAAGAGAAAGTCGGTTGGGCCACCGATCGGGGTCTGGGGACGCCGGTCGAAGTCCGTCGCACCAAGCTGAATGGGGATTGTCGGCGTCAATGACGGTGTAACGGGACAAGTGAGTTGGCCGAAAGCGCCCAAGGCGCTCGCACTTCCAGTCAAGAGTGCAATGGCACCAAGGTGCTGAAGATACCGAAAAAGACCGGGGAGAAGCCTCTTCATGTCCGACCCCCTGCAGATTGAGAGTAGCGATTTTCGGATATTCCGGTGCGAATGGCAACTGACAGTTACGGTTACCTGTCTTCACGAGGCATTCAACGCCCGTCTGCGGAGCTCGTCGTCGCTGGTCGAGCAGATGGGGCCGTCGCGGCTGCCGGCGCCGCTGACGTCGGGGCCGAGCGCGGCGCCGGCCTCGGTGTCGCTGCGCGATCAGCTCGCGGCGATCGAGCGGCAGCTGATCGGCGACGCGCTCACGAAGCATGGCGGCGTGGTGCGGCGGGCGGCGGCGGAGCTGCAGATGAACGCGGTGACGCTGGCGCGGCGGGCGCGGAAGCTGGGGCTGGAGCCGGGCTGAGCCCTGAACGCGGGACTACCGCGGCCCCGGCTGCCCCGGCGCCTTGTTCAAGTGCCGCATGTCGCCGCTCACCGGCGGAGGCTCGTCTTCCTTCGGCAGCGGCACGATGTCGAACGGCCCGCCGTCGGGCGGAGCGAGCCGCGTCACGATCGGAGTCGCTGGCTCCACCCGCTTCGGAGGGCACGCGCAGAGCGCCACCGCGATGAGGATCACCAGCCGGTGCATAGCCTCTCGTACCCTTCCCTCATCAGCGCGTCGGCGAGCCGCCGCAGGCCCGCCTGCCGGTTCGTCTCGCTGCCCGCGATCACGGTGTCGGACGTCGAGCCGAGGCCGGACAGCATGTCCTCTTCCCCGGTCACCTGCGCCTGTGCGACGACCGCCCCGCCCCGCTTCAGCACCAGCGACACCGTCGCCGTCAGCCGGTACGTCGGCCGCGGAATGCCTCCGTCGCTCACCGGCGTCAGCATCGGCGCAGAGCTCACGCCCAGCACCGTGCCCTCGATGCGCGCCTCGGCGTCTTCACCGCCGAGGGTGCCCGCGCGGATCAGGTGCTCGCGCAGCGCCTGCGTGAAGTACGTCTCGGCGCCCGGCTCCGGCGTCACGTTCACGAACACCGGGGCCTGCACGTAGCGGATGCCCTGCGGCAGCGGCCCGCCCGGCGCGGTGAAGCGGTAGCCGCACGCGACGGCGAGCAAGAGGAGCGCGGCACGCAGCCGGGTCACCAGCCCAGCTCCTTCTCGATCTCCTCGATGCGATCTTCGAACGGCTCGCGATCGAGCGAGCGCTCGTGGCCCCACATGAACCCGAACACGAACGCGGCGAGGCCGACCAACGTCATCGACACTCCGGCGACGAAGTCCGGCTGCACCCGCCCCTTGAACGCGGCCTCGAGCCCCGTCGCGAACAGCGGGATGCCGGCGAGGAGCACCAGGCCTCCGCCCGTGCCGAGCAGCGCCGGAGCGACGAAGCTCGGCATCGTGTCGAGCAGCCGCTGGCGCTCCAGCGTCAGCGCCTTGCGCTCGAGGTCCGGCAGCCGCGGCTTCGGCGGCACGAGGGGAGGCGGGTCTTCGCCCTTCGGAACTCCGTCGGGCACCGGGCCGTCGGGCGCGGGGATCATGAGCGGCGCGACGGGCTTCGTGCCGGGCGTGGTGCCCGGCTTCACCGGCTCCGGCGGGGGCGGCTCGTCGCTCTCGCCGCCGAACAGGTCGGTCGACTGCGAGAGCACCAGCGCGACGAGCAGCGCGGACACTAGGGCTCTGACCGCGGTGAAGTGACACCTGCGACGAACGATCCGCTCGCTGCCACGCGCAGCCTCGTCGTTCTCGGGGCTGCGGATGCGCCCTCTCGCGCCGGTCTCTCTCGTCTCGGTGCCATCACTTCACCCCGGCCCAAAACCCTACCCGACCACGAAGTTGACGACCTTCCCGGGCACGAACACGAACTTCCGCACCGTCTTGCCGGCGATCGCCGCCTGCACCTTCTCGTTCGCCTCGGCGGCGGCGCGCACCTCGGCCTCGGCCGCCGTGACCGGCACGGTGATCTCGCCGCGCAGCTTGCCGTTCACCTGCACGCCGTAGGTCTTCGCGTCGTCGGCCACGAGCGCCTTGTCGTACTTGGGCCACGGCTGCTGGCACACGAACGGCTTCTCGCCGAGCTTCTCCCAGATCTCCTCCGCGAGGTGCGGTGCGTACGGCGACAGCACCTGCACGAACGTCTTCAGCGTCGCGCGCGGCAGCGACTTCGCCGCCGTCGCCTCGTTCACGAACGTCATCATCTGGCTGATCGCCGTGTTGAAGCGCAGGCCGAGCGTGTCGGCCTCGACCTTCTGAATAGTGCGGTGCAGCGCCTTGTCGAGCGCGGGGTCCGCCGGGCCGTCGCCGACGCGGTCGGTCAGCCGCCAGACGCGCTCCAGGAACCTGTACACGCCCTCGACGCCGCGCATCTGCCACGGCTTCACCTGCTCCAGCGGGCCCATGAACAGCTCGTAGAGCCGCATGGCATCGGCGCCGTACTGATCGATGACGTCGTCGGGGCTCACCACGTTGAACCGCGACTTCGACATCTTCTCGATCTGCTTGATGACCTCCTGGCCGTTGCTCTTGAGATACGCCTTGCCGTCGTCGCGCTCCTCGACGTCTTCAGGGCTCCAGTACTTCTTCTCGGGGTGCTGGTAGCTGAACGCCAGGATCATCCCCTGGTTGAACAGCTTCTGAAACGGCTCGACCGTCGAGACGAGCCCGCAGTCGTAGAGCACCTTGTGCCAGAAGCGCGCGTAGAGCAGGTGCAGCACGGCGTGCTCGACGCCGCCGACGTACAGATCCACCGGCATCCAGTACTTCTCGAGCGCCTTGTCCCACGGCGCCTTGTCGTTCTTCGCGTCGAGGTAGCGCAGGTAGTACCAGCACGAGCCCGCCCACTGCGGCATCGTGTTCACCTCGCGCATGCCCTTCCTGCCGTCGGGCAGCGTCACCATCAGCCACGCGTCGCCGGCGCGCGCGAGCGGCGGCTTGCCGTCGGCGGTCGGCTTGTACTCGTCGACGGGCGGCAGCGCGACGGGCAGCGCCGACTCGGGGAGCGCCACGGTCGTCCCGTCCTCGAGGTGCAGAACCGGAAACGGCTCGCCCCAGTAGCGCTGGCGCGAGAACAGCCAGTCGCGCAGCCGGTACTGCACGCGGCGGACGCCGACCTTCTTCTCTTCGAGCCACGCGATCATCTTCGACTTCGCCTGGTCGGTCGGCAGCCCGTCGAGGAAGTCGGAGTTCACCGCGGTGCCCTCGCCGGTGAAGGGGAACGACTCGCCGCCCTTCACGACCTCGATCACCTCGATGCCGAACGTCTTCGCGAACTCGTAGTCGCGCTCGTCGTGGCCCGGCACCGCCATGATCGCGCCGGTGCCGTAGCTCATCAGCACGTAGTCGGCGACCCAGATGGGCACGCGCGTGCCGTTCGCCGGGTTCAGCGCGTACGCGCCGGTGAACACGCCCGTCTTCTCTTTCTGCAGCTCCGTGCGCGCGAGGTCGGACTTGTTCTTCGCCGCCGCGACGTACGCGGCGACGTCGGGCTTCGTCGAGATCTTCGCGACCAGCGGGTGCTCGGGCGACAGCACGCAGTACGTGCAGCCGAACAGCGTGTCGGGCCGCGTGGTGAAGACGTCGAACGACGAATCGCTGCCCTCGATCTTGAAGCGCACCTCGGCGCCTTCGGACTTGCCGATCCAGTTGCGCTGCATCTCCTTCACGCCGTCGGGCCAGTCGACGGTGTCGAGATCGACGAGCAGCCGCTCGGCGTAGGCAGTGATCTTGAGCATCCACTGCTTCATCATCCGCCGCTCGACCGGGTCGCCGGTCTCGACGTACTTCCCGTCCTTCACCTCTTCGTTCGCGAGCACCGTGCCGAGCGCGGGGCACCAGTTCACCGGCACCTCGGCCATGTACGCGAGGCCCTTCTCGTAGAGCTTCAGGAAGATCCACTGCGTCCACCGGTAGTAGTCGGGCGACGACGTGTCGACCTCGCGCTCCCAGTCGTACGAGAAGCCGAGCCGCTGAATCTGCCGCCGGAAGTTGTCGACGTTGCGCTTCGTGATGATCGCCGGGTGGATGTTCTCGCGCACCGCCGCGCGCTCCGCCGGGAGCCCGAACGCGTCCCACCCCATCGGGTGCAGCACGTTGAACCCCTGCATGCGCTTCAGCCGCGCCACGACGTCGGTCGCCGTGTAGCCCTCGGGGTGGCCGACGTGCAGGCCCGCTCCGCTCGGGTACGGAAACATGTCGAGGATGTAGAACTTGGGCTTCGCCTTCAGCTCCGCGAGGTCGGTCGGCGTGCGGAACACCTTCGCGTCTGCCCAGCGCTGCTGCCACCTGGGCTCCAGCTGTTTCGGGTCGTACCTCTCGCTCATGGAGTGAAGCTCTTAAGAGATGACGCCCGCGCAGGGAAGTTCCGACAACGCCGCGAGTGTGGGAAAACCGATGGCGCGCAATGGGGTCGGAAGACGCTGCCGTGCTGATGACGCTCGCGTTCGAAGACGTCCGCGAGTTTCAGCTCGAATGGGAGGGGATGATCTCGTCCGGGAGCTGCTTCGTGCCCTGGCCGCGCCCCCTCGCGTCGGAGCAGATCGTCAAGCTGCACGTCATCGTCGTCGGCGCCGGCACCACCGACGTCGACGCGAAGGTCGACTTCAACGACGTCGACTCGTTCGGCCGCAACGGCTCGCTGCTCAAGATCGCGCCCGACGGCATCGAGAAGCTGAAGGTGCTCGCCGAGAAGGCGCTGATGCCTCCGCGGCCCTCGGCGCCGACGCCGATCGCGATGGAGGAGGTGTCGAAGAAGGTCCCGGTCGAGGAGCGGCCCGTACCGCCGCCGATGTCTCCGTGGCCCGGGAAGACGTCGTCGCTCGCGCTGTCGACGCTCGCGCTCGAGCTGCCGCCCGTCGAGAAGATCGCGCCGCTCATCATCACCGGCGAGGAGCTGCCGCCCGAGGAGCCGCAGGCGCCGCCCGCTCCGCCTCCCGCGCCGGAACCACCACCTGCCGCGCCGGAACCGCCACCTGCCGCGCCGGAGCCGCCGCCACCTGCCGCTCCGGAGCCGCCTCCTCCCCCTCCTGCGGCGCCGCCCCCGGCTCCCGAACCGCCACCTCCGGAACCGCCGCCGCCCGCGCCTCCTCCTCCTCCACCGCCGGCTCCCGCGGAGTCTCCGCAGCCTCCGCCCCAGCCGGCCTCCGATCAGCCGACCATGCCGATCGGCCAGCAGGACATCTTCGCCACCACGCGCCTCTTCAAGGCGACCAAGGAAGGCGAGCCCGCGAAGGAGGCTGCTCCCGCGGCTCCTCCGCTCGCGACGCCCGAGCCCGCGAAGCCCTCGACCGGCACGGCGGTCATGCCCGCAGAGTCTGCTCCGAAGAACGCGGGCGAGCGGCTCGAGCCGGGCACCCTGCTCGACAACCGCTTCCAGATCGAGTCGCACATCGCGACCGGCGGCATGGGCGACGTCTACCGGGCGGCGCACGTCTTCCTGAAGCGGCCGATCGCGCTGAAGCTCCTCAAGCATACGCTCGCGTCAGACCCCGAGATGTGGGCGCGCTTCCAGCGCGAGGCCGAGATGGTGAGCCAGCTCGAGAGCTCGCACATCGTCCGCGTGTTCGACTTCGGGCGCACCTCGACCGGCATGCCCTTCCTCGCGATGGAGTTCGTGCAGGGCACCACGCTCGACGTCCTCGTGCAGAAAGAGGGGCCGGTCACGCCGGAGCGCGCCGTCGACCTCATCTGCCAGGTCTGCGAAGGCCTCAACGAGGCGCACGGCGTCGGCATCATCCACCGCGACCTCAAGCCGCCGAACATCATTCTCGGCAAGCGGCGCGACGGCACCGAGATCGCCAAGATCCTCGACTTCGGCATCGCGCGCATCGCCGACACGCACAAGCCCGGCGGCATGCTCACGCAGCTGGGCATGGTGGTGGGCACGCCCGCGTACCTCGCTCCCGAGCAGGCGCTCGGCGACTCGCTCGACGTCCGCACCGACATCTACGCGCTCGGCTGCGTGCTGTTCGAGCTGCTCACCGGCCGGCCGCCGTTCGTCTCCGACAGCCTGCAGAAGCTCATCTCGGCGCACCTGAAAGACACGCCACCGTCGCCGCAGAGCCTGCGCAACGACCTCAGCCCCGCGCTCTCGGAGGCCGTGCTGAAGGCGCTCGCGAAAGACCGCGCGCACCGCTACCAGAACGTCAAAGAGCTCGCCGTCGCGCTCAAGAAGAGCATCGAGAGGGCGAACGCGATCCCCGGGGCGTTCGAAGACTGGCCGCCCGCCGACGCGCCGGCGGCGCCGCACGGCGACGTCTGGCCTCCGCCCGACATCGTGACGGGCACGATCGAGCCGCCGCCCTCCGCGCCGAGGCCCGCGGCCGACGCGTGGCCGCCGCCCGAGCCGGCCAGCGTGCCGCCGCCGGTGAAGGCCGAGGTGAGCTCGTTCTTCGCGTTCGACACCGGAAAGATGCCGGCCGCCGCGCGCGAGCCGGTGCCGGGCCAGGCGCCGGCGCCGCAGGCCGCGCCGCCTCCGCCGCACCGGCTCGAGCTCGCGCTGACGGCGCTGAAGGTCCCGCTCGCGACGCACCTCAGGCAGCGCATGGTCGCGCAGCGCTCGCAGCTCGAGGCGGGAAACCGCAAGCTCGTGATGCTGCACGTCGAGGTGCTGCGCGCTCCGGTCGAGTCGGGCGCGCGCGCGAACGCGCTGTCCCGGGCGCTCGCGATCGGAATCGATCACGAAGGCGTCGTCGATTCGGTCGACGAAGACGGCATCACGTTCCTCTTCCACGGCGAAGACGCGCTCGTGCCCGGAGTGCGCGCGCTCTACGCCGCGCTGTGCATGCGCGAGTCGGTCGCCGACGAGGTCCTGGGCGCCACGCTGCGCGCCGCCGCCGTCTTCGGCAGGGTGACGACGACCGAGAAGGACGAGCCGATCGAGGGCGACCTCGCGCTGCGCTCCCGCACGCTCGCGGCGAAGGCCGGCGCGGGGAAGATCGTCGCCGACCGGCAGATGGCGATCGACGTGCAGGACGTCGTCACCGTCGCCGACGCCGGGCCCGAGGTCGTCGAGGTCGGCGATCGCCGGCCGGTGCTGCACAACGTGCAGACGCTCTACGGCCGCGAGACCGTGTTCGCGTCGCTCGACAAGCGGCTCACGTCGCTGAGCCAGGGCATCGTGGCTCCGGTGATCGTGACCGGCGAGTCGGGCGCCGGGCGCTCGACCGTCGCGCAGGAGCTCAACGTGCGCGGCCGCCACCAGCAGGCCGTCGTCGGCATCGCGCGCGGCCTCAACTCGCTCAAGGGGCAGCCGTACGCGGGCATCGGCGAGCTCTTGTGCAACGTGTGCGGCGTGCAGAAGGATCAGCGCCTCACGAAGCTGCCGCAGGCGCTCGAGGCGCTGAAGCTGCCGCCGACCGAGCTCGAGGCCGCGCTCGTGATCGCCGGCATCCGCCACGTGCCGCAGCCGTTCACGCCGGGCCAGGCCGTGTACGCGCTGCGCGCCGTGCTCAACATCGGGGCCGCCGGCCGCAAGGTGCTGCTCGTGTTCGACGGCCTGGAGGCGTTCGACCCGTACACCATCGACGCGTTCCGCGAGCTGTGCGCGCGGCCGGCCCAGCGCGAGCTGGCGGTCGGGCTCTGCGACACCGCGTTCGCGGCCGAGCGCTTCCCGCAGGTGCCGACGGTCGACTTGAGGGGCCTGCAGAGCCCCGAGGCCGCGGCGATGGTGTCGGCGTGGCTCGGCGGAGCGCGGGTCAGCGAGAAGCTCATCGAGGCCGTTCACCGCAAGGGCCGCGGCCTGCCGGGGCTCATGATCGACTGGCTGCACCTGCTCGCCGACAAGGGGCTCATTCGCTTCCGCAGCGGCGCCTACGTGCTCGCGAGCGACCCGCCCGCGTACGACGATGACGAGCTCGCGGCCGAGCGGGTGAAGGCGCTCTGGCCGGACGCGGCGAGGCTGTTCGAGGCGGTGTGCCTCGCGGGCGACTCCATCGACGGGGCGGTGCTGAACGCCGTGCTGCCGAACACGCCGCAGGCCGCGTACCAGCGCCTGGTGGGCAGCCGCATGGTGCGGGCGCTCGGGGGGCGGAAGTGGGCCCCCGCGTCGGATCGTTACCTGCGCGTCGGGCTGCAGCTGGGCTCGCCGCGGCGCGCAGAGGTCCAGTCGAAGATGGCCGCCGTGCTGATGGAGGCCGCGCGCGCCTCCGGCGCCCAGCCCGACGCCGCGAAGATCGCCGAGCACCTCACCGCCGCGAAAGACGCGACGCGCTCGCTGCAGCTGTGGCGCGGCGTGGTCGAGACGGCGCTGAAGCGCCGCTCTCCGCGCGAGGTGGTGAGCGCGCTGCGCGGCTGGGCCGATGCGCTCGGCGTGCTGCTCGAGAACCCGGCCACCCCGATCGAGGCGGCGCGTGCGAAGGTCGAGACGCTCGCGCGGGCGGCGGCGAACGCGATCGCGAGCGGCGAGCCCTTGATGGCGCGGCAGCTCGTCGACGAGGGGCTCGCTCTGGCGCAGGCGAAGAACATCGACAGCCCCGAGCTGTCGCTCTCGACGGCGCGCGTGCTGCGCAGCGAGGCGCGGAGGGCGCGGGCGGCCGAGGCGCTGGACGCGGCGCTGAAGCGGGCGCAGGGCACTCCGCTGGCGCAGCTGTGCTGGGCCGAGCGCGGCGAGGCGCTGGAGGCCGAGGGCGACATGAAGGGCGCGGCGGCGGCGTTTCAGCAGGCGTTGACGAACGCCGACGCCGCGCAGGACCTGGCGCGCTGGCACGGCGAGATCGACTTCCGCGCGCGCGTCGAGACGCGGCTCGCGGGCGCGCTGCTCGCGCTGAAAGACGTGGCGCAGGCGAAGCAGCTGTACGCGAAGGCGCTCGACGCGTGGCGGCGGGCCGCCTACCCGTACGCCGAGGCGCGCGTGCTCGCGAACCTGGGCGCGCTGCACGTTCAGGCGAAGGAGTCGCAGGAGGCCGCCGCGTGCTTCAAGGAGGCCGCCGCGGCCGCCGCGCGCAGCGGCGACCTGCACTTCCAGGCGCGGCAGATGATCAACCTCGCGAAGATCGCGAAGCGCTTCGAGGCGATGGCCGTGGCGAAGCAGGCCGCCGATGTGGCGAAGCGCCTCGCGACGCAGATCGGGTGGGAAGAGGGCAAGGCGCAGGCGGCTGCGGTGATGTGACTCACCACCGCTCGAGGTCGAGCCTCGGCACGCGCTCGAACTCGGCGATGTTTGGCGCGACCCGCCTGACGCCCGACGCCCGACCCTCGCTCTCGAGGTGTGCGCGCAGGTCCGCGTATTCCTCGGCGGCTGCATCGTCGAACGAGAGTGAGGCCAACGGCTCGAAGAACGCGCTCAGCTTCCGCAGATTCGCGCCGACGCGGCCGCTCTTCCTGGCGCCGAACCACAGCTCTGCCTTCACCGCGCTGCAGAGACCGCGAGGGCGGCCGGGTTCATTTCGAGCATGCGCTCTCGTACGCGCCCGTCGCGGCCCTCGAGCCAGGCGATGCAGACGTCGGTGTCGAGCAGGTGCGTCACCACCGGCGCACCGGCTCGGGCAAGGGGTCGTCGACCCGCGGAAACCGGCCTTCCCAGCTGCCGAAGGTGTCGAGAAACGTGCGAGGCCACCTGCCGCGCCGCGCCGAGCCTTCACTCGCGAGCGAGACGAGGTACGCGGAGACGCTCTTCTTCGCGCGACGCGCCCGGGCCTTGACGCTCCGGGCCACGTCATCGGGGAGGTAGATGGTGAGCTGGGCCATGTTCCGAACATATGTGCCAATACGCGCGGCTGAATCCCGCAGCGGAAATCGTCGCCTTCGCGCGCAGGTCGACAGGCGGGTCGCGCACTGCCGAAGGAAGCGCGACCTCGCCCCGGCCGAACCATGGCGGGGGTGCCCGACTGGGTCAGCCCCAGGGCCTGAATTGTGGGGCGCGATATTGCGACGCCGTGGCCGGGCAAGCAGAGAAACGGTGGCGCCGT
>Ga0268299_1004666_pt1 | contig 10351 bp, 4 predicted proteins | sample NOBtaG_FD_193484 | JGI IMG/M metagenome (GOLD analysis project Ga0268299, IMG submission 193484) | Activated sludge microbial communities from bioreactor in Nijmegen, Gelderland, Netherland - NOB reactor | ecosystem: Engineered > Bioreactor > Aerobic > Activated sludge | place: Netherlands... | reverse complement strand
ATGTTCGCGGCCACCGCCGGCTTTTCGCGGAACCCTCCGCCGGCCGCGTCGGAAAACTCCACCCGCAAGCCGGAGGATGGGCTTCCTTCCGGGCTCGCCTGCCGGGCCGCCTGCGCCGCCGCCTCGCGCGATTTCTCGAGTCCTTCCAACGTGCCGTCCAACGGCATCACCGCCGCCAACGCCGCGGCGTCGGCCCGCAACTGCGCCGTTCGCTTCGCAAAATAGAGCCGCGACAGATCGAACATCGCGGAAAGGCCCATTCCCGCGATCAGCAGCAGGAGCGACGCCAGCACCAACACGGAGCCCCGGCGGTCGCCGGCCATGTGGCGGAAGTGAACCGTTAGTTTGACGCGAGACAAACGTTCGCGCACGGATCTGCTCCGCATTTCCCTCTCCATCGGCACAAACTCGTGGACTCTATAGCCTTAACGGATCGTCCGCTCATGAATCCCCGGCCATCCGGCAGTGCTGCCGGTCTCCTCAGGCCAGGATCTTCTGAACCAACTCTCCATGCACGTCCGTCAACCGGAACCATCGGCCCTGGAACTTGTAGGTGAGCCGCGTATGATCGATTCCAAGGCAGTGCAGCAGCGTCGCCTGCACGTCATGCACGTGCACCGGGTCCTCTTCTATGTTGTAGCAGTAATCGTCAGTCTTACCAAGGACTGTGCCGCCCTTGATGCCGCCGCCCGCCATCCACATAGTGAAGCAACGCGGATGATGATCTCTCCCATAGTTAGTAGACGTCAGTTTTCCCTGGCAGTAGATAGTGCGGCCGAACTCGCCGCCCCACACTACCAAAGTCTCGTCCAGCAGTCCGCGCTGCTTCAGATCGCGAATCAGCGCCGCCGACGGTTGGTCGGTCGCTTTGGCCTGCAGCGCCAGGTCGCGCGGCAAGTCGTTGTGCTGGTCCCAGCCGCGCTTGTAGAGCTGCACGAAGCGCACCCCGCGCTCCACCAAACGCCGGGCCAGCAGGCAGTGCGAGGCGTAGCTGCCCGGCTTGCGCGCTTCCGGCCCGTACATGTCGATGGTGGACTGCTTCTCCTTCGCCAGGTCCATCAACTCCGGCACCGAAGTCTGCATCCGGTACGCCATCTCATACTGGCCGATGCGCGTCTCGATTTCCGGATCGGCGAACGCCTCCGCCTTCATCTTGTTCAACTTCTGAACGGCGTCCAGCATGCGCCGCCGGTTCGTCCGGTCCACGCCGGGCGGGTCGTTCAGATAGAGCACCGGGTCCGAGCCCGCACGGAATTGCACGCCCTGGTAGGACGACGGCAGAAAGCCCGCCGACCACAATCGCGAAAACAGAGGTTGGTCGACGTTCAATCCCGACGTCTGGCTTACCAGCACGACAAACGCCGGCAGGTTCTCGTTCTCGCTGCCGAGTCCATAGCTCACCCAGGAGCCGATCGACGGCCGCCCCGGCTGCTGAAAGCCGGTCTGAATGAAGGTGATCGCCGGATCGTGGTTGATCGCGTCGGTGTGCACCGAGTTCACGATGCACAAATCGTCCACGATCTTGGCAGTGTGCGGCAGCAGCTCCGAAATCATCGTGCCGTTCGAGCCCGCGGGAGCGAACTTGTAGAGCGGAGACACGCACGGAAACGAGTCCTGGCCGCTGGTCATGCCCGTGATGCGCTGGCCGCGCCGGATCGAGTCGGGCAGCTCCGTGCCGTGGACTTTTTTCAACTGCGGCTTGTAGTCGAACAGGTCGATCGAACTCGGCCCGCCCGACTGGTGCAAAAAGATGACGTGCTTCGCCTTGGGCGCGAAGTGGGGCAGCCCGGCCAGCGCCGCGCCCTCGGCCGCCGGATTCAACAGCGATCCGAGCGCGGCCGCGCCCAGTCCCGTCGCCGTGCGTCCAAACAGCGACCGCCGCGACAGCGTCTCCCGGAATGCCTGTTCGAGTGGATTCGTCTGCTCGCTCATCGCGCTATTCCTTTGTTACCACTTCGTCGAGATTGAGAATGGCGCTGGCGACCATCGTCCAGGCGGCCAGCTCCGGCTTGGCGATAGCCTCCGGCGCCGGTGTCTCGCCCACGGCCGCCAGCCGCGCGGCTTCCTCCGGCTTCGCGCCATAGTGCGCGCGTTCGTCCTTCAGCAGCGCGCTCAACACCGCCAGCTCCTTCGACGAAGGCTGCCGCGCCGTCGCCAGGAAGAACGCCCTTCGTAATCGCGCAGCGTCGGCCTTCGATCCCGCTTCGTGCTGCGCCCGCAGCGCCAGCGCCCGCGCGGCCTCGATGAACTGCGGATCGTTCAGCGTCACCAGCGCCTGCAGCGGCGTGTTCGTGCGCGCGCGCCGCGCGACGCACTTTTCGCGGTCAGGAGCGTCGAAGGCGGCCATCGATGTCGGCGGCGCCGTCCGCTTCCAGAAGGTGTACATCGAACGCCGGTAAAGCGCGTCGCCGTGGTCCTGCTCATACTGCTGTGCCGAATACACGTCGCCGTAGGAGATCTCCTCCCAAACCCCTGGCGGTTGATAGGGCCGCACGGACTCTCCGCCGATCTTGCCGTTCAGCAGTCCCGAGGCCGCCAGCGCCGTGTCGCGCACCATCTCGGCCGGCAGCCGGAAACGCGGCCCGCGCGCCAGCAACCGGTTCTCCGGATCGCGCTCAATCAACTCCTCCGGCGCCGCCGAGTTCTGCCGGTAGGCCGCCGAGGTGACGATCAGCTTCTGCATCGCCTTCACGTTCCAGCCCGACTCCATGAACTCCGCCGCCAGCCAGTCGAGCAGCTCCGGGTGCGAAGGCGGATCGCCCTGAGAGCCGAAATCCTCGGCCGTCTTCACCAGCCCCGTACCGAAATACAATTGCCAGAACCGGTTCACCGTCACCCGCGCCGTCAGCGGATTCTCCGCGCTCGTCAGCCACTGCGCCAGTCCCAGCCGGTTGCGCGGCAGTCCCGCCGGCATCGCCGGCAGCATCGCGGGCGTGCCGGGCTTCACTTCCACCGTCTTGTTCCGGTAGTCGCCCCGGCCGAGCACGAAGCTGGGCCGCGGCGAGGCCCGCTCGGACATCACCATCGTCGTCGGAATCTCCTTGAGCAGCGCATCGCGTTCATCGCGCATCGCGAGCAGCCTCGCGTAATCTTCGCGATCGGCGTTCGGCGCCGCGTGGCGCAGATAATACTCGGCGATCCGCAGCCTCGACTCGCGCGGCCGCTTGCCGAACTTCATTCCCGGCGACAGCGCAAACGCCGCCCGAACCGGCTCCTGCTCGCCCAACTGCGCGATCGCCTCCGGAGCCAGCGCGCGGCTGTAGATGCGAATATCGTCGAGCTGTCCCTTGTATGGCGAGCCCAACTCCTTGTTCCCGATCTCCAGCGGCCGATCCGAAACCACCGCCGTTCTCAACGAATCGCGCATCGTCTCGGTCGGCACGCGGACGCCGTCGATATAAACCGCCAGGCCCGACGCCTTCGCCGAACCGTCGTAGACGATTCCCACGTGATGCCACGTCGAGCCCGCCTCCTTGGCCGTCGTCCACACGAAATCGCGCGTGCGCACATACAGCGCGTCCTCGGGCCATTGGTTGGCTATGCGGATGGCCGGCTTCACGCCGCGCCGCAAGTCCCCGATCGGCTGCGAGGCTTCGAGCAACACTTCCAGGCCGCGCTTGGCGCCGCCCGGCTCCCGCATCTGCAGCAGGCCGGACTCCTGAATCGTTCCGCTGCGGAACCAGAACGCCGCCGTCCAAGGCTTGTTCGACGCCAGCACGCCGCTCAAATCTCCCGCCGGCGCATACTGCATCTGCGATTCGCCGCTGAACACCGCCGAGCGCTGCACCGGGCCTTCCGCGAACGTCACCTCGCCGCGCTCGACAATGGCGTGCCGGTAATGGCCGCTTGCATCGGAGAAGCCGTTGTCGGCCTCCAGGTGCAACTCCAGGCCCTCGCGCGCCGGTTTGCCCAGCGTCGCAAGCGCCTGCCGCTCCCATGCCTCCACCGACGGCGCGATCGTCCGCTCGTCGGTCAGCGCTTCGTACACTTCAATCTTGTTCAACAGCCCCTTCAGCCGGGCTTCCTGCTCCTCGGTGGACAGCCGCAGCATCGGCTCCGCGTTGCCCCGCCGCCCGTCGAGGCCTTTCTCGTCGATGTTGTTGAAGAACGCGAAGAACTCGTAGAACTCTTTCTGCTTGATCGGGTCGTACTTGTGATCGTGGCAGCGCGCGCATCCCATCGTCGTTCCCATCCATACGTTCGATGTCGTCTCCACGCGGTCCACCACATACTCCACCAGGTACTCTTCGGGAATCGCCCCACCCTCGAAGTTGATCATGTGGTTGCGATGGAAGCCCGTCGCCAGCAGTTGCTCGCGCGTCGGCTTGGGCAGAAGATCGCCGGCGATCTGCCACGTCGTGAACTCGTCGAAACGCTGGTTGCGGTTGAACGAATCGATCACCCACTCCCGCCAGTGATGCATGTCGCGGTGCGAGTCGATGTGATAGCCGTGCGTGTCGGCGTAGCGAGCCAGGTCGAGCCACATCATCGTCATGCGCTCGCCGTAATGCGGCGAAGCGAGGTATCGGTCCACCAGCCGCTCGTAGGCGTCCGGCCTCTTGTCGTTGAGGAACGCCTGGACCTCCTCCGGCTTGGGCGGCAGCCCCGTGAGGTCGAACGCCAGCCGGCGGACGATGGTCGTCCGCGGCGCTTCGCCTTGCGGCGCGAGCCCTTCCGCCTCCAGCCGCGCCAACACGAAACGGTCGATCGGATTCCGGACCCACTGTTCCTTTTTCACCTCGGGCGGCTGCGGCCGCTTCACCGGCGTGTAGCTCCAATGCGCCGTCCACTGCGCGCCCTGTTCCACCCACAGCTTCAGCGTGGCGATCTGCGCGTCGCTCAGCGTCTTGCCCGACGCCGCCGGCGGCATCCTCATCGCCGTCTTGGCGTGCGCCACCCGCGCCATCAGGCGGCTCGCCGCCGCGTCTCCCGGAACCACTACGGGTCCGGCCGGACCCTTCGCCAGCGCGCCTTCCTTCGTGTCCAGCCGCACTCCCGCCATGCGCTTGGCCTCGTCGGGACCGTGGCACGCATAGCAGTTGTCCGAAAGGATCGGCTGCACATCGCGCGCGAAGTCGACCTTACGGGCCGGTTGCTGGGCCGCGGTCAAAAACGCGAGCGAGACGATACCCAGAATGGAAGCCGGAATTCGCATGGATAACATTGTTTATATCATTGACGGTGATGGCTCACATCTTCCCATTTCATGCCTATAGGTACTCCGCCAAGGCGGGCGACCCGGCAAACCTTGTCACGCAGCCCTACGACAAGATTTACCCCGACATGCAGGCTCGCTATCTCGCGGCCAGCCCCTACAACCTCGTGCGCGTCATCTTGGGCGAGCGCTTCGACGGCGATACCGCGCAAGAGAACGTGTACACCCGCGCCGCGGCCCATCTCAACGGGTGGATCGCCAAAGGCGTACTCGAACGCGAACCCGAGCCCGCTCTGTTCGCCTACTTCCAGCGGTTCCGCGATCCCGATACAGGTGAAGAACTCACCCGCAAGGGCCTCATCTGCGCCGGGCAACTGGAGGAGTACTCGGCCGGCGTCGTCCACCGCCATGAGCAGACCCTCACCGGCCCGAAACAGGACCGCACGGAATTGTTACGGCACACCGAGGCTCACTTCGGCCAGATCTTTCTGCTCTACCCCGACGAGACCCGCGCCGTCGATGCCCTCCTCGACGAAACCGCCGCTGGCGAGCCCCTGCTCCGCGTGGACGACGGCTATGGCGCGCTGCACCTGCTGTGGCGCATCGCCGAACCCGCCGCCATCGCCCGCATCCAGGCCCTCATGGCGGACAAGAAACTCGTCATCGCCGACGGCCACCATCGTTACGAAACCGCCCTCGCCTACTCCAAAGTCTCGCCCAAGGCCGACGCCAGGCGCGTCATGATGACGCTCGTCAACATGCACTCTCCCGGCCTGCGCATCCTCGCCACACACCGTCTGGTCCACTCGCTCGCCACCTTCGACGCCCCATCCCTGTTAGCCAAGCTCGCCGCGCTCGGCGCCCTCCGCGCCGCAGCCTCCGAAGCCGAATTGAAAGCCGCCATCCAGACCGCCGCTCCCGGCAAAATGGTCCTCGGCATCGCTCTCCCCGGCGCGCCTCACGTGCTCGAAGTGGACCGCGCTCCCGGCCTGCTCGACGTCACCTTCCTGCACGAGCGAATCCTCTCCGGCGCCATGGGCATCGGCGAAGAAGACGTGCGCTCGCAGAAGTACTTGCACTACGTCCGCGGCCTCGACCCCGCCCTCGAACAACTTCGCGCCGGACACTGCCAGGTGGCGTTCCTGCTGCAGCCCACCACCGTCGCTCAGGTCGCGGATGTCAGTTTCTCCGGCGGAGTCATGCCGCAGAAGTCCACGGACTTCTTCCCCAAGCTCCTGAGCGGCGTGACAATCTACAAATTGGAGCGGTAGCACCCCGGCCGGGGGGCGGTTTCGTGCGTTCGCGCTTGCGCCGCTTGTATCGCTTGCACTGTACGAGAGATCCCAGCGCACGGCGCCCGCGCACCCACAGCCAATGAACGCCGGACATTCTCTGGTTGCTGCAGAGCTGAAGGTAAGCGTGTAACTATTTGCGCAATTTTTCGATTGACTGTGCGGGCCACGTGAAATATAATCGCGGCGATCGCGAGCGCTCCGGTCGATGGGACACTTCCTCGAAGCGTTTGCGAAATACGCAGCGAGCGGCTCCCTTGGGGCTTCGGCTGCCCAAACGAAGGAGGATTCCATGTCCGAGCAACTAAGGGTGCGCTCTGCTCTCTTTGCCCTCCTCATCGTCCCCGCTTCTTTAACCGCTCAATCCATTACTGGCGGCATTAGTGGGGTCATCACGGATCAAACTGGCGCCTCCGTGCCGAACGCCAAGCTCGCGGCGGTGGAAACGCGCAGCAACGTCGTCTCCCAGACCGTCTCGGACGCGGCCGGCGCTTATTCGTTTCCCTCGCTGCGAGTGGGCCAGTATCGCGTCGAGGTGGAGGCCGACGGCTTCCGCAAACTTGTCAGGTCTGGCATCGACGTGCGCGTCAACGACCGTCTCCGCCTCGACCTTGCCATGACTCTCGGCGCCGTCAGCGAAAGCATTCAGGTAAGCGGCGCCGCGCCGCTGGTGGAAAGCGAAACAGGAGCGCTGGGAACCGTGATCGACAACCGTAAGATCATCAACATTCCCCTCAACACACGCAACCCGTTTCAGTTGGCGCTGCTATCGCCAGGCGTCGTTCCCAGTCCCAATTTTGGAAACGCGTTCAACAACTCGGCTAATTTCATGATCAACGGCAATCGCGGCAATACCAGCGAGATGCTCATCGACGGCATCACCAATTCGGTGCCCGCCGCCAATCCCATTGTTGTAGTCACCATGTTCCCTTCGCCCGACGCACTGGAGGAGTTCAAGGTCCAAACGAACGGCTATGCGGCAGAATACGGCAGGTCCGGCGGCGGACTGATCAACATGGTGATCAAGTCGGGCACGAATCAGTACCACGGCGTGGGTTACGAGTTCCTGCGCAACAGCAAGCTCGACGCCAACGACTTCTTCGCCAACAAAGCCGGCCGCCCCATCGGGCCCTTCAAGCGAAACCAGTATGGGTTCAGTTTTGGCGGGCCCATCGTTCGCGACAAGGCGTTCTTTTTCGTCAACTTTGAGAGCCTCCGCGAGCGGTCGCGCAATCAAGTTACGGGAACAGTTCCGACGGCGCTCGAACGCTCCGGCAATTTCAGCCAGTCGCGCCAGACCGTCGGCGGACAGTGCGTGCCGGTGCAACTGTTCGACCCGTTCAGTACGCGCGCCAATCCGAGCGGCGGTTCGGTGCGCGATCCGCTGCCCGGCGGCATCGTGCCCGCGAGCCGCATGGATCGTGTAGGCTCGCGCATCGCCGGATTCTTTCCGGAGCCGGTCTCCGCCGGAGCGGATTGCACGGGAATCAACAATTTCTTCTCCGACAAAGTGCTCGGCGTCGATACGAACCAGATGGACATCAAGCTCGACTGGTCTCCGACCTCGAAGAGCAAATACACCGCGGGCCTGGCGTGGCGCACCCGCCAGGACAACGCGCCGAATCATTACGGCAACATCGCCGACACGCGCATTGTCACGGGCGACAGCCTTCCGAGCAAGAATCTGCGGCTCGAGTACACGCGCACGCACACGCCTACCCTCTTGTTCCAGGGGCGGTTTGGAATCACTCGTTTTGAACGCGTCAATGGGACGAATACGCCGGAGAGCTTCTCGCTCACGGAACTGGGATTCCCGGCGGCCCTCGAACAACAGATGATCCGTCCTCTGAGTTTTCCCGCCGTAGGTTTCGCCGGGTATCTCGGATTGGGACGGGGAAGCGCTTTTCTCGATCAGGCCGGCACCTCCTTCACCTGGGCGGGAAACGTGACGAAAATCGCGGGCAAGCACAATCTCAAAGCGGGCATCGATTTCCGCATCAATCAGTCGTTTGAAGCAGTCGGCACCAACAGCAGCGGCAACTACACCTTCGACCGCGCATTTACACAGGGCCCGAATCCGAATGCCCCGGCGGTCGACCGCGGGAATCCTATTGCCAGCATGCTCCTCGGCGTGGCCACCGCCGGACAGGTGGGAATCCTGCCCAGAGTCCTCACTTCCAACCCCTACATGGGCCTCTATGTGCAGGACGACTTCAAGGTGAGCCGGAAGCTAACGCTCAATCTTGGTCTACGGTGGGACTTGGAGCCGGGCCGATCCGAACGCTTCAATCAACTCAGCTATTTCGATTTCGACGCACCCAATCCACTCGCGGCGAGCGTCGGTATCTCCAATCTTCGCGGCGGCCTTCGCTTCGTCGGCGTCGATGGCAACGCGCGCCGCCAGTTCGATACCGACCGGAACAATTTCGCGCCTCGATTCGGCTTTGCCTATTCGGTAAACGAGAAATCGGTGGTTCGCGGCGGCTACGGCATCTTCTTCCTTCCGTATATCGGCGCGGCTAGCGGATGGGCTTCGGGGATCAATGGGTTCCTTTCGTTCACGCAGATGGTGAACTCGCCCGACGGACTGCGCGTCGGCGACCTGATGTCGAACCCCTTCCCTTCCGGACTCGATCTCCCACAAGCGCCGGGAGCCGGACTCCTCACCAACATCGGCCAGGACTTCGGAGCGAGCGGCCGCGACGGAGCGGTCGACCGCGGTACTCGCGTCGCTTACTCGCAGCAATGGAATCTCAACGTTCAACGTGAACTTCCCGGCGGCGTCAGCGTCGAAGTTGCCTACGTGGGGAATAAGGGAACCAAACTTACGGATGGGCCATTGGGCCACCAGTTGAACCAACTCACCCGCGAACAACTTTCGTTGGGCACGGCGCTGCAGCAGTCGGTGCCGAATCCGTTCCAGCCGTTCGTGAAGACCGGACCGCTCTCGCGGCCGACCGTTACGCGATCGCAGCTATTGCGTCCTTATCCCCAGTTCCTCGGCGTCTACAATTTCCGGCCCGCGTCGGGGTCGTCCATCTATCACGCCATGCAGGCACGGGTGGAGAAGCGCTTTAGCCGGGGACTCACGCTGCTGGCTTCGTTTACCGGCGGCAAGTTGATCGAAGACACCTCGCAAACCGTCGGCTTCCTGGGGCCGGCGCCGACGCACCAGGATGTCTACAACCGCCGGGCGAGCCGTTCGATCGCCGCGCAGGATGTGAATCGCCGGCTGGTGGTCAGCTATGTCTACGATCTGCCGTTCGGCCGTGGAAAGCAGTTTGGGTCCGCCGTCCCGAAAGTAGCGGACTACATCATCGGCCACTGGCAAGTGAACGGAATCGTGACATTCTCCACAGGCGTGCCGCTCGCCGTCGCAACGCAGCAGAATAACAGCCAGTCGTTCTCGGCCGCGCAATGGGCCAACGTGAACGGAAACGATCCGAATCTTCCCTCCGGCCGTTCGACCGACGAAAGATTGAACCGGTGGTTCGATACGAGCGTCTTCAGCCAGCCCGCGGCCTTTACCTTCGGCAACGGGCCGCGTGTGTTGCCCACCGTACGCCGCGATGGCATTCGCAGTTGGGATTTCTCGTTGTTCAAGAACTTTCCCATCCGCGAGTCGATCCGTTTGGAGTTGCGTGCCGAGTTTTTCAACTTCACCAACACCCCGAATTGGGCGCCGCCCGGCCAGGTGTTCGGCAATCCTCAGTTCGGTGTCGTGAACGCCATGGGCAACGCTCCCCGGCAGGTCCAGTTCGGCCTGAAGTTCTACTTCTGATATGGAGCGACCTGTCAAGCCTACGGGTCTGACAGTTTGATTTCCGGGCCGGTTTTCCTCTGCGAAGAGGGGAACCGGCCCTTCGCTTTTTGGACAGCAGTACCGATGACAGCGAAGTGGCTA
>Ga0268299_1004665_pt1 | contig 10353 bp, 8 predicted proteins | sample NOBtaG_FD_193484 | JGI IMG/M metagenome (GOLD analysis project Ga0268299, IMG submission 193484) | Activated sludge microbial communities from bioreactor in Nijmegen, Gelderland, Netherland - NOB reactor | ecosystem: Engineered > Bioreactor > Aerobic > Activated sludge | place: Netherlands... | reverse complement strand
GGAGTCTCGGTCGGCGTGAAGGTGTAGGTCGGCGTCGACGTCGGGGTGTCCGTCGGCGTCGACGTCGGCGTGTCGGTCGGAGTCTCGGTCGGCGTGAAGGTGTGGGTCGGCGTCGACGTCGGGGTCGACGTGGGCGTGAAGCTGCGGGTGTGCGTCGGCGTCGGAGTCGACGTGAGAGTCGAGCTCGGCGTGCTGGTGCGGGTCATCGTCGCCGTCGGTGTCGGGGTACTGGTGGCTGTCGGGGTGCAGTTCGAGGTGGAGAACGTCGCGCCGGTGAGCGTGACCGTGTAGGCGGAGTTGGCGTTGCCGCTGTTCGTCCAGGAGGTCACGGCGCTTCCTCCCCCCGGGCCGGTGGGGCCGAAGACGCTGGTGAACGGCGAGTTGGGGAAGATGAGGCCGCTGCCGTTCTGCGGGTCCTTGTTGTACTGGGAGACCGCCAGCAGGTACTCGCCGGCGACCGCGGGGCCGTTGACATCCCCCGCCGGCAGCGTCGACTGCGTGACCGAGCCGCTGATGTCGTCGTTGGCGTAGACCCCGAGGCCGCTCGCATCGAACAGGAACAACTGCGTGTCGAACGAGGCGCCGCCGCTGGTGGTGGCGGAGAAGGCCGCCGGGTCGGTGATGCGCAGGCGGAACACGTCCGCGCCGTTGTTCTCCTTCGTGCCGCCGATCGCGGTCAGGTCGCCACAACCGGTGGTCGCCTGGGCGCTCGCCGGGAGATCGCCGGCATCGCCGGACTCGCTCCAGGTTGCCGCCAGCGCGGACGACAGAACGACGAGTTGCGCCAACAGCGCCAGCGCCGCCAGGTTGCGACGGAGCGAACGCCCTCCCGGGCTATGACTGTGCGGACACATCGCGTGGCTGGCACAGCAACGTCTCTGCCAACCGCCGGCATGCCGCGTGCCGCGGCGGGCGCCATGACGCGATTTGTCAGGCCGCTCCTGGTCCGCACAGAAGTGAACGACAAAGGTGGCCGCTCTCCGCGGCGCGGCGCCTCCGGCGCTCGCCCGGCGCGCCGCTACCGGTGCGGGAGCGCCGCCAGCGCGAGGGCGCGCTCGACCGTGGGGATGCCGGGGCGCGGGCCGAGCTTCTCACATTTGAGAGCGGCGGCGGCGGCGGCAAAGCGCAGCGTCTCCTCCGTGCCCCAGCCGTGCAGCACACCGTAGGCGTAGCCGGCGTGGAACACGTCGCCCGCGCCGGTGGAATCGCGCACGCGCACGCGGAACGCGGGCTGGTACGACCAGCGTCCCTCCTCGAGCGCCAGCGCGCCGCCCGTGCCCATGGTCGCGACGCACAGCCGCGGTCCCAGGCGCTGGCTGGCGCTCAACGCGCGCCGCAGGTCCTCCTCGCCGGTGAGGCGCGAGAGGAAGTCGGGCGAGACGATGAGCAGGTCGGTGAGCGCCAGCAGGTGCTCGACGCCGGCGCCGGGGAAATCGATGTCGAGCATCACCAGCGCGCCGGCCGCACGCGCCCAGCGCGCGGCGGCGGTGGCGGCTTCGATGTCGTAGCCGTCGGTGAGCAGCAGACGGCAGTCGGCGAAGTCGGCGCGCCGCAACTCCTCCGGGCGCAGGCCCATGCCCTCGGGTCGCTGCCAGAGGACGGAACGCTCGCCCGACACCTGGTCGACCAGGATGATCGACTCCTGGTTGGCGAGGCCGGGGCGGACGATGGTCGAGGCGACGTCGACGCCCTCCGCCACCAGCGAGCTGCGCGCCACCGCGCCGCCGGCATCGTCGCCGAAGCTGCCGACGTAGCGCGTGCGCAGCCCCCAGCGCTGCAGCGCGACGATCGCCGTCGGCACCTGCCCGCCCGGTTGCCGATCGAACTCGACCAGCCTCTGCTTCGAGTCGAGGCGCACGTGGCGCGCGACCACGCAGAGGTGGTCGATGGTGTTGTAGCCCAGCCCGACGACGTCGACCCCGGTGCGGCTCATCGCCCCTCCTCCGCCACCACCCGACCCAGCACCGGCACCTCCAGTCGCGGCTGCCGTTCGCTCGCGGTCTCGATCACGATCACGTCCTCGACCCGGCCCGGCGGCGTGCCGGGCGCGACCGTCAGCGCCACCCGCCACTCCTGGTCGTTGCGCCGCTCGAGGCGCGCCTCGAAGTTGCCGTCGCGGCTGGCCGCCCGGCGCGGCACCGCCTCGGCGCGGCCGAGGCGAAGGCGCAGGTCGCGCCCGGTGCGCTCGCCACTGCGGGCGCGGCCGAAGTAGAAGCGCTCCTGGAGCGGCGCCACCTCGGCCTCGACCTCCATGGCGACGGCGAGCGTCAGCGCCGGGCGCGCCGCGTCGTTGGAGTAGACGGTCACGGTGCGGCGCTGGCGGCCGGCGGCGGCGGGAGCGGTGCAGTCGAGCTCGATCGCGCCGGACTCGCCGGGCGCGAGGGTCGTGCCGGGAGCGGCGATGGCGCGGCAGTCGCAAGCGGTGCGCAGCGCCGACAGGCGCAGCGGGCGGCCGCCGTCGTTGCGCACGGCGAAGGCGTGTCGCACCGTGGCGCCGGGTGCGGTGGGGCCGAGGTCGGCTTCGGTCCGAACCGCCGCCAGTCGCGGCCCGGGCAGAGGAGCGCGGTCGCGCCCGCAGCCGACGCCGGCGAGCAGGGTTGCCAGGCCGGCGCCGAGCGCCGCGGCGACTCGCGCCTTCAAGGCAGCACGGCGATGATGCGCAGCGGCGCGCCGCTGCCGCCGCCGATCTTCATCGGCAAAGCGATCAGGGTCGCGCCGGCGGCCGGGAGCCGGTCGACGTTGGCGACGTTCTCGAAGGCGGGCCTGTCGGCGCCGTTGACGATGCGGTGGACGCGGAAGTCCTTCGACGGCCCGTGGTCGATGCTGGGGGTATCGACGCCGATGGCGTCGATCTCGCGCTCGCGCACCAACCACTCCGCCGCCTCGGGCGAGAAGCCGGGGAAGTGCAGGTGGTCGACGTCGCCGAAGACGTCGGTGCCGAGGTATCTCTTCTTGTCGCCCCAGCGCGCTCCCCAGCCGCTGTTCATCAGCACGATCGCGCCCGCCGGGATGCGGCCGTGCTTCGCCTCCCAGGCCTGCAGGTCGGCGAGCGCGAGCCGGTAGTCGGCGTCGGCCGCGGCCTGGGCGCGCACGTCGACCACCACGGCGGGGCCGATCAGCGAGCTCAGCGGCACCTGGTCGGCGGTGCGCCGGCCCTCGGCGAAATGGATCGGCGCGTCCATGTGGGTGCCGCCGTGCTCGGGGGTGCAGAACTTGTTGGAGGCGTAGTAGTAGCCGCCCTCGGTCTCGCCGGCGAAGAGCTTCTCGAGGTGGAACGGCTTCTCCGTCGGCCAGTAGATCGTCTCGGCGTCGAACGGGTAGGTCAGGTCGACGAGCTTCGATTCGTCCAGGGCGGCGGCGCCTCGAGCGAGACCCAGCACCATCGCGGCAATCACTGTCAGACGCCTCATGGCGGCGCAAGCTAGCGCAGGGAGGGGGCGCCCTGCCAGCGCCCTACTCCATGGTCACGAGATCGCTGGCGAGCCAGGCGACGGCGACGAACAGGAACATCACCGCGGCGAACACCAGCAGCGCGCTGAGGGTGCCGATCTGCTGGCCGAGGACGCCGGCGAGCACGGCTCCGATCGGCGAGCCGCCCATGAAGCCGACCTGGTAGACCGACAGCACCCGGCCGCGGTGCGCCGCCGGCGCCGCCTCCTGATAGAGGGTGCGGCTGCAGTTGATGAACACCGAGCCGGACAGCCCCCACAGCGCCGTCGCGGCCACCATGCCGGCGAAGGGCAGGCCGGAGCCGATGGCGGCGAGGTTGCTGGCGCCGAACAGCAGCGCCAGCAGCGCCGCCCTGCCCTTGCGGCGGATGCCGCCGCGGGCGCGCATCAGCAGCGAGCCGGCGATGGTGCCGAGCGGGAACATCATCAGCACGAAGGACAGGTCGCGCACGCCGCCGGCGTAGACGTCGCGCACGATGAGCGGGAACAACACCATGAACGGCCCGACGAAGAGCGAGCCGACCGCCAGCACCAGCGCCAGCGGCGCGCGCAGCTTGGGGGTGCGCGAGACCTCGCGCAGGCCGACGGCGATGTCGCCCAGCGCCGTCGCGCGCCCGCCCGCGGGCGCCGGCCGCGGCGGCACCGGCTCGAGGCGGGCGAGGAAGAGCGCGCCCAGGACCATCAGCGCGGCCTCGCAGGCGAGCATCGCGACGCTGCCGACGCGGCTGGCGGCGCCGGCGAGCAGCGAACCCAGCGCCTGCGCGCCGAACTGCACCGCGGTGAGCAGCGTGACGGCGTGCATCAGGTTGTCGCCGCCGACGTGCGACAGAAGCGCATCGCGCGCCGGCATGGTGAACGCGGTCACCGTGCCGATGCAGAGGCCGAAGACGATGAGGTGAGGCAGCGCCACCACGTCCGCGCCGACGACGGCCGCCAGCGCCAGCACCGGCAGCGCCGCCGCCGTCTGCAGCCAGACCAGCACGCGGCGAGGATCGTTGCGGTCGGCGACCAGGCCGCCGAAGAGGAGCAGGAAGAGCGTCGGCAGCATCGACGAGGTCTGCGCCGCGCTCACCCATTCGGGCCCGGCGTGCAGCTCTCCCACCACGATCCAGGAGAACAGCACCGACTGCATCCCCCACGCGCCGAACCACGTCGCCACCCCCGCGACGAACCAGGCGAACTGCGTCACGCGCCGCAGCAGACCACAGCGCGCGGCGCGCTGCCAGAGCGCTCGAACGCGCCGCCCATGTACCGCGCCCTCGGAGCCGCGACCGTCAGGGAGCGGTTGGCCTCGTGCCAGCGCGATACCAACCGCTCCCTGACGGTCGCGGCTCCGAGGTTCTGCTGGATCGGTCGCACACGGACGTGGAAAGCGCGCTGGCGTCGCGCGGACGCCTCGGCCATACTCCGCGCGTGCGACCGCACGACCTCGACGCTCTCGAATACCCGCGCGTGCTCGAGCGCCTCGCGGCGCTGGCGCAGTCGGACGCGGGCGCGGCGGCCTGCCGCGCGCTGCGGCCGCAGACCGACCCGACGCGGGTCCGCGAAGCGCTGGCGCAGACCTGGCAGCTCTTCCGCCTGCGCGACGGCGGCGCAGCGCTGCCCGGCACCGCCGTGCCCGACGTCGCCGAGCACCTCAAGACCGCGGCGCACGAGGGCTTCGTGCTCGATGGCACGCGCCTGGTGCACCTGCGTCAGGTCCTGACCGCCGGGCGCGAGCTGGCGACCTTCCTCCGACGTCACCGCGACGCCCTGCCGGCGTTGGCGCGCCTGAGCGAGCAGCTCGCGCCGCCGAGCGAGGTCGAGCAGGTGCTGGCGCGCGCCCTCGACGACGACGGGGTCGTGCGCGACGAGGCCAGCGAGGAGCTCGCCGCGGTGCGCGCCCGCATGCGCGAGGTGCGCGCCCGTCTGACGCGCAAGCTCGAGGCGCTGGTGCAGCGCCACACCATGTCCGAAGTCGTCGCGGAGGACTACGTCACCCTGCGCAACAACCGCTTCGTCATCCCGGTGAAGAGCAACTTCGGCCAGAAGCTGCAGGGGATCGTGCAGGATCGCTCGGCTTCGGGCGAGACCCTCTTCCTCGAGCCGCTGTTCGCCGTCGACCTCAACAACGACCTGCTGCTGCAGGCGCGCGAGGAGGAGCGCATCGTGCGCCGCATCCTCGCCGACCTGACCGCGATGGTGCGCGAGCACGTCGGCGCCATCGCCGCGACCTTCGACGCCGTCACCGCCTTCGACGTGCTCGCCGCCAAGGCCGGCTTCGCCGCGCGCCACCGCTGCACCCAGCCCGAGCTGAGCGAGGGCGACATCGACCTGCGGCGCGCTCGCCACCCGATCCTGCTCTTCAACGAGCGCCCCGTGGTGCCGATCGACATCGCGCTGCCGGCCGACAAGAGCGCGCTGGTGATCACCGGCCCGAACACCGGCGGCAAGACCGTCGCCCTCAAGACGCTCGGCCTGCTGTCGCTGATGGCGCAGAGCGGGCTGTTGCTGCCGGTGGACGAGGGCAGTCGGTTGCCGTGCTGGACGGGCGTCTTCGCCGACGTCGGCGACGAGCAGAACATCCAGCGCAACCTCTCGACCTTCTCCGCCCACATCGCCAACCTGATCGACATCGAGCGCGCGCTCGAGCCGCCGGCGTTGGTCCTGCTCGACGAGCCGGGCGTCGGCACCGACCCGGAGGAAGGCGCGTCGCTGGCGATCGGCCTGCTGCAGACGCTGCCCAGCCGGCGCGTGCGGGTGGTGGCGACGACGCACTACACGCCGGTGAAGCTCTACGCCCTCACCCAGGACCGCTGCGTGGTGGCGGCGGTCGACTTCGACCTCGCCACGCTCGCGCCGCGCTACCGCCTGCTCTACCACTCGCTGGGCGAGAGCCTGGCGCTGCCGATCGCCGAGCAGCTCGGCCTACCCGCGCGCGTGCTCGAGGCCGCGCGCGCGGCGCTGTCGGAGCAGACCCGCACCGTCAACGCCGCCCTGGCGCGGCTGGAGGAGAGCCGCCGCGGCTACGAGGAGCGGCGCGTCGACGTCGAGTCGCGCGAGGCCGCGCTGGCGGCGCGCGAGCGCGAATCGCACACCCTGTTGGAAGAGCTCCAGGCGCAGAAGCGCGAGCGCTGGCGCGGCGAGATCGAGGCCGCGCGACAGTTCGTGCGCGACCTCAAGAGCGAGGGCCGCGGCGTGCTGGCGGAGCTGCGCGCCGCCGAGCGCGCCTTCGGCGCCGCGCCGCGGCGCGGCGCCGAAGCGGAGGCTTCGCAGGCGCTCGAGAGCTTCGTCGAGCGCGCGATGGAAGCGGTCGAGCGGCGCACGGCCGAGAGCGGCGGCGCGACCGAGATGGCGGAGTCGACCGAGCCGGTGCACGTCGGCGACCAGGTCGAGATCGCCGGCGGCGGCTTCCGCGGCGAGCTGCTGTCGATCAGCGGCGACAAGGCCTGGATCCGCCGCGGCAGCATGCGAGTGGAGGTGCGCGCGGCGCAGCTCCGGCGCATCGCCGACGCCGGCGGCCCCGCGTCCGAGACGATCGGGCACGCCCTCGCCGGCGTGCGCGAGCAGCCGGCGCTGCCGGAGATCACTCTCATCGGCCTGCGCGCGCGCGAGGCGCTCGCCCGCCTCGAGGAGGCGCTCGATCGCGCCGCGCTCGCCGGCTACCCCAGCATGCGGGTGGTGCACGGCAAGGGCAGCGGCGCGCTGCGGCGCGCGGTGCAGGAGTACCTGCAGCTCTCGCCCTACTGCTCGCGCTACCGCGACGGCGCCGCCGAGGAAGGCGGCAGCGGCGTCACGATCGTCGATCTCTAGCCCGATCGTTCAGCGCGCTCTCGGCGCCGCGACGCTCCCCGACGGTCGCGGCGCCGACGACGGCCGGAGCGGGCGTCAGATCAGCTTCTTCCACCAGGGCGCGCCGGCCTGATCGTACTTGGCCGCGGACACGGACTTCTTGGCCGGCGCCTTCTTCGCCGCGACCTTCTTCGCCGCGGCCTTCTTCGCGGGCGCTTTCTTGGCGGCGACCTTCTTCGTCGCGGCCTTCTTCGTCGCAACCTTCTTCGTTGGCTTCTTCTTCATCGTTCTCACCTCCTCCAGAGCCCGCGTTTGAATCACGAGGCGCGCGCGCCCGCAAGGCGCCGCGCGCTTGCCACAACCAGGCGCGCGTTGTAGCGCTCAGCCCGCTGCAACGCTCCAAGGGGGGACTCGAGACGTGCGTACCCGCGAACTGCTGAATCTGCGCAACACCGGGCATCAGGGGATCAACGCGCTCTTCGCCAAAGCGCACTCGGCCGACTGGGACATCGAACGCGACGTCGACTGGAGCCAACCGGTCGCCGCCGACGACCCGCTGGTGGCGCACGAGTGGGGCGCCTTCGGCTCGACGCCGACCTTCCGCGCCCTGCCCGAGCGCGCCAAGTCCTACGCCACCCGCCGCGGCCTCGGCCGCATCCTCAACATCCTGCAGGTCGGCGAGAGCGTCGCCCAGGACGTCTGCGCCCGGATCGCCTTGACGGTGCGCGAGGAGGACTACCGCAACCACGCGGTGGCGCAGGCGATGGACGAGGCCCGCCACCACCTGGCGTACTGCCGCTTCATCGAGAAGATGGCCGAGACCACCGAGGACATCGACCTCGGCACCGAGATGATGTTCGACGCCCTGCTCGAGTTCGACGACCCGCTGCAGATCATCGCCACCGAGCAGTTCTTCCTCGAGAGCCTGGCGATGGGCATCTTCGAGGGCATCCACCGCCACGCCACCCATCCGCTGCTGCGCGAGATCCTGGGGCTGATCACGCGCGACGAGAGCAGGCACATGGGCTTCGGCGTGCTCTACATCGACGAGTGGATGAAGAGCCACACGCTCGACGAACGCATCGCGTTCACCCGCCGCTGGCTCGGCCAGATCCTCTCGGTGGTCACCGATCGCCCCGGGCCGATCATGCTCCAGCGCGTCGTGCAGCGCCTGCACGAGGCCGGCGTCGACGACGCCGATCGCCTCGCGCCGCAGATGCTGCGCGAGCAGCAGGAGATCAACGCCGCCGAGCACGAGGAGCTGATCGCCGGCCGCAAGGTGCCACACCTGCTCAAGAGCGCCCGCCGCGTCGGCATGTTCCAGCCCGAGATCCTCGAGGCGCTCGGGCTGGCGAACCACCCGGTGATCCGCGGCGCGCTGCGGGCAGCGGACTGAGGCCGCGGCTCAATAGTCCTCGACGTAGTTCCGGATCACCGCCTCGCGCGCGCGCGCGGTGAGAGCGTCGCGCTGCTCGAACGGGGTGCCCTCGGTCTCGATCGGCGGATCGAGGACGAGCAGCACCTTGCCGCCCGGGCGGATGATCACCGAGCGCTTGGGCAGGAACTTGCGCGTGCCGCTGACGCTCAGCGGCACCAGCGGCAGGCCGGTGCGCAGCGCCAGCACCGTCCCGCCCTTCTTGAAAGGGCCGATCTTGCCGTGCTGGCTGCGCGTGCCCTCGGCGTAGAAGAGGATGCAGAAGCCCTCGTCGATCTGCTTGCCGGCGCGGCGGTTGATCACCTCGACCGCCTGCTCGGGGTTGCCGCGGTCGATGACGATGTGGTCGCTGATCGCCAGCGCCTGGCCGAAGATCGGGATCTTGAGCAGTTCCTTCTTGGCGACGAAGTGCACCGGCAGCGGCAGGGCCGCGATCGTGCACCAGATGTCGAAGTTGCTGAGGTGGTTCGACAGCAGCACGTAGCTGCGCGAGCGATCGAGGTGCTCCATGCCGCGCACCTCCACCTCGATCCCGCACACCTTCACGATGCCCCGGCACCACCAGCGGGCGAAGATGTCGATGAACACCGGCTTGCGGGAGACGAGGGTGAGAGAGATCGCCGTGATGCCGAGGACGAGGGTCCAGACGAAGATGAAAACGTCGGCCGCCAGTCCCCACAGGAGCCGCAACGGGTGCTGGAAGCTGAGTTCCGCGGGTTCCTCTGCGGACGTCATCGGTTGCTCGCGGCGGAGAGTAGCGTGCCGAAGGCGCGCGATGCAACGCGCCCCAGCCGCCGGCCTCTGGAGTGCGGCGGTCACCGCCGCTCTGGATCTCCCGCCGAGCCGCGAGAGTCGCACGCCGCGCCGCACCCCAGATGCCATGCCGGACCACTTGTCGAAGGATCGACACCCCGTCTCCAAATGCGTCGATTCGCTGGCGATTTCAGGAGAAACCGGTCAGATCCCCAGCCCTCTCGCGGCGGCAGGTACTTTGCACCGATCCCGGCGAAGGCCGGAAATCGCAACGGGTGCCGAGTGTCGACGACCATACAAGACCACGACTTCGCCGAGGAGACGAGAGCTCTCCTGCGCGCCCGCATGCCCTACGTGGCGGGAGCGCTGGCCGCAATCGCGGCCGGCTCGTGGCTACTGCAGCAGGCGGCTGATCCGGCCCGCGCCGCGCACGCGACCTGGGTCCTCCTGCTCGAGCTCGCCCTGCTGGGCGGCGCCACCTGGGCCTGCCGCCGGCCCGGCGGCGCGCCGCACACGCTGCTGCTCTGCAGCGCCGCGCTCGCCGCCATCCCGCTGCTCAGCTCGACCTACCACCTGCTGGTGGGCATCGAGGCCGAGCTGCTCGCCATCGGCCTGGTGTTCATGGTCGCCGCCACCGCCGTCTTCATGCCCTGGGGCCTGGCCGGCCAGATCCCGGTCGCCGCCGCCGCGGTGGTGTCCTTCGCCGCCGTCCTCGCCCTCGGCCTGCCGGCCCCCCTCGCCCCCGGCGTCGCCTTCCTCGGCGTCACCGCCATCGCCGCGCTCTCGGTCGCCGGCGCGCACCTGCAGGCCGGCTCGCGGCGCGAGCTGCTCCGCGCCCACCGCGAGCTGGGCGACGCCTACGAGGCGCTCAAGCGAGCGGGCCAGACGAAGAACGAGTTCATCGCCAACCTCTCGCACGAGCTGCGCACGCCGCTCAACACCATC
>Ga0268299_1004664_pt1 | contig 10354 bp, 6 predicted proteins | sample NOBtaG_FD_193484 | JGI IMG/M metagenome (GOLD analysis project Ga0268299, IMG submission 193484) | Activated sludge microbial communities from bioreactor in Nijmegen, Gelderland, Netherland - NOB reactor | ecosystem: Engineered > Bioreactor > Aerobic > Activated sludge | place: Netherlands... | reverse complement strand
CGTCGCGAGGTCGTGGACGAACAGGTCCACGATGGGATTCTCGGTGCCCGCCTTGGGATACGCCTCGATCTCCACCGAGCCCTGCACCGCCGTCTGGTCGGTCTGCAGCCAGTAGTCCTTCACCGGCCGCTCGTCGAAGCGATAGAACGCGAGCTTGCTGCCGTCGGGGGACCACCACATCGCGGTGGTCTGGCCGAGTTCCTCGCCGTACACCCAGCTCGCGGTGCCGTACTTGATGCGGCCCGACTCGGAGCCGTCGGTCGTGAGCTGGCGCTCGTTGCTGCCGTCGCGGTCCGCAACGTACAGGTTGCGATCCTTGTAGATGGCCTTCTTGCTCGAGTCCGCTGTCCACGCCTCGGCCATCTGTCGGCCACGCGCGGGCCCACCGAAGCGCCGGCCGCCGTTGGCGTTCGTCGCGTTCGCCGGCGCGTCTCCCACGCGGCGTGTCGCGACGTCGAAGCGGAGCCGGCGGCCGTCCTTGGTGAAGTCGAAGGCCTTGCCGTCGGGTGTCCACGCCGCGGCCACGGCGCCGGACTTGATGGCGCCCGCGAGCTTGGGCGCCATCCGCATGTACTGCTCGTATCCCGGCAGTTGCTTGAGCCGGTCCTGCGCGCCGGCGAGGGGACCCACGGACGCAAGGAGCAGGAGCAGGGCGAGCGGACGACGCATGTCGGGACCTCGGGGAGGGACGTGGACGCAGCGACCGGAGAATCTATCGTCTTGCGCGGGAGCCGGGCATTGGGTAGTTCCTCGGCCATGAGGACCATGCGAACCCTGCGGATCACCGAGATCGGCCAGCCGCTGCAGGCCGTCGAGCTTCCCCTGCCCGTGCCCGGCCCGGGCGACGTGCTCGTGCGCGTGCGCGCGGCCGGCATCTGCCACTCCGACGCGCACTACCGGGCCGGCCGCTCCGCCTCGCTCACGGCGCCGGTGACGCCCGGACACGAGGTCGCCGGCGAGATCGCAGCGCTCGGGGCCGGCGTGACCACGCATCAGGTGGGTGACCGCGTCTGCCTGCACTACCTCGTGACCTGCGGACGGTGCACACACTGCGTGGCGGGGCGCGAACAGTTCTGCCCCGGCGGCCAGATGATCGGGCATCACCGCGACGGGGGCTACGCCGAGGCGATCGTGGTGCCGGCGCGGAACGCGGTGCCGCTGCCGGATGCGATCCCGTTCGAGCACGGCGCGGCGCTCATGTGCTCCAGTGCGACCTCGCTGCACGCGTTGCGCCGCGGCCGCCTCGCACCGGGCGAGACGGTGGCCGTGATCGGCATCGGGGGCTTGGGGATCTCGGCCGTGCAGCTCGCGAAGGCCTTGGGTGCGCTCGACGTGTACGCGATCGATCGCGACGCGGCGAAGCTGCAGGCGGCCGAGCGGTTCGGGGCGATCGCGGTGCACGCGTCGACCGACGACCCCGTGGCGCGCGTGCGGGCGCTCACGGGAGGACGCGGGGTGGATGTTGTGGTGGAGGTGGTGGGCTCACCGCTCACGATGCGCCAGGCGGTGCAGCTCTGCGCGGTGCAGGGGCGCGCGGTCATCGCGGGGCTCTCGCGCGAGGCGATGACACTCGACACGTACCGCGAACTGCTCGGTCCCGAGACGGAGTTGATCGGATCGAACGATCATCTGCTGGCCGAGTTGCCGCTGCTGCTGGAGCTGGCGCGGCGGAAGCGCCTCGACCTGAGCGACGTGGTGGTGCGCACGGTGGCGTTGGAGGCGGGCGCGGTGAACGCGGTGTTGGATGCACTCGATGCGTACCGGGCGCCGCTGCGCACCGTCATCCGGATGTGAGGGCGGACGCGCGCCCACCGCGCCACGGCTCACGGACGCGTGCGCCGCTCTCCCAGCCGTCGCTCGGACGCCCGCCGCGACCCCACCCGCCGGTCCCCCTTGCGTCGATTGAGGCCACCCGTCGGACCAAGGTCCTCCCCACGGCGATCCGGGCCGCGGGTCTCACGGGACCGGCGATCCGGCCCGCGCCGTTCGCGGCTCCGCGTGCTCTTCGGTGCGTCGCTCATTGTCTCCCCGGCCACGGCGCGCCCTGATCCTTCTTGCTCACTGCTCGGATGCCCTTGTATACGAAGCGCTGCACGCGTTTGCCCTCGTAGGTCTCGGTCGTGAAGATGTTGCCCTTGGAATCGGTCGCGATGGAGTGCACCGCGAAGAACTGCCCCGGCTGCCGTCCCCCGTCCCCGAAGGCCGTGAGGATCTCGAGCGACTGGCGGTCCATCACGTACACGCGCTCATTCTTGCCGTCGGCGAGGTAGAGGTACTGCTGCGCCGCATCCCGCGAGAACGCGATGTCCCACACCGCCCCGTCGCCCATCGTCCGCGGCGCGACCTGCTTCTCCTTCACGAACTTGCCATCCTTGCTGAACACCTGGATCCGGTTGTTCACGCGGTCGCACACGTACACGAGCCCATCCGTCGTGGGTTCGGCGCAGTGCACCGGGGTGCGGAACTGCGGGATGAGCGGCGCGTCCGGACGATACGGTCCGTAGTTGGAGTCGCTGGGCACGTTGCCGTACGCGCCCCAGAAGCGCTTGATCGCCCCGCTCGTCATGTCGATCACCGCGACGCGACGGTTGCCGTACCCGTCGGCGACGTAGGCCTCGTTGGCCTTCGCATCGAACGCCACCTTGGCGACGCGGCCGAACGAGTCCATCGACTTGGAGTCCGCGCGGCGCCCGGGGACCCCGATCTGCTGCAGGAACTTGCCGTCGTGCGAGAACTTGAGGATGTGCGAGTCGAACCCGATGCCCCGCGTCGAATCGGGCGTGCCATTGCCGCCGATCCACACGTTGTCGAGATGGTCGAGCGTGATGCCGTGATTGCTGCTCGGCCACTGGTAGCCGTCGCCCGGGCCGCCCCAGGAGTTCACGAGATTGCCCTCGGGGTCGAACTCCAGCACGGGCGGCGCGCCGCTGCAGCAGGGTCCGGTGAGCGGATATCCGCCCTCGGTGCGCGCGTTCAGCGTCGCATTGCCGCGATGGATGATGAACACATGGTCACGGGAGTCCACGCCGACGCCGATGGTGGAACCGAGCAGCCAGCCGTTGGGCAGCGGCTTGGGCCAGTAGGGATCGACCTCGAACACCGGCGCCATCACCGCCTGACGCTCGAGGTCCGCGGCCAACTGCCGCTGCCCGACGGCGAGCGAAACGATCACCGCACCCAACACCGCGGCGGTCCAAAGCGTTCTCTTCCGTGCCATCTCGTTCTCCGATGGGGGCGTAGGGCCGTGCGAAACTGCGACCAATGCTATATCTCTCGACCCTGATGCACCAGAGACCGCGCTCCCCCCGTCGGGCCCTCGGCGCCGTGCTCCTCGCCGTCGTGCTGCTGCTCGGCCGCGCTGCGCCGCTGGCGTCGCACGAGGTGCCGGAACGTGTGGCCATCCGCGCCTTCGTGCAGCCCGACGCCGGCGTGCTGCGCGTGTGGTTGCGGGTGCCGCTGGAGGCCATGCGCGACGTGGACTTCCCGCTGCGCGACGACGGGTCGCTCGACCTGGTCCGCGTGCGTGCGTTGCTGCCGCAGACCGCGCAGCTCTGGCTCGTGCAGGGGCTTCGGATCACGGCCGACGGGCAGACCCTCGATGCCCCGCGCGTGACCGGCGCGCGGCTGGCACTGCCCAACGACCGCGCGTTCGAGTCCCTGGCGACCGCCCGCGCGGTGTTCACCGCGCCGTTGCTCGAGGTGGAGCGGCTGCCCTGGCAACAGGCGCTGTTCGACGTCGCGCTCGAGTATCGCCTGCCCCGCGACGATGCACGACTGGTGTTGCATCCGGCGCTGGCGCACCTCGGCGTGCGCACGGTGAGTGTGGTGCACCTCGTCGATGCGGATGGCGCGGCACGGGTGCTGACCTATCAGGGTGACCCCGAGGCCGTCGCGTTGGCGCCGGCCTGGTACCAGACCTTCGGGCAGTTCCTCCGCGAGGGCTTCTTCCACATCCTCGGCGGCATCGACCACCTGCTGTTCGTGCTCTGCCTCGTGCTGCCCCTGCGCCGCTGGCAGTCGCTGGTGACCATCATCACGGCCTTCACGGTCGCCCACTCGCTCACGCTGGGCGCAGCGGCCCTCGGGTTCACCCCCGCTGCGCTGTGGTTCCCGCCCCTGGTCGAGACGCTGATCGCCGCCTCCATCGTGTGGCTCACGGTCGAGAACTTCGTGTTGGGCGAGGAACGGCTGGCGGCGCGCTGGCCGCTGGCGTTCGCGTTCGGCCTGATCCACGGGTTCGGATTCTCGTTCGCGCTCGGCGAGACCTTGCAGTTCGCCGGCGGGAACCTCGTCACCGCGCTGGCCGCGTTCAACGTCGGCGTGGAGGCCGGCCAACTCGCCGTGCTCGCGCTCGCCGTGCCGCTGCTCTGGCTGGCGCGGCGCTACGTCGGTGCGGGTCGCGAGCGCCTGCTCACCATCGTGGGATCGGCCATCGTCGCCCACGCCGCCTGGCACTGGATGACCGCGCGCGGCAGCGAACTCGCGGCGCATCGCGCGAACTTCGCCTGGCCGGCACTCGACGCCCACTTCGCCCTCGGGGCCATGCGTGCGGCGCTGTTGCTTGCCGTGGCATTGGCCCTCGCCCTCGCCATGCGACAGATTCTGCAGATCCTGCGTCGGTCCTGACGCGCGCCGCGGACCGTTCGCCGAACCCTGTTCCCTTCCCAGTGCCTGTCTCCCGCCGCCTGCTGTTGCCGCTCGGCCTCGCCGCGTTCGTCGCGACGGCCGCCTCCCGCACTCCCGCCACGGACCCGCCGCACCCGCGGTCGCAGGCACAGCGACCGTCGGCGCCACGCACCACGATGGACAGCGTCTACACCGACCAGCAGGCCACGGACGGTGCGGACATCTTCGCGGCCTACTGCCGCAACTGCCACACGCCCACCGTACACGCCGGCCCGCCATTCAAGAACAAGTGGTACGGGCGCACGCTCGGCGAGCTGTTCGGGTATCTCCGCCGCGAGATGCCCAAGAGCGACCCCGGTTCGATGAGCGACGAGGACTACGCCCTCGCCCTCGCCTATCTGCTCCGCATCAATGGCATGCCGGCGGGCAACGAGCCACTGGCCGCCGACTCCAGTCTGTTGCACAGTATCCGTCTCGACTCGGTCCGCTCCGCCCCTCCCACCAAGAGTCCCCGCCGATGATCCGCCGAGCACTCGCCTTCGCCCTTCTCGTCGCGCCGCTGATCGTGCCGGCGCAGTCCCCGCGGCCGGTGAGTGCACCGGGCGGCGCCGCTCCCGTGATGACCGGCCTCGTGCGCGGCAACGCGCCGGGGGAGTGGCGCTACTGGGGCGGCGATGCCTTCAGCACGCGCTACTCGCCGCTCGACCAGATCAACGCCGACAACTTCGGCTCGCTCAAGATGGCCTGGCAGTGGAACGCCGGGACCTTCGGACCCGACGAGTACTACCGCACCACGCCGCTCTACGCCAACGGCCGCCTCTTCACCGTCGCCACCACGCGAAGATCGGTGATGGCGATCGACCCCGAGACGGGCGAGACGCTCTGGATGTATCGCCTCGAGGAAGGCATCCGCTGGCAGAAGGCCCCACGGCAGTTCGCGGGCCGCGGCCCCACCTACTGGACCGACGGCAAGGACGAGCGCGTGATCGTCGTCACGCCGGGCTACCATATGGTGTCGCTCGACGCCAGGACCGGCGTGCCCGATCCCAAGTTCGGGAAGAACGGCGTGGTCGACCTGATGGACGGACTGGGCTACCCGCTGGTGCCACTCGCCGTGGACGACTCCGGCTCGCTGATCATCTCGGACGCCGCACCGGCACGTCGCGCCAAGCCCGGCGAGACCTGGGATCCCGTGAAGAAGATCGGCGCCGACGGCACGGTGGGGATCGATCCCGTGAACGGCCAGATCGCCGCCTCCTCACCGGCGATCGTCGTGAACGACGTGATCGTCGTCGGCAACTCGTCCATCCACGGCTACTATCCCATCCGCGTCCGCAACATCCCCGGCTTCATCCGCGGCTTCGACCTCCGGACCGGCCGGCAGCTCTGGAAGTTCAACCTCGTGCCCCAGCCGGGCGAGTTCGGCGCGGAGACGTGGGAGAACGGGTCCAAGATCGGCAGCGAGGGCGTCGGCAAGAACGACGCCTGGGCCACCTACTCGGCCGACCCGGAACTCAACACCGTGTACATCCCCGTGGGCATGCCGCTCATGGACGAGTACGGCGGACATCGGCCGGGCAACAACCTCTACGGCAACTCGCTCGTCGCGCTCGACGCCAAGACCGGCAAGCGGAAGTGGCACTTCCAGATGGTGCACCACGACATCTGGGACTACGACACGCCGATGGCGCCCAACCTGATCGACGTGACGGTGAACGGCACGCGCCGCAAGGCGATCACGCAGAGCACCAAGCAGGGCTGGCTCTACACCTTCGACCGGGTCACCGGCGAGCCGATCTGGCCGATCGTCGAGACCCCGGTGCTGCAGAGCGACGTGCCCGGGGAGAAGACCTCGCCGACGCAGCCCATCCCGTCCAGGCCGGCGCCGTACGCACAGCAGGGGCTGCTCGAGTCGGACCTCATCGACTACACACCCGCCATCAAGGACAGCGCGCTCAAGATGGCGCAGCGCTGCCGCATGGGACCGTACTACATCCCCGCGACCACCTCCGACGGATCGTCGCAGGGCGGACTGCGCTGCGCCTGGTACGCACCCGGTGCCTCGGGTGGCGTGAACATCGACGGTGGCGCCGCGTTCGATCCCGAGACCGGCATGCTCTACGTGGCCGCGCTCAGTGGACTCTCGACGATCACGCTGCAGAAGGATCCCTGCAGCGAGTTCCGCTACAGCTCGCCGCGCGACAACTGCGGCTTGATCGGCGCCCTCGCTCCGCCGCCGGGCTACACGCCACCGGCCTCGCGCGGCGGGGGGTTCGAGGGCCGCGGCAGTGCCTCCATGCTCGGCGGTGTCTCCATCCTCAAGCCCAAGCAGCTCGGCGGCATCACCGCGTACGACATGAACAGCGGGGACAAGAAGTGGTGGATCCCCAACGGCGGCTTCATCCCGGTGCGCAGCACGGACCCGCTGTTCGCGGGAGTGGAGCTGCCGCCGCGGGCCGCCGGCGGTCAGGCCCAGGTGATCGTCACCAAGTCGCTCGTGATCTACGGCACCGGCCGGTCCGGTGGCGTGCCCAATGCCAAGCCGCAGCTCTTCGCGGTGGACAAGGCCACGGGGCGCCAGGTGGGGGCGGTGGAGATCCCCTCGCGCACGACGGCGGTGCCCATGACCTTCCTGCACAAGGGCAAGCAGTACATCGTCTTCGCGATGGGCGCCGGCGCCAACACGTCGCTGGTGGCGCTGCGCCTGCCCTAGCGGCACTCAGCGGGGCGGCGGCACCACCGGACAGGAGCGACGCAACGACTCCTCCACCGCCGCCTCCAGCGCCTGCTGTGCGCCCCGGAGTTCCTCCGCGGCGGCACCCGAGCCGATCCCGCGCTCGAGTGTCGCCGCGGATTCGTCGAGGCGTACGCGCGAGCGGCGCAGCCCGTCGCAGTCCGGCGCGTTGGCGGCCGCCACCAGCTCGGCCCGCGAGGTCTGCAGCAACGCCGCCACCACGAGGCTGCGCGTGTCGTCCTTGGAGTCCACGCTGTCGGCCAGCGTGAGGAATGCGAGTGCGCCCGCGTACGTCTGCGGCACGGAGTCGATCGCCGCGCGCAGCAACTCCACGCCGCGGCCCATCGCGTACGAGCGCAGCATGGTCGCGCCGCTGCCGCTGCGTGGGGCGCGGCGCAACGCGTGGTACGCGCTGTCGGGTCGCCCGTCCTGGAACCAGAGCTCGGCCAGGCGCATGTGACTCGTGAGCAGCGACGCATCGGCGTCGAGCGCGTGGGCCAGCGCCGCACGCTCGGCGGCGCGATCGCCGGCGGCGCGTGCCTGCTGCGCAGCCAGCACGCGCAGCTCCGCGAGCCGCGGGAAGCGCGACAAGCCGCGGGAGAGCGCCGCGAGGTTCTCACCGGCGATCAGGCGCACGTACTGCACGTACAGGCGCCCGTCCTGCGGATGGTCCGCGACCGAGCGCGCACTCTTGGCGATGGCCCGCAGCGTGTCACCGTGCCGCAGCATCGCCTCCACGTAGCGCAACGCGAACGCCGGCTCGCCGCTGAACACGAGGTCCACCTTGTCGAGCGAGTCGCCCAGTCCCACCGTCGCCGGCCAGCGTTCGAGCGCGTGCAGCGCACGGAAGCGCTGCCGTGGGAACCGCACGTCGCCCGGATGCCGCGGCGCGATGGAGTCGAGGGCCGTGAGTGCGGGGCGCGGCCGCGAGAGCTGCAGCAGGCGTTCGATCGCGAACGTCGCGAAGTCGGCCGAGTCGGGGCGCATGGCGAGTGTGACGGTCCAGTCCCGCACCGCCTCGTCCACCCGGTTGAGGCCTTCGAAGGCCTGCGCCCGGATGGTGCGCGCGACGAGGCTGGTCGAGTCGCGGGAGAGGATGTAGTCGGCGAGTTCGCGGACGGAATCGGCCGGGGCACCGCCGGCGACCAGGGTTCGGGCGAGGCAGACACGCCCGAGCACGCCGCGCGGGTACACTGTGAGGGCCTGTGTCGCGGCGGCGATCGCGTCGGCGCGGCGGCCTTCGCGGGCCGCGTTCTCGCAGCGTCGCAGCGGGTCCATCTGTCCGCGTGCGGCGACGACGGCCCTGGCGAGTGCATCCGCGGTCGCCTCGCGGCCCACGGCGCGCACCGTCGGCAGGGGTTCGCGCTGGCGCGGATCGCGCAGCAGCACGATCGACGCCCGCACCTCGAGGGTGTCGCCCCTGCCGCGGACCTCGCCCACCAGCACCTCGTCGGCCCGCGCGATGCGCGCGACGAGCACCAGGTCCAGCTCGCGCGCGGTCTCCGGGCGCGTGATGCCCTGCCCGCGCAGCATGCGGGTCACCGAATCGGTGCCGACGATCTCCAGCCCGCGCCGCGCATGGCGGCGGATCGCGTCGCGCATCCCGTCCGACACCCGCAGCCCGGCCCGCGCATCGCCGACGCCACTGAACGGCGCGACCACCAGCGTCTGCGTCAGCAGCGACTGCGCCGGCAGGGACTCCACCGCCAGCGGCAGCCCACACAGTCCGGAGGCGATCGACGACACCAGCACGCACAGCCGCCCGGCGGATGCGCGTGGCAGCAACCTCACACCTCCCACCTCACACCTCGCCCCTAGTCGATGAATTTCCACTGGGCGCGATAGCCGCGCGAAAGCGGCGTCCCCAGCAGCCGCGCCCGCACCATCTCGATCGGCATGCGGCCGCCCTGCAGGATCGCGTCGTGGAACTCCTTATTGGACATCCGACCACCCCCGACCAGTTCGCGGTGGAGGGCACGGATCTGCAAGCCACCCAGCATGTAGGCCGCCTGGTACAGCGGCGAGTAGGTCCCGTTGAACGAGCGGCGCACCTCGGCCTCGGCGTTCGCGCGCTCGTGCCCCACGCGGTCCACCAGCAGGTCGATGGCCTCCTGCGGCGTCATCTCGCCCAGATGCACCTTGAGCGAGAAGATGATCCGGGCCAGCCGGTGCGAGCGCCAGAACAGCATGCCCATCCGGTCCTCGGACGTCCGCGGGAAGCCCTGGTCCCACAGGAGCATCTCCCACCACAGGGCCCAGCCCTCGCCCCAGAACGGCGTGCCGAACGCGCCGCGGTGCGTGTTGTAGCGCGACGTCATGTACCCCTGCAGGTGATGCCCGGGGATCAGTTCGTGGTGCACCGTCGCCATGGAGAAGTGCGGGTTGTTCCCGCGCATCGACATGAGCTTGTCGTCGTGCGCCATGGAGTCGGTGGGGTACGACACCTGGATGATCTCGCCCCCGAGGAAGAACGGCGAGACGAGCTGCTGGCGCGGCGACATCATCTCCATGCGCCAGATCTCGTCGGCCAGCGGGGGCACGGTGACGAGGTTCCGCTCCGTGATGAACGCCACGGCCTCGCGGGCGAGGCGGCGGATCAACTCGGGTTGCTCGCCCGGCGGCACGTACGCCTGCTTCACCTTCTCCAGCGCCGCCTTCACGTCGCTGCCGAAGCCCATGTCGCGGGCAGCACGGGCCTTCTCCTGGTCGATCCAGGTGAACTCCCGCTCCGCCAGCGCGATGAGCTCGGCCGGCGTGTACGCGATCAGCTCGGCGTCGAGGTCCTCGGCCAGCCCCTGCGCCCCGATCGGGTCGCCGATGATCGGTTCCTCCTGCCCCTCGCGCTGCCCGACGATCACCTCGCGGATGGCGCGGGTGTAGCGGCCGATCGCGTCGTTGGCACGGCGGAACGGGTCCTCCGTCCACCACGTGAACGTCGGGTCGTACCCCGCATAGAAGCGGCTCCAGTTGCGCAGCGTGGTCTGCAGGTCGCCC
>Ga0268299_1004663_pt1 | contig 10355 bp, 10 predicted proteins | sample NOBtaG_FD_193484 | JGI IMG/M metagenome (GOLD analysis project Ga0268299, IMG submission 193484) | Activated sludge microbial communities from bioreactor in Nijmegen, Gelderland, Netherland - NOB reactor | ecosystem: Engineered > Bioreactor > Aerobic > Activated sludge | place: Netherlands... | reverse complement strand
AGGAATTCGACATACGGAATTCAAAGGATTCGGAAATAGATATGAGAAGTTTGGCATTAGGCAAAGCGACCGATTCGCGTATCGGATTTGAGCAGAGGCTGCCGGTTTACTTTATCTTGCTTGTCGTCGCCTGTATCGCGCTTACAGGATGCCGTTCCGGGCAAGTGAACGAAGTCGTTCACTGGGGACCAATTCCCAATGCCAAGAAAATGGTGAAGTTGAAACAGGACGGGGTCAAAACAATCGTCAATTGCCGACTTAACAGGCTGCCTAAACTGGAAAGAAAAGCCAACGAGATTGGACTCAATTGGGTGCACATTCCCACCGGTCTATTTTTGCCGCCCGGCGATGAGGAAATCACTGCATTCTTGAATGTAATAAATGACAAAACAATGACGCCTATCTACATTTGCGATCAGGTTGCGCGCGACAGAACGCAATTTTATGCAGCCGTCGGCGGAATGGCGACAGAGAAATGGCCGGCAGAGAAAGCTTCGAAAGCAATGTACTTGAACGGTCTGCGCCACTGGTGGCCGTGGTTCTACAAATACAAAGAAGTCGTGAAAGAATACGAACCGCAAATTCACGGTACTGAGAGGAAAACTGCAGAGGCACTCTAGTCTGCGGTGATCCAATCATGATTGGAAAGGGTCGGGAGAAATTCCGACTCTTTCTTCTCCTTTGGAACATAGCTTTTCATGCATGCTTGAAGGTTTTGCCATTACCTTTCTTTTTTACGATAGTAATTTCTACCGAAACGTTCAAAACGGTTGCTATCGCTGCGAGAATGGCCGATAGATTATCCATGTTCGGGTTGCCTCGTTCGGAAAGCATTCGATGAACGCTTTTCGATGGGCTTCCAACATGCGCCGAGAGGTCCTCAAAGCCTACTGTGGCATTTACCAAATCGCGAAGAACTAGACGAGCTGTTTCCGGCTCTCCAATGAGAAATAGGGAGATGGCTTCATCTAAAAGAGCTTGAGCAAACTCCGGATCTTGTTTAACGCGATTTACAACAGTTTCTTTGAAATCACGGGTCAATGCCATGCCGCTTATCTCCCTACTCTTATCGCGGATGGTAACATATGTGTTACTCGAAAATCAAGTGCAATCATCGAAGCTCTTATTAGATAGATACGAATCTCATCGGCAAAAAGTTCAAATTGATTCTTTAAATTTAGCTTGGAAGTTGTCGACCGTTCAATTTACGCTCACAAAACTGTGTTCTGACTACCTCTGTACATAGCTCACAGAGGGAAAATTTCCCTTTTTGGAAAATGCGGGTGCTGAAGGAAGGATACGGAATTGGCAAAATGTCTTTGCAGAGTGTGCAAGTCTTTCCCCTGGGCATTTGAGCTTGATTGTCGGTAAAACTGTGTTCTGCAGCAGCAATACAGGGCTCACAAATGTTGAGCGTTGGGGAAGCAAACAAATCACTCTTAGACTTCAGTGAGTTGCAAAAATTGCATTTCATCTTGACACTGAGAGTTTAGCTCCAGCCTTTTACTTTCGCATTGCCGTTAATCATGGCTTGCATCGGCACGCTGAAGAAGACGTATGGGTGTGACGGCTCCAATCCGCTCACTTCTTCGAGTTCTTCTCTGTGCTCTTTGCTGATCATGAAATTGAGCGCGCCAAGGTTGTCTTCCAGTTGAGGAAGTTTTGTTGCGCCGATGATCGTCGAAGTGATGCCGGGGGAGGTGGCGACCCAATTGAGAGCGATTTGTGCCGGTGTTCTGCCGATCTCTTTAGACATTGACACCAGTTTGTCGACAATCTTCCAGTTGCGTTCGGTGAATAATTTATCGAAACTTGGATTGCCTGTGTCCTTCATTTTCGACATTCTGCCGTTTCCGGATTCGAGCTTATCCTTCTTGTATTTGCCTGTAAGCATGCCGCTTGCCAGCGGACTCCACGGGCAAATTCCAACACCCAATTCCTTGCAAGCGGCTACGTGCTCATTTTCTATTGTGCGCTCGAGCAGAGAATACTCGACTTGCAATCCGATCAACTTATGCATGGCTTTCAAGTCGGCAATTGTTTGCATTTTTGCCAGGTACCATGCAGGCACATCAGACAATCCGAAGTAGCGAATTTTACCTTCTTTGACCAGGTCGTTCAGCGTCAAGAGCACTTCTTCGACAGGCGTAAACATATCCCAGGCATGCAGCCAGTAAAGATCGATGTAGTCTGTATTCAGCCTCTTGAGCGAACCTTCCAGCGCACGGTAGATGTTTTTTCTGCCGTTGCCCCCGGCATTGGGATTGCCGGGCTGCGCGCAGAAAGTGAACTTTGTGGCGATAATCATCTGGTCGCGCAATTTTTTTGCGTTGACAAACTTCCCGACCAGTTCTTCGCTCTTTCCATTTGTATAACCGTCAGCGGTATCAATGAAATTTCCGCCTTTGTCTACGTAAGCATCAAAGATTGCTTTCGCTGTCTCTTCGGAGCTGCCCCAACCCCAGTCTTCACCAAAGGTCATGGCGCCGAGACAAAGCGGACTGACTTTCAATCCAGAGCGTCCCAATGTAGTGTATTGATTCAGTTTCATTTCTCACCTTTTCTTTGAATCGAAAATTAGCGAGCAGCAGTTGCTAATTCGAGGCTTCGAAGTTTGTTGTTGATGTCGTCAACTTCCTCTTTGGAAAGTTTGATGTCCTGCGCTTTCAAGTTTTCTTTGGTCTGCACTGCATCGCGTGCGCCCACCAATGCGGCTGTTATGCCGGGTTGAGCAATCGTCCAGGCGATAACAAGCTGACCCAATGTTGCTTTGTGATTGTCGGCAATCGGCTTGATTGTTTCGAGAAACGCATTGACGCGCTTGATGTTTTCCGGCTGGAAGTGGACCTGGTTGGCGCGGTGATCGCCTTCTTTGAATTTGGCATCGGGCTTGAACTTACCGGTAAGCAAGCCGCGTTGCAGCGGGCTGTAAACAATCGAGCCGATATTATGCTCGCGGCAATAAGGCAGTACATCTTTCTCTATGTCGCGCAGAACCATGCTGTAAGGCGGTTGATTGGAGGCAACCGGGCAGACTGCTGTCGCTTCTTTCAGGTCGCTTACAGAGAAATTGCTGACGCCTACTGCGCGAATTTTGCCTTCCTTCAACAGTTGTTGCATCGCTTCCATCGTTTCGGAAACTGGTGTGGAAGGGTCGCGCCAGTGGCACTGGTAGAGGTCGATATAGTCTGTCTGCAGGCGCTTCAAGCTGTTTTCGCACTCTTGAATAATACTTTTCTTGCGTGCGTTGCGGTAAATGGTTTTGTCGCCGTATTCCTCATCCGACCAATCGAAGAAATGGTCGCCCTCTGTCGAGTCCCATCGCAAGCCATACTTGGTCAGGATTTGAACTTTATCTCTTTTGCCTTTGATGGCTTTTGCCACTATCTCTTCGCTGCGACCATAGCCATAAATCGCTGCCGTGTCTATCGAAGTGGCGCCACCATCTATGCTGGCATGAATCGCTTCGATCGCGTCCTTTTCTTCGGCACCGCCCCACATCCAACCGGCGATTGCCCATGCGCCGAAAACAATTGTCGATACTTCAAGATCGCTCGAACCTAGTTTGCGAAATTCCATGAAAGACTCTCCCCTGCCAGAGTTGGGTGCCGGTGTCATCATCTGCGAATCCGGTGGGTCAAAATTCTATCTCAATAAATCTCTTGAAAAATGCCACAAAGATAAAACCTGTCCGCCTCTCAGACCAGTGGCGGCATACGCGGTTTCACTTTCTTCATATATGCGGGCTTATCCGCAACGTGCGCGTTTAATAATCGCCTTTTGGAGCTTTTCGCCCCTGTTTCTTCGAAGAATTCAGGCGCTTGCTTTCCGTTCTTCTCTGCACTGCTGCAAATGACGGCTTGGTTTTCTTCCTGATAGTCGGCGGCGTCAATACTTCCAAGATCATTTCTCGCAGCTTGTCCCGGCAGTCTTCGACATTTTTTGCTTGATCTCGAGTCTTCTGACTGGTGATGAGAATGTAACCATCGGTGGTGAGGCGAGACTCGAATTTCGCTAAAAACCGGTTTTTGACACCGAAAGGCAGGCTAGGACTTCCAGTTACATTCCAGCGTAAAACCGCCTTGCTGTTCACTTTGTTGACGTTCTGCCCACCCGGACCGCCGCTGCGAGCAAAGGTGATTTCGAACTCTTCGTCCGGAATTTCCACTGTCGTGCTGACGGATAACATAAGCTCCTCATTTGCTCTTGTAAACATGATACCTGCAAAAGTAGCATGCGTGTGTATGTACGAGATTTGCGCGATGCGGCGAATCCATATATGCTGAACTCGGTAAACGAGGTTGGTTGTGAAGAGAAAGCATTCATATTACGCGCACGCAGTGATTTTCGGCGCGTTGTTGTTGCTCACCGCAGCTCTTGCTAAAGATGGCGCATCAAAGGAATCGCCTGCAGATTCTTCCGCGAAGGTAATTGCCGCCGAGGTTGCGCGCCAGAAGAAGGATAGACAGAAGTCGATAAAACAATTGCGCGAGCTTGTGGAAAAGCAGCGCACGAAAAAAGGCTGGCTTGGTGATGGTTCTCTTCCACCAAATGTACGTGCCGTTAAAGACATTGCATATGGTGCAAAAAGCCAGAGTCAAAAGCTCGATCTTTTCATTCCGAAGTCTAGTGCGTTGAAGACCAAGGCTGGTCTGCCGCTCGTAATCTGGATTCACGGCGGGGGCTGGAGCGGCGGAGATAAAGCTGGTGGACCGATCAATCCGCTTTTGGAAGCCGGTTTTGCCGCAGCATCTATTAACTATAGATTGAGTGGCGAAGCAAAGTGGCCTGCACAATTGGATGATTGCCGAAGCGCACTTACATACATTCGTGCTCATGCTAAAGATTACGGAATCGACACGAAAAGAATGGGTGTGTGGGGCGGTTCAGCCGGAGGGCATCTGGTATTGATGCTTGCGCTGAAGGGTGAAACGCCGGACATGGATACAAGGACGGTATCAAAAGCGGTGGCACTAAAGCCGCTTGATGTTGCGGCTGTTTGCGATTGGTTTGGGCCGACCGACTTAGCCCGGTATATTCGCGAGCCTAAACAAATTCAGTTTGCCGTAGAAATGATCCGTGCTTTGATTGGAACGCAGGGCAGCGCTTTCATGGCCGGGTGCGAAGATGCAAGTCCTCTGCATTATGTGGGGCAGTTGAAGCAGGTGCCGCCACTGCTGATTATGCATGGCCGAAACGATCAACTTGTGCCAATCAGTCAGTCACAACTTTTATATGAGCGTATGAAGTCACAGGGACTGAACAATGTCAGGCTGGTAAGCGTTGATGGAGGGCATGGATATCCTGGTTTTGAACTCGATGCCATGCTCGATGTGGTGAAATTTTTCAAAGTCCATTTGCACAAAGAGGAGCGCGCAGTGCGCTCCTCCAAGTCTTAGCTGTGCTCTCGAGATTGACCGCGAACGATCAACTCGCATTATGTGAATCCTAAGGTGTGGTCACTTCGGATTCTTTTTTGATTGTGGTGGAACCAAAAGGTGAAGTAGCTGAGGTTTCATCCTCAACTTTGTGCGAAGAACCTACCGGTGTGTTGACGCTCTTCACTTTGCGCTTTTGTTGGGTTACTCCGCCAGCAGCGTTCAATTTGGTCGATGTAGCGGAAGATGAAGATGCAGAGCCGGCGACATTTGCGTCGGTGGCAGATTCGGTTTCCGTTACGCCGTCCACGGATGCGCTGCGTGTTTTGGAACGCACTTTGGAATTTCCGTAGATATCACTGGCTTGTCTTTTCACTTTGGTAGATGTACCAAGGGCATCCGACTTGGTTTCGACTTCAGTCGATGCACTTCCTACGGGTGTGTCGGTTTTGATTTTCGTCGATGTGGCTTCGTCGGCATAGCATGCAGGCACGAGAGCAAACGACAAGAGTCCCAGAGAAATAGATAGTGTTTTAAAGGATCGCAACATGTTTTCCTCCATTGCGGCGGTAAGCTTGCACTCACTATTTGCAAGCAGTAGTTCGACTGCGCCGCCTCATTTAGGTTCCCTCGTTAATTGATATTCAGCAAAATTCACCTTAGAAAGTAACAGAAGCACCTGAATGCGACAGAACAGCGTGGGAACTATTGAGGACTTTTACGTCTTTGTACTGGAGATTGCATGCCCCGGTATAAGTTTGCAATCTCCTCCAATTTTTGAATGGCAGGCAAACCGAATCGTCCTAAATACCGCAAATGCGGCATACTAGAGGTGCATCATGGGATTGCATACGTTGAACAGAGATTCCGATCGAGTCACTTCTTTTGGGCGCCGTCCGGGCATCCCCCCACGCGTGATAATCGGCTTGGTCGTTGCCGCGGTATCCGTCTTCAGTTATTTCGCCAGCACCAGTTACAACCCGATAACCCAGCAGAAGCAGCATATTTCTATTTCGAAGGAGCAGGAAGTCGCACTCGGCCTACAAGCAAAGCCTGAAATGGAAAGGCAGTACGGCGGCGAAAGTCGCGACTTGAGAAAGCAAGCTCTGGTTAAAGATGTGGGCAACGAAATCGTGGCTAGAAGCGATGCGGCAAAAACACAATATAGGTACGATTTTCATTTGCTGGCTGATCCCAGAACCGTAAATGCGTTTGCATTGCCTGGCGGTCAGGTTTTTATTACCGAAGGTTTGTTTAATCACCTGAAAACACGTGGTGAATTGGCCGGCGTGCTTGGACATGAGGTCGGTCACGTGGCGGCGCGGCACTCAGCGCAACATTTGGCGAAACAGCAATTAACGCAGGGACTGACGGGAGCGACCGTCATTGCTACCTACGATCCGAATGAACCGAACAGCCGAGCTTCTGCTCAGCTAGCGATGGTAGTCGGCCAGCTCGTAAATTTAAAATTCAATCGCAATGACGAACTCGAATCCGATCGCCTCGGCATCCGCTTTATTTCTCAAGCCGGATACGATCCCAGAGCGATGATCAAGGTCATGGAAGTATTGCGCGAACAGTCGCGCTCTCGCACCCCTGAGTTTTTCGCGACACACCCTAATCCAGAAAACAGAATCGAGAAAATTCAATCGGTCATAAAAGAGCAATTTCCGAACGGCGTGCCGGACGGGTTGCAGAAATAGAATCGACTTGCAGAAGTAGCAATCGAAGAATTACTTCCGCCTATTCGGCGCGCGTGAATTTCCATCGGAATTTCGGCGAGCCATCGCTGGGTCCGAACTTTGCTTCCGATGCCAATGGCGGCTGTGTAAAAACGAAAAGCGCATCGCCGTTTCTTGCAACGCTCTTAATGAGCATGCCCGAATCACCACCGGATTCGACCACGAAAACGGATTTATCCGAACCGATCATTGCCGGACAGTCCGCCACTGGATGCGGCTGAAAATTCAAATCATCGCTTTCGCCGGCAAGTCTGATTGTGTAGCGATTCGTCGGTTTCTTTGTCTTCGGATCGATTTTGCGATCGATGACCCACTTTTGCAATCCGCATCTATCGTAGTCGTGAAGAAGAACATTCTGTCCGACAGTATTTCCTGCTGGTTGTAAAGCTTCATCGCTCTTCATACTGGTAATAAAGTAAGTGCCGCTGTTGGGAAGCGGATCGGTCTGCGCTTGGGCGGGCAACGATGACAGAACGGTGAATGCGAGAGCGGTTGCTAGAGCCCTGTTTTTCATAAATGCCAATCCCTACTGAAATTTGGAAACCCTTGAAAGACTAGATTATACTTATTGATCCCGTAGAATTCATTGAGTCTGTTAATTCTAAAGAGTCGGCGAGGAAAATGCATGCCGCAATTGCCGGTCCCCGAAAAGTTGAATAAAGCAAAGGGCGTAGAGATACTTCGCGTTTGGGCGGAGGAAGGCAATCTCACCGTCGTTACGAATACGAAGGTTAATGACGACCCTGCATTTTTTGGAATAGCGCTTGCGGATTTACTCAATCATTTATCTTTCATCTGCGCGCAGAAAGGCGGCAAGACGCAAGAAGAAAGTCGCAAAGAAATCATGGATGTCTTTTACAAGGAGTGTGGACCGCAATGATTGAGCTGCCGCTGCCGCAAAACATCTCCTCCGAGGAAAAAGCACGCGAGCTGATTCGTATGTGGCATTCCGATGACGGCGAGTTGACTGTCACCATTGATGGCTGGCTCGATAATCCAAACGTTTGTGGGCGCCTGATTGTAGATCTTGCAGTCTTGATCGCCAAAGATTATGTGGCGACCGGAACCTGGCGCGGTACGCTGGAAGCGGCTCTTTATCGTATTCTTTCCGCGGCTGATGTCGAAATTCAGAATCCGACGAACAGTCCGGTCCTTGAATAAGCATCGTAGGCACAACATCTTTGCCCGAGCGTCACTGCCTGTAAATAATGCCGTTGCGTGAGTACGGCTTGTTCGTGAGTTCCAGGGTTGGATACTGGTATCCACCCAGCATGATTGCGCGGTCTGGTTCCATGTACTTGATCAACTGCAAAAGCATGTCGTGTGCCTGCTGCTTTTTGTGAGCATCTGCATATGATTTGAACAAAAGCATCAACAGTGGCTCGGATTGATCTACTTGTGCAAGATCCGAACCCAACTTTTTCTCGATATAGGCGATTGCTTCGGCCTGGCGCCCGGCTTCTTGCAGCGCGGCAACATATTGCATTTGTTCCGGCCAGGCCTCCATTTCAGCTTTTAAGTAGCGGCTGTATGCCTGGATCGCTTTGTTGGTAAATCCGCAAACGCGGTACGTATTTGCCAGTGCACCAAGGGTGGTGTGAATCGCATCGGAATTCTTGCCAAACTGCTGCTCTTCAATCGCGAGGATCTTTTCGAGTGGAGCTATCGTTTCTTTCCTTATCGGATCTGTATCATCGTGAAAACTTGAGACTCTCCACTGCATGTAGGAATGAAGCCGGTTTCTCATTTTGCTAGCCTCAAAACCGCTGGCCCGGTCGAATTCGAAAGAAGCCGCCTCCATGTCACCGCGTTCGATTGCCGCGCACCCGAGCGCGATTCTTGTCGCATTCGAATGTGGGATCATATTTAAACGCGAAATGCATATGGCTAAGTTGTCACATTCGAAGTTGAGCGCATGATCTGATTTTGAAAAATAGTAGGCAGCACGCTCGAAGTATGGCAGCGCTTTGGCAGCAGGCAATGCCACCGCGATCTCCGTGTTCGCATTTGCAGCATAATAGGATATGACTTTGTCGTCGTTATACGTCAGGTATTTTGCTGCTGTGTCTGCGCAGGCGGCGTATTTCTTTTCGAGCCAGAGTTTCTGCACTTTTTTCAGCTCGGCTGAGGCGCGTTTTGCTCCGTAGTCTTTTGTTTCCATCGACGTCAATGTAGAGGCAATTCCTTGCAAAAGACCCAAAGACTCAGCTTTGAAGTAGTGCCCTCGACCGTAGTACTCGTAGGCTTTCTCGTATTCGGCAATTGCTTTTCGCCCTAATTCCGGTTTTCCAATACCAGTCGCTAGCGCTGCCTGCGCACCATAAGCCTCTCCAAGCTCTCGATGCATAGCCGCCATCATACTTGGAGGTTTTCGTAGCCGCTCTCCTTCCTTGATTGCGGAGAGCCAGTTGTCCGTCGATCGTTGTGGGTCGAAATTTTGTGTCATCGATGCTTGATCGATGTGCTTTTGTAAATTCAATTCTCCGATTGCGCGCATGCAAACGAAACCTAAAATCAAATAGGCTGTCATGCCGGCTGCAATTTTGTTTCCAAATAAATCAAGAAACCTGAATATAAGCAGCTTCTCTGCCTTTGGCGGCAACTTCTTTGTGCTTCCGTTGCAAATGCAGTCGCTGACAAGTTGAAGTGCATTCATCAACTCTCTGACATTGCGAAATCTCTTTGCCGGTTCTTTCTGCAAACATTTGATTATGATGCAGTCGAGAAGCTTTAGCGCATTATGCTCAGGCGAGTCTTTCGGAAATTGATTGGCCAGCTCGTGCAAATAATTAAGTGCCGATTGGCTGACTTTGCTGCCGACAAAAGGCGGGCTGCCCACAAGCGTTTCGTACATTATGCAACCGAGCGAATAAATGTCGCATTTCGCATCGATCTTGCTCTTGTCCAGACATTGCTCCGGGCTGAGATAGAAAGCGTTTTGCACCGGGTCTGGAGGCATCCCGAAATCGATGAGTTTGACCATGTCGGTATCGATTTCATTGGGAGTAAGAATAATTTTTTCGGGAGAGAGATTTCCATGAAACAGTTCGTGGCTATGCGCTTCAATCAGAGCCTCGCCTACCTGATTGAAGATGTTTAGAAACCGCGCTATATCCAGCCGTTTTGAGACAAGCAGAACATCGGTCAGACTATTGCCTTCAATAAGATCGGAAACCACATAAGGCGCGCCTGCCTCATCGCTTCCGCTTTCAAAAACGGTGGCGATGTTGAGATG
>Ga0268299_1004662_pt1 | contig 10360 bp, 9 predicted proteins | sample NOBtaG_FD_193484 | JGI IMG/M metagenome (GOLD analysis project Ga0268299, IMG submission 193484) | Activated sludge microbial communities from bioreactor in Nijmegen, Gelderland, Netherland - NOB reactor | ecosystem: Engineered > Bioreactor > Aerobic > Activated sludge | place: Netherlands... | reverse complement strand
GGGCATCCCTGTGGGCTCATCGTGACGATCGTTCCATCGAGGAGCTCGACGCGTTCGTTCGCGAAGAGCCCCGCCTCGCCCATGCGGTGGTACTCCTCCCGCGTGAAACGATGCGGCGACGGTGCGATCTCTGCCGGCCGGGACATCGACGAAACGCTAGCGCGGCTCACGACGGCATCACAAGGCGTAGAAGTAGACGGTCACGACCGCTTCGCCCGCCACTCCTCCGGCGTGAACGTCTCGATCGCGAGCGCGTGCACGCGGCGCTCGGCGAGGTCCCCGAGCGCCGCGTAGACGGCGCGATGCCGGTCGACGAGCCCGAGGCCCTCGAACCGCGTGCTCACGATGATGGCGTCGAAGTGTCCGCCCTCGAGCGCGCCGGCATGGCCGCGGTGGCGGTGGCTCTGGTCGATCACCTCGACGTGTTCGGCGGCGAGGGCGGTCTTCAAGTCTTCGGTCAGACGTTCGGAGATCTTCATGACGTCACACTTCGTCGCGCCGCGCGGCGAAACGCAAGCGCACGTAGTCGGCCGCCCAGGCGCCGGACGCGTCGGAGAGTACGGGACGGAGCGCCTCCCGCACCTCGACGAGGAACGCGGGACGCTCGGCCGCCGGGACCGGCGCGAGGAAGCTCTCGGCGAACGTCTCGAGCCAGCCGGTGACGTCGCCGGGGAGCGGCGTCGGACGCGGGAAGAGCGCGATCGAGTGGACCCGGAACCCCTGTGCGTCGAGCCGGCGCCGGTACTCGTCGTCGGTCGGGAAGTACCAGGGGTCGTGCGCGGCGACGTCGATGCCGCGGGCGGCCAGGGCATTCCCGAGCGCCGAGCGGATCTTCGCGACGCAGCCGTAGCCGCCCAGTTCGCCGACGAAACGCCCGCCGGGCTTCAGCGCCCGCCGAACGCCGCGGATCACCGCGTCGGGCCGGCGCATCCAATGGAGCGCGGCGTTCGAGAAGACGGCGTCGAACTCGCCGTCGAATGCGAGCGCCTCGCCGTTCGCGACCCGGCAATCGAGCCCGCGCGCGCGACATCCTTCGACCTGCGCCGCGCTCGCGTCGACGCCGACGACCTCGCAGCCGAGCGCCACGAGCTTCGCCGTGAGGACGCCGTCGCCGCAGCCGAGGTCGAGGACGCGCTCACCGGCCCGCGGCGCCAGCAGCTCGACGACCGGCATGCCGAGGTCGCTGACGAAGCGCGCGTGCTTCTCGTAGCGTTCGGGGCTCCACGTCTGGAGTTGCGGCGTGCTCATACGGCCTCCCGAGACGCATCGTCGCGTGTCGTGCCGACCCGGACCGCCGAGTCGGCGACGACCCGTCCGAACGACTTCCGGCTGCGCTCGACCGCGCTCATCACGGCGCGCAGCGACGCCGTGATCAAGTTGACGTCCCGCCCGACGCCGAACGCGTGGTTGCCGCTCGCGGTCGCGACCTCGACGTAGGCGACCGCCGTCGCCTCCGCCCCCGCGCCGAGCGCGTGCTCGTGGTAGTCGACGACGCGGACGTCGGTGCCCGTCGCTTCCCGGATCGCGCGCATGAACGCGTCGATCGGACCGTTGCCGCGTCCGACGACGGGACGCCGCGCGCCGTCGATCACGACCGTCGCCGCGATCTCGCACGCACCCGACGCCCCGGCGGTGATCGAATGCTCGACGACGGCGCCGGCGGCACCCGTCACGTACTCGGCCTCGAACGCGCGGAGGATCTCGTCCGAGGACACCTCGTTGCCGCTCTCTTCCGACATGCGCTGGACCCGCGCGCTCATCTCGACCTGGAGCGCGCGCGGCAGGACGTAGCCGTGATCGCGCTCCAACAGGTACGCGACGCCGCCCTTGCCGGACTGACTGTTCACCCGGATGACGGCCTCGTAGCTCCGGCCGACGTCGGCCGGGTCGATCGGCAGATAGGGCACGTCCCACACGACGCTCGTGTCGCCCCGCGCGTCCATCTCACGCCGCTGCGCGGCGAGCCCCTTGTTGATCGCGTCCTGGTGCGAGCCCGAGAACGCCGTGAAGACCAGCGTTCCCGCGTACGGGTGCCGCGGGTGCACCGGCAGCCGGTTGCAGTGCTCCGCGACCGCGACCAGCGCGTCGATGTCGCTCACGTCCAGCATCGGGTCGACGCCCTGCGAGAACAGGTTCATCGCGAGCGTTACGACGTCGACGTTACCCGTGCGCTCGCCGTTCCCGAACAACGTGCCCTCGACGCGGTCGGCGCCCGCCATCACCGCCAGCTCCGCCGCCGCGACCGCGCAGCCGCGGTCGTTGTGCGGGTGCACGCTCAGGATGACCGCGTCGCGCCGGGTGACGTGACGGAGGAACCACTCGATGCGGTCGGCGTAGACGTTGGGCGTCGACATCTCGACGGTCGCCGGCAGGTTCAGGATGATCGGGCGCTCGGGCGTCGGCTGCCAGACGTCCATCACGCGCTCGCAGATCTCGACCGCGTAATCCATCTCGGTGCCGGTGAAGCTTTCCGGCGAGTACTCGAAGCGGACGTCGGTCTCCGGCATCGCCGCCGCCAGCTCGCGGACCAGCCGCGTGCCGCGGACCGCGATGTCGGTGATGCCGTCGCGGTCCAGCCCGAAGACGACGCGGCGCTGGAGGGTCGACGTCGAGTTGTAGAGATGGACGATCGCGCGGCGGGCGCCGCGGATCGCGTCGAACGTGCGGCGGATCAGCGGATCGCGCGCCTGGGTCAGCACCTGGATCGTGACGTCGTCGGGGATCGCCTTGGAATCGATCAGCCAGCGCACGAAGTCGAAGTCGGGCTGCGACGACGCCGGGAATCCGACCTCGATCTCCTTGAAGCCCATCGCGACCAGCGCCTCGAACATGCGGCGCTTCCGGTCGTGGCCCATCGGCTCGACGAGCGCCTGATTGCCGTCGCGGAGGTCGACGCTGCACCAGAGCGGCGCGCGCGTGATGGTCGCGTTCGGCCAGGTGCGGTCGGGCAGGTCGACCGTCGGGTACGGTCGGTACTTCTCCGTGGGCATCTTCTTCATCGTCGTCTCCTCCGGGTTCGTCGTCCGACTGCGGGGACCGGGGGGAGAGGTGAAGGTGCCAGAAACGAAAAACCCCCTCCGGCCGTGCAGCGGGAGAGGGTTGGTGCGAACGCTTCGCGCGCGCCTACGGCTCTACCGCCAGGGCTTTAGCCCGAGAGATAGGCCGAGAAGGTTCTGTACGCGGAACGTCATGATGCGATCGGTCTTATGTGAGCCGTCGGCGCTGGGTCAAGAGAGGATTCAGCCTGGGCGGGTCGCGCGGACGGCCGAGACGACTCTCTCGCATGGGGGACGCGCGCCAGCGGAGTGGCCGGCCGTGGTGGGTGCCGGTCGTGGGATTTCTCACGATTTTCGGGGCTTTCGTGTGGATCGCGCGGGCGCCGGACGACGCTGATTCCGCCGCCAGCGGGCGCACACGAGCCGATCTGGGTCGACCGTCATCCCGGCGGTCATGGTCCGCCCCACGACATGCGGAAGCTCGTAGTAGCTACTCGTCGCCACGCGCGGCGAACGTCGGCTCGTTACCCTCCACGACACGAAGGAGGGTCGTTCCATGGTGAAGTCGACGATCGCGCTCGTCGCGCTCTTGGTGCTCGTGTCCGTTCCCGCCGCCGCGAAGAAGACGACGCCGAAGCGCGTCTCCCGCATCTCCGCCGAGACGATCCAGCCCGAAAGTCCGTTCGATTGCGACACGGCGCGCGCCGCCGCCTGGTTCGGGTCGACCGCGCGCTGTCTCGCGGAGCTCTGCCGCGGCCGGAACGTCACGAACGCCGCGGTGATCGGCGGCGACGGTCGGCTGCGCAGCAATCCCTGCGTGCGCGGGCTCGACGACCGGCGGTGACGCCGCGGAACGGGTCTGGTCCTTCGCGATGCGACGCGCTACTTCTCGGAACGTGCACGAGCACACGTTCGCGGACTACCTGCGAGTCGAGAGGGACAGCAACACGAAGCACGAGTTCCTCGACGGTGAGATCTACGCCATGACCGGCGGGACGCCCCTGCACGCCAGGCTTCCCATGACCATCGCCGGTCTCCTGTACCCTCAGCTCCGCGAGAGCGACTGCCGCGTGTTCAGCACAGACCTGCGAGTGCGAGTGCGTGCGACCGGCATGGCGGCGTATCCCGACGCTACGGTCGTGTGCGGCGATCTGGAGCTCGATCCCGAGGACGACGACACCGTGACCAATCCGCGCGTCGTGATCGAGGTGCTCAGTGACTCGACCGAAAAGTTCGATCGCGGTCTCAAGCTGAGGCACTACCAGCAGATCCCGACGCTCGGCGCGGTCGTGCTCGTCGCCCAACGCGAGCGGCGGATCGAGGTGTGCTCGCGCGAGGCCGACGGCGCATGGGTGACGCGCTCGAGCGGCCCCGGTGAGACCGCCGCGATCCCCGCCATCGACTGCGTCCTCCCCGTCGACGACGTCTACCGGTAGGGCCCGAGCACCCGCAGCAGCTTCTCGTTGAACTCGTCCGGATGCTCGCGGTGCATGAAGTGCCCGCCGCGCATCTGCACCACCTCGTACGGACCGGTGAACATCGCGCGCGCCTTCTCGTAGGCGCCGACCGGCATGATGTCGCTGTCGCCCGCGAAGCTCACGCTCGGCACCGCGATCTTCATCTTGTGCGACTTCGGTGGCCACGGCCGGAGCGCGCGGTAGTAGCCGAGCGCGGCGTCGAGATTCTTCGGATCGCGGAAGATCGCCTTCACCTCCGCCGATTCCTCGGGTCCGGGATTCCAGCGCGGCGACCAGCGGTGCAGCAGCTCGTCGATGTACGCGAAGTCGTCGTTCGGCACCCAGCGGAGCGCGCTCCGGCGATTGAGGGCGAAGAAGTGGCGCACGGCCCAGAGCGTGGAGGGCGTCGGGGTGATCGAGTTCGGGTGCGGGATCGCGACCGTGACGAGCAGGCGGACGGCCTCGGGTCCGAGAGCCGCCGCGGAGTAGGCCGCGCTCGCGCCCCAGTCGTGCCCGACGACCACCGCCGGCGCGCCGCCCCCGAGCGCGCGGATGAGCGCGATGACGTCCTCGCCCAGGGTATCGGAGTCATAGGCTTCCGTGGGTGGAACGCTCGTCGGCGCGTAGCCGCGGGTGAACGGCGCGACCGCGCGGAAGCCGGCGGCCGCGAGCGCGCGGCGCGTCGGATCCCACGAGTGCGCGGTGTCCGGAAAGCCATGGATCAGGAGGACCAGCGGCCCCGTGCCGGACTCGAAGTAGCCGAAACGGAGACCGTTCGCGTCGACGTACCGAACCTCATCGGGCATGGGCCGGGCTCGTAGACGCACCGCCGGCTCGTCGCAAGCGAAGATTTTTCTTGACTGGCGACGCGGTCGGGACCAAGTGCCAGATAGTGCCGTGCATGCCCCATCCGCGCCGGGCATGCCCGTCCGTCGCCCGCGGGATGAAATCGTACCTGGCCGTCGCGGCCGGGCAGCCACAGGAGGAGCCATGCCATTCGATCTCCGGAGGATCTCGCTCGTCGTGCTCGCAGCCGCCGTCGTGTCGTTCGCCGGCGCGGCCGACGCCGCGCCCGTCAGCAAGTGCAACGCCGCCAAGAAGAAGTGCATCGGCAAGTACGTCGCGGCCGTTCTGGGCTGCCACGCGAAGGCCGAGGGAAAGGGCGTCGCGCTCGATCCCGGGTGCGTCGGTAAGGCGGTCGCCAAGATCACCGGTGGCGGCAAGGGCTGCTTCGACAAGAACGACGCGAAGGTAGGGAACGACTGCACCGACAGCGGCGACGCCGCGCAGCAGCTGGCCGATGCCGACGCGCTGATCCTCGACGTCGTGACCGACGTCGACCCGGCCTACCCGGCGCCGACCCTCACCAAGTGCGGCGCCGCGAGGAAGAAGTGCGTCGGCAAGAAGGCCGCCGGGCTCATGGGGTGTTCGGCGAAGCTCAACAAGGACGGCATCGGCGACGCGTCCTGCGCCCCGAAGATCGTCGACAAGTTCGGCGGCGCGAAGGGCTGCGACGTGAACGCGCTCGCGAAGGGCACCGATTGCCTCGGGACGACGACCACCGCCGCGCTCGGCGCGAAGGTCGACGCCTGGGCGTCGACCGCCGAGACGATCATCGACTACGTCGGACCGCCCTGCGGCAACGGCGTCATCGATCCGGGCGAGTTCTGCGATCCCGCCGCGCCGCAGCGGCCCGAAGCCACGTGCGGCACCGACTTCGCGTGCAATCCGACGACGTGCAATTGCGCGTGTCCGTCGACCGTCCACTTCGTCGGCGATCCCTCGAGCCCGGCGACGCTGCTCGACGTCGGCTGGACCGGTATCGCGCACCGCTCACCCATCGTTTCGAACGGCGACGTGACGGTCGCGATCTCGGGCTGCGCCGCCGCGGAGCGTCCCTGCGGTGTCTGCGACATGAGCGGGCCGATCCCGAACGTCGGAGCGACCGAGCTCCGCAACCGCCGCTGCACCAACGACACGTCGATCCGGTGCAGCGACGACACGCCGTGCCTCGGCGGCGGTGGCACCTGCCAGTACTACTTCGGGACGCTCTTGCCCTTGTCGGCCGGCGGCGTGTCGACCTGCGTGCTGAACCAGTTCAACGGCCCGATCTCGGGAACGGTGAACGTCGAGTCCGGTGAGGCCGTGACGACCGTGCTCCTGACGTCGCGCGTCTTCGTCGGCATCGCGATCGACACGCCGTGCCCTACGTGCGACGGCGACCCGACGATCAACGACGACGTGCAGGGCGGCACCTGCACGGGTGGAGCTCGCAACGGGCTGGCCTGCGACGCCAACGGAACCGTGGCCGGTCGCCCCGATTTCGCCGCCACCAGCCTCGACTGTCCGCAGATTTCCGGGGCGTTGATCGCCACCCTGCCGATCAACCTCAGCAGCGCGACGGCGCCGTACGCGACGTCCTTGACGCCCGACAGCCCACTCTGCGGCCCGTCGGCGCCCGGTGAGTTCTGCCTGTGCAGTACCTGCAACAACGGCAACGCGGAACCGTGCACCGCGAACGCGGATTGCCCCGATCCCGCCGGACCGATCGGGCCGATCTGTAGCGGCCGTCGCTGCCTCGGCGGCCCGAACGCGGGGGCCGCGTGCACGACGGCGAGTGAATGTCCCCTCGGTTTCTGCGGTCGCCCCGGTGAGCCCGCGAGGCCCGACGCGTGCCTGGACGATACCGTGAACCCCGGGACCGCCGACTGTGTCGACGGGGATGGGGACGGCGAAGGCGCATGCGTCAACGGCCCGCTCTACACCTCGTGCAGCCCGCCGCATTCGCAGCGCGGCTGCTCGAGCGATGCCGACTGCACGCCCGGCACATGTGAGGCCACCGATCGCTTGTGCTTCCCGACGGGCGGCGGCGTGCCGAGCGATCCCGGAACGGGCAACGTGCTCGCCATCGGCGTCGCCGACGTGCCGGTGCACGACGTCGCCTCCCCGATCCTCGGCTCGGTCTACTGTATCGCGCCGACCGGCGCGGCATCGGTCAACGCCGTGGGCGGGCTTCCCGGTCCCGGCCGTCTCACCTTGCAGGGGACCGCGAGCGCGCGCCCCTGAACGATCGTGCAACGCTGAGAAGGTCGTGGCCGTACACGGCCCCGGGCGCTTCGGTGCCCGGGGCCGTTGTCGTCGTGGGCGCGCGAGAAATTTCTTGACTAGATAGTCGCCCGCCGACACCCTCGCGGGCGTCGAACCCGTCGCTTGTCCGCATCGCCCGTTCTCGTTCCCGCCAGAATCCCGGAGGTCGCCGTGAAGCTCGCTTTCTTCTCGCGCATCGCGCTCTTTTCGTTCGTGTCGTCATTGGCGCTCGCCGCCACGACGGCAAACGCCGCGCCGATCAGCAAGTGCGACGCCGCCAAGAAGAAGTGTGTAGGCAAGTACGCCGCGACGGTGCTCGGCTGTCACGCCAAGGCCGAGGCGAAGGGTGTCGCGCTCGACGCGGGCTGCATCGCGAAGGCCGCGGCGAAGATCACGGGCGGCGGCAGGGGCTGCTTCGACAAGCTCGACGCGAAGACGCCCAACGACTGCGCCGGGACTGGAGACGCCTCGTTGCTCTTGCTGCACACCGACGCCGTGGTTCGCGACGTGGTCACCGCGGTCGATCCCGCATACCCCGCGCCAACGCTCTCGAAATGCGGCGCGGCGAGGAAGAAGTGCGTCGGGAAGAAGGCCGCGGGTCTGATGGGCTGCTCGGCGGCGGAGAGCAAGGACGGCGCGGGCGACCCTGCTTGCGCGCCGAAGGTCACGGACAAGTTCGGCGGTGCCGAGGGCTGCGACGCGAAAGCGGTCGCGAAAGGCACCGACTGTCTCGGGACCGCGACGACGCCGCAGCTCGCGAGCCTGGTCGACGACTGGGCCGTGACCGCCGCGACGTTGCTACAGAATGCCGGCTCGAGCTGCGGCAACGGTGTCGTCGAGCCGGGTGAGGTCTGTGACCCGGCGGCGCCGGCACATCAGTGGGCGTGCGGGGCGGCCTTCGCCTGTGGGCCGGCGTGCAACTGCGCGTGTCCGACGAAGGCGCACCTCGTCGCCGACCCGACGAGCGCGTCGTCGCGGCTCGACATCGGATGGACCGGCCTCGCGCACGAGACACCGCTCGCGACCGGCGGTGACGTGACGCTCGCCGTCGGGTGCGAGTACTCGTCGCGTCCATGCGGTGTGTGCACCGTCTCGGGACCGATCGCGAACGAGGGGACGACCGAGGTCCGGAACCAGCGCTGCACGAACGACACGTCGGTTCGGTGTACCGACGACACGCCCTGCGCCGCGGACGGCGGCACGTGCGAGTTCTTCCTCGGCGCGCCGGCGCCGCTTTCCACGGCTGGCATCACGATCTGCGCCGTCAATCAGTTCCACGGACCGATCTCGGGAACGTTGAGTCTCGGAAGCGGCGCCATGCACCTCTCGTCGATGCTGACGTCGCGGGTGTACGTCGGATTGTCGATCGACACGCCGTGCGCGATGTGTAGCGGGGACGGGACGCTCAACGACGACGTCCAAGGCGGCACCTGTTCCGGGGGCGCGCGTGACGGTCTCGCGTGCGACGCCAACGCGACGGTGCCGAGCCGCCCCGACTTCGGCGCGGCCAGCTTGGATTGCCCGCCGTCCGCGCCGTCGCTGGTCGCGGCGTTGCCCATCGACGCCTCGAGCTCGACCTCGACGGTCACGAAGACGCTGAGCGAGGACAGCCCGCGATGCGGGTCCCCGGGTGCCGGTCGCTGTCTCTGCGACACGTGCAACAATTCGGATGCGCAGCCGTGTTCCTCCAACGCGGATTGTCCGGCGAGCGGCGGCGCGGCGGGGATCTGCGGCGGCCGGCGTTGTCTCAGCGGAAGCAACGCCGGCGCGCCATGCGTCAACAACTCGGCGTGCCCCGGCGGGGGATTCTGCTCGCGCCTAGGCGAGCCTTCGCGACCGAGCGTCTGCTTCGACGAAAGCGGGTTTACCGGACCCTGCGTCGACGCGGACGGTGACGGCGAGGGCGAGTGCCCCGGCGGCCCGATCACGACGGTGTGCAGTGCGCCGCACGCGCAACGGGTCTGCACCGGCAACGCCGCATGCGCGCCCGGTACGTGCCAGGCCGAGATGCGCAAGTGCTTCCCGACCGGCGGCTTCGATCAGACGCCGGGGACGAACACGCTCGTCGCATACGGGCAGCCCGATGCCCTGGTGAAGGACGAGGCGTCGCCGATCCTCGGCTCGGCGTTTTGCGTGGCGCCGACGGGAACGCCGTCGGTCAACAACGTCCTCGGCTTACCGGGTCCGGGTCGCGCGACTCTGGAGACGAGCCTCAGCGTGCGTCCGTAGATCTCGGATCGAAGGTTGCGCGACACGCCGCCGCGTCTAGTATGCGGCGACGTGTCCTCGTTCCTGGTCGAAGTCTCCGACGACGAGATCCGCCGCGAGCGCGCCAAGGCGCGCGAGCTGCGCGCGAGTCAGTGGTGGAAGCGCAAGCGCGGGGAGGGCATCTGCCACCACTGCGGCGGAACGTTTCCGCCGCGCGACCTCACGATGGATCACCTCGTGCCCGTGATTCGCGGCGGCAAGTCGACGAAGGGCAACGTGGTGCCGAGCTGCAAGGCCTGCAACACCGCCCGCGGCCACGCTCTCCCTTTTGAGTGAACGGCGCGCACGGGGGCGAAATCGGCGAGGCGCCTGGATTCACTCCAGGCGGCGAGGCCCATCGGAGCACGGCGCCGTCGGCGCCGCGCGCACGGGGGCGAAATCGGCGAGGTGCCTGGATTCACTCCAGGCGGCGAGGCCCATCGGAGCACGGCGCCGTCGGCGCCGCGCGCACGGGGGCGAAATCGGCGAGGCGCCTGGATTCACTCCAGGCGGCGAGGCCCATCGGAGCACGGCGCCGTCGGCGCCGCGCGCACGGGGGCGAAATCGGCGAGG
>Ga0268299_1004661_pt1 | contig 10362 bp, 8 predicted proteins | sample NOBtaG_FD_193484 | JGI IMG/M metagenome (GOLD analysis project Ga0268299, IMG submission 193484) | Activated sludge microbial communities from bioreactor in Nijmegen, Gelderland, Netherland - NOB reactor | ecosystem: Engineered > Bioreactor > Aerobic > Activated sludge | place: Netherlands... | reverse complement strand
CCCGGTTCAGGCCCGGCTCGCTGAGCTTGAGGTCGTCGAGGAACGCCTGCTTGTCGGCGTCGTCCAGCTGGGCGATCTCCGCCTCGATGGCGGCGCACACCACGACCACCTCGGCGCCGTCGGTCTTCGCGTGGGCGCGGACCGCGTCCACGAAGGTGTTGCCGGCCAGGCCCTTCTCGTCCACGTTGGCCACGTACATCACCGGCTTGCCCGTGAGCAGGAACATCTCGGCGACGGCCTGCCGGTGTTCTTCGGGGACGGCGAAGGTGCGCGCCGGCTTGCCTGCGTCCAGGTGGGCGCGGAGCTTCTGGAGCAGGTCGCGCCGCGCGACGTCCTCCTTCTTGCCCGCCTTCGCCGCCTTCTCGGCCTTGTCCGCGGCCTTCTCGACGCCGGCGAGGTCGGCCAGCAGCAGCTCGGTGTTGATCACCTCGATGTCGTGGATCGGGTCGATCTTCCCGGCAACGTGCACGACGTCGTCGTTCTCGAAGCAGCGCACCACGTGGGCGATGGCGTGGGTCTCGCGGATGTTGGCCAGGAACTTGTTGCCGAGGCCCTCGCCCTTCGACGCGCCCGCCACCAGCCCCGCGATGTCCACGAACTCGACCGTGGCGGGCAGGATCTTCTCCGACTCCGCGATGGCGGCCAGCTGCTGCAGGCGGCCGTCCGGCACCGGCACGACGCCCACGTTCGGGTCGATGGTGCAGAACGGGTAGTTCTCGGCGGCGATGCCCGCCGCCGTCAGGGCGTTGAACAGGGTGGACTTGCCCACGTTGGGCAAGCCGACGATGCCGCATTGGATGGCCATGGAGGGGAACCGGGGAGGAAAAGGGGCGCCATCATACCGGCTCCGCTAGCGGCGTTCCTTCTGGCGCTCCTGGCTGCGCTCCCTGCCGGGCTGCGGACTTCGATCAGGGCCGCGCCCTCCCCGATCGGCGTCGTGGCTGCGCTGGCGGGCCTCGCTGGAGGCTGGCACCGACGGACCATCCCGGGGACCGGCCCGGTTGCCCCAGCCGCCGCTCGGCGGGGGCCGCGCCCCGGGTTCGGGCCGGTGATCCCGGGCCTCCGCCCGGGGTGGCTGGGCAGGCGCCTGCCGGCGCACCTCCACCGGTGGCGAACGCCGGTACTCCGCGGGTGGCGCCTTCCGTTCCCTGCCCTGCTGCCGGGGCGGGTCCCCGTCGCGGACCGGCGCAGGCGACGGGCGCGAAGAACGCTCGAGCTCCGGGGCGGGCCGCCACTCCCGGTTCACCCGGGTCTGCCAGCCGTCCCGCGTGCGCCGGTAGGGAATACCCTCCCGGTCCACGTACACGTCGTTCGGCAGGCGCGGGTTGGCCCGCGGGACGGGCTGGATGTCCCGCCGACCGCCAGACTGCGGGCGTCCGGTGGGGCGGCTCCCGGACGCCTTGTCGGGGCGCGCCGGGCGCTGCGCGTAGAGATTGTTCACCGGCCGGGGCCGGGCCGACGGCCGGCCGCCGATGCCGGGCAGCGCGCCGATCTGCGTGCGCTCCGGTGGCCGGAAACCGCGGCGCGGTTCATCCCACCGATGATCGGGGCGGTGATCGTGCCGCGGCGGGCGGTAGCCGCCGGGACCGAACCAGCCGCCGGTGTGCTGGCCCGACCAGTAGCCCCGGTTGTAACCGTCCCAGAAGCCGTCCCGGTAGCCCGTGCGGTAGCCGTGGCGCCAGCCGCCCCAGCCGCTGCCCCAACCCCAGGAGAAGCTTGCCCAGCCCGCGCTCCAGCTCATGCCGTGGCCCCAGCCGTACCAGGGGTCGTAGTGCATGTGGAAGCCCCAGGTGGCCGGCCGCGGGTAGTAGTAGGCGGGACCGAACCAGGGACGGTAGTAGTGGCCCGTGCCGTAGACGATGGCGCCGCGATAGGGAAAGGCCCAGGTGTAGCCGGGCAGGTAGCCGACGTACACGACCTCCGGTGTGTAGTCGTAGATGTACACGTACTTGACGTTGTAGGCGGGGCTGGAAGCCGGAATTTTCTCGACCTCGTCCGGCCGGGACTCGGCCACCGTCCAGGGGCCGTACGCCGATGGCGATTGGTACCAGACGCCCTGGTCGACGGCGTAGTAGCCGTCGTCGACCTTCAGCACCTGGGCAGAGGTGTTCTGCGCGTAGAACAGCGACGTGCCGGGAATCCGCTCGAAGCGGGGCACGCCGTCGTAGGTCACCTGCAGTTCGGCCTGTCCGCGGCGCACGGCGGAGGTCTGCGGGATCATCGCGTCCATCACGGCGTCCTTGGCCTCGTCCGTGCCGGGGACGTGGGCGAGCACCTCGGCCTTGTCGGATTTCCGCGGCACGTCGGCAAACGCCTCGGGCACGGCGGCGGGATCGACGTAGGTCCACGGGCCAGTGAGCGCGCCGGAGCGGTACCACCGACCGGAAAGCACCACGTAGTACTGCTTCGTCGGCACTTCCAGAAAGAGATCGCTGCCGGTGTTGGTGACGTAGAGCATGTCGTCGCCCACCAGCGGCCGGTACTGGGGCGGCCCGTCCGTGGAGATGAGCTCCGCGAGCCCCGTGGTCACGATGATCTCGGCCTTGCGGAGTTGATCCGCCGGTACGCCTTCGCCGGGGTCCAGGGGTGCTTCGTCGGCCGTCGCGGCAAAGAGCTGGGCAATGCCCTGGGGCGCGGCGTCCCGCGGCACCCAGGGACCGCGGATGACGTCCCTCGTCGTGAACCAGACCTCCGAGCCGAAGAGCCAGTACTGCCGCGTGGCCGGGTCGAAGACGATCGGGAACGGCGTGTTGGCGACCCGCTGGTAGCCCGTGCCCTGGATGGCCTGCAGCTTCGGCTCGCCATCCACCGTCACCAGGATCGCCGGGCGCTCCCGGTAGATGATCTGCGGGGGATCGTTGCGGAAGCCCGGGTCCGACCCGCCACCCTCGGCCTCGAGTCCCGCCCGGAGTTCCGCGAGGGACAGGTTCAGGTCCCAGGTGGGCGCCGCCCGCTCGATCAGGGCCGTGAGTTCCTGCACTTCCCGCTCGGTGGCGTCCGGGAACCGCGCCCGCTCGACGATGAAGGTCTGGAAGCGGGCGGTGTCCTCGTCCCGGTCCACGTCGAGGGTGGCGGCCACCCAGAGGGCGCCGAACTCGGGCAACCTGTCCGGCCGCTGGATGGCGACGGCGATGCGGGCCCGGGTGTCGATCCCGTCGAGGGAATCGAACTGGGGCTGGTACAGCACCAGGGTGGCGTCGCCCGACTGCACTTCCCTCGGCCAGTCCGCGGCAAAAGCCCCGGTCGCGACGGAGAGGCAAAGCAGCAGGACGGCGATGGTGCGGGTCACGGCCATGTTTCACCTCGATCCGGAGCTCGAGTCTAGGCCCGCAAAGCTGAATGAATCCTGCAAATCCCGGCCGTCCGCCTTTGCTAGGATTACCCGCGTATTCCATAACCGGCAAACCGACCCAATGCTCGAAACGTCCATTGCCGGCAGCCTCCCGCGCCCCGACTGGCTGGCGGAGCCGGAAACGCTCAAAGGCGCCTGGAAGCTGTCCGGGCAGGCACTGGAGGACGGCAAGCGCCGCGCTGCGGCCGAGTGGCTGGGCCACCAGGAGGCAGCGGGGATCCACATCGTCACCAACGGGGAAGTGTTCCGCCAGCACTTCGTGCACGGTTTCCTCGAAGGCCTCACCGGCATCGACTGGCAGAAGATGACCCGCATGGGCATCCGCAACAACCGCTACGAGCTCGACGTGCCGACGGTGGTTGCTCCGCTGTCCCGGCCGGCGCCGGTCCATCTGGACGAGGTGCGCTTCAGCCGGGCCAGCACGAAGGCAAAGTTCAAGTTCACGTTGCCAGGGCCCATGACCATCTGCGACACGATCGCCGACGGCTACTACGGCAGCCGCCCGCAGATGGCGCTGGCCTTCGCCGACATCCTCAACGCCGAGGCCAGGGAGCTGGAGGCTGCCGGCGTCGACGTGATCCAGTTCGACGAGCCGGCCTTCAACGTATTCCTCGACGAGGTCAAGGACTGGGGCATCGAGGCCCTGCACCGCGCCATCGACGGGCTGAAGTGCACGACCGCCGTGCACATCTGCTACGGCTACGGCATCCAGGCGAACCTCGACTGGAAGAAGTCCCTCGGCAGCGAGTGGCGCCAGTACGAGGAGATCTTCCCGGCGCTGAATGCCAGCCGCATCGACCAGGTCTCGCTGGAGTGCGCCGGGTCGAACGTCCCTCTGTCACTGCTCCGGCTGCTGCCGGACAAGCAACTGATGGTGGGCGCCATCCAGGTGACGGGCGACCGGGTTGAATCACCCGCGGAAGTCGCTGCCACCCTGCGCGCCGCCGCCGGGCACGTGGACCTCGAGCGTATCCTGCCCTGCACCAACTGCGGGATGGCGCCGATCGCCTACGACGCCGCGCTGGGCAAGCTCAAGGCGCTCGGCGCCGGCGCCGAGATGCTGCGCCAGGGACGGCGGAGCTGAAGGTCATGAGGCTCAGGATCCCGCTGCTGCTGGTCACCACGCTCGCGGCACTGCTGCACGGAACGCTCCTGCACGCGCAACCGGCCGACAACGGCCCCCGCTACTGGTTCCTCGACCGGCTCTCCGCGAGCGATCTCGTGCCGGCCGACTGGGAACTGTTGAACCAGAACATCCGGCTCGCCCTGTACGAGCTGGGCGACGGCGAATCCGTCGGCTGGACTGAGCCCGTTTCGGGGCACTCGGGCAGCGTGCGCGCCATCAGCACCGTGACTGCCGGTGACGGCACCTGCCGGAAACTCCGCGTCAGTGTGGACGTGGACGCGGGCAGCGACGACGGCATCTTCGAGCTCTGCCGCACGGGCGACACCGGCTTCTGGCGGCTGACCACCAGCACGCTCGCGCTACACCACGACTAGCGGAGAGTCTAACCGGCTGGCCCGAATTCGCCGGTACCCTCGGTGCGCGGGGAGGCTGAATGCAGGTTCTGCATGGCCTTCTCCAGGCCGCTCGCCGCGAGGATCTCGACTGCACTGGTCGCCGCCTCGAGTGCATCGAGTATCTGCGCGCGCTCGGCCTTGCCGGGCGCGTGCAACACATAGCCGGTCACCAGGTCCTTGTGGCCCGGGTGCCCGATCCCGAGCCGCAGGCGCATGAAGTCGGGTCCGCAGGTGGCGACGATGTCCCGCAGGCCGTTGTGGCCGCCATGCCCCCCGCCCCTCTTCAGGCGCGCCACGCCGACGGGCAGGTCGAGTTCGTCGTGGACCACCAGCAGCTGTTCCGGGGGCAGGCTGTAGTAGTCGAGGACCTTGCGCACGCACTGGCCACTGCGATTCATGGACGTCGAGGGCTTGATGAGCCTGACGTTGCGTCCGGGCAGGCTACCCCGGCATTCCTCACCCTGGAAGCGCGACTCCGGCGCGAAGCGGCCGCCGATGTGGGCGGCGAGCTGGTCCGCGAACCAGAAGCCCACGTTGTGCCGGTCGCCGGCATGCTTCGGCCCCGGATTGCCGAGGCCGACGATGACGAGGGTGTCAGCTGCATTGGCCACGACCGCGAAGATAGCACCGGCGCAATGAAAAAGGCCGCGCAGTGCGCGGCCTTTTCCAGATCGCACCTGAAGGCGCTCCTACTTCTTCTCTTTGGCAGCGGGCTTGGCCTTGTCGGCCGCAGCCTTGTCGGTGGCGGCCGGAGCCGCGGCCTTGTCGCCAGCCGCCGGCGCGGCAGCGGCGCCCTCGGCGGCGGCAGCCGCCTCGGGAGCCGCCTCCTCGACGACCCGGAGGACGTGCACGTGCACGACCGGCAGGTCGCTGTCCGTGTTGGCCTCGAAACCGGGGACCTCGACGCCGGCAGGCAGCTTCAGGTCCCGGATGTGCAGCATGTCGTTCAGCTGCATGGGGGCGATGTCGACCTCGATGTACTCCGGCAGGTCCTTCGGCAAGCAGCTGATCTCGAGTTCCGTGAGCAGATGTGAGACCGACCCGCCGCCCAGCTTGACGCCGGGGGACTGCTCTTCATTGATGAAGTGCAGGGGAATGGTCATGCGCAGCTTCTCGGTGGCGACGATCCGCTGCAGGTCCAGGTGCAGGATCGCGCGCTTGGCCGGGTGCGGCTGGTAATCGCGGACGATGGCCTGCAATGCCTGGCCGTCGAGGGTGACGGTGAGGATGCTGGAGAGGAAGGCCTCTTCGGCCATGTTCCGGTGCAGCGCGTTGGCGTCGAAGGCGACGCCGGTGGGCGGCTGGCCGCCCCCGTACATAATGCCGGGGATCTTGCCTTCGCGACGCAGGCGGCGGCTCGCACCTTTCCCCGCGTCACGCCGGGTTTCCGCGGCGATGCTGAATTGATGTGCCATTGGTCAGGTACTCCTTGGGTTTTGCCCGCCGGATCAAGGATTTGGCCCCCTGCGACCAGGGGCCCGTCCGGAACGGGGCCGCGGACTATAGCACGGGGAAATGGGGTCAGACTGCTATTTCGCGAAGACGCGAAATAGCAGTCTGACCCCATTTCCGTCAGTCCAGGTAGAGGGAGCTTACGGACTCGGCCGAACTGATCCGCCGCATGGTCTCGCCCAGGAGCTCCGCCACGGAAAGCTGCCGGATCCGCCCGGTGGCGATGGCGGCCGGGGACAGGGGGATCGTGTCGGTCACCACGAGCTCGTCGAGCTTCGAGGCGGCAATGCGGTCGACGGCCGGGCCGGACAGGACGGCGTGGGTGACGTAGGCCAGCACCTTCTCGGCGCCGTGCTCCTTCAGCGCGGAAGCGGCGTGGCACAGCGTGCCGGCAGTGTCGACCATGTCGTCCACGAGCACGCACACCTTCCCTTCCACCTCGCCGATGATATTCATCACCTCCGAGACGTTGGCCTTGGGTCGCCGTTTGTCGATGATCGCAAGGTCCGCGTCGTCCATGCGCTTCGCGATGGCCCGGGCACGGACGACGCCGCCGACGTCCGGCGACACCACGACCATGTCGGCGTACTTCTGGCGCCACAGGTCGCCCAGCAGGACCGGCGACGAATACACGTTGTCCACCGGGATCGAGAAGAAGCCCTGGATCTGGTCGGCGTGCAGGTCCACCGTGAGCACGTGGCTGATGCCCGATTCCGACAGCATGCGGGCCACCATGCTGGCGGTGATCGGCACCCGGGCGGCGCGGGGCCGGCGGTCCTGCCGCGCATAGCCGAAATAGGGGATCACCGCCGTGATGCTCGCCGCCGACGAGCGTCGGCAGGCGTCGGCAAGCACGAGCAGCTCCATCAGGTTGTCGTTGACGGGCGGGCACGTGGACTGCACGAGGAACACGTCGCGCCCCCGCACGTTCTCGTAGACCTCGACCAGCACTTCACCATCGCTGAAACGGCCGACCTGCGCCCGGCCGAGCGGCTGCATGAGGTGCTTCGCGATGCGCTGCGCCAGGTCGGGATTGGCGTTGCCCGAGAGGATCGCCAGGTTGGTTACGTCCATCGACAGGTGGTAGCCCCTCGTGTTGATGCCTTGTGGATGGCTGGTTGGATGGCTGGGGCGGTAGGATTCGAACCTACGGATGGCGGGATCAAAACCCGCTGCCTTACCACTTGGCTACGCCCCATCCGGCTACGGTCCAAGTGCCTGTGCGCCGCCCGCGCAATATTACGCTGTCGGGCCGCCAGTCAGAAATCCCGCGCTTCGATATTCCACCGGTCGATCACGAGCCGGATGCGCCCCTCGGCGCCTGTCAGGACGAGCTTGCGCGGCAGGTCGAAGCCGCCCTCGGGTCGGTACTCGTCGTAAGTGACGTCCCAGCCGTCCTGGACGAGGGCCGCCAGCAACCCCCCGTTGTCGCGCGTTTCCGCCGCCACGGTGGCCGGGCCCGCCAGGCCCAGGAGCCAGTAGCGGGCATTCGCGACGGGCAACGACCAGCCCAGCTGCTCCGCGAGGAAGCGCCGGGCCGCGTCCGGCCCGTTGTAGTCGTGCGCGACCTCGCCGCGCGCGGACAGGACCGTGAGCCGCGCGGGCGTCCAGTGGATCTCGTAGGCGCCCGTCCCGAAGGGTCCCGCGATCCGGAGCACTGTCCGGTCCCCCGTCTGGAGCCAGGCGAAGCTCCCCTGGCCGCTCGCCCCCGGCGCCTTCAGGGCAATCCGACCCCGCGCCTCCCACGTATCCAGTGCCTCGAGCGCGGCCCGGCGCCCGGCCGGGTCAACCGCGGGTCCCTCGCCAACGCGCGACGGGGCGGCGCACCCGCCGAGCAGGCTGCCGGCCGCGAGGGCCGGCAACAGGTACCTCGACAGGCGCTCCACGGCGTGCATGGCCTAGCGCAGCAGGCGATCGGCGGTTTCGCGCACCGGCTTGCTGTCCGGGAACGCCACCGTGGCCGACCGGAGCAGCTCGGCGGCCGCGTCCCTGTCACCCAGCTTCCAGAGCGCGTCGGCCAGGTGGCTCGCAATCTCGGGATCCGGCAACCGGTCGAGGGCTTCCTCGAGGTGACTGCGCGCTTCCTCGACACGCCCGAGCTTGAACAGCGTCCAGCCCACACTGTCCTGGATCGGGGCGCTCTGCGGCTGGATCTCATACGCCCGGCGGACATGACCCCAGGCATCGCGGGCCCGGCCCGCGCGATTGGCCAGGATGTACCCGTAGGCATTCGCCGCGCCGGGGTCCTCCGGGGCAATCGCCACGGCGCGCTCCAGGTCGGCAAGGGCCTCGCGAATCCGGCCCTCCTGCTCGAGCAGCGCGCCGCGCGCGAGCAGCAGGTCGACGGCCGCCGGCTTGAACTGCAGCGCCTGCCCGTAGACGGCCAGAGCGTCATCGGGGCGACCCATGATCTGCAGGATCTGCGCCTTGTACTCCAGCACCTCGAAGGCCTGGGCGGGATGGTCGGCGCCGAACAGCGTGAGCAACTCCACGGCCTGGCCGGGCTGGCCATCGCGGACCAGGCTATCGGCCAGCCCCAGCTGGGCCGGCACCAGATATGGACCGGAACTGATCCGGCCCAGGTACCGCCGGGCACCGTCCGGGTCGCCGCGCAGGGCGGCGATCTGGGCCCGGTAGTAGAAGGCCTCGAACCGGTCGGTACCGGCATCGTCGAGCGCGTCGAAGCGCTGGTCGGCCGCATCCAGTTCGCCTGTCGCCAGGTCAAGGAAAGCCAGCGTCCGGTCGATCTCGGGCCGGTCGCCGAAGCGGGTCGCCAGTTCCCCCAGCAGCGCGCGGGCCTCGTCCACCTTCCCGGCATCCGCCAGCAGCCGTGCGTACTCCAGGTCGACGAAGGGGCTCGACGCGGTGGCCCGGAGGGCAGCGGCCCTCGCCAGCCCCTCGTCCTCGCGGCCCGAGGCGGCCAGGGCGCGGGCGATCAGCAGCGCCGGCTCCGGCCATTCCGGGTCATCCACGGCCGCAAGCCTGGCGGCGCCGATGGCGAGATCGTAGTCGCCAGAGCGCAGGGCAGCAGTGCCCAGCGCCAGCTGCAGGCCCGGGGCCAGGGGATCGAGGGCGGTGAGCCGCGAAAGCGTGCGCGTGACCAGCCGGGCGTCGTCTTCGGCCGCGAGGTCCGCGGCCAGCGCGCGGTAGACCTCGTCCCGGCGGGGTTCGCCGGAACCGAGTGCGGCCAGGAGGTCCACGGTGGCCTCGTCCACGGCGTGCCGGCGCAGCTTCAACCGTCCCAGCAGCTCCCGCGGCAACGGGTTCTCGGGGGCGAGGTCTGCCCAGCGCGTGACCGCCCGCTCGGCCAGGGCATCGAAGCCGGCACCAAAGGTGAACTGGGTGGCGCGCTCGGCCACGGCCACGTCGGCGGATGCCTCGGCCGCCGCGGTGAATGCCATCGCCGCCGCGCCCAGGTCCCGCCGCCCGATGGCCTCCTCCGCATCCCGCAGGAACTGGTCGGGGTCCGGCGCGGCAGCTGCCGGCGACGCGGCCGCCAGGACGAGCGCGAGGAGCAGAACCGGCGAGAACGCCCGCCCGTGCGTGAGGTATGGTGAGCGGTTAGCGTCGTGATTCACATCGGGGATAATAGCGGGAATGCAGCCCTCCATCGTCGAAAAGCTCGAGAAACTCGTCGCCCGCTCCGAGGAACTCGGCGAGCTCCTGAATGATCCGCGGGTGAGCAGCGACCAGGGCCGGTTCCGCGACATGTCCAGGGAGTATGCCCAGCTCATGCCCGTAGTGAACCTCTTCCGCCAGTGGCGGAAGACCGAGGCAGACCAGACGACGGCGGCCGAGATGCTGGAGGACGGCGATGCCGAGATCCGGCGGCTTGGCCAGGAAGAGGTTGGGCGCATCCGCGGCGAACTCGAGGCGCTGGAAGCCCAGGTCCGCCTGCAGCTCATCCCGAAGGACCCGCTGGACGACAGCAACATCTACCTCGAGATCCGGGCTGCGGCAGGCGGCGATGAGGCCGCGATCTTTGCCGGCGACCTCTTCCGCATGTATTCCCGGTATGCCGAGGGCCGCGGCTGGCA
>Ga0268299_1004660_pt1 | contig 10364 bp, 10 predicted proteins | sample NOBtaG_FD_193484 | JGI IMG/M metagenome (GOLD analysis project Ga0268299, IMG submission 193484) | Activated sludge microbial communities from bioreactor in Nijmegen, Gelderland, Netherland - NOB reactor | ecosystem: Engineered > Bioreactor > Aerobic > Activated sludge | place: Netherlands... | reverse complement strand
GGTGCGCGTGAGGCGCAGGTCCACCCGGGTGGTGGCACCCTGGTCGGCAATGACGATGGATTGGACCTGGAGCCGGTCGGAAGCGGCCGCCGCCGTACCGGCCACCAGCAGGCCAGCCAGCATCCTGGCGACCAGGCACCGGATCATCCGGCCTGCAGCGACGGCACCGTGCGAGACCAAAGCCCTCGCCCCCCGAAATTCCCTTTCGCGGGCCAAAGTATACTTAATCCCGCAGCCTGCCGGAATAGTTTTCTCATATTAAATAGGTAGATAGACAAGCTACCTGCGGAACAGGTCAGAAGCCAGCCGGCAGGGCTCGCCCCAGCTCGCGCACCACCAGTCCGCCCGCGTCGCTGCGCGGCTCCAGGGCGATCCTCCTGCCGTCGCCATCGATGGCCAACCGGAGGATCAGGTCCGGCATTGGCAGTCGCCCCATGCCCCGGCCCGGCCATTCCGCCAGCAGCAGGCCGGCACGCCCCCGCTCGTCGGCGCTGAGGTCGTCCGCCAGCCCGAGATCGTCCAGTTCGGCGGGGTCCCGGAGCCGGTAGAGGTCCACGTGCAGCACGCGACGCTGGCCGAGCACGTAGGGTTCGACCAGCGTGTAGGTGGGACTCGGCACACGCCCCGCGTGGCCGAGGCCGGCGAGCAGGCCGCGGACCAGCGACGTCTTGCCGGCGCCCAGGTCGCCTTCCAGATACAGCACGAGCGGATCGGGCCCGGCGGCGGGGAGGCAACCGGCCAGCGCGGCCCCGAACCGCGCCGTCGCCGCCGGATCCGCGAGGAGCCAGGAGTCGGCTGGCGATGCGGTCCCTGCTAGGGGTTCAGCCACGGTCGCAGGTGCCCGATGAGATCGCTCGCGAGGATGCCGCGCTGCCCGCCGCCAGCCGCGGCATCGCCGGCCGCGCCGTGCACGAAGGCCGCGGCAGCCGCGATGTCGGCCGTCGGCAAGGAAGTGCCCGCCTGGGCCAGCAGCGCGGCCGTGATGCCGGTCAGGACATCGCCCATGCCCGCGGTTGCCATCCCCGGATTGCCCGTGGCAATCACCCAGGCCGGCCCGGGCGCACCGCCGATCAGCGTGCCGCTGCCCTTCAGCACCACCGTGCCGCCCCAGCGCTTCCTGATGGCGGCGAGGGCGCCCAGGCGGTCCCGCTGGACTTCACCGGTTGGCAGATCCAGCAGCCGGGCTGCCTCACCCGGATGAGGCGTGAGCACCCAGTCGTCCCGGGGCCCGTCGGCCGGCGCGAGCAGGTTCAGTGCGTCCGCGTCGACGACCAGCGGCAGGCGCGCCGCGAGGACGGCCGACAGCAGCCCGCGCGCCCAGTCGTCCCGCCCGAGCCCGGGTCCCACGGCCACGACCGTCGCGCGCGCGAGCAGCGGGGCGAGATCCGTCACGGTGGCAATGCCATGGGCCATCAGCTCCGGCCGCGCCAGCGGCAGCAACGCGGCGTGGGCCGGCCGGGTGGCAACGCTTACCAGCCCGGCACCGGAACGCAGCGCCGCCTCGCCCGCGAGCCGCGCGGCGCCACCCATGCCGTGATTGCCCCCAACGACGAGCACGTGCCCGAAGTTGCCCTTGTGCGCCGTGGCCACCCGGCGCGGCAGGACCCCCGGCAGATCGCCGGCAGTGAACAGTCGCAGGCGCGCCTGCCCGGCGAGGCCGGCGCGCTCCACGGCCGCTGGTGGAATCCCGAGGTCGGCAAACTCCACGCGGCCGGCGTATGCCGGGCCCTCGCCGAGATGCAGGCCGAGCTTGCGGCCGACGAACGTGACGGTAAGGTCGGCGCGGATCGCCGCTCCGTTGGGGAACCCGGTGGTCGCGTCCAGCCCCGAGGGAATGTCGACTGCCACGACGGGGCGGCCTGCCGCGTTGACCGCCCCGATCACGCCGAGCAGGTCGCCGGAGACCGGCCGCGAGAGCCCCGTTCCCAGGATGGCATCCACCACCAGGCCCGCGCCGGCGAGCAGCGCGGGCTCGAAGGTTACGGTGACGCCGCCGTCCGCGACGAAGTCGCGCCAGGCCGTCGCGGCATCACCCTTGAGCTCGCGCGGGTCCACCAGCGCACAGACCTGCACGTCCCGCCCTGCCCTGCGCGCCAGCCGGGCAATCACGTAGCCGTCGCCGCCGTTGTTCCCGGCACCGCACAGTACGAGCCAGCGACGGGCCTCGGGCCAGCGGGCGCCGGCGGCGGCACACACCGCTTCCGCGGCGCGCCCCATGAGGTCGTATGCCGGGATCCCGAAGGCGGTCGTGGCAGTCCTGTCGAGGGACCGCACGTCCTCGGGCATCCAGATGGCAGTCGCGGTTTCAAACATGCGGTTGATTATACTGTTCGCCCTCCCACGACCCGGTGCCCCGTCCGGCATGGACCTCCCGAAGCTCGCCGCCGAGATCAGGAGCTGGGGCGCCGAACTCGGCTTCCAGCAGGTCGGCATCACGGGCACGGCGCTCGACGCCGCGGAAGCGCGGCTCGACGACTGGGTTGCCCGGGGCCTGCACGGCGAGCTCGGCTACATGACCCGCCACGGCCGCAAACGGACCCGGCCGGCGGATCTGCTGCCGGGCACGACCCGGGTCATCTCGGCGCGGATGGACTACCTGCCCGCCGGAGCGGCGCCGGCGGACGGCGTGCTCCGGAATGGCGCTCTGGCCTACGTGGCGCGTTACGCCCTCGGCCGGGACTACCACAAGCTGCTGCGCCAGCGCCTGAAGCGACTCGCCGAGCGGATCGATGCCGCGGGGGCGCCCCACGGCTACCGCGTATTCGTGGACAGCGCACCCGTCCTCGAGAAGCCCATCGCCGCTGCCGCGGGCCTTGGCTGGCAGGGCAAGCACACCAACCTGATCAACCGGCAGGCCGGGTCCTGGTTCCTTCTCGGCGAGATCTACACGGATCTGCCGCTGCCGGTGGATCAACCGGTGGCGGACCACTGCGGCAGCTGCCGTGCCTGCCTCGACGTGTGCCCGACCGGGGCCATCGTTGCTCCCTACGTCCTCGATGCCCGGCGCTGCATCTCGTACTTCACGATCGAGGCACGGGGCCCGATACCGGAGCAGTACCGCCGCAGCATGGGCAACCGGATCTTCGGTTGCGACGATTGCCAGCTGGCCTGCCCCTGGAACCGCTACGCCCGCACCACCGCCGAACCGGACTTTGCGCCCCGGCACGGACTGGATGCCGCGCAGCTGACGGACCTGTTCGGCTGGTCGGAAACGGAGTGGTCGGAGCGCACCGCCGGCAGCGCCTTGCGTCGGCCGGGCTACCTCGGCTGGCTGCGCAACATCGCCGTGGCCCTGGGTAACGCGCCGTCGTCGGCTGGCGTGGTCGCCGCCCTGGAAGCGCGTACGAACCACCCGTCGGAACTGGTGCGTGAGCACGTGGCCTGGGCGCTCGCGCAGCACCGGCCTGCGGCAACCCGCTAGCGATCCACCAGGACGTTGTCGATGAGCCGCGCGCGCCCGAGGTGCCCGGCCGCGAGGACCACCAGCTTGCGGCTCGCCTTGCCCGGCGGGCGGAGGTCCCCCGCTTCGCGGATCGCGAAGTAGTCCGGCCTGAAGCCGGCCACGACGAGATCGGCCATGCCCCGCTGCTCGAGCATCGCCAGGTCCTTTTCCCCGTCCTTCAACGATTCGGCACAGCGCCGGAGCGCGGCGTGCAGGGCCGGGGCCCGCGTACGCTCCGCGGCGTCCAGGTACTGATTGCGCGAGCTGAGCGCGAGGCCATCCTGCTCCCGGGCCGTGGGCGCGGCAACGATCCTGACCGGCAGGTGCAGGTCGGCCTGCAGGCGACGGATCACCAGCAGCTGCTGGTAGTCCTTCAGGCCGAACACGGCGCTGTCCGGCTGGACGATGTTGAGCAGCCGGGTGACGACGGAGGCAACGCCGTCGAAATGCCCCGGCCGGAACTGGCCGCAGAGGATGCCGGACAGGGCGGGGACGGCAACCACCGTCCCCGGATCGTCCCGGTCGGGATAGATCTCCTCCACCGGCGGCGCAAACAGTATGTCCACGTTGGCGCGGGTGAGCTGGCGGCGGTCACCATCCAGCGTCCGCGGGTAGGCGGCAAAGTCCTCGCCGGGGGCGAACTGGGTGGGATTGACGAACACCGAGACGACGACGCGGTCAGCCAGGGTACGGGCAAGCTCCACGAGGCTCATGTGCCCTGCGTGCAGGTTGCCCATGGTCGGCACCAGCGCGACGGTTTCGTCGAAGCCCCGCCAGCCGCGGAGGTTCTCCCGCAGGCTCGAGATGGTGCGTACGGTCTTCAAGATCAGGAGAAGCAGTGTTCGGGCGCGGGGTAGCTGCGGTCCTTCACGGCGGCCACGTAAGCCTGGAGCGCTTCGAGGGGTGACGCGCTGCCCTGCATGAAGTTGCGCACGAAGCGGGGCATCCGCCCCTGGGTAATGCCGAGCATGTCGTAGAGGACCAGGATCTGGCCGTCGACGCCGGGACCGGCGCCGATGCCGATCACGGGTACCGTGACGGCGTCCCGCACCGCCTGGCCGAGTTCGTTGGGCACGCACTCGAGCAGCAGTATGTCCGCACCCGCCTGCTCGAGAGCCACGGCGTCCTCGAGCATCTGCTCCGCCTGGGCCTGGTCCCTCCCCTGCACCTTGAAGCCCCCGATCTTGTGGACCGACTGCGGACGCAGGCCTAAGTGGGCGCAAACCGGGATGTCGTGGCTGGCGAGATGCCCGACGATCCTCACCTGGCTGGCACCGCCTTCCAGCTTGACCATCATGGCGGCGCCCTCCTGCATGAGGCGCACTGCATTCTCCAGCGCCTGGGCCGGATTGGTGTAGCTCATGAAAGGCATGTCAGCCATGAGGAAGGCCCGGCCGAGGCCGCGCCGGACGATCCGCGAGTGGTAGATGATGTCCTGCACGGTCACGGGTACCGTCGTGTCGTGCCCCTGGACCACCATGCCGACCGAGTCCCCCACCAGCACCAGGTCGGCCCCGGCCCGGTCCACCAGCAGCGCGAAGCTGGCGTCGTAGGCGGTCAGGCACGCGATCGGCTCGCCCGCTGCCTTCATGGTCCGGAGCGTGGAGATGTTTACGGGCGCCTCGGGCAGGTCCCGTTGCTGGAGTTGCTTGTACATGGTCCTTACGCGAACGCCGAGGTCAGCGGATTGAAGAAATGCCGTCCCGTCCGGGTCCGGCCGATTTCCTCGAGCAGCAGCCCGAAGTGTTCGTCATTATGGACCGGGTCGAGCACCGCCGCATTCACGATCAGGAGCGGGGCGGCATCGTAATCATGGAAGTAGCGGGCGTATGCTTCCGCCAGCCGCTCGAGGTAACGCCGCCCGATGCGCTGCTCGAACTCGATCCCCCGCCGCGCGATCCGGAACAGGAGGGTATCGACGGGCGCCTGCAGGTAGACGACCAGGTCAGGCGCCGGGGCCTCGAAGGCCAGTGACTCAGCCACCTTGTCGTACAGGTCCAGCTCGGCCCTGTCCAGGTTGATCTCCGCGAACAGCCTGTCCTTGTTGATCAGGAAGTCCGAGATGCGGGTCTCGGCGAAGATGTCCGTCTGCCGCAGCTGCTCGATCTGCTGCACCCGCTGGAACAGGAAGAACAGCTGCGTAGGCAGCGACGCACCGCGGGGATCCCGGTAGAACCGCTCGAGGAACGGGTTGGCCTCGGGCTGCTCGAGCAGCAACTCCCCATCCAGCGCATCGGCCAGCCTGCGGGCCAGGCTCGTCTTGCCGACCCCTATGGGGCCTTCGATGGCGATGTAACGGGAATTGCCCATGCGTGATTGGTCTCTGCCTGTGGTTGTTGTTGGTCTTCTTGGTCCAGGGCAGCGGCAAGGCGCGATACCGGACCCAGTCCCGGCACGCGCAGGCCCGGCGCGATCTCCAGCAGTGGGAACAATACAAAATTTCGCGCCGCCATGCGCGGATGGGGCAACACCAGGTTGTCGGTCTCCAGCACCGCGGCACCGTGCACCAGCAGGTCCAGATCGATGCGGCGAGGGCCCCATCGCAGGCCGGAGCTGCGATCCCGGCCCTGGCGGCGCTCGACCGCCAGCAGTTCGTCGAGCAGGCAGGTGGGCGACAGGAGCGTGAGCAGGCCCGCTACCGCATTGACGAACTCCGGCTGAGGCTGCGGCCCCACCGCTGGATTGCGCCAGCACGATGACCACGCGACCAGGCGGGTATCCCGGATCCGGCCGAGCGCCGCGAGCGCGCAGCTCACCTGCCCTTCCGGGCCATCGAGGTTGCTGCCGACGCCGATGTACGCGGGCACCCAGACCGGGGCAGCCATTGGCCGGAGCCTCAGGCGGACTGTTCCGCCGAGCGCGGGCGCCGCGGGCCCCTGGCGCCGCCACGCCCCTGGCCGCCGTTGAACTCCCGGCGCTGCTCGTCCGGCGGCAGGGACTGAATCCGCGTCCACCAATCGGCCAGCTCAGCCGGCACTTCGCCGAGCTCGGTGCGCAGGACGAGCAGGTCGTAGGCGGCACGAAAGCGGCGATGCTCGAGCAGGACCGAGGAGCGGCGCCCCTGGCGCCGGCTGAACCGCGGCTGCAGCTGGAGCATCTCGCGCATGGGTACCGAGAAACGCCGGGGCAGCGTGATGCGCGCGACCTGCTGGTCGGTGACCTCGATGCCGGCGTCGATCAGGGCCTGGACCTCGGACAGCTGGCGCGTGCGCCGCAGGGCGTTCGCCCGGTCCTGGACCGGCCCCCAGAGGAAGACTCCGAACAGGAACATCGGCGTCACAGGCAGACCCTCGGCTATGCGCTGGTCGGTATTCGCGAGGGCCCGCTCGATGAACCGGTTGCGGCTGCCGGACTGTTCGCGCTGCGTGTCTTCAGCCAGCCAGGCCGCCGTGGCGGGGAACAGATGCTCGAAGAGGCCGTGTTCGCGCAGCCTTCGGTAGCTCTTCAGCGCGTGACCCGTCTCGAACACCTTGAGGAATTCGTCGAAGAGGCGGGCGGCCGGCACGCTGTCGATGAGCCTGCCAAGCCGCGCCATGGGCTCGGCGGCTTCCGGGTGGATGTCGAGGTCGAGCTTGGCCGCGAGGCGCACCGCGCGGATCATCCGGACCGGGTCCTCCCGGTAGCGGGTCTCCGGGTCACCGATCAGCCGGATCGTGCGCGCCTCGATGTCGCGGATCCCTCCCACGAAGTCCCAGATCGAGAAGTCCGCGATGTTGTAGTAGAGGGCGTTGACGGTGAAGTCGCGCCGCCAGGCATCCTCCTCGATGGAGCCGAAGGAATTGTCCTTGATGATGCGGCCGGCGTCGTCGAGGATCTGCCGGTCCTCGCTCTCCAGGTCCTCGTTGCCGAGGCCACGGAAGGTCGCCACCTCGACGATCTCGTCCCGGAACCTGACGTGCACCAGCCTGAATCGCCGCCCAATCAGCCTGGCATTGCCGAAGAGGGCCCGGACCTGCTCCGGGCTGGCGTCGGTCGCGATGTCGAAGTCCTTGGGCTGGCGGCCGAGCAGGAGGTCGCGCACCCCGCCGCCGACGATGAACGCCTGGTACCCGCCATCCTTGAGGCGATAGAGCACCTTCAGGGCGTTTCGGGAGATGTTCGCGCGGGAGACGTGGTGGTCGGACCGGGGAATGATGCGGGGAGAATCCGCAGTCGCCTCCGGACCAGTCGGAATGGGATGGGTCAAAACAGCTCCGGCTTGAGCCAACGGCAAGGGTGCCTATAATAGCAGCCCCGCCCCGGCGGCACATTCACTCACGCTCCCTTCGTCTAGCGGTTAGGACGCGGCCCTCTCAAGGCTGAAACGCGGGTTCGATTCCCGCAGGGAGCGCCACGATTCCCCTTCCGGCACGGCATGCAGTTTCCATCCGAGCAGGCGACCGCCACGTTCCACGGGCCCACCGCCGGCGTCCTGCGCCGCCTGGCCGCGGGCGCCTACGACGCGCTGCTGCTCGGGGCGCTCTGGATGATGACCACGCTCGTCATCGTGGCCGTCCGTGGCGGGGAGCCGGTCCCGGCGGGCTCCACGGCCTACCAGTTGCTGCTGCTCTGCCTCGCCCTGCTCTACTTCGTCACGTCGTGGCTGCGGGGCGGCCAGACCCTCGGCATGCGCGCCTGGCGACTCCGGCTCGAATGCGCATCCGGCACATCCCTCGATGCCCGGACGGCGCTCATCCGTTTCCTGGGCGGCCTGCTTTCGGTCGCCACGGGCGGGATCGGCCTGCTCTGGCTGTGGGTCGACCGGGACGAGCTCACCTGGCACGACCGGCTGGCTGGCACCCGCGTCGTGGTGCTGGCGAAGTAGCAGCGCGCTGCCGGTCAGCGTGTCCGGCCGAGCACGATCCCAGTGGCAATCGCCAGGAGGACGGTGGGCAGCCACGCCGTGGCAACCGCGTTCAGGTTCCAGACCTCGCCGCCATCCGCGAGGGTCCGGCTGACGAGGAACCAGGCAAGACCGATCGCGAGGCCCGCGAGCATGCGGGAACCGGCGCCGCCCGACCGCAGCGGCCCGAGGACGAAGGGCACGGCCAGCACGCACATGAGAGGCACGGCGAAGGCCGAGGCAATGCGCGTCCAGAACGCGACCTCGTAGCTGCGGGCATCCAGCCCGCTGCGCTTCAGGTACTGCACGTACCGCCACAGCGCGGCTCCCGTCATCGTCTCCTCGCGGACCACCGTCAGCCCCAGGAGGTCCGGGTTCACCCCCTCGAGGGCGACCGCCTCCGGTGACACGGTGGCCTGTATCGCCGTTGGTGTGAAGCGGCTCTCGGCGTAGTTGCGCAGCAACCAGCGCCGATCCGATCCGGCCCGCACCGAATCCGCCCGGCCGATCGCCTCCAGGGTCCCGTCGTCCCCCAGCCGGAACACGAAGACATTCCCCGCGGGATGCGCATCCGTTGGCGGCGTCACGTTGAGGATGGTGTCGGCGTCGCGGATCCAGGCTCCGTCGCCGGCGCTGATGCCAGCCTGGCCGAACTTGGCCAGCTCCCGCTGCTGGCGTCCATAGCGCTCGAGCGGCGGGGCCAGGTAGAGGCTCAGCGCGGCACCCACCAGCGCGATGATGACCCCGGTGGTAACGACGGACCGCGCCAGCCCGCGCGGCGAGATGCCGGCGGCGCGCAGTACGATGAGTTCGCTCCGGCTGGCCAGCGTGCCCAGGCCGAGCAACGCGCCCAGCAGGGTCGCGACGGGCAGCAGCTCCGCCAGGATGGTCGGCATCTGGAGCATGACCCGGCCGATCGCGTCGAGCAGCCCGTAGTCGCCCACGCCGATGTCATCCAGCTGGCCGACGAACTCGATGAAGGCACCCAGGCTCAGCAATACCGCCAGCACGAGGCCGGTGGTGGCGAGGATGGTCCGGAACAGGTAGCCGCGGATGATCCTCATGCAACCGTCCCTGACCTGGCCGGGCGGCCTCGCATCCTGAACCACCGTCGCCAGAATCCCAGTTGATGGGCAAGCAGCATTGCCGCCGCCGCGAGGAACAAGCCGTGGACCCACCAGAGGCCGGCGGCCTCCGGCACCTGACCCCGTTCGATCCAGCCCCGGCCCGCCGCCAGCAGGTTGGCGTAGATGAGGTAGGCGAGGACGGCCGATGCCAGGCCGGCAAAGCGGCCCTTCCGCGGCTCGGTCCGGGCGAGCGGCACCGCGAGCGCTCCCAGGACCAGCAGGGTCAGGGGCACGCCAAGCCGCCAGTGCAGCTCCGCACGGTCCTCCGGATCCGCCGAGCCCAGCAGTGCCGCGGTCGCCCGCGATTCAGGGCCGAGCTTCACCGGTCCGGCGGCCGGCAATTCGAAGGGAATCCCGTGCTCCGCAAACTGGACGAGCCTGAATCGCGCATCGCCCGGCTGGCCCTCGTACCGGTGGCCGCGCGCGAAGATCAGGACGCGGACGCCCTCGCCCACGTCCTCCTGCCAGGCCTCGTCAGCCACGATCACCTCGACCCGGTCACCGTGGCGCCGCTGGACGAAGACCTGGTGGAGGTGGCCATCCGGAGTGAGTGACCCGGCGTAGAGGGCTGCCTCGCCATCCGCGAAACTGACGAAGCGCCCGGCCTCGAGCAGGCCGATGGTCGCGTCGCGCTTTGCCTGCGCGGCGAAAACCTCCACCAGCCGTAGTGCCGCTGGCGACACCACCAGAGCCAGCACGGCGACTAGGGCGGCAAGGAACCCGCCGAGGGTGAAAATAGCCCGGTAGAGCTGCGCCGGCCCGACCCCACAGGACATCATCGCGGCCATCTCGCTGTCGTGATACAGCCGGGCCAGTGCCAGCATGACGGCCAGGAAGAAGCTCACGGGAATCAGGATGGTCAGGTACTGGACGGTGGTCAGGCCCAATACCTGGACGATGGCTCCCCGGGGCAGCTTGTTGGCGGCCGCGTCGCCCAGCACGGAGGCGAACTGGTTGGTCACCAGAATAAGCA
>Ga0268299_1004659_pt1 | contig 10375 bp, 19 predicted proteins | sample NOBtaG_FD_193484 | JGI IMG/M metagenome (GOLD analysis project Ga0268299, IMG submission 193484) | Activated sludge microbial communities from bioreactor in Nijmegen, Gelderland, Netherland - NOB reactor | ecosystem: Engineered > Bioreactor > Aerobic > Activated sludge | place: Netherlands... | reverse complement strand
ACAAGTGCGACCTCGTCGAGGACGCCGAGCTCCTCGACCTCGTCGAGCTCGAGGTCCGCGAGCTGCTCTCGAAGTACAACTACGACGGCGACAACGCCCCGGTCATCCGTGGCTCGGCGTCGAACGCCATCGCCGGCGACCCGAAGTGGGTGGCGACGATCGAGGAGCTGTACAACGCCCTCGACACGTTCATCCCGGAGCCGACGCGTGAAGTCGACAAGCCCTTCCTCCTCCCGGTGGAAGACGTCTTCTCGATCACCGGCCGCGGCACCGTCGCGACGGGCCGTATCGAGCGCGGCAAGATCAAGGTCGGCGAGGAAGTCGAAGTCGTCGGCTACAACTCCGACAAGAAGTCGGTGGTGACGGGCGTCGAGATGTTCCGCAAGCTCCTCGACGAGGGCTTCGCCGGTGACAACGTCGGCCTCCTGCTCCGCGGCATCGACAAGAAGGACATCGAGCGTGGCATGGTGCTCGCCAAGCCGGGTTCGATCAAGCCGCACACGAAGTTCGAGGCGGAAGTGTACGTCCTCACGAAGGAAGAGGGCGGCCGCCACACGCCGTTCTTCAAGGGCTACCGCCCGCAGTTCTACTTCCGCACGACGGACGTGACGGGCGCGATCGAGCTTCCGGAAGGCACGGAGATGGTGATGCCGGGCGACAACATCCAGATGAAGATCGAGCTCATCATCCCGATCGCGATGGAAGAGCAGCTGCGCTTCGCCATCCGTGAGGGTGGCCGCACGGTCGGCGCGGGTGTCGTGACCAAGATCCTCGCCTAACAACGAACGGGGGACGCCGGGGCGGCGAACGCCGCCCCCGGCCGACCCAGTGGAGAATCAATGGCTGGACGTATTCGCATCCGTCTCAAGGCATTCGATCACGCCGTGATCGACCAGGCCTCGGCGGACATCGTGCGGACCGCGGAGAAGACGGGGGCCCAGGTCTCCGGCCCGATCCCGCTCCCCACGAAGACGCAGCGCTGGACCGTCCTCCGCTCGCCGCACGTGGACAAGAAGTCCCGCGAGCAGTTCGAGCTGAAGACGCACAAGCGGGTGATCGACATCCTCGACTCCAAGGCTGTCACGGTGGACGCGCTGACGAAGCTCGATCTGCCGGCCGGTGTGGATGTCGAGATCAAGGTGGAGTAGCAACGACGGACTGCAGTTGAAAGTTGGGAGTCATGAGTTGGGAGTAGTTCCTGCCAACTCCCTACTGCCAACTCACAACTGCCCGTCGACAGTCCTCCGGCCTCAACGGATGCTGCAAAGGGCAGCACCGGGCCGCGACTAACGAATCAAGCGAGCAACTCATGATCGGTATCATTGGCAAGAAGCTGGGGATGACCCAGATCTTCGACGCACAGGGGCAGCAGATCCCCTGCACGGTGGTGGAGGCCACGCCGAATCCGGTGACGAAGGTCGTCACGCCGGAGCAGGCGGGCTTTGCCAGCGTGGAGCTCGGCTACGGCGCGCAGCGCCTGGCCCGCGAGTCGAAGAAGGGCGAGCGCACGCCGAAGGGCCGTCGCGCGAACAAGGCGGAAGTCGGGCACGCCAAGAAGGCGGGCCTCGACGTCCCGCCGGCCGTCCTGCGGTCGTTCCGGCTCGACGATGCGCCCGGGAAGAACCCCGAGATCCCGACGTACAACGTCGGCGACGTGATCAAGGTCGACATCTTCACCCCCGGTGAGATGGTGAAGGTGACCGGCACGTCGAAGGGTCGTGGTTTCCAGGGCGTGGTGAAGCGTCACGGCTTTGGCGGCGGTCCGAACACGCACGGCAACACGAAGCACCGCCGTCCGGGTTCGATCGGCCCCGGCACCGACCCGTCGCGCGTCATCAAGGGCAAGAAGATGCCGGGCCACTACGGCGCCGAGCGTCACACCCAGATCAACCTGCGCGTCGAGAAGATCGATGCGGAGCGCAACCTGATCTACATCCGCGGCTCCGTCGCCGGCCCGACCAACGGGATCGTGCTCGTCCGCAAGCAGGGATAACCGATGTCCGAATCCAATAACTTCCAGGCAGCGGCCTTCACGGCGCTCGGCACCCCGCGCGATGCGGTGCAGTTGCCGACCGCGACGTTCGACGGCACCGTGAACATGCCGGTGATGCACCAGGCGGTGAAGGCGATGCTCGCCAACCAGCGCCAGGGCACGCACGCCACCAAGACGCGCCGCTGGGTGACCGGCGGCAACCAGAAGCCGTGGAAGCAGAAGGGCACCGGCCGCGCCCGTCAGGGCTCGACCCGCGCCCCGCACTTCGTCGGCGGCGGCACGGTCTTCGGCCCGCAGCCCCGTGGCTACGAGCAGAAGGTGCCGCGCCAGATCAAGGCGCTGGCCCGCAAGTCCGCGTTCAACGCCCGTGCGCGCGAGAACAGCGTGATGGTGATTGACCGCTTCGCGTACGAGGCCCCGAAGACGTCGCAGCTCGTGCAGCTGCTCGCCCGTCTCGAGGTCGCGCACAAGAAGGCGCTCATCCTGACCGACGGCGTGAAGCCGATGGTCTACCTCTCCGGCCGCAACCTGCCGAACGTCGTCGTGATGCCGTACAGCGACGCCTCCACGTACGACATCCTCTGGTCGGATGTGGTGCTGGTCGAGGCTGGCGCGATCGGCCACGAGCTGTCCCCGGTGGCCGAGAAGGCCGTCGAGAAGGTGAAGGTGAAGAAGGCGTCGGCGGCGAAGGCCCCGAAGGCTGCGAAGGCCGAGGCCAAGTCGGAGAAGGCGACGGCCAAGAAGTCGGCCGCGAAGAAGGCCGCGGCCCCGAAGGCCGCCGCCAAGAAGGCGCCGGCGAAGAAGGCTGCCGCGAAGCCTGCCGCCAAGAAGGCGGCGGCGAAGAAGGCTGCCCCGAAGAAGAAGGAGAAGTAACCGATGGCCACTTTGCATCGCACCATCGTGCGCCCGATCGTCACCGAGAAGTCGTCGGCGGCGTACCAGGAGCGCGGCGAATACACGTTCGAGGTCCATCCGACGGCCAACAAGACGGCCATCAAGCAGGCGATTGAGCGCCTGTTCGGTGTCACCGTGACGGGCGTCTGGACCTCGCAGCAGCGCGGGAAGCCGCGGCGCGTCGGCACGTCGGCCGGCCTGCGTCCCCGCTGGAAGAAGGCGATCGTGACGCTGAAGTCGGGCGACTCGATCGAGATCTTCGAGGGCTAAGACCAATGGGAATCCGTCAGTTCAAGCCCGTGAGCGCCGCGACGCGCTTCCGTTCGGTCTCGGATAACGCCGAGATCACGCGGAGCACGCCGGAGAAGTCGCTGACCGAACCGCTCAAGAAGAGCGGCGGCCGCGACAACCACGGCCACATCTCGATGCGCCGCCTCGGCGGCGGGCACAAGCGCAAGTACCGCATCATCGATTTCAAGCGCAACAAGCACGGCATGATCGCGACCGTGCAGCATATCGAATACGACCCGAATCGCTCGGCGCGCATCGCGCTGGTCGAGTACGCGGACGGCGAGAAGCGCTACATCCTGCACCCGAAGGGCCTCGCGGTCGGCGATACGATCGTCAGCGGCAAGGGCTCCGACGTGCGCACGGGCAACGCGCTGCCGCTGCGTGAGGTCCCGCTGGGCACCGCGGTGCACAACGTGGAGCTCAAGCCGGGCAAGGGCGGGCAGATGGCCCGGTCGGCCGGCACCAGCCTGCAGGTCGTGGCGAAGGAAGGCGAGTACGTGACCCTGCGCATGGCGTCGACGGAGATGCGCATGATCCACGGCGACTGCCTCGGCACGATCGGCGAGGTGGGCAACGCCGAGCATGAGTTGATCTCGTGGGGCAAGGCCGGCAAGACCCGGTGGCTGGGTCGCCGTCCGAAGGTCCGCGGTGAAGTGATGAACCCGGTCGATCACCCGCACGGTGGCCGCACGCGCGGCGGCCGCAACGTGGTGAGCCCCTGGGGCAAGAAGGAGGGCGTCAAGACGCGCAACAAGAAGAAGGCGTCCACGCGTCTGATCGTCCGTGGCCGGAAGCGCGGCAAGGCCACCCAGAGCTAACAGGGAACCGACATCATGGCACGCTCAATCAAGAAGGGACCGTTCATCCAGGACGCGCTGCTGAAGCGCGTCGTGGCGATGAACGCGAAGAACGAGAAGAAGGTCGTGAAGACCTGGTCGCGCGCGAGCACGGTGATCCCGGAGTTCGTCGGGCACACCATCGCGGTGCACAACGGGAACAAGTTCATCCCGGTGTACGTGACGGAGAACATGGTCGGGCACAAGCTCGGCGAGTTCGCCCCGACGCGCCTGTTCCGCGGTCACACGGGCAACAACAAGACGGACAAGAAGGCGGCGCCGGCAGCGGCGGCGGCCCCGGCCAAGGGAGGCAAGTAAGCCATGACCGAAGCACGGGCCATCCAGCGCTCCACGCGGCAGTCGCCCTACAAGATGCGGCTGGTCATCGACCAGATCCGCGGCTTGCCGGTGAACGACGCGCTCGCGCTGCTCAAGTTCAGCAAGAAGCACGCGTCGCATGAGATCGCGAAGGTGCTGAACAGCGCCGTCGCGAACGCCGAGCAGGCGGCGCGCAACGCGAACACGTCGCTCGACGTGGACGCGCTGTACGTGAAGCACGCGATCGTGAACGAAGGCGTGAAGCTCAAGCGGTGGACGCCGGCGGCCATGGGCCGGGCGACGCCGATGCACAAGCGAACCAGCCACGTGGAGATCATCGTGGCCGAGAAGGAAGGTCGATAATGGGACAGAAGACGCATCCGATCGGCTTCCGCCTCGGCGTGAGCACGACGCATCGCTCGAAGTGGTTTGCCAAGAAGGATTTCCCGGCGCTGCTGAAGGAAGACGCGCTGCTGCGGAAGTACCTGAAGGCGCGCCTCGGCGGCGCGGCCATCTCTGACATCACCATCGAGCGGAAGCCGGGGAAGGTCGTCGTGACCATCCACACTGGCCGCCCGGGCGTGGTGATCGGCAAGAAGGGCCAGGCGGTGGAGGAGCTCAAGACCGAGCTCCAGCAGCTGACCGGCAAGGAAGTCGGGGTGAACGTCGAGGAGATCAAGCGCCCGGAGATCGAGGCGCAGCTCGTCGCCGACAACATCGCCGCGCAGCTGGCGCAGCGCATCTCGTTCCGTCGCGCGATGAAGCGCGCGGTGCAGAGCGCGATGCGCATGGGCGCGGAAGGCATCAAGGTGAAGTGCTCGGGTCGCCTGGGTGGCGCCGAGATCGCGCGCGTCGAGGGCTATCACGAGGGTCGTGTGCCCCTCCATACGCTGCGCGCCGACATCAACTATGCGACGTCGACCGCGAAGACCACCTTCGGCACCATCGGTGTGAAGGTCTGGATCTTCAAGGGTGAGGTCGTCGAGGGGCGTCGTGGCAACTCCACGTACTCCTCCGACGCGTAAGGAGACGATCCGATGCTAGCACCGAAGCGGGTCAAGTTCCGCAAGATGTTCAAGGGTCGCACGACGGGTCTCGCCCGTCGCGGCGCGACGGTGGCGTTCGGCACGTTCGGCCTGCAGGCGCAGGAGCCGGGCTGGATCACGGCGCGCCAGATCGAGGCGGCCCGCGTGGCGCTCACGCGCCACATCAAGCGCGGCGGCAAGGTCTGGATCCGGATCTTCCCGGACAAGCCGGTGACGAAGAAGCCGGCCGAGACGCGCATGGGCAAGGGCAAGGGCTCGCCGGAACTCTGGGTGGCCGTCGTGAAGCCGGGCCGTGTGTTGTTCGAGATCGAAGGTGTGACGAAGGAGATCGCTCAGCAGGCGCTCGGGCTCGCCGCCGCCAAGCTGGGTGTGAAGACGAAGTTCGTGGCGCGTGAGGAGGCGCAGGGCAATGAAGGCTGACCAGATCCGGGAGCTGAGCGCGGACGAGATCCGCGCCCGCCTGGCCGAGCTGGAGGAGGAGCGTTTCCGGCTCCGCTTCCGGGGCGCCACGGAGCCGCTGAGCAATCCGCTCCGGCTGCGCACGATCCGCCGCGACATCGCGCGGCTTCAGACGGTGCTCCGCGAGAAGGCGGAGCGTACGGAGGCTGCGCGCTAACGCGCGCAGGAATATGAAGAATGGCTGAAACGGAAAAGACCGCCGCCCCGACCCGGACGTCGCGCAAGGTGCGCACGGGCCTCGTGGTGAGCGACAAGATGGACAAGACCATCGTGGTCGCGATCGAACGTCGCGTGCCGCACCCGGTGTACGGGAAGATGGTGACGAAGACCAAGCGCCTGAAGGCGCACGACGAGGCGAACTCGGCGAAGGTCGGCGACACCGTCCGGATCGTCGAGACGCGCCCGCTGTCGAAGGACAAGCGGTTCCGCCTGCTCGAGATCGTCGAACGCGCGCGCTAAGGGGAACTGACCAATGATCCAACAGGAATCGGTCGTGAAGGTCGCGGACAACTCGGGCGCCAAGAAGGCGCTCGTGATCCGCGTCCTGGGCGGCACCCGCAAGCGCTACGCCGGCCTTGGCGACAAGGTCGTCGTGGCGGTGAAGGACGCGCTGCCGAACGGCACCGTCAAGAAGTCCGACGTGGCCAAGGCCGTCGTCGTGCGCACGGTGAAGGAAGTGCGCCGCAAGGACGGCAGCTACATCAAGTTCGACGAGAACGCCGTGGTCATCATCGATGACAAGGGCGAACCGCGCGCCACGCGCATCTTCGGGCCGGTGGCCCGTGAGCTCCGCGAGAAGCGCTATATGAAGATCGTATCGCTGGCCCCTGAGGTGCTGTAACCATGCGGATTCTCAAGCAGCGCAAGACCGCGGGACAGAAGAACGTCCTGCGTCATGCCCGCAACGCCGAGCGCGTCACGACGTCGATCACCAAGGGTGACACGGTGCGCGTGCTGCGCGGCGACGACAAGGGCAAGGAAGGCAAGGTCATCCGCGTGCACCTCAAGAAGGGCCGCGTGACGATCGAAGGCATCAACATCGTGAAGCGGCACCGGCGCGCGCGCACGGCCGAGGAGCAGTCGGGCATCATCGAGATGCCGGCCCCGGTGGCGCTGAGCAACGTGATGCTGCTGGACCCGAAGTCGGGGGAGCCCACGCGCATCCGCGCGCGGATCGACGCCGACGGTACGAAGGAGCGCATCAGCGCCAAGAGCGGGCAGGCTATCCCGCGCGGCCGCTGAGCGAGGACTGACCAATGGCGACGACCAAGACGCAGGACAAGAAGAAGGGTGGCGCGGGCGAGAAGCGCGCGTCGATGCTGCCGAAGGAGCACAAGGGCGTGGACCTTCCGGTCCCGGCCCCGCGCCTGCACGGCCACTACGTGAAGACGGTGCGCGGCAAGCTGATGCAGCAGTTCGGGTTGAAGAACCCGCACCAGGTGCCGAACCTCACGAAGATCGTGCTGAACGTGGGCATGGGCGAGGCGATCAAGCAGCCGAAGATCCTCGACGCGATCGTGGACGAGGTGGCGACGATCACCGGCCAGAAGCCGCTGCGCACGAAGGCGAAGAAGTCGATCGCCAACTTCGGCCAGCGCGAAGGCCAGGAGATCGGCGTGTCGGTGACGCTGCGCGGCGCCCGGATGTGGGAGTTCCTCGACCGCTTCATCTCGACGGCGATCCCGCGCATCCGTGACTTCCGCGGTCTCTCGACCCGCGCCTTCGACGGGCGCGGCAACTACAGCCTCGGCGTGAAGGAACAGATGATCTTCCCGGAGATCAACTACGACCTCGTCGAGCAGATCCACGGGATGGACATCACGTTCGTGACGACCACGAACCGCGACGACCTCGCGTTCGCGCTGCTGCGCGAGCTCGGGATGCCGTTCCGCGGCGATGACAAGCCCATCGTCGTCCAGGGCTGAGGAAACCATGGCCAAGAAGAGCACGATCAACAAGAACGAGCGCCGCAAGCAGATGGCGGCGAAGCAGGCCCCGAAGCGCCAGGCGCTGGGTGCCATCGTGAAGTCCGTGACGGCGACGGAGGAGGAGAAGCGCGCTGCCCAGGTGGCGCTGCAGAAGCTCCCGCGGAACGGGGCCAAGACCCGCATCCGCAACCGCTGTCAGATGACCGGCCGCTCGCGCGGCAACCTCCGGGCCTTCGGCCTCAGCCGCATCGCGTTCCGCGAGATGGCGTTGCAGGGCTTGATCCCGGGCGTGAAGAAGGCGAGCTGGTAAGACGGCAGTAGTGAGTTGGGAGTTGGAAGTTGGGAGTAACTGCTCTCACAACCCTCACCTCACCACCTCCAACTGCAGTTTGTAGTTCTCTTCGAAGGTAGGCCCACCGGCACGATGCCATGGGAACCCCCTTCTCCCATTCCTACAGGTCCGCCACCGATGGCGGAAACCAGAGGAGCTTAGGTACTCAGTATGAGCATGACTGACCCGATCGCCGACATGCTCACGCGGATCCGCAATGCTGTCGGTTCGAAGCATCGCCGCGTGGACATCCCGGCGTCCAAGATGAAGGTGGAGATCGCTCGACTCCTGAAGGAGTCGAACTTCATCACCGACTACAAGACCATCGAGACCCCCGAGGGCAAGAAGGTCCTCCGCGTGGCGCTCAAGTATGCCGGCAACACGCCGGTCATCCGTGAGCTGCGTCGCGTCTCGTCGCCAGGTCTGCGCCAGTACGTCGGCGCCGCGGAGATTCCCCGCGTGCGCAACGGCCTCGGCGTGGCCATCCTGTCCACCTCCAAGGGCCTGATGACGGACCGCGAGGCGCGCCAGCAGCGCACCGGCGGCGAGTTGCTCGCCCTGGTCTGGTAAGGAGACCACGCACATGTCGCGTATTGGCAAGCTTCCCATCACCGTGCCCGCGGGCGTGACGGTGAAGGTCGAAGGCAACGTGGTGTCGGCGAAGGGCCCGAAGGGAGAGCTCAAGCGCACGATCCACCCGGAAATGAAGGTCAAGCTCGAGGGCAGCACCATCACGGTGGAGCGCCCGTCGGACGAGACCGCGCACAAGTCGCTGCACGGCCTCTCGCGCACGCTCGTGGCCAACATGGTCGAGGGCGTCTCGAAGGGCTACGTGAAGACGCTGGAGATCACGGGCGTCGGCTTCAAGGCCGAGCCGAAGCCGTTCGGCTTGCAGCTGGCGCTGGGCTATTCGCACCAGATTCAGTACAAGGCCCCCGCGGGCATCAAGCTCTCGGCGCCGCAGCCGACGCAGGTCGTGATCGAAGGCGCGGACAAGGAAGTGGTGGGCCAGGTCGCTGCGGAAATCCGCAACCTGCGCAAGCCGGAGCCCTACAAGGGCAAGGGCATCAAGTACCAGGGCGAAGTCATCCGGCGCAAGGCCGGTAAGGCGGGAGGTAAGTAATGCCGGGGAAGCGTGTACCGAAGACGCGTGCGGGGCTCCGCGCGCGCCGTCACGTCCGCGTGCGGGCGAAGGTTGCGGGTACGGCCGAGCGTCCGCGCTTGGTGGTGTTCCGTTCGCTCAAGCACATGACCGCCCAGCTGGTGGACGACGTGCAGCATAAGACCATCATGACCGTGACGGACAGCGGCCTGACGGGCAAGAAGACGGAGAAGTCGGTCGAGGTCGGCAAGCGTGTCGCCGAGAAGGCGAAGGCGGCCGGGATCACGAAGGTCGTGTTCGACCGTGCGGGTTACCAGTATCACGGCCGCGTGAAGGCGGTGGCCGACGGAGCCCGCGAAGGCGGGCTGGAGTTCTAAATGGCTGAACAGAGTGGTGCTTTCGGTGGTGGCTCCGCCCGCAGCGGCGGCGGTCGTGGTGGTCCGGGCGGGCGCGGTGGTCCGGGCGGCGGTCGTGGGCGTGGCGGGCCGGGTGGCCCGGGCGGCCGCGGCGGTCCGGGTGGCCCCGGCGGGCGCGGCGGCGAAGGCCGTGGCCGCGGTGGCCGCGATGCGGCGCCGCAGCAGGAGCGCGAGGGGTCCGATCTCCTCGAGAACGTGATTGCCATCAACCGCGTCGCGAAGGTCGTGAAGGGTGGCCGTCGCTTCAGCTTCAACGCGCTCGTCGCCGTCGGCGACGGGCAGGGCAAGGTTGGCGTGGCGACGGGCAAGGCGAACGAGGTGTCGGAAGCGGTCCGCAAGGCCGTCGACGCCGCGCGTCGCCGCATGGTGAGCGTCCCGATGACGGGCGCGACCATCCCGCACGAGATCGTCGGCAAGCATGGGGCCGGAAAGGTCCTCATGAAGCCGGCGGCGCCCGGTGCCGGCGTGATCGCCGGCGGCGCGGTGCGTGCGGTGCTCGAGTGCGTCGGGATCCACGACATCCTCACGAAGTCGCTGGGTTCGACGAACCCGCATAACATGGTGCTCGCCGCGCTGGACGGCCTCACGGCCCTCACGACGGTGGAGCAGATCGCCCGCGAGCGCGGCGTCGAAGTCTCGGCGCTGCCCTACAAGTCGCGCGCGAAGTCCAGGGAGGTTGTGTAAATGCCACGCACGTTCGTTTGGCACCGCACCCGCGGTCCGCAGCACACCGAGCCGAATACGCTCACCGAAGGCAAGGT
>Ga0268299_1004658_pt1 | contig 10377 bp, 9 predicted proteins | sample NOBtaG_FD_193484 | JGI IMG/M metagenome (GOLD analysis project Ga0268299, IMG submission 193484) | Activated sludge microbial communities from bioreactor in Nijmegen, Gelderland, Netherland - NOB reactor | ecosystem: Engineered > Bioreactor > Aerobic > Activated sludge | place: Netherlands... | reverse complement strand
GTAAGGTTAATAAAAAAAGGTTTTTCCATTTTGGGAAAAACCTTTTAAATATGTTATGTTAATATATATTAAAAGTAAATCCCGCAAGTAATGTAACACTTACAACACATGCTCATCATTTTTGTTCTATAAATTGCGGTATTGTTCATTTTTTATGGATTATGAGTGGCAAATTTAGAGAAAATTGTGTTATTCACTACAAAAAAGGCTGAATATTCCTCTTTTTTTCATAAAAAGCATTAAAATCCTTTTAATCGGGCAGAGATATTACTGAATCCTGTTGTAAATAGGACAATACTTATTGAACTCATTGGCATTAAAATGGCAGCAATAACAGGTGATAAACTGCCATGTACAGCAAAAGCCAAACCTACGGAATTATATATCAATGAGATCGCAAAACTTGCAAGGATAATTTTTTTACCTGATTTAGCATAACTCATAAATGTTTTTAAGTAATTAAACTTAGATCCATCCAAGATGGCATCACATGCAGGAGAAAAATTATTGATATCATCTGAAATAGCTATACCAACATCGCTTTGCTTTAATGCTCCTGCATCATTTAATCCATCGCCAATCATTGCCACTTTTGCCCCTTGATTTTGTAATGTTTTTATGAAATTGAGTTTGTCGCTCGGGCTTTGATTGAACTTTAAAACCGAATTAATTGGAAACACTTTTTTTAAAGAATCTTTCTCTGCATCATTATCACCTGATAATAGCACCAGCTTATAGTCCTTTTTTAATTCATTTATTAAATTGCCTAAACCATCACGGTATTTATTTTTAACTAAAAATTTACCATACAATTCATTCGCAATTTCTACATACACTTCGCTGGAATAATTTTCTGAACTTGTTGAAATTAAATCGGGAGCTACAAATTTTTTTGCACCTAATTTAACTTGGTAACCGTCTACAGTAGCTTCAATTCCTTCTCCTATTCGTTCTTTATACTGTTCTACTTCTATGCTTTTATGGAGTGGTAAGTATTCAACAATTTTTTTGCTTAAAGGATGTGTTGATTGAACTACTAATGAACGTATTAGTTGTTGTTCTTTTTCTCCCAATTTTTTACCCTCAAATTCGATAGAAACATTTGTATTTTGGGTAATTGTTCCTGTTTTATCAAAAACAATTGTATCTACTTCTCCTAACTTTTCAATTATATCTGCATTTTTTAGATACAATTTATTTTTACCGAGTATTCTTAAAATATTACCATTTGTAAAAGTAGATGATAATAATAATGCGCATTGACAAGCAACAATTAGTACCGATGTAAAAGCATTCAATGCTCTATAGGAATCAGATGGTAGCCAATACAAAAAACCTGATATTGCAAGAAAAAGTATTGCATAGGTAATGTATTTTCCTATTCGATTTACAAAGTTATTTCTTGAGTCTTCTGTTTTTGTAAATGCTTCGTTATTCCATAGCTGCGTTAAATAACTTTGTGATACTTCTTTTATTACTTCGAGTTCAATAGAGCTGCCTACTTGTTTCCCACCTGCATAAATTATTTCTCCAATTATTTTTTGTGTAGGAATGGACTCTCCTGTTACAAAGCTATAATCGATTTTGGCATTGCCTTTAAATAAAATTGCATCTGCAGGTATGAGTTCTGAATTTTTAATCAAAATTCGATCGCCAACTTTAATGTTTGAAATAGGAGTTGATGTTTCTTTCCCGTTTTCAAGAATAGTTACAGCTATTGGAAAGTATGATTTGTAATCTCGTTCAAATGAAAGAGTGTTATATGTTTTTCCTTGGAATAATCTGCCCAGTAGCATAAAAAAAACAATGCCACTCATTGAATCAAAATATCCAATTCCTGTTCCGCTTATAATTTCATATACACTTCTCGAAAAGGTTACTAATATTGCCAAAGCAATTGGTGCATCAATATTCAGATATTTTTGTTGAATGCTTTTCCATGCAGAAACAAAAAAATCAGAAGCGCTATAAAAAAATACTGGAAGTGCTAAAAATAGATTTAAATAACTAAATAAAGCTCTTAATTCATTCTCTTGAATTGTGCTGCTTGAAAAGTATTCGGGAAAGCTTAACATCATAATGTTTCCAAAACAAAATCCAGCTACACCAATTTTAAAAAGTTGTTTTTTATTTGATTTTGTTTTTTTTACACCAGCATAATCATCTAAACTAATATGTGGTTCATATCCTATAAATGATAGTAACTCAACAGTTTTTCGTAAACTTAATTCGTTTATTTTAAAATGAACTGTAACCTCCTTTTTTAGGAAATTTATATTTGAACGAATTATTGAATTGTTAAACTTGTGAAGATTTTCTAAAAGCCAAACACATGAGGCACAATGAATTTGAGGTAAATAAAATGTAGCAATAGCTAGTTTCTCGTCCTTGAAAGTGATTAATTTTTGAATCACTTTGTCATCATCTAAATAAGCATATTTTTCAGAATTAAATTTCCCCTTTGCTGTGACACCTGGAGTAGAAGAAATTTCGTAATACTTACATAGGTCGTTTTCATTGATGATTTCGTAAACCAATTTACATCCTTCACAACAAAAGCTTTTTTCGTCTTTTACAATTTCTTCAATAGAACAATCATTTCCACAATGATAACAACTTGTTTCTACTTTAGTATCTAATTTTGTTTGCATAAAAGATGAAAAGAAAAAGCGGGAATAAGCAACATATAAACCCTAAATGCTATGGAACATTTTTTATAAACTACCTATAACCCGCTTTTAAAAATATTAGTGTTTATGAGCGTGTCCTTCACCTTCTGTGGTTGTAGTAAACACAAAATATAAAACACCTAACAATGAAATTAAAAAGTAAACAACATATTCTATTCTACCACCATCAATCAATGTATTGTTTACATTAATATTTGCAGGGTATTCTAAAAATGCCCATCTAAAAGGAAAAAAATAAACTAACAATAAAACTGCTGCTCCGATAAGTTTTTTTTGCATGACTTTTAATATTTAAGATTAATACGTAACAAATGTAGATTAGCTACTAATTATTAAAAATGACCTTTATCAGTTTTTATACTGATTCAAATCAATCTTTTACAGGTAAACTTAATTCTTCTGCTTCTGTGTTTTGCTTGTTTAAGGTCCAATCGTCTGTTGATGATGTTTCTAGCCAAATCTTACCTGATTTCCTGAACACTTGTACCGATAATCCAAAAATGTCTTGAAACAGTTGCTCTACATCAGAAACTTTTTGATTCCCCAATATTTTTATTGCTCCAGAGATTTGTTTTTTTCGGCATTGCCCTAAGGTTTTGCTATTGTCATTGATTAATTTTTTAGGCGATGCTTCTCCTCTTTTGTGTGGTTTAGTAAATACTTCCAATTTTAAAAAGGGGAAAACGCTGTTGAATTCTTCTTGTAATGTTTTTATTGTTTTCGTGTCTGTAATCGTTATTTCCATTGCTCAATAAATTTTATTCGTGAATAGTTAATAAAGGAACATGTGTGTGAAATGCCATTTTCTTAGTATTGCTTTTGTGAAACAATGAGCTTAAAAATGTTTGTTTTCTTGGAATCATAATCAATAAATCAATAGAATGCTGATCTACAAATTGATTTATTGCAAATGTGATATCATCGCTTTCAGGAAAAAATAGGGTATGGTTAATATTCTCAAATATTGTTTCTAAATTAATTCCTGAAATAGCTTTTTCTGAACTAGGTTTTTCCTCTGGATTTACAATATTTATGATATGTATGTTTGAGTTAAGCGTTCTTGCTACATTTTTGATGTAGTTAATAGCTAACGAGTTCTGAATTTTTAAAAAATCACATGCAAAAGCAATATTTTTAATTGGTTTGTAAATTGCTTTGTCTGGGATTACTAAAACAGGGCAATCTAAATTATGAATGGCAATCGTTGTGTTACTTCCAATAAGAATTTCTGCCAATTTCCCTGCTCCATTTATTCCCATTACCACCAAATCAATTTTTCGTTCACCGATTACTGTTTTTAATTCATCAATTAAAAATCCCGGAGACACTAATTGCTCAACTGGTAATTTTATATTTAACTCCGAAACAAAGTGATGCATAGCTGTTTTGCTCGACTCCTCTAAATCTTCATAATTGGGCATTACAACAGCCGCTTCAGTCGTAATCATAGGGATATGAAACACATGAAAAAAAGTGAGTTTCGAATTTATTGCTTCTGCTAATGCTACAGCATACAATGCTGCCGATTTTGACGATTCAGAAAAATCTATTGGTACAAGTATGTTTTTCATTAGTTCAATTGTTTTATTAAGTGATTAAGCTTCGGATATAAATAATTATTTTCGATAAATGAATACACTATATAATTGTGTTTTAGCTTTATTAATAAGCTATACACTTGCTTTAAAGTAGGTGATGCATTGGTGTGTTCTTCAAAAAAATTTGTTTCTTTTTCTAGTGCATTTAATTTTTCAACCAGTTGTATGTGTTTATTTTCAATACTATCTATCACTTTAGATACAATGGCAGGAGAAATAGAATCAATGTTTTTGTGTTTTAGCAAATCACGTACTACTGGAAAAAGGATAAATTCTTCTTCACCTTTATGTTGTTCTAAGCTGTTTTTAAATTCCAGAAATATTTTATTTATTGCAGGGAGATTTGAGATTTCAGTTGCATCTACAATCACGCAGGAGTGCATTAAATTTGATATGAGTGATAGATTTTCTGTGAAATAATTATGGAAATCCTCTTGGATAAATTTAATAAGATTTGCCAAGGTGTAATCGGATACATCTTCGGCTAAGCTGTTGTATAAAGTTTCATTTTCTTGCATGGAACAAAAATAGTCCCGCAACAAGCCTCGATAGTATGATTATCGTCAAGAATAGATATGATAAAAATCATACCTTCGAAAAAAAACATTAAAAATTAGGTTTCAATAGATATTTTGAGTAGAACTCGGTGATGATTGCAACCGCTTCATCTGAAGTATCTACTATTTTAAATAAGTCTAAATCCTTTTCGCTGATATTATGTTCTTCCAAAAGCATGGTTTGTTTTACCCAGTCAAGTAATCCTTGCCAATACTTTTTGCCTACTAAAACAATTGGAAAGTGGGCAACTTTATTGGTTTGTATTAGTGTAATAGATTCAAAAAGTTCATCAAGTGTTCCAAATCCTCCTGGCATAGCAATAAATCCTTGGGAATATTTTAAGAAGATGGTTTTACGAACAAAGAAGTAATCAAAATTGATGTTTTTATCTTGGTCTATAAATGGATTTGATTCTTGCTCAAATGGCAATACAATGTTTAATCCTACAGATTTTCCTCCTCCAGCCTTTGCTCCTTTGTTGGCCGCTTCCATAATTCCTGGCCCACCTCCTGAAATTACTCCATAACCTTCGCGCGTTAGCTTAAACGCAATTTCTTCCGCCAGTTTATAATAGGGATTTTCCGGTTTTGTTCGTGCTGAACCAAAGATTGAAACACAAGGTCCAATACGGCTCATTTTTTCAAACCCTTCCACAAATTCACTCATGATTTTAAATATTTGCCATGAATCGGATGCTTTTATATCATTCCAATCTTTGGAAGCAAATGCTTTTCTTATTTTATCTTCATCTTGATTTGTCATATAGCTTATTTAATGTTTATTACTTATTTTGATTGTTGAATAGTTGTAAATTTTTCCTTCATAAAAAAAAGCAACATTATTATTGCCAAAGTTGAATACAGGTAAATCTCGTAATAAACTTTTTTTCTTTAATTTTTCAATGAGAATGCTTTCGTGATTTTTTCCATCTATAAAACACTTTATTCTATTCCTGTTGTCGAGATAAACCAATGAATTAAACCCGATTATAACGTTTTTCTGCTGAATAAATTTTTCAATGGAATATACAGTTCCTTTATAAAAAATAAAATATTCATTTAAATAACTATAAAATAAAATGCTATTGGCTGTTCTATAATAATTAGGGTGATAACTTAATAATTTTGAAATCGAATCATTGTAATAAACCATAAAATAGTCGTTAATATCAATGTATACAACTTGGTCATCACTTACTTCATACTCTTTAGGTTTGAATGTACAAATCGTCTTAAATTGTCCTTTGTAAAAAACTTTAAATTCATTATAAAATTCATCGTAATACGCCATGATATTTTTGGCGCATTTAAACTCAACAATATTGGAGGTGTTTGCATTGTATAGATTTCCTTCATAAAATACTTTTAAGTGGTTATTTAAGTCATTATAAACAAAAATATTTCTTCCAATTTTAAATTCTTTTATTGATTTTAAATCTGCAGCTTTTTCAATTGTATAGGTGGACCCTTTTGAATATGCCATTATATCATAACTGGGTAAATCTATCCACACAACGATCTCTTCTCCTATCCAAAATTTATCAGCCCATTTAGTTAACTGTAGCTTTTGTCCGTTTTCATATACCATCAGCCTGTTTTGCATTTTGTAAACCAATGTTTTGGATGTACCTACGATTCTACTTGGAAAAACGTTCTCAATTGTTTGAACTTCTCCATTATAATATACCTTTAAATTTGCCAAGGCATCCACATAGGCCAAATAGTCATCTCCAATTCTAATGCTATCTACTTTTGTTCGTTCCAAAACAGTGGTTTGTCCTTTGTCGAATACCGTAAATTCATTAATTGGTGAAATAAATGAAGCAATTCCATTCTGAGGATAAACAGAATAGTATAAAGCTAAAAATGGTATTAAAAAAAATAGTTTCACTATAATTTCGATTTTATAACATTATTTAAATCGCTAATTCTTCTTTTAAAAATTTAGCTGTATAGCTTATTTCATTTTCTATAATTAGTTCTGGTGGTCCTTCGCATAGTATTTCTCCGCCACCGGTTCCTCCTTCTAAGCCTAAGTCAATAACATGGTCAGCTACTTTAATAATATCCATATTGTGTTCAATTACCAATACAGTATTTCCTGTGTCAACTAATTTGTTTAATACTTCCAATAATATTCTAATATCTTCAAAATGTAATCCCGTAGTAGGTTCATCTAAAATATAAAATGTATTTCCTGTATCACGTTTACTTAATTCTGTAGCAAGTTTAACACGTTGTGCTTCTCCACCCGATAATGTTGTGCTTTGTTGGCCTAATGTAATATAACCCAAACCCACATCTTGCAATGTTTTTATTTTTTGAAGAATAGAAGGGATGCTTGCAAAAAATTCTACAGCAACATCAATAGTCATGTTTAGTACATCGCTGATTGATTTTCCTTTGAAACGAATTTCCAATGTTTCTTTATTGTATCGTTTACCATTGCATGTTTCACAATTCACATACACATCAGGTAAAAAATTCATTTCAATGGTTCGTAAGCCTGCTCCTTGACACGTTTCACATCTTCCTCCTTTTACATTAAACGAAAATCGACCAGCTTTGTACCCTCTAATTTTTGCTTCAGGAATTTCTGCAAACAAATTTCGAATATCAGAAAACACATTCGTGTATGTTGCTGGATTGCTTCGTGGTGTTCGTCCTATAGGTGATTGATCAATGTCAATTACTTTATCGATGTGCTCCAATCCAGCAATAGATTTATATGGCATTGGCTTTTTTTCCGAACGATAAAAATGTTTACTTAAAATAGGATAGAGTGTTTCGTTTATCAATGTTGATTTTCCACTACCGGATACTCCTGTTACGCATATTAATTTACCAAGTGGTAAATTAATACTTACATTTTTTAAATTATTTCCACTAGCACCTTTTAGTGATAAGAATTTTCCATTCCCTTGTCTGCGTTGTTCAGGAACTTTTATTCCCTTAATCCCATTGATATAATCTGATGTGAGTGTGTGGTATTTTAAAATTTCTTTGGGTGTTCCTTGTGCTATTACTTTTCCTCCGTGTATTCCAGCTGCGGGGCCAATATCCAACACATGATCAGCAGCAAGAATCATTTCTTTGTCATGCTCTACAACAATAACGGAATTGCCAATTTCTTTTAAATTTTTTAAGGCTGTAATTAATCTTACATTATCTCGTTGATGCAATCCAATGCTCGGCTCATCTAAAATATACAATACACCTACTAGTTGAGAACCAATTTGTGTTGCCAATCGAATTCGTTGTGCTTCACCACCCGAAAGCGTTCTGGAACTTCTATTTAAGGTTAAATAGTCCAATCCTACATCTAATAAAAATTGAATGCGAGCACGAATTTCTTTCAATACTTCTTTTGCAATGGTGTTTTGTTTTGAATCAATTCGCGATTCTATATCTTTAAACCATTCATTCAATTCGCTGATTCCCATTTGCGAAATTTCAGCAATATTTTTATGGTCAATTTTAAAATTTAACGATTCTTGTTTTAATCTTGTCCCATGACATTTAGGACAATCTACTTTATTCATAAAACCTTGAATCCATTTTTCGATGGTAGGTGAACTTTGTTCATCATTTTGTTTTACAATAAAATTTGCAATTCCTTCAAATTCCATACTGTAGCTTGTAGCAGCGCTATCAGAGTATTGTTTTATTTTAAATACTTCATCGCTACCAAATAAAATTACATTGATGGCTTCATCCGAAATGTCTTCAACAGGCGTGTCTAGTGTAAAGCCATATTTGTCACCTATTGCTTCTAATTGTTTAAAAATCCAAGTTCCTTTGTATGGTCCAATTGGAGCAATTGCTCCTTTTTTTATAGTTGCTTTTTTATTTGGAATTATTTTGTTTATATCTACTTCGGAAACAACTCCCAAGCCATTGCATTTAGGGCATGCGCCATAAGGAGAATTGAATGAAAATAAATTTGGTTGTGGTTCATCATATGAGATACCAGACGTAGGACACATTAAATGGCGAGAGAAATATTCTACTTTCCCAAATTCATCTTCAAATGTTCCTTTCTCAAAAGGCTGTACCATAATAATACCTTTACCTTGCTTCATTGCCAGTTGTAATGATTCAGAAATGCGTGGACGAGAATCTGCATTTACTTCCAATCTGTCAATCACAATTTCAATGTCATGAACCTTGTATCTATCAAGTTGAATTCGTTTAGTTAATTCCATTATTTCTCCATCTACACGAACACGTAAATATCCCCATTTTTTTATTTGTTCAAACAGTTCGCGGTAATGTCCCTTTCTCCCTTTTATAAGAGGTGCAAGGATTAATACTTTCTTGTCGTAAAATTTTTCAAGTATTAAATCAATAATTTGGTCATCGGAATAACGGACCATTTTTTCACCTGTAACATAGCTGAATGCTTCTGAAGCACGCGCATATAATAAGCGTAAAAAATCATAAATCTCAGTAATGGTACCTACTGTAGAACGAGGATTTTTATTTACCGTTTTTTGTTCAATAGAGATAACCGGACTTAATCCTGTAATTTTATCAACATCAGGACGTTCCATATTGCCCAAAAATTGGCGTGCATAAGCCGAAAAGCTTTCAATATAACGTCTTTGGCCTTCGGCATAAATGGTATCAAATGCCAAAGAAGACTTACCACTTCCACTTAATCCGGTAATTACTACCAGTTGATTACGAGGGATGCTAACATCAATATTTTTGAGATTGTGTACGCGTGCACCAACAACTTCTAAAAATTCACTTTCGCTAATTGTTTCTACTGACATTTATTTTACTCTCTACATTTTGCCTTTCAATTTTTTGAAGGGCTATTTTAACTTAACAAAGATACGTAAGTATTGTTTGGTGGGCAAAAAGAATTAGGGTAAGAATAGTAGATTACAACAATTAATTTTTCTGTTTTTCCTTTTCTGTAAGAATAAATGCTGGAATTAAAATCATTAAAACAAGTGGAGATTGAGCTATTCCCATTATAAAGCGAGCAAATTCATACATTCTTTCAGATAAGCTGCTACTTATAACCCCAATTCCCATAAAAAATGCAGAAACACTTATTAAGCCCAAAAATGCATAACCTGTAATTTTTGTATACTGTTTGTTTTCAAATAAATGTTTGATTGTAAAATGGCTTATTAGATAAAATACAAAAGAAAAGAAAATAGTAAATACCCATTTTAAATTTACAACTGTATCATATTCTAATTGTTCAAAAAAATCAAGGTGTGCAGGCATGGGATAGTCTGTTTCATAATCCCATGCAAGTAGCATTGCATTTATGCATCTAAAAAAATAATCGCGGTAAAAACTGATGAATACGATGAAACAAACAATGAAAAATAAAAAAATATAATTCCGTTTTTTTTGCATAATTATTTCCCTACAATTACAAATTCTGTTCTTCTGTTTTTTCTTCTTCCTTCTTCTGTTGAATTGTCAGCAATAGGGTTGGTTGCTCCAAACCCTTTGAATGCAATTAGTCGCTTTTCATCAATTCCTTTTTCAAGTAATTTGTCGCGCACA
>Ga0268299_1004656_pt1 | contig 10380 bp, 13 predicted proteins | sample NOBtaG_FD_193484 | JGI IMG/M metagenome (GOLD analysis project Ga0268299, IMG submission 193484) | Activated sludge microbial communities from bioreactor in Nijmegen, Gelderland, Netherland - NOB reactor | ecosystem: Engineered > Bioreactor > Aerobic > Activated sludge | place: Netherlands... | reverse complement strand
CCGATCGAACCGCTCGAGATGGGACCGACCACCATGGGGATGCTGACGACGGATCAGACGGTCGTGGGCGGCGCGATCGTGAAGGCGGAGGGCTGCGTGCCGGCGCAGGTCGGCACCTTGGTGTACCTCAACGGAGGCGAGGACTTGGCGCCTTTCCTCGCACGCGTCGTGCCCGCCGGCGGCACGGTCGTGATCCCGAAGACGGAGATCGGGAACGATTTCGGCTTCTTCGCGCACTTCCTCGATACCGAAGGGAATCGCGTCGGATTCCATTCGATGCGTTGAGGGGCCCCTCCCGTCACGGACCTGTGCGTGCCATACCGCACCAGCGCTCGAGGGCCGACCGCACGCCGAGTTCGTGGTCCTCACCGGCCCACGCGACGTAACCGTCGGGCCGGATGAGTACGGCGGTCGGCGCGGTGACCGGACCGACCGCCGGCAGTACCCACTCGCTGTCACAGGATGCACGGCAGACGCGAAGCCGAGGCGACCACGCCGCGGCGATCGGCGCGCACGCGCCGGCGAAGTCCAGCAGGACCGGCTTCGCCGGCCGCAGCAACTCGGCGACGCGGCGCGGGCCCTCCGCCGTCTCGAGATCGAGATCGGGCATGCGGCGGCCACGGACCGGATGCCCCTCGCCCAGGTCGTAGCGGATGTCGAGTCCCGCCATCTGTGCCGCGAGCCGACGGCGCGCCGCGTCGGTGCCGAGCATGTCGGCCATGGTCTCGCGCAGCGCCTGCGTCTGCGCATCCGCGCGGCGCAGCAGGACCGACGCCATGGTGTTCTTGAGCACCCACGCCGCAACCGGATGGCGCTCCGCGTGGTAGGTGTCGAGCAGGGAATCGGGAGACCGATGCTGGAGCACCTGCGCGAGCTTCCAGCCGAGATTCACGGCGTCGTGGACGCCGGTCTGCAACCCGTGTCCGCCATCGGGCGGGTGGATGTGCGCCGCATCCCCGGCGAGGAGGATGCGACGGTCTCGGTATCGCGCCGCCTGCCGCGTGGCGTCGGTGAAGCGGGAGAGCCATGTGGGGTCGTGGATGCCGAAGTCCGACCCGTAGACGGCGCGCAGGACCGCACGCAGTTCCTCGAGCGTCGGTGCCGAAGTCGCATCGGCGCGCGGTTCGGTGACCAAGACCCGCAGCTGCGCACCGTCCTCGGACTTGGCCAGCGAGTGGATGCCCTGGGCATCACGATGGATGCCCAAGGTCGTCGGCTCCTCCGTGAACCGGGCCTCGGCGATGAGGTTGCTCGTGGTCGGCGCGGTACCGGGGAACTCGATCCGCGCGAGTCGTCGGACAGTGCTGCGCCCGCCGTCGCAGCCCACCACGTACGGTACCCGCAGTCGCTCGCCGTCGCGGAGCGTGACGACGGCCGCGTCATCGTCCTGCACGAGGTCGACCAGCTCCGCTCCGTAGCGGATCGGCACCTGGAGTTCGCGCAGCCACTCGGCGAGCAGGCGTTCGATGTGAACCTGCCACAACGCGAGTACGCCGGGGAATCGCGTCGGGCAGTCGTGCATCCCCAGCGACACGCCGGCGAAGCCGACCGCCGGGTGCATCGTGCCTGCGGCCACGAACCGGTCGGCGATGCCGCGCAGCTCGAGCAACTCGAGCGTGCGCGCGTGCAACCCGCCTGCGCGGGCGCCCATCAGCACCTGGTCGCTGCGACGTTCCAGCACGAGGACATCGATTCCGGCGAGGGCGAGTTCTCCCGCGAGCATCAGGCCGCTTGGTCCGGCACCGATGACGAGGACGGCGGGTTCGCGCATGCGTGGACTCAGGTCTGGGGGAAGAGACGGCCGGCAATGATGCCATCCCGGCCCGGGCTTCCTGCAAGCCTCCCCTTCGGTTATATGTTGAACGTGGCGCCATGACCGTGAGACTCTTTGCGCTCCTGCTGCTCTGCTGCCTGGTCATGGGCACTTCGTGCGTCGGCGCACGGGTGGATCATTATCAGGTGTACGAACTCTCGCTTGGCGCGTTGCCCGACTCGGTCCCGCCCGACAGTCTGCGATTCGGTGCCGACGAGTACTTCCGGGTGAGACCACCGCGGTCGCGGTGGAGTGCGCAGCCACTTCCCCCGCTGTGCCCGGGCATGCGGCGCTACGCCGCGCGGCGCGATCGCAGGTTGCACGTCTCCACCGCGTTCGTGGGCTCCGGACAGACGGCCGTCTTCGTCCGTCCGTTCGAGATCGAACTCGGATTGGGTCCCGCGGACGCGACCACGCGGCGGTTGGTCGTCCACTACGAGTTCCGCTTTCCGTACGTCGGCTGGCGCGTCTCGAGCGCCGACTCGGCGGCCATCGCCGCGAACGTGCGCGCCGCTGCCGCCGTGCTCGCCGCGCACAGTGATTCCCTTGCCACGGTGCTGAACGGCGGCGTGCGCCCGCTGCGTTTGCCCGGCTTCGCGCCGACCGCCGCGGCACCGGCGTTCACCGAGGCCGAGTGCGCGCCACTCGGTCTCGCGCACTGACGTCGCGCCGAGAGCACCGGGTCGCCGCACTCTTGCGCTGTTCCCGCCGACGGCGCCTATTCAGGCGACCGACGTTGGCCCCACCCATCATCGGAGGGCGGCACCCATGCGACACAGCAGTTCGACACTCGAAGCATTGGCGCGACTCTCCTCGCGCACGCGCGATGCGGTGCAGGGCGGTCGGGCTTGCGGCTGCTTCCATTGCCTCCGGACGTTCGAGGCCCGTGACGTCAAGGAGTGGGCCCCCGAGGTCGAGGGCGAATCCGCCGCGATCTGTCCGCATTGTGGCGTCGACTCTGTGCTCCCGGCGCGCGATGGGCACGCGGTGGATCGCACCATGCTCGAGGCGATGCAGGCCTACTGGTTCGCGCGCGCCGAACCGCCGGCGGGCGACAACTCCGCGTTCGACAAGGCACGGCAGCGCCTCGACCCGCTCATCCGGCGACTGACCTGGGACCTGTGGGAATCGCGGAAGAAGGAACCGTAGTCGGCAGCGACGGCGCATCCGGCTATACTCCTCGCATGCAGCTCACCGACATTCCGTTCCACACCATCACGTGGTCCGACCTCGAGCCCACCACACATCCGGGCGACGCCGGCGTCGCCCTTTGGCGCACCGCGCACTACGGCGCGATCCGCGTGCGGATGGTGGAATACTCGGCCGGCTACGTCGCCGATCATTGGTGTACCAAGGGGCATCTCCTGCTCTGTCTCGACGGCGAGCTGCACACGGAGTTGCAGGATGGGCGTCGGTTCGTGCTGACGCCGGGCACGAGCTACCACGTGGCGGACGGCGCGGAGCCTCATCGTTCGGCGGCGCCGCATGGTGCCCGCCTGTTCATCGTCGACTGACCGGCTGACGGTCGCGAGGGTCGAGCATGCCTGCGAAACGTTCCCGGCGCGACGCCACCCCGGCGACCCCACGACTGCTGTCGGGCGGGAATCCGCAGATCCCCAAGGGGGCTGGCGACGCACCGGTGCAGGCGTACATCGCGGCGATGCCCGGATGGAAGCAGGCGGTGGGGCGGAGGATCGACGCGATCGTGTCGCGGACGATCCCGACGGTGCAGAAGGCGGTGAAATACAACTCGCCGCTCTACGGCGTGGACGGCGTCACCTGGTTCCTCAGCCTGCATTGCTTCACGCGCTACGTGAAGGTCGCGTTCCACCGCGGTGCGGAGCTCACACCGATGCCGCCGGGCCACTCGAAGCAGCGGTTCGTCCGTTACCTCGACATCCACGAGGACGATGCGCTGGACGAGACGCAGTTCGCCGCCTGGGTGCGGCAAGCCAGCCGACTTCCCGGAGAACGACTCTGATGGCCAAGACTCCCTCCCGCAGCGCGACACCGGCCGCGGGCGCCGGCGCCGACTGGCGTCACGCCACCCTCGACCGCATGCGGGCGCTGATCTTCGAGGCGGATCCCGCGATCGTGGAGGAGCGCAAGTACCGCGACGTCCCCACGTGGTCGCGTGACGGCATGATCTGCACGGGCGAGACCTACAAGGCGGTCGTCAAACTCACCTTCATGCGCGGGGCTGCGCTCAGCGACCCCAAGCGGTTGTTCAACGCCAGCCTCGACGGCAACACGCGGCGTGCGATCGACATCCGCGAAGGTGAGACGGTGAACGCCACGGCGTTCAAGGCGCTGGTGCGCGCTGCCGTCCGCCTCAATCGCGGCGCCTGACGGGGCCGCGTGGCCACGCCCGGTCCGTTCCTCACCGCCGAGTGGCGGGACCTCGTCATGCTCAACTACGAGGTGCCGCCGGAACTGCTGGCCTCACAGGTTCCGCCGGGCACCACGCTCGACCGCTGGGAGGGGAGGGTACTGGTCTCGCTCGTCGGGTTCCGCTTCCTCCACACGCGCGTGCTCGGCGTGCCCATCCCATGGCACCGCGACTTCGAGGAAGTGAACCTCCGGTTCTACGTGCGCCGCGAGACGCCGGAGGGCGTGCGGCGAGCGGTGGTGTTCCTGCGCGAGCTCGTGCCGCGTCGCGCGATCGCCTGGTTGGCGCGGCTGTGGTACAACGAGCCGTATCGCGCCTTGCCGATGCGTCACGGGATCACCGGCGACGCCGCGCGGCGGGAGCTGCGCTACGAATGGCGCGATCGCCGTGGATGGATCGGCCTGCAGGCATCGACCGTGGGGGCGCCGTCGGTGCTGACCCCGGGCACGGAGGCTGAGTTCATCACCGAGCACTACTGGGGCTACACGGCGCAGCGCGACGGTGGTACCGTGGAGTATCGCGTGGAGCACCCGCCTTGGCGCGTCTGGCAGGCCGACGCCGCGCACGTGCTCGGGGACCTCTCCGCGACCTATGGCGCGACCTTCGGCGCAGTGCTCGGTGGCCGTCCGTGTTCCGCGTTCGTCGCCGAAGGATCCGCCATCACGGTGTTCCGTCCACGTCCACTCCCTTGACCGGAGGTCGCATGTCCAAGAGAGTCCCCGACTTCTCCAGCCACAAGCCGCAGTCCAAGCCCTCGCTCGGCAAGACCGCGAAGGCACCGCCACCGCCCGCGGCGCCGCGTGTGAAGCCGCAGGCGACGTCCTCGAAGTCCGGCCGGCGCGGCGGCTGAGGTCCGACCGGCGCAGCGAGCCCGCAGGCGCGCGCAGGCGCCTGCGCGCGTCTGCGGGCTCGCCGAACCTGGCTTACAGCTCGAAGCGGTCGAGGTCCATGACCTTCGCCCAGGCCGCGACGAAGTCCTGCACGAACTGCGACTTCGCGTCGTCGCAGGCGTAGACCTCCGCCAGCGCGCGCAGCTCCGAGTTCGCACCGAAGATCAGGTCGACACGTGTCGCCGTCCAACGCAGGTCACCGGTCGCGCGGTCCCGGCCCTCGAACACGTCCGCGGTGCTACCCACCGGCGTCCACACCGTCCCCATATCGAGCAGGTGCACGAAGAAGTCGTTCGTGAGGGTCTCCGGGCGCGACGTCAGCACGCCGTGACGCGACTGCGCGTGGTTCGCGTTGAGCACCCGCAGACCGCCGACGAGCGCGGTCATCTCCGGCGCGGTGAGCGTGAGCAGCTGTGCACGGTCGACCAGCAGCTCCTCGGCCGGCACCGTGTACGCACCCTTGAGGTAATTGCGGAACCCGTCGGCGATCGGTTCGAGCACCTCGAACGACTCCACATCCGTCTGCTCCTGCGACGCGTCCATGCGTCCCGGCGTGAACGGTACCGTCACGGGGGTGCCGGCCTGGCGGGCCGCGGCTTCGACCGCCGCGCAGCCACCGAGCACGATCAGGTCCGCGAGCGAGATGCGCTTGCCGCCGGTGGCCGTGCGATTGAACTCCTGTTGCACCGACTCGAGCACCTCCAGTGCCCGCGCGAGCTTCGCCGGTTGGTTCACCTCCCAGCGGTTCTGCGGCGCGAGGCGAATCCGCGCGCCGTTCGCGCCGCCGCGCTTGTCCGAGCCGCGGAACGTCGAGGCCGACGCCCACGCCGTGGAGACCAGTTGCGAGATCGAGAGTCCCGACGCCAGGAGCGCGCGCTTCAAGGCCGCGATGTCCGTCGCGTCCACCAACGGATGGTTGACGGCCGGGATGGGATCCTGCCAGAGCAGGTCCTCCTGCGGGACGAGCGGGCCGAGGTAGCGCGCGCGCGGTCCCATGTCGCGATGCGTGAGCTTGAACCAGGCGCGCGCGTACGCGTCCGCGAACGCCGCGGGGTCCTTGTGGAAGCGTCTCGAGATCTCGCCGTAGATCGGATCCATCCGCATGGCCATGTCGGCGGTGGACATCGCCGGCAGCACCATCTTGCCGGGTCGATGGGCGTCGGGCACGACCGCCGCGTTCACCTTGTCGGTGGGCTCCCAGATCCACGCACCGGCCGGACTCTTCACCAACTCCCACTCCCAACCGAACAACGTGTCGAAGTATCCGTTGTCCCAGGCCGTGGGATTGGGCGTCCACGCGCCTTCGAGCCCGGAGGTGGTGGTGTCGGCGCCCTTGCCGGTCCCGTGCGCGTTGCGCCAGCCGAGCCCCTGCTGCTCGATGGGTGCACCCTCGGGTTCCGGGCCCACGAGTGCGGGGTCGCCCGCGCCGTGCATCTTGCCGAACGTGTGCCCGCCGGCGGTGAGTGCGACCGTCTCCTCGTCGTTCATCGCCATGCGCTTGAACGTCTCGCGGATGTCGCGGGCGGACGCGAGTGGATCCGGCTTGCCGTTCGGTCCTTCCGGGTTCACGTAGATGAGCCCCATCTGCACCGCCGCGAGCGGGGTCTCGAGTTCGCGGTCACCCTGGTACCGCTTGTCGCCGAGCCACTCGGCCTCGGCGCCCCAGTAGATGTCCTGCTCCGGTTCCCAGACGTCCTCGCGGCCGCCGCCGAAGCCGAAGGTCTTGAACCCCATCGACTCCATCGCGACGTTGCCGGCGAGCACCATCAGGTCCGCCCAGGAGAGCTTGCGGCCGTACTTCTGCTTGATGGGCCAGAGCAGGCGACGGGCCTTGTCGAGGTTCCCGTTGTCGGGCCAGCTGTTGAGTGGCGCGAACCGCTGCGTGCCGGACGACGCGCCGCCGCGTCCGTCCGCGGTGCGGTACGTGCCCGCCGAGTGCCAGGCCATGCGGATGAACAACGGCCCGTAGTGACCGTAGTCCGCCGGCCACCAGGGCTGCGAGTCCGTCATCAGTGCGGTGAGGTCGCGTCGCACGGCCTCGAGGTCGAGGGACTGGAACTCGGTCGCGTAGTCGAAACCGTCCGGCATCGGATCGCTGAGCCTGCTGTGCTGGCGCAGGATGCCGAGGTTGAGTGCGTTGGGCCACCAGTCGCGGTTGCTGCGTCCACCGCTGACGGTGGGCTTGGCGGCTCGTGCGCCGTCGTGCATGACGGGACACTTGCCGCTGCGGTCGTTCGTGTGATCGCCCATCGGGAACTCCACGTGCGTGTGGTGGGGATGTGGTGCTGCGTCTCAGTTTCGTGTGTGATCGCAATGTACTAAGGCGAAGGCGCGGAGTGTGGTTTCCGGATGTGTCTCCACGCGATAGGTTGCAAGGGAATCCCCGTCGGAGAATCGGCGTGCAACCTGTGCGCGCAACCCTGACATGCGCGTTGGTCGTGGCACTCGTGTCGTCCGGAACCGCATCGGCACAGTCACCAGAGGCCGCTGCATCCGCGCGCGCCTGTCTTCGCGTGGGGCTGCGCGATGCGCAGGTGGCGCACTGCTTCAGCACGGCGATGGTCGAATCGGGCTCGCTCACGGTCGTCGCTGCGAACGGAACGTTCCGGCTGACGCCGATGTCCGTCGACGCGTTCGCCTCCTTTGCGAACGCCGTCGACTCCCTGACGATCGCACCCCCGCAGCGACGCGACGCGGCGACCAGCGTCGAGCTGACGTCCTTCTTCGGCCGCGGCGTGATCCGCATGCGGCCCGTCGCGACAACCTCGAGTCCCGAGTTCAGGCTGGAGGGCAGCAACGGCGGCTGGGACTTCGAGATCCGCCTCACGGGCGATGAGGGGGCGGCGGTGCTGCGTGCGCTGCGTCGCGAGCGCGGTCCGGGCGTCGAGCTCGTGGAGGCCGATACGCCGCCGCGGGGTCCGTCGGCCGACGGGGTGGCGTATGGCGCGGTGATCGACAGTCCCGCGATGCTGATCGAGCGTAGCTTCCGCGTCCGATGGCCGAGCATCGGCCTGCCTCCCGGCGCGAGCCGGCTCATGCGGTTCCGCTTCGTGGTCGACACAACGGGTCGGGTGGTGCCGTCCTCGGTGGAACTCGACGCTGGCGAGTCGCGCGCCCACGTACGGGCCGCGCTCGCAGCGTTGCTGCGCGCACGGTTCGAGCCCGCACGTCACCAAGGACGGATCGTCGCACAACCGGTTCTGTTTCCTGTCGTGGTCGCGATGCAAACGTGAGCAAGGGCGGCTGACCGGGGACAGCCGCGAGCGTCGAGTCCGGCGATCCTGTGTCAGGCGCCTGTACCGACGGGGTAGTCTGAACGAATCCCCCCGACGCGATGGCGTCGGACGGGCCACAGGTGACAGCGAGGCGTCCATGCTCACGTCAGTGCGATCGCTCCTCCGTCGCGGCAGCATCCTGCTGGCCGTCGTACTCGTGGGGGTGCGCTGTGAGGGTTGGGATGCGGCGGGTGTTGAGCTCCCCGGCGCCGATGACGGCTGGGTCGAGGCGCGCTTCGGGGGCGCGGCATACGTCGCGCGGCTCTGGGCAGAGGCAACCCGGGAGCCTGATGGCTCCGTCGCCTTGACGTTCACCGCTCATCGGCCACGACCACACGACCCGGCGGTGGAGTACCTGACCCTCCACCTGCCCGCCGCCGCCGTCGGCTCGCACGCCATCGCGAACTCCACCGCCGCGATCCTCCGCGTCGTCGGGGGTGACGTCGTCGAGATCATTTACGTCGGCAGGAGTCCGACACCCGGCGAGGCCGTCATCACGGAACTGGACCTCGACGCAGGGGTAGTGCGCGGGAGCATGCGCTTCTGGCTGTCGCCCGCGCCGGGCCATGAAGCGATCGGTTCGATGCGCGAGTTCGTGCTGACGTCCTTCAGCGCTCCCCTGACCGTGAGGTGATTGCGTGCACCCGTTCCGCCAGTCGAGCATCCTCTGGGGCGCTGTGCTCCTCGTCGTTGGCTGCGCGCGCGGCGGCCGGGACGAGATCCGAACCACAACCCCAGAACCCCGCAGTGGCGACGTGCGCGCGGTGAGTGTGGGGGTGTACGACTACGAGGGCTTGATCGACGGATTCGGCGCAGTCGCGGGGTCGTTCGGACTCGACGCAGATGGCGAGGTAGTCAACGTCAGCGGCACATGCGCGTGGGGACCGGAAGCCCCGGGCAAGCTGCCGGCGTCCTGTCGCTTCCGGACGTTCCGTGTGCAGCGCGACAACGCCGGGACTCCGACCCGCGCGTACGTGGTGCTGACGCGCGCACTGCCCAACGCGCCGCCCAACACCTGCGTGCCGAGTACGACGCCCGGACGGGCGCAACCGACGAGCTGCGTGACCGGGCAGGGTCAGCGCACCGACCGCAGCGCGCGCCATCGTGGATACGTGAAGGTCCGGCCGGCCGACGACTAGTTCCAGTTGTCGATCTTGAGGTCGTCGGGCGACGGCCGACCGATACCCGTTTCCACGGCCGCACGCAGGCTGAGCAGGAACGTCGCCCACTTCATGCTGCAGTGCGCCATGAAGTCCACTGGTTCGCGCCAACCGCGATGGCCGAACAGCAGGGTCGTCTGTCCGTCCTCGGCCACCAAGCGATAGTCGATGGTCGTTCCGACCCACTCCTCGGGTCCGTCCACACATCGCCAGGCGAGCGCCGAGGGCGCCGCGGCATGCTCCACCTGCATGACCATCCGCCCCTTCACCTCGCCGCTCGGCGTGCGGAACGTGAAGCCGACGCGTCCACCGACGGCCGCGTCGCCGTCCACTTCGCGGGTCCACCAACCGGCGAGCCCCTCCAGCGTGCTGAGCGACTGGTACACCTGCGTTGGCGCGGCCTTGATGCCGACGCGATGGATGATGTCTGCCACGGAGCACTCGGGGTTGAGGGAAGGACCGGAGAGTAGAGAGGTAACTTGTAAATTGCAAGTTACAGGTATACCATAATATCCGGGATGCCCAAACGCCGGACCCGCCTGCGCTCGCATTGCCCCGTGAACTTCGGCCTCGAAGCCTTCGGGGACCGCTGGGCGCTGCTCATCCTCCGCGACATCGTCTTTCGCGGCAAACGCAGCTACGGGGAGTTCCTCGCGTCAGAGGAGGGATTCTCCACCAACATCCTCGCCTCGCGCCTCGAGCATCTGGTGGCCGAGGGGATCCTGACGCGCGCCGACGATGCGCGGGATGGCCGGCGCGCCGTGTACTCGCTCACGGAGAAGGGGCTCGATCTCATCCCCCTGTTGTTCGAGATGGTCCTCTGGAGCGCCAAGTACGATCGGCAGTCCGAGGC
>Ga0268299_1004655_pt1 | contig 10380 bp, 6 predicted proteins | sample NOBtaG_FD_193484 | JGI IMG/M metagenome (GOLD analysis project Ga0268299, IMG submission 193484) | Activated sludge microbial communities from bioreactor in Nijmegen, Gelderland, Netherland - NOB reactor | ecosystem: Engineered > Bioreactor > Aerobic > Activated sludge | place: Netherlands... | reverse complement strand
CATTCCTAATTCGGCGAGCGCTCCATCGTTGGACACAGCGCCCACCCCCGCCGAGATGAGTGGCATGAACACGATAGTAGTGCCGAAGAAATTTAGGCCGAATCCGGGGTTCGTTGTGGCAGCCTGTCCTGGCCTGGTGCCCCACAGATAGAGTCCGTCGACATCGGCTGGATCTGCGCCGTAGTAGCCGATCACCGTGACCGTATCGGTGGCATCATCGATCTGGATCACAAGCCTCAAATCGATGATGCCGTCGGCGGGATTTGCTCCCAATGCCTGTCCCGAACCCAGCGTTCCGGACCGTCCTGACGGCATCCCCGCCTGGAGGCGATCCTCTGCTGCGGTCTGAATATCGATCTTTGCTGTGATCTCACAGGCGACGAACTGATTGCGCACAATGCGCACCTTCGCGCCCATCTGCTTGAACCAGCGCGGCGGCGGTGCAGACTGTTGATTCGGTGGGTCCTGGACCTTTGGTGGTTTGTTCGAACTGGTACGCGGATCGCGGTGCAGGGTTCCCGAGGTTGTGGTCCCACTGATGGTCGCGGCCGACCACCTAGCCACTGCCTTCCACCAGCTGCGCCTGGTCTCAACTGCGGGGAAGCCCTGGTTAGTCCAGTTCGTCATGTTGGCCGCATGGGTGACAGTAAGGTGTTTGCCCTGCAGATTGTTCGCTGGGTTGCCGATGAGGTCTTCGATGACTGCACGAAATCCGAGTGCGCGGCGTCTTGCCAGATCCGCGTTATAGGCTCGCTTGGTTTCGTCCACGGTTGGAGGTGGGGGGCCTTCGTAGCTGGCGAATCCCTCGATCGAAACGGCTGTGTTGGGGCCGAGGCTCTGGAGCACCGGCAGTAGTGCCGTCCGGATGTCGCTGCCGCCGAGCCAGTTGGACGTAGTCCCTTCGTCGTTGGCCTCTGTGGTACGGCTGTTGTTCGGATCGAGCGCGAAGGCGCGTGTATCCTCGTCGGTCTGCACGCGATTGTTCTCGCTATAGGGCGGGTGATCGAATCGGAAATAGCCCGTGAAATCCGTGACACCTGATTCCCCCGGCAGGGTCGCAACCACGTTCACATCTGGTCCGCCGGCCGACAAGTCAATGACCAGGGTTGCACTCATACCACGCGCCGATCCATCCACAGTCCATTGTGTCAGCGGGGCGCGCACGGACGAAACGTCCAATCCCACCGTTGCCGTGGAAGCGGTCTCCGATATGATCTGGAGGCGTGGTTGCTGCACGGTGGCCGTACCCTGGACTGTGGACTGCGTTGTGATCCGCGCCGTCGGCGTCGGTCCGAGCGATGAGGTTCCGGGCACCTCACCCTGTGGACGCTTGAGGCCGGCTTGGATGGTGAAAGTGGCCGATCGTACCGGCGAACTTGTGTCGCTGGCGTTGATTACAATCGTTCGGGTGGGGGTGGTGGAAAGGTCGATATCGATTTCGCGGACGTTTTGCGCGGAACCTCCATCCACCGCGATGGTGACGGTGACCGGCGCACGTCCACCCTCCACGTCCACCACTATGCGCGACTGCGTCGGTAGCTGTACGGTCCCCGAGGTGTTGGAAGTCCTGACGAGGCCGTAACCGCGCTGGTCGCCGTCATAGAATCGCGCGCTGAGTTTGAGCGGGCCTGCTCCCTGGTCGAGCACTTGCAACGAAAAGTCGCCAGTGACGCCGGAGGAGGTGCCGATGCCGATCAGCAGGTTCTCGACACCCGCCTCCACGGCAAAGTCGCGCGCGCCATTCGGTGCAACGAACAGGCGAATTTCAGGTAGGTAGAGCCCCGTCCAGGATTCGTCAAACCCGAACTGCGCGAGCACGTCAGGCGGCGTGGATTGATCGGACAGATCGAGTGTGCCGGAGCGGAATCCGAAGCCCACCACCTGTGATGGGCCGATGAAGGCGTAGGGCGGGTCCATCTTGATCAACTCGGCAACGGCGATGTCGCCGGGATCGTCGAGGCCGCTCGCACCAGCGGAGAGCAGGGTGGCGGTAAGCGGATCTGTGTTTGCCTGACCCTGCGCCAGTTGGAATTTCAGACGCGGAAGCGTGAATTTGACCTGTTCATTCTGGGGATCAAGTACCAGTTGCCCGTTTGCTTCGCGTCTGGCACCGCGCAAAAACGGAGGGCGTAGCACTACGCTGGTGAGAAGCAGGTCGAGAATGAATCCGGTGGTGGGATAGTCAGACGGCGGCGAGTCGTTGGGGTTGGTGTCATAGGCCGTAAGCACCTGTGCCGAATTTGTGAAGGCCCCATTGCCGCCGATGGCAGCAACCGCGGTCGACACCTTCTGTGAAGCGACGCGTGGAACGACCAGCTGAAAGTCGAGTTTGGCATCGCGCACATCAATCCAGGGATCGCGGCGAGAGGCGTCTTTCTCCGGATGATTCTCCGCGTTGGCCCAGGTCAACGCCATGCTGCTTGGGTCGACCGACAGGTTACCTTCGAAAGCGACCGTACCTCGGATGGTGATGCCGTTCTCATCGTGGGCGATCTCGTGTTCGGAAACCCGAAAGACTGAGAGTACGGCATGCCACTTTCCGAATGTGTCACCTTGGAGAACGTAGGGAGAAACAAGATCTACCAAGGAGAGTTCAAATGGCACGGAAGACAGGCTCCTTTGGGGAGGCGCACAGTTCTGCAGCTTGGCTTGGAAGGCAAAGAGGCAAATTCCGCACCATTATGAAGGTTATGCGCACGGTAATTAAAGGATATACGTATCCACCGAATTATTAACGCGTACTACTGACTGTCCGTCATCTACGCTAAAGTGCGTATCGGTATCTATTTGGATACTAAGATGTGTCGGTCGTATCGTTTTAGATACGCACAGTGTGGCGGGAGCGTGCAGAAAAAGCCTTGCTTCTCTTTGCCATTTTGCTCAAACGCACACTTGCGTAAGTGATGTGCCGAGGTTGTAGAGCGGTTTTCACACAATTGAGTGGCTAGAGGGAGGGACGCGCGACGCGGTACGAGCGAGCTTGTTAGCGACAACCTCAACTTCGGAGTGGATCCATTTGCATGGCATTTATAACGGGGCGACTCTGATGGGCGGTGGGCACCTACATACAACAAGCTAAGGACAAAGCGAGGTTATCTGTGTCAAAGCAGCCGCTTTGAATTCTAGGATGTGACGATCTGAGAGGTGGTTATGTTCTTCGAAACTAGGACCTTCACACCTTGCTCCAATTGTTCATCGTGCCCCTGTGCATACGGCAGCAGGCATTCCGCTTTGATCGTTGGCTGAATCCGGACGCCCTCCGCACGCTTTCCATCCACAAGGACATCGGCGATTGGCAAATAAAGGAGGCTCCGATCAGCGAGCAGGTAGGGTTTGCCTGCCAACACCGCCCCGGCAGTTGGTGCTCCGACGAGCTCACCTAACCGATACTTCCTTATTCCCTGAGCAAGTACTTCATTTCCGCTCCGGGTGTACTCATTGACGAGGAAGGCCACAGGCTTCCGCCATTGGCCATCTAAGAGCTCTCGTGAACCGTTGCGATAGATGTATTCTAAGGTAGGGATGTTTGGGCAAAATATACTCAGGAACGAGGGACAGGCCCCGCCGACTAATCCTCTAAGGTCAAGGAGCAGTGTGTCGGCATCACGAAGCAATCCAGAGGTAATCTGTTCGCGAAGTAGCTTCTCGTAGGCATCTCCAGAGGTCGACCAAAGGTGAAGGTATCCTATGCGTACTCCGGCGCGATGAATAATTTTGACGCTGGCCAAAGAGGCAGAATATAGCCAATCGGTGGCTAACTTCTGCATAGGGGTGAGGGATATCACCAACAATGACTTTCGTGGAGAGCGCCTGATTTGAAGGGTTACGGGTGCCATTCTTGTGGATGCCAGGCATCTCATTCCGCCTTCCTCAACGCCTTCCACGCCCACGATCTCGTCTCCAATTAAAAGACCAGCACGTTCAGCTGGGCTCCCATCGAGTACCCATCTAATGAAATGGCGCTTCCCATGGAGTTCTGTAACCCCGCCGAGGCCCCTAAAGCCCCTTCCAGCAGCCTTTAAGAAGGAGTTGGTGCCTTTTGGGGACATCGCGCTGCCGAAACTCTCGAGTAGTTGGAAGTATTCGATGTCATTCTTGGTAAATAGCCGCGCGTGAGAGCAATGTAAATGCTCCAACATACGGTTCACTAATAGGGCGAGGTCTGTAGACGACTGTATGCGGTGAGCTTCCGCGCTAGCACGCAGGCAAATGCGTGACCATTGGCGAGGGATCAGCTGGGCATCGAATAGCTTTTGCTCGATGAGGTGACAGGCTTGGGCGAATACCTTGCTGTAGATCACTGGTGTACGATAATAGCTCAGACCAATTAGATTCCATAAAAATGTTATGGACGAAACTGATCCTGCTCCGTGTAGCTGAATGGCTCAGTAACCGTGCTATCTACCATCGTCGCAATCATTCTGGCCAAATTCGTCCGCCAGTAGTTCCCTTGCTCTGCCAATGCATGCTGATCCTTCTCCAAGTGTCGCTTCGGACAGCCTCCCCAGCAAATGGGCAAGAACGAACAGCGTTTACAATTGGGAAGGTTCGTGGGGTCGAACGCGTCCCACCATTCACTGTCTGCTCGCACCGTCGCTGAGGAATCGTGATACATTGGTAAAGTTTTGCGCGGTTTGGTCTCAAGATAATCGACTGCGCGGTGGGTCTCACCAACTTGCAACCCACATCGATACTGCAAGCCGTCCGCGCCGATCACCACTGAATCGTTTGCAAGCGCAGCGCACACTGATGTCCGAGGGTATGGGAACCCATCAGGCGTTTCAGCTTCTTCCAATGGGGCAAACCCCGAGACCTCTTTCCGAATCGATGCTTGAATCTCGTTAAACTCATGCACCGAAAGTTCTGTCTGGCGCATGAATTCGGACGAGGCAGAGTATGCGGCCAGTCGTGCAGGTTGAATGACAGCGGGATACGTTCGAGAGAACCAACCGCGCGCACGTGCCCACTGAATGAATGGGCGTACATCTTTAAGATTGCCACGATCAATGTTCAGTCGGATGTCGACACGGACATGATCCAAGAGGACATCGACTGTCTCGACCGCTTGCTGAAATGTAGAGGTCTCCGCGATCGCTCTATACCCATGACGCAGATGTCGACGACGCGTGTGGTTGTCTTCCAAACCATCAAAGCTGATCTGGACTTCGGTGATACGGTGCCTTTGTACAAAAGCCGCAATGTCACTTGGCCAAGACGTCCCGTTGGAGATGATCGAAGCCGTATATCTAACATTAAGACTGTCGCTAAGCTCCTGAAGGGCCTGTGAAGCCTGTTCCATGAACCCAACGTTGAGCATCGGTTCGCCACCGTACCAGTCGACATGAAAGGTGTTTTTCCTGCTGCCCTGCAGTTTCCTCTTAACCAGGTCAAGAATCGCCGGCAGGTCGGCGTACGAGAGATGCTGCGATGACCGCTGTTCGTAACAGTAATAACAGCCGAGATTGCAGTCCATGGTGGTGGTCAGAGTCAGCACCATCGGCGTGTCGTTTCGAGCACGTTGGAATCTCTGGCGAATCACCTCTAATTCGTCAAAATCAGAGGGAATTAGGAACCCTGCATGTTCAAGGGTTTTGACGACATGATCGTCGAACACGTTCTGAGGGATAGAGGCCTGAGTTGAGGTGAGTGCTCTGGCCACATTTCCCGCATCAGGGCCGTGCAGTCGCATGCATGCCGCTGTTCGGGTGTTAAAGAGAATGGCTCCGCCTTCCTCCGGCAGGCAAAAATTATATCGTGAAGGATGCCACTCAACTGTAGCTGCGGACATTGGTCAGCCCCTTTTTGTGGGGTTGGGATTGATACGTTCTGCTGCGATGTCGACAATGGCAAGGCAAGTGCCTGATCCCCCGCATAGTCGCGCACCAACTTTTGTTGGAAGTAACTTATCGTCAACAGTCGTCACCGACACGATCTCAAATCGCATGCCGGCCTTGAGTGGAATCGCGACATTTGGCGATGCCGCATCACTGACGATTAACTTATGCGCGCTTGTCTGGGTAGCTTTTCTTTTGGGCATGGGCCCTCCTTTAGCGTAGAAGGTAACTGGACTTGTGTAGGGAGAAGCAAGGGTTGTACCCGCTTCCCTATCGTGATGCAGAGGTAATAAAGATGAAAGAGACTGGCCATCTATCCAAGGCATGGTTAAGGTCCGATCATGATCAGTGCGCCGCACCAAGCAAAAGAAATGTGATTTATCGTCCCTGAGAAGTTCAAATTAATAAGCACTTTACGTAGGAATTTCGTTTTCCAGCTACGATCGAGAAAAATGTGCGCTCGCTTTGAGGCTACTTTCAAGAGCGAAAGCGTGGTAGCCCAGGCGCGATCGCATGGTATTTATAGGTTCGTAGGCTGATAGCGTTTATCCAATTTGATACGAGCCGTATCGATTTAGATACTCAGAGTACGTAACCGCTACTGCGTGTAAGATATCTTCAGCAAACTTCTCAGATGTGACTCATTCTGTAACGAGTGGTTGTCCAATCCCCCTCCGTGTGGGACCGTCCTGAGTCAAATTTTCGGCCACATGCTTCGTGTGAATACCGGCGTGCAGCTCTTGTCGGGAATGGTAGCAATGGTGGGCCGCTGCCTATTCCACATTGGTTGAGCGGGGTCGGCAGCTAGCTCAGCAATGACCATAGTTGGTCACCGGCGGATCGGACAGTCAGGGGGAAAATCATCATTCTACAATCGTATGTGCCAATGAATCATGGCCCTGATTCCTAGGAGCGTGGGTGTCTAAGGTGGGCAACTCGGAGACAGCCCGGGGCAGAGATGATGCATAGTACGCGTGATGCTGACAATTGGACACATGGCATGTTGAGTCACCGTCAAGTGGACGTGATGGACGCGAGTTTGAGTGCGCAGGTTGACTAAGGAGATGACTGGGGAAGAAGGTTAAGGCTGGAGAATCGTGCGAGACGATCCGCGCAACGCGCTGGATAGCAAGACCCGTTGATAATCTAATTTAGCTGGAGCATCCGCTATTCATAAAATGCGCGTACGAAATCCTGTTGATAATCGGATAGGACATGTGTAGCGTCCGTCCGTATAAGTAAGTATGAACACTCTAAGTGCAGGTACATGGACATAAGGCAGATATGAAACAATTCAGTCAAGAGATGGTGCAAATTATGGGAAGCAGAGAAAGTTTCCGGAGTCATACCACGTTCAAACCTTGGATTAAGATATATGCAATCTCTAGCCGAGGTGTTGGGATTGTGTCATGCACGATAACCAACCATTTTGTGCCTGCTGTGCCGACGGGTCGTCTGCGGATCGTCAACATGAATCTTCCAACGGCGACTCGACCACTCGAGCACGAGGTCACACTCCTGGCTATGGACAATATTTCCGATGAGGACTTTGCCGTTCGATGGGTCGATGCTTCAGACCCTGCCCCCAGTCAGCTGTATGTATCTCTTGGCAAGCTAAGCCTTCGGGCTGGACAGAGGATTCGCGTAGTTCCCGAACAGGCTTCGGCTGCATCGATGGATGATGCGCTCATTCTAGCCGGAGGACCGGGGATTAACCCGCCTGCGACTGGTGCGGTGTATCAGTTATTCGATGCGGATAGACAGCTGCTGCATGAGGCCGTCGCAGTGCCAATGTCCTCAGCCGGGGAGCCAAGTCTTGTCGCCTTTCCAAATCCTGATGGCACTCGCGCATTTTTAGTCCCTCCTCAGGGTGCTCAGGCTATTCCGATGGGGTATTGGACCCTAGAGATGCGTTTTGTCGGGGATGCGGGTCCTGATCGAGATCAGTGGTCGATTGGAGGAACGCCAATTGATGAGCAGGCATCGCTGGGTTTCATGATTCTCTGACTTGATCAAGATGGATAGGAACAGTCAACACACTAGATGTGACTTTGACCACTCCTAAGGCCAAACTTCTTAGCCAGGACCGAAAAACCAATAAGGCAATCAGTGAAAGAGGTGATGCTTGAACGACCAATCCAGCGAATCGGTGGGTAGGGTGAGGCTATGGTGTGAATGAAGCGCCTGTTGATCGGCACGCACATGCCAGTCTCAACACTGTTTCGCAGCCCTGCTAACACAACTATTCACAAGGAGACAAAACGGTGAAATACGATCTCGTGTTTGAAGGCGGTGGAGCGAAAGGAATGGTGTTTGTGGGTGCCTGCGAGGAATTCTTCCGGCGAGGCCACGCGTTCAATCGATTGCTGGGCACCTCGGCAGGGGCGATCACTGCCACGCTATTGGCCGCCGGCTATACGCCGGAAGAAATGCTCGCCGCGTTGGTCGAAAAAGATTCCGACGGTAAATCGGTCTTTACGAGTTTCATGGGTCCTCCTGCACCATTCAGTAAAGCAGAATTGCGCGGGAGTGCGACTCAGCGATTGCTTGAGGGAGTCGATTTTACCGTCATCCCCGATTTCATCGAGAAAAAGATTGACGAAATGATTCTTGATGCCATGGCCAATGGAGGGACGTTTCGCCATATCCTTGGTCTCATTGAACGTGGCGGTTGGTTCGCTGCAGATCGGTTTGTTACCTGGTTGAGTTCCAAGTTGGACTCGGGAAGCACGAAAGTGGGCCCCCGTCAGTTCAGCAAGATGACGCTCAGTCAGTTCTATGCGGCCACGAACATCGAGCTATCGCTAGTCGCCTCTGATACTACCGATGAAAGCCTGCTCGTTCTCAACCACCGAACGGCACCAGAGTGCCCTATAGTCTGGGCCGTGCGGATGTCGATGAGCATCCCGCTCGTGTGGGATGAGATCATTTGGAAAGCCAACTGGGGACAATATCTCGGTCGCGACATGGAGGGGCATGCCATCGTCGACGGGGGCATCCTCTCGAACTTCCCGATCGAACTCTTCATCTCGGATGCTCTACAAGTCACGAAGCTCATGGGACCGAAGCAGGACACGCCGGTCCTAGGTCTCCTCATCGACGAAAAGCTTCCGGTCTCGTTGACGAAGGGAATTTTCGTGAATGTTACGATTAAGCCGGGCGAACTCCAAACCGTGCAGCGGTTGCGGAGGCTTGTCGATACGGCAACCGGTGCGCATGACAAGATGGTCCTAGATGAATATAGCCATCTTGTCGCACGGCTCCCCGCTCAGGGCTATGGCACCACAGAATTTGATATGAGTGATGAACGGCGCGAAGCCCTTGTGACGGCCGGGCGCGAGGCCATGGAGCTCTATTTCGACGCGCCAGCGGGTCTCGTCTTGCCGTCAAAGGCTTGGCCCAATGGTCGGGCCGAGACCGCGGCCGACCGGGTGGCCGGCAGAATCTTTGCCCAACCTCTCCTCGCCAGCAAGGAGGGACTTCGATGAATGCAGAGAAGCTAGTCCTTCCAGGCGAACAAAATGTCGCGAAGCTTCCGTTGCCGATTGATCCCACAGCCAACGGTAGTGTGCCCCCAGAACTCAAAGCTGCATGGACACAATCTATGATTAATGGTTTCAGACAGAATGAACAGATGTTCCAAAATACACTGAATGCCTTTCTAAGGCCCTATCGCCTGACCGTGTGGCTGTACGCAGTCCTGTCCGTAGTCGGGCTAGGGCTCTTTATTCTGGCTGCCGTCCTTGGCCTGCAACGAGGCGAAGCCGTTACGGCGATGGTCTTTGCTGGGCTGAGCGTGGGCACGTTTATCGGTATCTTTCTGCGTCAGCCTCTGCAAGCATTGGAAGAAAATCTCGAATTTATTACTTGGCTTGGGGTGACGTTCAATACCTACTGGACACGTCTGATGCACATGCAGGATCCCACGACGGTTCAAACCGATCTCAAGGCGGCCGAGGACGATTTCCGCACATCCATCGAATCCTTGATCACCAAGCACGCAGATCTGAGGGGGAAACGGCCAGGCACCAACTGATCGCGCACAGGGGGAAGGTTGAGACGTGACAGGGAAAGCAAAGTGGACAGTGCTTACATATATCGCTGCTCATAACAACTTGCAGGAATTTGGAAAAAGGAGTCTCACTGATATTCTAAGTGTAGGGAGCACTTCCAATGTGGTGCACGGCGCTCTCTTTGACGGAAAAATGGGCGCGGGTCGCTATGTGATGGGCGATCCTGGCGGAGTAGAATGGCAGAAGCAAGAGGGAAGCTTTGATTCCGGTGATCCAGATGAGTTAATTAGGACGGCGAAATGGCTTTTCGAGCAGTATCCAGCCGAACGGTATGGGCTTGTGCTATGGAGCCACGGCACTGGATGGGAGCCGAGCGAGATTGAGAAAATCGCCAAAGAGGCACGGCCGTTCGCATCGGCCGATCGCGCTGAGTCGAAAGAACGAGCCGCTACCCCTGGGAGTCAAGTGCTCTTTCGCTCGACGCTCCGTTCCCTGCTGAAGCCTGACGAGCGCCCTCTCCGAGCAATTCTTTT
>Ga0268299_1004654_pt1 | contig 10380 bp, 10 predicted proteins | sample NOBtaG_FD_193484 | JGI IMG/M metagenome (GOLD analysis project Ga0268299, IMG submission 193484) | Activated sludge microbial communities from bioreactor in Nijmegen, Gelderland, Netherland - NOB reactor | ecosystem: Engineered > Bioreactor > Aerobic > Activated sludge | place: Netherlands... | reverse complement strand
ACAGCCATGGCGCCAGAAATGGCAAAGAAGAAGGTTCCGGTTAGTTCGAGAAGGTATTGAATGGACACAAGCTTTTTCATCAAATATAGGGGATCAAACCCGATTGCAAACAAGGGTATGATACCTCCCTTCATGAACTTTACCTGCATCTCTCTTGTGACTTAACTGAAACCTTCGGATTATTAAGCAAAAGAAACTCGTTTGCAGTCTGACGATGCTATTCGTGAAGAGTACACCATTCTCGAACAATCGGGAAAAAACCCGCACGCCTTTGGTGAGTTGTACGAGCGGTACTTCGACCGGATTTTTAATTTCATCTATCGCCAAACAGATGACGAAGACCTGACTGCCGATTTATGTTCCCAAACATTTTTAAACGCATTAAAAAATGCCGGCAGGTTCCAATTCCGCGGAGTTCCGGTATCGGCATGGTTCTACCGCATCGCCAGCAACGAAGTAAACAAACATTACCGGAAGGTAAAACAAGAGAAGGTCTTTAGTCTTGAAGAGGGACTGATAAAACAACTGATCGAGATCAGCAATGACAGCTGGAGCGAAGAGCATTTGGAAAAACTGATGGAGTACATGAAAGACCTCCCAACCGACATGCTGGAAGTATTGCAACTACGATTTTTTGAGGATAAGGACTTTAACGAAATTGCGTTCATCCTGGAAATTACCGAAAGCGGTGCCAAAATGAGGACCTACCGCGCATTAGACAGACTACGAAAAAAATTTAACCTTCGGATCAAGTACGATGGGAAGCAATGAAATTCGGCTGCGAAAACAAAAATTAAATCCGGGCAATATTGCACGCCATCGAAACTATGCTGCATTAATGCGCAGGCACAAGCGGGAATTGAAAACCCGGCAACTGTTGTTGGTAGCCATTTATATTGTGGTGGTATTGGTGCTTCTGCTTCTCTCCTACATTGCCATTCGTATAGAAAAAAACCGAGAAGAGAAAAAAACCGGAACCCTCATCGAAAATTTTAATAGTCCGGTGGCAGTCAAAAGGTAAACTTAAAAATCAGGGCAAGGAATAACCAACTTGTCTTTGGGTGGTTTACGCGGGTTGCGCATCGGCCAGGTGTAGGTTAAACTGAACTCATGTGCCCCACCGCTGCCGGCAGTGAGTTTAGAAATTGTGTAATCAAAACTATAACCGATGTTTAAAGCTTCTTTTGCACCAATACGGGTAAACCCAAGCAGAAATACAAGTGACTCATTATTAACAAAGCCATTTACATTTTTAAATGGAACTCCCCGGTACCAAAAGCCAAACACAATTGGTTCGCGGGTATAGTAAAGACCTAAATCCATTTGATCAAATTGCCCCTGGTGCCGATACTGAAAAGCGGGACCAATGCTTCGTTCGGCTTCTCTTGTATAAATGCCGCTGCCAACAGCACCGGGTTTCATATAAAACTTAAACCCTCCATGAACCGAAAGCTTAACAGGCAACGGACTATCTTCATCAATAATAGACTGATTGGGCTGGTTCAAATGAAATGCAGCAATACCAAGATAGGCCACTTTGGTAAAGAACACCCCCCCGAGCGAAAGGTCAACAAATGTTTTACTGAAATTGGTATTGAACTGTTCGGCTGTAGCCGGATTGATGAACTCACCCGTTGAAGGATCAAACTGATCACCGAACGTAAGCTTATCAAAATTAATACTGCGGTTAAAAAGCGCTACCTGTGCGCCCGGCCTGAATCCAAGATTTTCGGTCAGGTATAACTCGTACGAATATTGAAGACCCAAACTCCACGATTGCAGTCCTGCCAATCCCTCAATATCACGATTTAAGATCATGCCCACACCACTGTTCTTGTCTTCGATAAAATAATCGAAGTAGGCAGACATGGTTGTAAAATTAGCATCAATGGCCGGCCATTGGTTTCGGTAGTTAATGCCTGCACGCGCCTGGCCCGTAGCACCGGTTAAGGCAGGGTTCAGGTATAAAGGAGCAGCATAAAATTGCGAGAATTGCGGATCCTGGCCAGTTACCGTAATCTGAAAAAGCAGCATTAATATGCCGCAATACATCAACTTATACACAAAATTGGGGGATAACTTCTGCACCATCAAAGCAAAGTAACGCTATTCATGAAATTATTAAAAACACTCATCGGTTTTAAAAGCCGACTTCCCGGAATCTTAACGATATTTTTGGTCAAATTGTATACTTTCGTGATGGTCAGTCGTTTTATTCACAACTTTTTACCGGACAACTATTGAGTTTGCAAGCATGATGAAAATTTGGAAGATACGTGGGGTACTGGTGTTGATTTGCTTGCTGTCGATGGCGACAGGTAGCATGGCCCAAAGTCTTTATAAACATAACTGGTACTTCGGCAACAGCACACAAGGTATCCGGTTTAACCGTACCACCAACGTAGCCACTTTAGTTTCAAACCAGGCAACTCCTTTTGGCACAGGCGGTTCGGCAGTAGCGACCGATCGTGCCAATGCCAATATTTTATTCTATACCGATGGCGCCCGCGTGTTCAATATTTCACACACCCAGATGTCAAACGGGTTTGGCCTGAATGCCAACACATCAGCCAACCAGCCCGTAGCAATTTGCGGAGTTCCGGGGCAACCAATGCAATACCTCATCTTTACAAACACAGCCTCGTTTACAACAGGTGGTACGATTTCAGTTTCAACGGTTGATATGACTGCGTTTGGCGGAGAGCCCTTTCCTACTCCTCCGCTTGGAAATGTGACCACAAAAAACGCTGCAACCGGTTTAACCGGAAGATCAGAGGGGATGATAATCGTGCCACATAACAACGGAACCGACTTTTGGCTGATCACGCACGAAAACGGAACCGATAATTTTACTGCAACACTGATTTCGGCAGGCCCCACATTCAGCAATACGATTTCAAGCAATGTAACAGGGTTGCCATTTTCTGCAGCCAACCTCTCCTACCATGAAGCCACCGGAAAAATTGCAGCAGCGCCTCAAACTGCTGATGACAATGTGGTTATACTTGATTTTGATAACACCACTGGCGCCATCACGCTTGATCAGTTTGTTTTGAATTCCGCAGTATCCAGTACAACCAACCAGGCAACCTACGACACCGAGTGGAGCAACAGCGGACGATTTTTATATATTTCCCGTCATGGTGAGGCCGGTATTCCTGCAGATGTACTTCAGTTTGATTTAGCCAATCCGGGAAATTCTCTCGCCACCGTTTTATCATCTCTTGTTAACCGCAGTTATGGTTTGCAGATGGCACCGGACAGCGCCATCTATCACCTTTATGAGATCGGAGGCATTTTTCACGTTGGCACTTTTACTAATACCGATTCCGTGGCCAGCAGTGTGGTGCATACACTTGATGTATTTGGCCCCGCATTAAATTTTAACGGAACTCAGTTCCCGGCATTCTTACCGGAATCTCTTCCTAACCTGAGTGTTACCTTTGTTCCGGATGGCGCTTGCTCCAATTCTCCGATTTCATTTTATCCGTTTGTTACACCTGCCGCTGACAGTCTGTTGTGGAACTTTGGCGATGGACAAGTATCCAACCAATGGAGCCCGATTCACGCCTATCAAAGTGGAGGAACTTATAATGTTGAAGTGATAGCATTCCTGAATGGCGATACGGCATCATTTGATCTTGATCTCAACATTACACAATTCAATTTGCAACTATCATTGGTACAGGACACCACCGCTTGCGAATGTGAGTTGCCGGTCAATAACGGTGTGCCGCCTTGCCCTAACGATACCTCAGATGATTTTTCGGTGGGTGTGCAAACACAAGGAGCAACAGGCGCCTTGACTTACATATGGTCGAACGGGGATACCGGCTCCACCCTTACACCAGATTCGGCAGGATACTATTATGTTGTGGTTACCGACAGCGGGGTACCCGGTTGTACAGCGTATGCAGGGGTAAACATTCGCGAGTACGATGCCACCGACCAACGAGCGAACATCTGGTACTTTGGACAGAATGCCGGAATTAATTTTAACAATCCGCCTGGTATAACGCCAGTTTCCGGACCGATCAATACCCCTGAGGGTGTTTCGGTTATCAGCGATCGTAACGGACAAGTAATTTTTTCCACCGATGGGGTAAATGTGTATGACCGGAACGACAACCTGGTAGGAACAAACATTGGCGGACAGCAGGGATCGACTCAATCTGCATTGATCATACCTGTTCCCGGTGATGAAACACTGTTCTACATCTTTACAACCCAGGAAGTGCACGGCACCAACACTTATGAGTTGCGTTACTCTTTATATGATATCAAACTCAACAGCGGAGATGGCGGGCTTGCGCAAACCAATCAACTGCTCTTTACAAGGAGTACCGAGCGTATTACCGGAAACGCTAACTGGCTGATCGCACATGAGTATGGAAACAACTCGTTCAGAGCCTATCAGATCACGCAACAGGGAATCGGAAACCCTGTTGTATCCAGCATTGGTTCCGATCACCTGGTAACCGATGCTTATAATGGCCAGGGCTACATGAAACTAGGCACCCAATTGGTAGTTGCATTGCCTTCATTCAATGTTTCTAATTTTCTTGAGTTTTTTGACTTCGATAACATAACTGGTGTTGTCTCTAATTTCAGAAGTGTTAACCTGAACGCTACCGCTCAACAAGTGTATGGAATTGAGTTTGCAGGAAATAAAATTTTTGCCACACTTCGCGGAACACCCAATTCTTTCTTACGCGAAGTGTATATCGACTTTCAGAGTAACCCTGTGTTGATTCCACCGGGTGCAGCCTCGGGGCCTTTTGCTGAAGAACTTGGCGCCATTCAACTGGGACCCGATGGACAAATTTATGTGGCCGTGAACAACCGTGCCTTCCTGGCTACGATCCAGGTAAACGGAGACACCCTGCTGTTATCAAATCTCACGATCAATGGATTTGCATTAGCAGGAGGAACGCAAAGTCAACTGGGCCTTCCAAACTTCATCCAAAATGTTGGTACCGCTCAATCTCAGCCCAGCATGACCATTACCAGTTTTTGTGAAGGAACACCTACGCAGTTTCAGGGAGCAGGCACCGACCCCATTGATGAATTCTTTTGGTCATTTGGCGATGGCTTTAGTTCCGACTCAGCATCTGTGGAACACACCTACCCGATTATGGGTGTACCAACCAATTACCTGGTAACCCTTCGCATTACCAACCGGTGCGGCCTTGATACACTGCTTACACAAACCATCACCATATTTCCGCCTCCTGCAGCACCAACATTTTTACCTCCGGCTATTCCACAACCAGTATTGTGCACCGGCTCTTTAACTTTAGAAGCCGAACCTGCACCAGGCACAGCCGGTTATTCTTATCTCTGGTCAACCGGTGAGACTACACGCACCATTGTTGTGAGCCGGCAAATGATCGTTAGTGTAACCATTACCAGCGCACAAGGTTGCCCTACTGCCGGATCGATACTGGTGGCTGATAACCGCCCGCAGGTAAACCTGGGACCCGATCAAACAATTTGTCAGAATTCACCGGTTGTTCCACTGGATGCACAAAACCCGGGCGCTGTTTTTCAGTGGTCGGCAAGTGTTGTATCGAATGGCCCGGCCATTGTGAATGGCAACATTGCGCAAACCCAAACAGTTAATACAGGGCTGATCGGAAATTATGAATACAAAGTACTGGTGACAGATCCCATCACCACATGTTTCGTTCGCGATTCCCTGATTTTTACCATCAATGAGTCTCCTTCATTCACAGCGATGCCAACCAACACCTCTGCCTGTGGTGCCAATAACGGACAGATTGCATTGACTATTAATAGTCCGGCCTCAACCCTGTTTACCTACCTTGTAAACGGAGTCTCTTCCGGAACGCTGCTTCAGGATATTGACCGGCCGGTTGGCCCCGTGCTTCCTGTGTTTGGTTCGCTTCCGGCTGATACGTATGTGATTCAGGTTACCGACCAGGTTTCGGGTTGTGCCACCATTTCATCTGTTGGTATTAATGACAATGTGATCAGCATTGCGAGTGCGGTACCGCAAGCGCCAACCTGCGATCCTGTGGCGATTAATGTTCAAACGGCTGGAATCATTTCATTTGTGGGCGCAACCTACACAGTTACCAACTCAGGAACAGGCGTTCAAACCATTCCTCCGACTGTATTTGGCACTGCTAATTTCTCTACGTTGCCTGTTCCGGTTCCCGGAGATTACACCATTCAAATTAATGCACAAGGTTGCGTGGCGACTTTTAATGTGAGCATTGTTTCCGACCCCATCGTTGCCGTAACGTTTGTACCCGATTTGTGTAACGCGCAAGTTACTGCGCAACCAGCTGCTGCTGTTTCCTATGATTGGAGTGCTTCACCGATTGGAAGCATTAGCGGATCTACCAGCGGAGCCACCGTAACGATTAACCCAGGAACCTGGGATTTAATTGTAACCGTTGATGACGGAGTAAATTGCCCCGGTACCGGAAACATTAACGTTACGGTAGAACCACCATTAACAGCAGCTTTCACCCAAAGCGATGCTTGCGCTGATATCGTTACACTTTCAGCAACGCCAACAGGTTCCTATACATACCTGTGGACCAACACCACCACCGGAACACCCGTTGTTGGCGGAAGCTCCATTCTTGTAGGCATGGCGGAAAATGGTAATTCGTTTACAGTACGGGTACAGAGCACGCTAACAGGATGCTTTAATGTTTCGGCTCCACAACCTGTTGTTGTAGCAGGCGACTTACAACTTTCCATGACTACCACTACTCCATGTTCCGGAACTCCTTTTACGCTCACCGCTGCCAGCAACATTCCGGCAACGCTTTTCCAATGGGGTGTAGATGGCTCCAATATCCCAGGTGCCACATCGGCAACGCTTAACCGATCAACCGCAGGGCTGTATCGCTTAACCGGTACGGTGCCGGGATGTACACGATTTATCGAACAGTTGATTATGCTCTTACCTACAACTGGAGGTTCCTTACCAAGCCGGGCGCTGATTTGTAACCGGCCAGACAATCCTCAGTGCATACAAGATCCTTCATCCTGTGAAATCATACTGGATGCAGGTCCCAACTTTGCAAGCTATCAATGGTTCCAGGGAGGCGTACCAACCGGAATTACAACACAAACTTTTACTGTAATTGAACCCGGCCTGTACAGTGTTGATCTGGTTAACACTTTTGGATGCCCCAGCACAGACCTCACGGATGTGATCGAAGAGTGCAAAGCACTTATTGAAGCACCTACTGCATTCCGGCCGGGCAGTACAGTAACTGTACTGGGCAGGCCTGATTTATCGAATTCAGATTTCTGGGTTTACGGATATTTTATTGCCGACAATGCCTTTCAGATTTTTATTTACAACCGCTGGGGAGAGTTGGTTTTCCAGTCAAATGACCTCAATTTTCGCTGGAATGGCGGCTACAACAATAACGCCAACCAGCCGTTGCCTGGAGGAACATACACCTACGTGCTGAAATACAAAGGACAATACGATAACAACACACAAGAACAACGCGGAGGTGTGGTTCTGCTACGGTAATACTCCATCTTCCTAAAATTTACATTGCCTAACATCGTTTGATTTTGTTACTTGTGGTATGTGTTTGAGAATGAAATCATAAATGAATTAAAATCACTCACCATGAAAACAATTTTCAGAAGTTTGCCGGCTTGCCTCTTTTTAATTGCCCTGATGAGTTTTCAGCTCATCAAAACTCAACTGACGGTGAGTATCAGGAATGAGTTAGGGAATACCGAAGAAGGTGTAACCGTTCAACTCTTTGAGACCGAAGAAGACTACAAGGCTGAAACCAACAAAGCCGCTGAAGGCATTACTGACAAGAAAGGAAATATCAAATTCAAAGACCTTAAAGCGATCTCTTACTACGTAATAGCACGAAAGGACGATAAAGATAACGCGGGTGGTGGTGAACAAACCGGAAAACTGGAAGCAAACAAGATTAATAAGGTGACCATTGTTATTCAATAGCCGATTGAAATCACGTATCGAGCTCGTTGATTTATTAAAAAACTATCAATCAAATTTCCAGGAGGAAGCAGCATGCATTGACCGTTTCCTTCACTTACTCCAATCCAATCGGTGTTATTACCGCGATCACCTTCCTGGACACCTGACAGCCTCGGCATGGATTGTGAATCCGGAAAACACGCACACACTGTTGGTGCATCATGCCAAACTTAACCGATGGCTTCAGCCGGGAGGTCATGCCGATGGAGATGAGGACTTACTAAACGTAGCTCAAAAGGAAATGCATGAAGAAACAGGACTTGACCAGTTACCCTTGCTTGCCAACACTATTTTCGACCTTGACATTCACCCGATCCCTGCCCGCAGCAATTTCCCTGAGCACCTGCATTACGATGTTCGTTTTGCCTTTGTAGCCTCCATGCAGCAGGAAATTAAAATCAGTGATGAGTCGAACGACCTGCGATGGATTGCACTTGATGAAGTGCCAACGTTCACACAGCAAAACAGTTCCATCCTTCGAATGATTGCCAAGACAGCAACGAAGTAATCAGCATTAGAAGAAAATAATATAGGAGAATGAGGGCTATTACAGTGTATTTTACCAGGCCGATTTTTCGTATCTTTGAAGGCAGTCAAAAACGTTTGTTATGAGTAACAAGCCCAACATTAACGGCCGTCTTTTGTGGGAATATGATTTGGATACGTTCAACTATGACCGATCATATAAGATTGTTATTGAGCGGGTGCTACAACTGGGTAATCTGGACGAATGGCGTGCAGTGCTTGCGTACTATGGTGAAGAAAAAATATTGGAAACCATCGAATGGAGCGCACAGTTAAGGGAGAGGGAAAAGCAATTCTCCAGATTTTTTCTGAAATCTGATTTTCTCCATGCTGCATAAAGACCCTTTCACTGTTAAACCCAATACGTTCAGGCTCATTCAGCAACTTCAATCTTTGCCCGACTTAAAAGAATTCTATTTGGTTGGAGGAACAGCATTGGCTTTGCAACTCAATCACCGCAATTCCATTGATATTGATCTGTTTACCAGAAATGAATTTCAAAACAATCTAATCATTAATTATATAAAATCTTCAGGGTTTTCTTTTGATGTTTTATATAATTTCAAAAATACCATCATCGGCTATATTAACGAGGTAAAAGTTGACTTCATCACGCACGACTATCCCCTGGTGTTGCCGCCCATTGAGGAAGAAGGCATCACGTACTTGTCGTTGCAGGATATTGCAGCCATGAAACTGAATGCCATCAGCAACTCGGGCAAACGTCTGAAAGATTTTATTGATGTATATTTCCTGTTGGAGAATTTTTCGTTGACCGAGATGATCGGTTTTTACACCGTAAAGTATCCAAACTTTAACCCGCTGATACCATTACGGGCAATAAGTTATTTTGACGACATTGACCCTGACCTCGATCCGCCTAAGCTGAAGCAGAAACTGCCGCTGTCAAAAATCAAAGAGCGCATTACCGACAGCGTGTTACATTCCCGGAAAAAATTCGGATAACATTTCCGGTATATACAACAAAATCATGGCCACTACGATGCAATCAGCATTAAGCCAAAGGCAATCACTACCATCCAAAATTTAATTCCGGCCAGCGCTGGAATCATCACAATATTTAATTCCATTAACACCGCCAACAATACCAGCAACACCGCTGCTACTTTCAGTATCGAACGTATTTTGTTATTCATAGTGTTTTTCCTTTATCTTTCAAAGATAATAGCATCCCTGATCTCAACAAGAGATCGAATCTTGCGTTTCATAAAATAAAGACCGAATTTTAAAGATCAAACCTGGTTATTATGGTGATTGAGCGCACAAAAAATGAAGTGATTATCCGTCTACCCTCCTATATCGATACAGAAGGCCTGCAAAGTATTATTGACTATTTACGGTATAAAGAGGCAACCGATAAGTCTCAAGCAAAGCAAGAAGAAGTTGATCGATTGGCAAAAGAAATCAAGAAAGGCTGGTGGAGTAAAAATCGCAGACGATTCATTAAGTGAAAATAATACTCGACACCAATACAATTTTTAGTGCTCTCCTTAAAACGCAATCCATCTTTGGCGAGGTAATATTCAATTCTCAGGGAATTTTTGAGTTTTATGCGCCCCACTACTTAAAAACTGAAATCAGAAGACATTGGGACAAAATCAAAAGAATCTCCCGCCTAACCGATCAACAACTTAAAGATTCATATGAATCGCTGTTGACGAGGGTAACTTTTATTAATGAGGAAATAATTCCACAGAAGACATGGGAGAATTCTGAAAAACTTACTGAGGGAATTGATCCAGACGATACTGATTTCATTGCACTGACTAAACACCTGAAAGGTAAACTCTGGACAGGCGATTTAAAACTATGCAATGGTT
>Ga0268299_1004653_pt1 | contig 10382 bp, 7 predicted proteins | sample NOBtaG_FD_193484 | JGI IMG/M metagenome (GOLD analysis project Ga0268299, IMG submission 193484) | Activated sludge microbial communities from bioreactor in Nijmegen, Gelderland, Netherland - NOB reactor | ecosystem: Engineered > Bioreactor > Aerobic > Activated sludge | place: Netherlands... | reverse complement strand
TCGGCGCGCAGCTCACGGTCGGGCCCGACGGCAAGGATGCGCCCGTCGTTTCCCATCGCCACGCCTGCGTTGGTCCGCACGCGAGCGTCGGACATCTCGGGCGCGCGGCGGGCGCGAGCGGGGCCCTCGCAGGTGACGACTTCGCTGGCGTTGAGAAGAAGCGTCGGCATGCGGTCAGGGGGGAGACGGGAGAGGGCGGTACGGGCGGGGATGGAGAGAGGGGAATGCGGGAGATGGGGGGAAGACGGGAGAGGTTTGGGAGAGGTTTGGGAGAGGTTTGGGAGATGGACGTGCGACTCCTCCCCACCGTCTCGCGTCTCACGTGAGACGTCTACCCCCCCCCGCCCGTACCGCCGTCTCCCTTCTCCCACTCACGGCGATGCAACCAGATCCAAGAATCGATTCGCCCTCAACGGCGCCTGCGCCTCCCCCCGGCACGCATAGTAGCACAGATCGCACTTGATGGGCGCGTAGCCCTTGTATGTGCTCCAATGCCCATCCGCCGGAAAGTCGGGGCAGCGGCGCACGTGCCCGTACGGATCGATGTGAATCGTGTCCTGCCCGCTCAGGCAGGGCTCGGTCATCTCGCCGCGCAGGTAGCGCGGGATGTTGGCGATGTAGTGATCGGAGTTCGAGATCGTGCCGCGCCGCCGACGCTTGAACGCCAGCAGCTCCCGCACGAGTGCTTCCACGCGCGCCATGTGGTCCGGCCCGAGCAGGTGCGCGCGATTGCCGTTCTTGGAGTCGGTGTAGACCGAGAGATTCATCCCGACGCGCATGCGTTCGGCGGCCTGCACGAGCGGCAGGACGTCGTCGAGATTGTCGTCCTTGATCACCGTGTTGAAGCGCACCGTCATGCCCTCGGCGCGAATGCGTTCGGCGACGGCGAAGATCTTCTGCGTGAGGCCGGGGATGCCGCGCGCCGCATCGTGCCGCGCGTCCGGGTAGTCCAGCGAGATGTTGAACTGCGAGACACCGGCCTGCCACAGCGCGCGGGCGCGCTCGACGCTGAGCATCGCGCCGTGCGTGATGAGCGTGGTGTACTTGGTGCGCACCGCGCGGTCCACGGCGGCCACCAAGTCCTCGAGGTCACTGCGCAAGAGCGGCTCGCCGCCGGTCCAGGTGACGAGCATGGGGTCGAAGTGCTTCGCGGCGTCGACGAAGCTCTTCAGTTCATGCGCCTTGCGGTCGGCCGGCGTCTTCCAGTAGTCGCAGAAGCCGCACTTCGCGTTGCAGCGCATCGTGACCTCGAAATGCACGAGGACGGGACGCTTCGCGAGGCGCAGCTTCGCGTACTTGTACGAGAACGGGACGAGGTCCCAGGGCTTGAAGCGGGTGCTGAGCACGCGAGCGTCAGCCGAGCATCGGGAGCGTGAGCCCGTTGCGCCGGGCGGCGGCGATGGCGATGTCGTAGCCCGCGTCTGCGTGGCGCGCGACGCCGATGCCGGGATCGTTCGTCAGCACGCGCTCGAGCCGCACCCGCATCTCCGGCGTGCCGTCCGCGACGATCACCTGCCCCGCGTGCAGCGAGTTGCCGATGCCCACGCCGCCGCCATGATGGAAGCTTACCCAGCTCGCGCCACTGGCCACATTGAGCATCGCATTGAGAATCGCCCAGTCGGCGACGGCGTCCGTGCCGTCCTTCATCGCCTCGGTCTCGCGGAAGGGCGAGGCCACGCTGCCGGTGTCGAGATGGTCGCGACCGATGGCGATCGGCGCGCTCAGCTCGCCCTTGGCCACGAGGTCGTTCAGCGCCACGCCGAAGCGCGCACGATCGCCCTGCCCCAGCCAGCAGATGCGCGCCGGCAGGCCTTGGAAATGGATCCGCTCGCGGGCCATCGTGATCCAGCGCTTGAGGTGCGCGTCGTGCGGGAACATCTCGAGCACGAGTGCGTCGGTGCGCGCGATGTCCTTGGGGTCACCGCTGAGCGCCGCCCACCGGAACGGGCCCTTCCCTTCGCAGAACAGCGGCCGGATGTACTCCGGCACGAACCCCGGGATGCGGAACGCGTCCTGCACGCCCGCGTCGAGGGCGACCGTGCGGATGTTGTTGCCATAGTCGAAGGCGATCGCGCCCTTGTCCTGCATCGCGCGCATGGCCTGCACGTGCACGACGGCGCTGGCGGTGGAGCGCTTCACGTACTCCCGGGGATCGCGCGCCCGCAGCGCAGCCGCCTCGGCGAGCGACATGCCGTGGGGCACGTAGCCGTTGAGCATGTCGTGGGCGCTGGTCTGGTCCGTGACGACATCGGGGATGATGCCCTGCGCCACCATGCGCGGCAGCACGTCGGCGGCGTTGCCGACGAGCCCCACGCTCAAGCCGCGCTTGGCCGCCTGGGCCTCGTGGAGCCACCGCATCGCCTCGTCGAGGTCGGCGGTCATCTTGTCGCAGTAGCCCGTATCGAGCCGCTTCTGGATGCGTGCGGGGTCCACGTCCACGCCGAGAATGGCCGCGTCGTTCATCGTCGCGGCCAGCGGCTGCGCGCCGCCCATGCCGCCGAGCCCGGCGGTGAGGACGAAGCGGCCGGCCAAGCTGCCGCCGAAATGCTTGCGCGCCACCGCCCCGAAGGTCTCGTAGGTGCCCTGCACGATGCCCTGCGAGCCGATGTAGATCCACGAGCCCGCCGTCATCTGGCCGTACATCATCAGCCCCTTCCGCTCCAGCTCGCGGAAGTGATCCCAGGTCGCGAAGCGCCCGACGAGATTGCTGTTCGCGATGAGCACGCGCGGCGCCGTCGTGTGCGTGCGGAACACGGCCACCGGCTTGCCGCTCTGCACGAGCAGGGTCTCGTCGGCCTCCAGCGCGCGCAGCGCCTTCACGATGGCGTGGAACGAGGGCCAATCGCGCGCCGCCTTGCCCGTGCCGCCGTAGACGACGAGATCCTCGGGGCGCTCGGCCACCTCGGGATCCAGGTTGTTCATCAGCATCCGGAGCGCGGCTTCCTGCTGCCAGCCTTTGCAGCTGAGCTGCGCCCCGCGGGGGGCGCGCACTTCAATGGGCGTGGTCACGGTCATAGAGAGGACGGGGGGCGGAATCCTGCGACGAACTAGGCGAACTCACCGAGCCGTAGACCTTCGGCCAGCGACTCGATATCCGGCCCGAGCACACGATCGTCCGTGAGGGCGGGCACGCGCTTGCGCACCGCGCCGAACACACGCTCGACACCGGGGCCGGACATGAGCGGACGGCGGTACTCGAGGCCCTGCGCGGCGCACATCAGCTCTACCGCGAGGACGTGCCGCACGTTGTGCAGGATGCGGCGCAGCTTGAGCGCCGCCCCCATCGCCATCGGCACCACGTCCTCCTTGCTGCCGTCGGTCGGAATGGTATCCACGCTCGCCGGATGCGCGAGCACCTTGCACTCGCTGGTGAGCGCCGCCGCGGTGACCTGCGCCATCATGAATCCGGAACTCACACCCGCCGTGGGCGTGAGGAACGGCGGCAGGCCCTCGTTCAAGTCCGGATGCGTGAGGCGATCGGTGCGCCGTTCGCTCATCACGGCAAGATTGGTCATCGCGATCGCCAGCACGTCGAGGGCCATCGCGGCCGCCTGCCCATGGAAGTTGCCGCCGCTGAGCATCGTGCCGTCGTCGAACACGAGCGGGTTATCCGTCGCCGCGTTCAACTCCGGCGCAATCAGCGACTCGGCGAACTCGATCGCCTGCAGCACGGGGCCGTGCACCTGCGGCATGCAGCGCAATCCGTAGGCATCCTGCACGCGCGGATCGTCCGAACGGTGCGACTCGCGGATCTCGCTGCCTTCAAGCAAGCCGAGGAAGCGCCGCGCGCTCTCTTGCTGGCCCCGCTGGCCGCGCACGTCGTGGATGCGCGCATCGAAGGCCGTCGGCGTGCCGAGCAGCGCCTCGAGCGTCATGGCGCCCGCGGCGTGCGCGGTCTCCCAGATGCGACGCGCCTCGAGGACGGCCAGCGCGGCGATCGCGCTGTGGGCCTGCGTCCCGTTGATCAGCGCGAGCCCTTCCTTCGGCCCCAGCGCCAGCGGCGCGAGCCCGTGTGCCGCGAGCACCTTCTTGGCCTCGCCGCGCCCGCCTGGATGGTTCAGCATGCCTTCCCCGACCAACGCGAGCGCGAGGTGCGCCAACGGCGCGAGGTCGCCGCTGGCGCCGACGCTGCCCTGCTCCGGCACATCGGGCCAGAGCCGGGCGTTGAGCATCGCGCAGAGCAACTCCACCAGCTCGGGGCGCGCGCCACTGAAGCCCTTGGCGAGGCAGTTCGCGCGCAGCAACATCATCGCGCGCACGATGCGCTCCTCCAGTCGCGGCCCGACGCCAGCCGCGTGCGAGCGCACCAGGTTGAGCTGCAGCTGCGCCAGGCGTTCGGCGGGGATCGCGATGTCGCTCAGCTTGCCGAACCCCGTCGTGACGCCGTAGACAGCCTCGCCGCGCGCGGCGAGCGATTCCACGATGCCGCGGCTCTGCTGCATGCGCTCGCGCGCGGCAGGCGCGAGGCTCACGGGAGCGGCGGCATCGGCAACCGCGGCGACGTCGTGAAGCCGCAGCGCGTAGCCATCCAACGAGACGGACATGGGACTCAGGGCGAAAGGGGGGTGCCGCTGAATCTAGTTTATCGGAGCGATCCTGAGGCGGGGACACGGTACGAGCGCGACTCGTACGGCAGTCGCAACTCGGGCTGGGCCTTGAGCGAGAGGAAGAACGTGAAGGAGAAGGCCCCGTTGGGGATGCGATTGAAGCCGAAGACCGCGCGCCAATCGTGCAGGTCGCGCTGCAACGTCACCGTCTGGGCGGCGAAGTCGCGGTTCTCCACGTCGTAGCTCGTGCTCCACGACGCCGACCACTTGGGCGTCAGGTTGAACTGCGTCTGCAGGGCCACGTTCGTGCGCGGGGGATAGTTCACCACGCTGCCGCCCGCGGTGCCGGGGTTCGTGTTGGGATCGGTCGGGCGATTCCGCTCGGCCTGCAGCAAGCAGAAGTCGTAGATGGGCAGCCCCTGGAACCCAGCGCATTCGCGCGCGGGGTCGAACTCGATGACACGGCCGCCGCGCGCCGGCCGGTTGCGCTGCTGGCTGACCGAGAAGTTCGCACGGAATCCCGAGCCGGTGATCTCCTGGATCGGGCTGCGCGAGCGCGACCCCGTGACCGCCCCCAATCCCTGCTGTCGGGCATCGCCGCTCGAGACGAGGCCCCCGATGGCCTCGGACGGCGCAGCGTCGTCGTCCGCCGGGCCTGCCGGCGCTGCGCTCGCGCCGAAGAGGCGCGAGACGCCCCGCACCACCGCCGACTGGTTCGTCAGCTGGAACCCGAAGCGCACGCTCTCGCGGTACGGCTTGAACTCCGCCGTGTCGCTGAGCACGGAGCCCAGGAACAGCGAGTAGTCCACGCCAAGGTCGAAGCCCGGCAGCAGATCGGACCGGAACGTGTAGCCGAAGCGCTCGGTGGCGAAGCCCGTGCGCCCCGTCGCGCGCGCGAGCTCGAAGTCGTACACCAGCGGCGTGAACTGCAGCGAGGCGATGCGGACCTTTCGGCCCTCGGCCTCGGCGCCCGCCGGCGTCGCGGCGGCCGCCGAGTCGGTCGGTGCCGGCGCCGCCGCCTCGGTGCCGAGCTTGGCCTCGAGGTTCGTCGAGAGCGACAGCGAGACCTGGTTCTGCGCCAGACCGCCCAGGTAGCCCTGCGGTGACTTGCCGAGCGCTTCGAGGAACTCAGGGTTCACGCTGGCCGTCGGCGAGTAGCCCCACGACAGCGTCGGCGTGACGGCGTGCCGGAAGCGCTGCACCGCGCCCACGCCCGGCAGCAGCGCGAAGAACGTCGGCGTCACGCCGAGGCCGTAGCGGAGGCGCTTCGATTGCGACACCCACGCGCCGTTGGTGCGCTCGGAGCGCACGAAGGAACCCGCCGGATCCACGTTCACGAGCGCGACGGTCGGCGCGAGGTTCCATGTGCCCTTCAGGAACTGCGGCAGACCCGCGTTGAGGTTGTAGTCCACCGTCGTCAGGAAGGTCCGCGCGTACACGCGTTCGAAGAACTGCCCCGGGTTGTTCGGATCCGGCACGGACTTGATCTCGGGGAAGTCATTCGCGACTTCGTTGGCACGGATGTCCGCCTGGACCTGGAAATCGAAGAGCTTGAACGGCAGGCCGAACCCGAGATTGCGCGTGTACGAGTCCCGGCGCAGCCGCGTGGAATCGATGCCGCCGGGCGTCTGCAGGTAGCGCCACGCGAAGTCGCCCGCCGCGTCGATATCCAGCTGCGCATTGCTCGCGTACGACAGCGTCGGCGTGACGACGAACCACTCGCCGAGATTCAGCGGACGCGACGAGACGTTGAGCGACGGGAAGCTACGATCCACCTGCTGGCGGCCGGGATACTGCCGCTGCGTGCCGCCGAGATTGATGGTGAACGGCCCCTGCTGCCGCACGAGGTTCGCCTGCGAGGCGATCGTCGCGAGCACCGTGTTCGGGTTCAGCGACGTCTGCCGCTGCACGGTGGTGTTCGAGACGTAGTTGAGGTTCGTCGTGAACCGCGTGCGCGACGAGAACTCCTGTTGGTGCGACCAGCTCACCGCGAGGTTCCGCGTGCCCGTGGTCAGTCGCCGCTGCGAGACGCCGATTCCGCCGCTCAGGAAGCGGTCGAGCCAGCGGTAGTTGAGCATGCCTTCGAGGTTGGTCCACCCGGGATCTGCATCGGTCGCACGGGCGCCGGAGCGCCAGTCCATCGAGACCGAGGCGTCCATGTAGTCGTTGATCGCGAAGTAGTACCCGAGGTCCTCGATGGTGCGGCGGTACGTGGGCGAGTTGCGCACGATCTCGGCGACGCCGAGCCGCGGCGTCAGGATGCCCGAGCGCCGCCCCGTGCGGATGTCCTGGAAGATGAACGGCAGCCAGAAGACGGGGACGTCGGCGACGTACAGGATGGCCGGTCGGGCCACGAGCACGCTGTTGGAGATGCGCTTGAGCTCGCGGGCCTGGAAGTGGAAGTGCGGCACGGAGTCCAGGCAGCTCGTGATGATGCCGTCGCGGCCCCAGAACGTGTTGCGCTCGCTCTCGGCGTCGCTCGCGAACGTCGCGCGATGGGCCTCGACGCGCCAATCCGCACCGGAGCTCGCGATCGTCGAGACGTCCTGCGTGCGCCCGACCTTGCGCTCGACGTCATAGGTCATCTCGCCCAACCCGATGATGTCCTCGCCGCGTGCGGGGTCGCGCAGGATGATGGTGTCGCCGCGGGCCGAGAGGACGCTCGTGGAATCGTTGTAGGTCAGGCGACGCGAGACCATCACCGTGCCTTCCCGCTCAACGGCCGAGCGGCTGGAGTCGCGCGTGCCGAGGGTCATGGTCCGCGTGCGCGCGTCGAAGCCCACGGTGTCCGCTTGGTAGCGCGTCGCGCGGTAGCCTTGGCGCTTGAGCAACGCATCGACCGTCGAGTCGTTCGGAATCCACGTGATGAGGTCGCGCTGCTGCGCCGTGGAATCGCGCCCGGCGCGGCCGGCCCGCGAGGTGTCCCGCGGGTTGCGGCGCAGGGTATCGGCGCTGGCGGGGCGCTCGATGCGTCGCCCGCCGTCCCCACGCCCCGTGGGCGGCGCCTGCTGCGCGCCCGCGGCACTGGGCCACGCGAGCAGCGCCGCCGCCAGCGCGGCTCCGGTCGCCGCGGCGAATCCACGCCACGGCTGCCGCATCAGGCCTTCGCCTTGCCGATGCTCTGCTCGCCCGCGCGCGCGCGCCGCTGCCGCGCCCGGTGGACGATCCAGCTCAACACGATGCTGACCTCGTAGAGGCCATAGAGCGGCACGCCGAGCCACAGCGTCATGATGATCAGGTCGCCGGGCGTGATCACCGACGCGACGATGAAGCTCAGCACCGCCGCATGCCGCCGGAACGTGGCCAGCGACGACGGCGTCACCAGTCCGAGCATGGTCAGGGCGAGGATGACGATGGGCAGCTGGAACGTGCCGCCGAACGCGAGGCACATCGTCACCGCGAATCCCACGTACTCACGCGCCGAGATCATCGGCGTCAGCGACGCGCTCTGGAAGCTGTAGAGCACGTCGAACATCGCCGGCATGGCGAAGCGCACGGCGAGATACGCACCCGTCAGGAACAGGGCGAATGCGCCGCCGATCACCGGCAGCACGACGCGCTTCTCGTGCGGATGCAGCGCGGGCGAGAGGAAGGCCCACAGCTGGTAGACGATGACCGGCGACGACGCCGCCAGACCGAGCCCGAACGCGACCTTCAGCACGATGGCGATCGGATCCGCCGGGTGCGTGAAGATCAGCTTCCCGTCGGGCAGGTAGGGCTTGATCGGTGTCGCGATGACGTCCACGACGGGATAGTTCCACACGATGGCGAACGCGAGCATCGTGCAGACGCCGAGCGCGCCCACGCTCCAGAAGAGCCGCACGCGCAGCTCTTCGAGGTGGTCGAGGAATGGCATCTCCCCCGCGGGGGACTTCGTCGCCATCGTCGCTTCGGGCCCGACGGGCCCTCGCTTAGGGTCGACCGCGCAGGTATTCCTGCGCGAGCAGCGCCGCGTCGGAGCGCGGGTACTGCGCCACGATCTGCCGGTACAGGGCGGTGGCTTGCTGCGTCTGACCGGTGGCACGCGCGGCGCTGGCGCGCTTGTACAGCGCGTTCGGCGCCTGGTCCGAGCGCGGGTAGCGCTCGACGACGAGCGCGTACACGGAGTCGGCGGCGCGGCCGTTCCCTTCGTCCGCCCAGGTCTCCGCCACGCCGTACAATGCCTGCGGCGCGAGGTCGGACTCGGGATAGCGGTCGAGCAACTGCGCGAAGACGGCCCGCGCGGCGCTGATGCTGCCGCGGCGGAGCTGGTCTTGCCCCATCTGGTACAGCTGCGCCGGTCCCGGCGCCGGGGCTGGCGCCGGCGTCGCCGCGGCGGTGGCCGGCGGGCGACGCGTCGTGTCGGCACCCGGCCGGGGCCCCTGCCGCAGCGTATCGGCGGGCGGCAGCGGAGCCGGCACCGCGAGTTCCGCGGCACGCTGCTCCATCTCCGCGCGAAGCTCCTGGATGCGCCGCTGGCTCTGGCCCGTGAGTTCCTGGATCATGATCAGCTGCTGCCGGATCGCCCGCAGGTCTTCGCGGGCGTCGTTGCGCAGCCGATTCAGGTTTGCGCCGTTGGCAGTCGTGCTGTCGGACAGCTCTGCGATCGCCTGGCTCACGCGCGCGAGATCCTGGCTGACCTGCTGGAACATCTGCGCCACCGCCGAATCGGCGGCGATCCGCTCGGCCCGCATCGCCTGCAGATCGCCATGGACGATCCGCAGGTCGTTACGGGTCGCGAAGCACGCGCCGGTCGTCAGGATGACGACCGGCGCGAGCGCGAGACGGAGTGTCCGCATCCCGATCACGGGAGGCGGAGGCTCTCCCCGCCGACGATGATCTCAAACTCATCGCGACGGTTCTTGGACCACGCATCCTCGTTGCTGCCCATGGCGGCCGGACGATCCTCGCCGAACGACACGACATCGATGCGATCCGCGGCGATGCCGTTCGCGACGAGATAGTTCTTCGCGGCGGCCGCGCGGCGCTGGCCGAGGGCGATGTTGTACTCGTCAGAGCCGCGCTCGTCGGTGTGGCCGGCGATGCGGATGCGGACGTTCGCGTTGGCGCGGAGCAGCGGGAGCTTCGCGTCGAGGGCGGCGCGGGCTTCCGGCTTGAGGTCGGACTTGTCGTAGTCGAAGTAGATCATCGTGGCGAACGCGGCACGGGCGGCGTTCAGCGCGGCCTCGCGCTCACGGGCGGCGCGGGCTTCGGCCTCGGCGCGGGCGCGGGCAGCGGCCTCAGCCTCGGCACGGGCGCGAGCCTCGGCCTCGGCGCGGGCGCGGGCGGCGGCCTCAGCCTCCTGGCGGGCGCGGTTCGCGGCGTCGATCGAATCCTGATTGACGACCGGCGTCGGATCGACCGCGGGCGGGGGCGTCGGGCAGGCGGACATCACGACCGCGGCCACAGCCAGCGTCGCGAGCATCGGAATGCGCTTGTGCATGGTTACCTCGTGAAGGGTGTACTGATGGGGTACGACAACAGATTCTGCGAAACTACGCTCGTGTTACATGACGACCCAGGGCCTTACGGCGTCCCGACCATCCGGGGCGACCAGGCGCCCATGCGAGCCGCTGCGCCGCTGGTCAACTGGCGCATCCGACCCGACTCCGTATCGAGAACCCACAACTGCCGTGAGCCCCCGCGATTCGAGGTGAAGACCAAGTGGCGACCGTCCGGTGCCCAGGACGGCTGCTCATTGACGCCCTCGATGGTGTGTTGCTTCACGCTGCGGTCGCGCAGGTTGATCGTCGCGACCTGGAACCGCCCTTCGATCTGCGTCTGGAACGCCACGCTGCGGCCATCCGGCGACCACGCGGGATCCGCGCGGTACGACTGGTCGCCAAACCCGGTCGT
>Ga0268299_1004652_pt1 | contig 10382 bp, 10 predicted proteins | sample NOBtaG_FD_193484 | JGI IMG/M metagenome (GOLD analysis project Ga0268299, IMG submission 193484) | Activated sludge microbial communities from bioreactor in Nijmegen, Gelderland, Netherland - NOB reactor | ecosystem: Engineered > Bioreactor > Aerobic > Activated sludge | place: Netherlands... | reverse complement strand
GTGCTGACCCCGCCTCGGCAGGTGAGTTGGTCGCGACGTCTTGTGCAAAAACCGGGTGATTCCGCAGTCTGCTAAATCAAACGGATGCGCGTCATGAATTCATGGGGCAGGGGACCGCGGTACTCGATGCGGATCGTCGTAATCGGCTCTTTGCTCCCATAGCGACTGGATTTCCAACCGGCCATCGGCTGCAGTGAGCCTTGGTAGAGTTGGCTTGCTCCACCCTCAATCGTCAGCAGGAGCGGCTGTTCCAGTCCTTCCAAGCGGTACCCCCCATCGACTGGAACGACGGGACAGCCGACATGCCAGTTCAGTTCGAGATGGTGCGTGCCGCTGCCGGTCAGCCAATCCCAAATCATCCATGACCCCGACGTGTCGTAAGAGACGCCGCGCAAATGTACCACGCCCAGGCGCTCTTTGTAGCCATAGTGTCGCGCGATGACCGTCACCTTGCCTTCCGGCGTCTCCTCTCGATAGACCAGATGCGTGTCGAATGGTTCCGACCAGGTCAAGGTCCCCTCCGGCACCGCTTGATCCAAGTCATCCACCGTCACGGTATTGTGCCCGCGCGTGCCGCGGAAATAGGCGCGCCATGCCTCGTCTCCCTGATACGTGTAGGTACCGGTATCGATCAAGATGTCCTGCGGGCCGATCTGGAGCATCATCGAGAGGGCGTCGGCGTGGCCATGTGCGTAACGCGGCGGCATCCCGAGCGGCCCGTGATCGAAGATGGCCCGCTGAGCCCCCCGTCCGCGGATGATGGAGTAGCCCGAGAGGTGAAACGTCGTCAAACCGGACTGGTGCTTCCGTCCGGGAGTCCGAAAGCGAAGGTAGGGCGACAGGGCCGTTTCGCAGTCACCGTCGCCGATGGCAGGTAACCGGTCGTCGGCCGGTCCGCGAAATTCATTAAGAAACGCGCGGCTGCGGTCGAAGGCCAGGCGGATCTTCTCAGGAAGCGGTCGTTGCTGATGATCGAATAACGCGACGAGTAACCCGTACAGGTCGTTGCTGAAGTGGAGGAAACCGAGCCCCTGCTCCTGACTGCCGCCATCCTGACTGATGTGTCGAGGCGTGTCTTCCTCCAACAGATACAAGCCAAAGGCCAGCCAGCGCTCAGCCTGTTCCATTTCCGGAAACAGGCTGCCGGCATGGACCAGAGCCGCGGCTCCCGCCAGCGTGTCGTGCGAAACCGGGGAACGCAGCGCCAGACGCTTCCGGATCAATTCCGCATGTCCCGACACCAGCGTGAGCAGCGCGCTCCAGACCTCTCGAGGCTGTTGCATCCACGGACGAATCAAGTCCAGCGCGTAACAGCTCGCGAGCAGGCGCAAGGCGCATTCCATGGGCGACACATAATGGACGCCGATCAGCAGGGGATTGGCCGCGACCCAGGAGAGAAATTGTGTCTCCACGGCCGCAACCGCGCGCGTACGAATGGCGGGATCGGCCTTCTGAGCGATCAACCCCAACGTCACGAGATGCTGCAGCCGAGAGGGTTCCCAAGCCAGGCGGGCATCTCCACACGGGTTCCCTGTGTCAACCGGGATGCTGGGGAAAAAACGCCGGGGCCAGATCTGCCCCGTATCCGGGGCCTGGTGCCAGCACGATCCATCGGCCGTCCATTGCCAGGGGAAACCAAACACCGACAGGCGACCGCTCAGGAGCGCGTCGACCGAGGCCGCATCGAGGTCACAGTGCCAGGGAAGGGGAGGGAGCACCGGATAGGCGCTCCGGCAAAACGACGTGGCCGTGGTGTCCTGTTCGGTAAACGATCGGGATAACCAACGGCTACCCAGTTGCCGCTGCAGGCGGAAGAGGGAGAAGAGGCCTCGTTCCCTGGCCCCGTGCCACCAATCCTCAGGGCGCCCGGCCGCGAGCGCCTTGGCTGACGCCTCAAGGCTGCGAGGAAACAGATTCGACTTGAACGAGACCGTAACACGCAACGCCCATCCTCCACCATGACATGCGCAGGCAGATCCATCTTGAAGACCCCGTCCATCCGGCCCTGGTGGACACCGGTCGTTGAGGGGAAACAGTACCTTCGTTCGACGCATTGGTCAATGCCGAATTATCACGTACAAGGGGTCGGAGAATGAACTACGTAGGCATAGCGGGGACATGTGCCAGGCTACGACACTGGTCGGAGGACCGGACGGTCCTGCCATTTGGCCCTCACACCTTTTCCGCAAAATATGCTAAAAGAAAAGAATCCCCGATCACCACGCCACTGACAAGAACTAAAATGCATAGATTTCCGGCGCTGCTGCGCCGCGCGAAGGAGTCGCACAACAGGTGAAAAAAGCTCTCATTACCGGCATTAGCGGGCAGGATGGTTCCTACCTCGCCGAGTTCCTTCTCGCCAAAGGATACGAGGTACATGGAATCATCCGGCGGTCGAGTTCCTTTAACACCGGGCGCATCGATCCCATCTACCAGGACCCGCACGTGCCGGATGCCCGGCTCAAGCTGGTGTATGGCGACCTCAATGACGCGAGTTCGTTGAACAGGATTCTCCGGACGATTCAACCGGACGAAATCTACAATCTGGGTGCCCAAAGTCACGTCCGGGTGAGCTTCGATGTCCCAGAGTACACGGCGGAGATCACGGCGCTCGGCACGGTGCGTCTGCTGGAGGCGATTCGGGAGTCCGGGATCCGTCCGAAATTCTATCAAGCCTCCTCCAGCGAGATGTTCGGCAAGGTGCAGGATATCCCGCAACGCGAGACCACACCGTTTTACCCGCGCAGCCCCTACGGCGCGGCCAAGGTCTATGCCCACTGGATCACGGTGAACTATCGCGAGGCCTACAATCTGTTTGCCTGTAGCGGCATTCTCTTCAACCACGAATCCCCACGGCGCGGGGAGACGTTCGTGACCAGAAAAATCACCCGCGCGGCAGCCCGCATCAAATTAGGCGTGCAGAAGGAAGTGTTCCTGGGTAATCTCGATGCCAAACGCGACTGGGGGTTCGCGGGCGACTACGTGCAGGCCATGTGGATGATGCTGCAAGCCGACCAGCCGGATGACTACGTCATTGCGACCGGGGAAACCCATACAGTGCGCGAGTTTCTCGACCGCGCGTTCGGCCACTTGGGGTTGGATTGGCACGACTATGTGAAGATCGATCCGCGCTACTACCGGCCGACGGAGGTCGATCTCCTCATCGGCGATGCCGCAAAGGCCAAACGTACGCTTGGGTGGGAGCCGAAAGTCTCTTTCGATGACTTGGTTGTGATGATGGTTGACGCGGACGTACGGGCTGAACGGCAGACGTTGGAGGGGACGAGGGGAGCGCAGTAAGACTCATTTTCAATGCGTTTTCTGGGAGAAAAAGGCGCGTCGTTCCTTGGCAACCAAACGGGCTTGCTGGTGAGTCTCTCTTGCACAAGGCACTGGGAGGATAGAGATCGGCGGACCGCAGAAAATCAAAGGGGTTTTGGCGCATGCCAGAGTCTGAGATTGCCCTCAGTATAAGTAGATTTTTCTGTCCCGCAAAGAGAATCAGGTATCTAAGTATTACGGATACTTAATCCCCCTAATCTATAGCCAACATCAGGTCTATGGGTCGCAATCTGGGCTTTTGGTCATTCCGCTTCGCCTGGTGAGTCTTGGGGATCTGGCGACCACTTTGAGGTGCAGACACGTCCAATTGCGGCCAGGCTTGCACCCTCAAATGTGTCGAGGAATTAGTGAGGTGAGCAGAGTGCTAATGGAGCTTTCGGCGAGGTCAACTGTATGAGTCAATCATGGTTCCGGAGAAACAGGCTCTCAGTTTTACACCGATGGTTATTAGTACTAATCATGCTTGTAGGTGCTTGCAGTCAAAAACATCCCGTCGATAGTATCGACTCAAAATCCGTCTCAGTAAGTCAAGCTGGCTATAACAAGGCTGTGCCCTCAAGTGAATACAGAATTCAATTGGAAGATCAGCTTGATGTTAAGTTTTTCTTTAACTCCGAACTGAATGAAGAGAAGATCCCTGTCAGGCCAGACGGGCGAATTTCTCTCCAGCTCGTGGGTGAGGTCATGGCTGCTGGTCGCACTCCGGGTGAACTGAGTGCCATACTTCGCAAGCTCTATGATGCCGAACTTAAAAAGCCAGATGTGGTGGTAATCGTTCGTTCGTTCGCCCAGCAATGGGCGTATGTAGATGGGGAAGTATTAAAGCCTGCCCAAGTGGAGTTGCGAGGGGCCATGACCGCACTCCAGGCTATTGCGAGCGTCGGGGGGGTAAAGGATGTCGGGGAATTAGAAGAAGTACTTGTTTTGCGTAGAGGGAGCGAAAATAAACCTATCGTATTCCGAATCAATCTCAGAGAAATGCTAGAAGGAACTGCTACCCAGGATCAGGATGTCAGATTGCTGCCGTATGACATTGTTTACGTATCGCGGTCTGGAATTGGCGATGTCAACCGATTTGTCGACCTTTACATCAGAAAGAACATTCCCATTACATTTGGATTATTCTGGAACCCTTTTCTCTAATCTAACCCGCGAAGACCATGACGCCACCCAAAGCCTCTCTTTCTACCCTTGAAAAGTCTCTTAACTTGCGCGACATCCTTACCTTGGGTTTCAAGCACAAATCCGTGATCCTGGCCGTATTTCTCGTCACAGCCACTACCGCTACTGTCGCATCCTTCCTTTTGCCTCCCACATTTGAGGCAACATCGACTCTCCTTATCAAACTTGGACGGGAACATATCTATCGTCCTGAGGTTGGAACAATGACACCGACGTTCATCGTTGATAGGGAAGCCACCATCAACTCCGAGATCAGGATTGCGAGGAGTCCAGATTTGATTCGGCAGACTCTGGAAATAGTCTCCGTGAAACAGGTTTATCCTAGTATGGCGGAAGACGCATCGATTGATGAAGCGGTTCTCAAGGCACAGGACACTCTGTCCGTCAAACTAGATAAGAATTCGAATGTCATAGAACTCACATTTCAGAATCAAAACCCAGAGGTTGCTGCAAAGTTTCTCAACACGTTAGTGGACTTGCTCAAAGTCAAACACCTACAGACGTTTAGCGATCCGAACGCAGCGTTCTTGAAGAAACAGCTGGAGGACTATAAGCGAAAACTCGAACATTCGAATGCAATGGTCGAACAGTACAAACGGGAGCACGGCTTGAGTTCACTCCCGGACGAGCGTCGACTGCTGCTCGAGCATGTGAAAGAAATGGATGCCGCTCTTAAATCTGCTCAACGAGACCTGCAGGCCCAGAGACAAAGTCTCAACGCCTTGGAGCAACAACGGGATAAGACTCCCGATTCCATCTCTCTCTCTAGCATATCGGAGGATCACCACCTGCTGGATGGTACACGCAATACCTTGCTCGATCTGCGGCGAAAAGAACAAGAGTTACTAACAAAATACAAGGATTCCAGCCGGTTTGTAGCGGAGATAAGACAGCAAATCGCCCTCACAGAGGCATTCCTTGAAGAGCAAGAAGGACAGGTTTCTGATCGAGTTACCAAAGGGAAGAATCCAGTCTACCAGCAGATGGAGATGGAGATTTATCAGGCAACGGCAAACTTGCGTGGGCTCATTTCAAAGAGGCAAGAACTCCACGCGCAGCTTGAGCAGTTAAGAAAAAAACTTACTTTATTGGACAGTCACGAACGTACCCTCTCAGCTTTGGAGCTTCAGGTCTCAACGGATCGGAACAATTACGAGATGTATTCGGCGAAGGCAGAGGAAGCGGGCATTTCAGAAGAAATGGATCGCCTTAAAATGGCAAATATTAGCGTGATCCAATCTGCCATGGTGCCAGTGAAACCAGTCAAACCGAACAAACCGCTCATCACCCTTGCCGGGCTAATCATAGGGCTACTGACCGGCATCGGCCTTAGCTTGACACGAGAATACCTCGAAGGTGGTTATACCAGACCTGAACAGCTGGGGCGCGATCTTTCACTACCTATTTTAGCTACTGTGGTTTTGAAGCGATAACGGCAAATGACTCTCCGTAACGAATTCCTACGCACTCACTGGACGGCTACTTCAAGGAACGGGTCCAGTGTCATAAAGTGGAATTTAGCTCGGCGGGCCACATTCCTTTTCACCTCTCTGTCTAAGGATTAAGTTCCTTCAGAGGGCAGCGCGCTCACATAAACTTCGAATGTTTTGAATCGATTCAAGTAATGTACGGTAGTTCAGAACCTGTTAAGGCCATTCGCATGAACAACATTCGTTTTGCGGCAATGATCTCGCATCCACTTGCAAACAACCTTCAATTATCACGGGCAATCGATTTACAGAACTGGATCGATTTGTCGGAACACAGCTAGGACGGTCACGATGGGAATTTCACCATGACCAAAGTATTTGAAGCACTGGAGAAGGCGCGTACAGAACGGGAATACAATCTTCCTTCTGAGTCCAGACTCCTGATCAAACCCGATTGGAGCTCACAGCCGAAAACCGGCGGAATTCCGGCATTGACAATGGAAAGCGCCATGCGGCGATTGTTCCATAGCGCAAGACCGTTGTTGCCGCATGCCCAGCATGTGAGTGTGCAATTTACCGCTTCTCGAAAGGCGGAAGGAACCTCAACGATTGTGCGAGAGTTCGCGTTATTCCTTTCGCAGCGAATGATGAAGTCTGTATTAATTCTGGACCAAGATGCGGCGGCCTTGTCTCATCATCATGCTTTCGGGATTACCCCCAAACAGTCCTTACAATGGATGATGTCTGAGGGACGATCACCCAGCGAAGCCATATCATCAACCGGAGCGCTGAAACTGGCGCTCTGTGTCTATGCAACGGAATATACCGAGACAGGACCGGTTCGGCAGGAGCCGGTGGATCTATCGTTGTGGAAAACGTTGCGAAATAGTTTTGATTTTGTTCTCGTCGATTCACCTCCGCTGTCATTCTCAGAGGATGCGTTGGTTCTGAGCCCGTTCGTTGATGGAACTATCCTGGTCGTGGAGGCCGAGAAAACGCGCTCAGAAGTTGCGTTGAACTTACGAAATGCACTGACTAGGACCGGTGGGAACGTCGTCGGGATCGTTTTCAATAAGCAGCGACACTATATTCCCAATTGGCTCTATCGGTATCTTTAATGCCCGGTTTGCAGGGGTCTCCTCGACCTACCCGAAGCATGAGAGGCAGGCGAGTAGGAGACTTTCTACGAACGCCGTTTGCTCACTTGGCAGCTAGGATTTCGGAACCCTGACAGATCGCAATCGCTAGGACAAAATGCTCGCTATTTAGGGGCGATCAAACCGAGTTGTTCATCAGAACTCTCAATCCAATGTTAGTTCCTTGTGACATGCGGGAAGGCACAGAGTCATGCAACTACTGAGAAAAGTGTCGGCGCAGGAAGAGCGAGACTATGAAAAGTACCATACCGTGAGCCAAAGAGACAGATACCTGGCTAACAATGCATTAGAGCGGTATGAGTACGACAGGGGATACAGAGGCAAGGTTGATCTGGCCAAAGACTTCCTGGAGAACCACGTAGGAGAAGGATATGTGCTAGACCTCGGAGCAGCCGCAGCAGGAGAATCCGAAATCTTATTTCATTTCGGCCATAGCATGATTCCCATCGATGTAAACGAGATTGCTCTGAGCTATTCCAAGATTCGGGCAATGAAATTCCGAAATGAAAATCTACCCTGCTTTGCTGCAGATGCGCATAAACTTCCATTTGCCACCGAAACATTTGACAAAGTGATAGTGTTAGAAGCTCTTCACCATATGGCTGATATTAGAAAGGTGCTTGGAGAATTATATAGAGTGCTTAGGCCTGGCGGGCACATGTTCACGTTGGAGCCGTATGCATATAACCCGTATCGACGGCTTTCCGAGGTACGCGACTACTTCCGCGGCACAATCGAAAAAAGCTTCTCGCAAAAACACCTCGTTGCGCTCCTTGAGGATGCAAATTTTCACGTCAAGAAGGTAGAGAAGGTCGTGTTGCCTCCCTCCACGTGGAAGAAACACTATGTGAGTAAATTTCGTGCACACATGAAGGATCTTCACTATACAGTAGCTGAATCTATGCCATCTATTTTTGGGAACCTTGCCCTCATAGCAAAGAAGCCAGGAGAACTCGCAAGTGCCCCGTTGTTCACTATAGAAGAGCGATTGATTTGCCCCATTACTTCAGCAGCCTTACACCGCCAAGGCGGCGTGTTTCGGACAGCTAATGGATCTCGATCAAACTACAGCTATCCAATAATTGAACAAATACCACTTTTGATCGAGTCCGATGCAATCGAAGTTCCAACCGATTGTCCAGGCTCCACAAAGAGATAAGCATCATTAGTGGACAATCGAAGCCTGTAGCCCGAAGCTCCTGAACGGAGGCACCATTGTGCCACTAATCCCGTTTATTACTTTATGTGGCCCAGGTGCCGCCTGACATCAGTTCTGTATCTGAATGTCCCCAAGCAAAATAAAGAAAGCACTTTTTTACACCGTACTGCTAGCCGTCCCCACATTGACCCTCCTGGGGATAGGGGAGATTTTGGCTAGAGCTTTTTTCCCTCAATTCAAAAACCAGATTACAAATGAAGAATACACTCTCGGACAACGATTTCATTCGAGTGAAATGTTGGGAATGCGGGTCCGGGTACCAAAACCGACAGATCACACTCCGAGGCTGAAGAAAAATAACGTGCTTCTTGTCTTTGGGGATTCTATTTCAGGCGGGCATGGATTGGCCTACGACGACATTTATTGGGCTCGATGGGAGCGATTACTCGCATTTGAGTACGAAAATCCCCCGGAGATCGTGGCGATTGTAGCCCCAGGAAACAATTTTGTTGACAATTTGAATCAGATACAACATGCCATCGAACATTTTGAGACCGAGCATGTGAAAATAGTTGGTCTCGTTTATCAGTTCAACTTTAACGATATTGCCCCTTACTCAAAACAGGATTTACTTGATCTGAAGCACATTAATACTACCCATCAAGATTGGTGGAAGGCCATCGTCAGATTTCGACTAAACTACCTCAATCACAGCGTTCTGCAACGTGTGCTGTCTCACTATATATCTCGACTCATTAGTGGACAATCTACCGATTGCACTCAACGCGGCATATCGGCATTGGAAAGTATGACTTGGAGCTATGGTGCACTCCCATTTCGCACAGAGGCTGAACGGCTATGGAAAGATTTTGAAACTCAGATACACGAAGTCAAGAATCGGGCAGGGAGCATTCCCTTCTATATACTAGTTAGCCCTACTCTCTATGACATCGATCATGAGAACATTCACAACGAGACGTTCTCCAAGACTAATCTAGCGTGGAATTGTCAGACCATCGACCCTCGCGCGAAGTTGAAAAAACTTTCGGATGAGGCGCAGGTCGAGCTAGTCGACCCGATACTTTACCTCAGGCAACGCTTTTTGGCGAGAATTGAAGAAGGCAATCCTGAGAGGTTCTTCTTTCTAAGTGACGACAATCATTTTAACCGGCTCACAAGCATGTATTTTTCGGAATTTTCATATTATGCCATCGTGAAGGATGTCATGAACAGGACCCAGCGTGCTGCCCGCTAAAACTTATGATCATTGCAGGAACCCAATATGGTTATAAGAGGGGGCTCCGGAAATTCGGACAGTGTGGTAAGTGGGAACCTGGCTTCACCGAAGCCACCAGGTGGTGGCGAACCAAAGGAGCGAGGCGATGAAGCGAACACGACGGAACCACGGGGCCGCCTTCAAGGCACAGGTGGCCTTGAAGGCAGTCAAAGGCGACAAGTGACGTCTCCCCCCAAAACGACGGCAATCTAAAACGAGAGTAGAATGGCGGCTTCGGCGGTCCTCGACGAAAGGAGTGGATCGATGAAGCGGTCACGATTCTCGGAAGAGCAAATCGTCTATGCCATCCGGCAAGCCGAGAGTGGCACCCCCATCGGGGATGTCTGTCGACAGCTCGGCATCGCCGAGCACACCTTCTACGCCTGGAAAAAGAAGTATGCGCATCTCGGCGTGAGTGAACTGCGCCGACTGCGGCAGGTGGAAGAGGAGAATGCCCGGCTCAAACGACTGGTGGCCGATCTCTCGCTGGATAAGCACATGCTGTCGGAGGCGCTGCGAAAAAAAGTCTAAGGCCCGCGCGCCGTCGGGAGCTCGCCCAGTGGTTTCACGGGACGTTTCAGGTGAGCTGTGCGCGGGCCTGTCGGTTGGCGCAGTTTGGTCGCGCGTCGTGGTATCGGAAGAGTCAGGCCAAGGATCAGACCGCCCTGCGGCTGCGCATTCGCGATCTGGCGCATGCGCGGCCTCGGTTTGGCTATCTGCGCATCTGGGTCTTACTGCGGCGGGAAGGTTGGGCGGTCAACCGGAAGCGGGTCCGGCGCTGGTATCGCTTAGAGGGGCTCCAGTTGCGCATGCGGGTGCGCCGACGAAAGCATATC
>Ga0268299_1004651_pt1 | contig 10384 bp, 10 predicted proteins | sample NOBtaG_FD_193484 | JGI IMG/M metagenome (GOLD analysis project Ga0268299, IMG submission 193484) | Activated sludge microbial communities from bioreactor in Nijmegen, Gelderland, Netherland - NOB reactor | ecosystem: Engineered > Bioreactor > Aerobic > Activated sludge | place: Netherlands... | reverse complement strand
TGGAAATCTGGTGATGGATGATCGGCCGAGCTTCCTCGGGTCCTACCTGACGCCAATTGCGCCGCTGTTCTTACGGGACGATCTGGTCGAGGTGGCGATCAACCCGGATGGAAAAGTCTGGATCGAGCGAAAGGGTGCAACCCACATGGAGCGGGTCTCGCATCTGTCCATCGATCGGGTCCTGTCTAACAACCTTGGGCAGGCAATAGCTTCTGCCGTTGGTGTGCAGTTCTCCGACAAGAAGCCGACCGTTTCGGGAAAGATCGTCTTGGGCGATATGGCGATCCGGGCGCAGGTTGTGGCGCCGCCCATAGTGGAAGGCGGGATGGCTATCACGTTCCGGCCATTCAAGGTTTCGGCCGATCAGCTGATCGAGCCGCGCCTCTTACACGGTGGTCTTGTCGATCTCGACGCCAAGCGTCGGGCAAGGGCAGGGGAGGCAATGAAGCTTGCTGAGGCGGGGCAGGTCGTCGAGGCCATGCGGCTTTGCGTCGAGGAGCGCATGAACATCCTGATCTCTGGCGGCACCTCGACCGGCAAGACGACATTTGCTCGGTCTTTGTTGTCGATGGTGGACCCGGGCGAGAGGATCCTGACCATCGAGGATGCCTATGAGCTGTTCCCCCGTCAGGAGAACGCGGTATCGCTTAAGGCTGATCGCAGTGCCCAAGGCGAACGGACGCCTGCGCGGCTACTGGAAGCCTCGCTTCGGATGCGTCCAGACCGGATCATTCTTGGTGAGTTGCGGGGTGAGGAAAGCCGGACCTTCCTGGAAGCGATCAACACCGGGCACGGTGGTTCGTTCACAACCATCCATGCCGACACCGCCCGGAAAGCCATAGATCGGTTGGCGATCATGGTCATGGCCGCCGGGCTGGGCATGGGGTTCGAGGAGGTGAAGCGGTACTGCGAGGGAAGTGTGGATCTGGTGGTGCAACTTTCGCGGCAGGCTGGGCGGCGTGGGGTGGCGGAGATACTGTGCCTGTGAGGGTCGCGAAGGGCGGTAAGCGGCCTGATGCAGGTGAGGCGTTTCAGTTGCAACATGCAACAATAGCAGATGCCCACGAGGCAGAGGCGATCTGCGACCGCTTCAATCAAGCCGCTGGGCGCAGCACGTTAAAACCGCGTCAAAAGCAGCAGCATGAGTTCGACGAAGAGCGCAAGCGGCGGCGTCAGCTTGAATTGGAAAGGCAGCGCGAACTGGGCCGGGATCTGGGCTGGGAGCTGTCGGCTGCAATGTCCGCCACCTCACGGGCGGCGGGCACGGCTTCATCCCGCACAGCACGAAAGCATCGCCACGTCCTTATCGAAGGTCTGAGCCGCGAGCCTCAGGCCTTCGACCGTGGTCAGATAAGGGAAAATGGTCTCCCCGAGTGCCTTGGTGGTCATCCCGAACTTCAGGGCCATGGCCAGCGTCTGGGCGCTGTCGGAACCTTCAGGCGCGGCGATCACACCGCCCAAAAGTCTATCGGTCTTTGCATCCGCCACCAGTTTGATGACACCGCGCGTGTCACGGGCCGCGAGCGCTCGAGGCACGTTGTCGAGCGTCAGAACGCTGGTTTTCACGTCATAGCCGGCTGCAACGGCCTGTTCCACAGTCAACCCTACGCCCGCCACCTGCGGATCAGTGAACACCACCCAAGGCATCGCTCTATTGTCATAGCACTCTGCACCGCCCATGGCATTCCTTGCGGCCAGCTTTGCTCCATAGGCGGCCATATAGACAAACTGGTCACGGTTGGTCACATCCCCTGCGGCATAAATGCCGGGGCGGGTGGTCTGCATGTCGTCGCCCACCACGATTGCCCCTCGCCGGTCGGTCTCGATCCCCATTTCGGAAAGCCCCAGGCCTTCGGTATTGGGGCTGCGTCCGGTGGTCAGCACCAGATGATCTGCTGTCAGTTCCAGTCGCTTGCCGCGTTCTTCGATGCACAGCACGGCGCGCTTGCCATCCCGATTGCAAGTATCATAGGTCACGCCGCAGTGCATTGTGATGCCTTCGCCCCGGAACACCTCTGTCAGAGCTTCCGACACTTCGGGTTCGGCCTGCGGCAGAAGGCGCGAGCGGCAGACCATGGTAACCTTGACGCCCATCCGCGCCATCATCTGTGCCAGTTCCGCACCGATATAGCCACCGCCAAGGAAGACTAGGCTTTCCGGCAGCGTTTCCAGCGCAAGAAGGGACGTGCTGTCCAGCGTGGGCACTTGCCTGATTCCCGGAATGGGCGGCAGGGCGGGGCGGCCACCCGTGGCTATGATGACTTTGGGCGCACGGATCAGGCGCGCGCCGACCTGCACGCCACCGGGGACAAGCCGGGCCGCCCCTTCGTCAATGTAGGTAATCCCCTCATAGCCGGGCAGCAGATCGGCATATTTCTTTTGACGCAGACTAGAAACCAAGGCGTCCTTCCCGGCCATCAGCGCCGCCCAATCATCGACCTGTGCAGCCCCGGATAGTCCCGGAAACCGTTTCGCCGCCTTCGCGCCGTGGATCGCTTCCGCCGCACGGATCAAGGCCTTTGACGGCACGCAGCCCACGTTCACACAGGTGCCGCCGATCAGCCCGTGTCCGATCAGCGCTACACGCTTGCCCGCCCCGGCCGCCGTGATCGAGGCGGAAAACCCCGCCGATCCCGCCCCGATTACAGCCATGTCGAAAGAATTTTGGTCTGGACGGGGAATGGTGCAGCAATCGTTCATGATTGTATTCCTTTAGGAGTTTCTGGCGTTCCGCTGGCGTCGCCAGAGGGCATAAATCGTAAGGCCGATGAAGACGGCGAGGGCAGGCAAGAGCACGACATCAAGCCAACCCAGCAGGGCTGACAGGCCGACAAAACCGAGGAGCACGGCCAGAACCGGCGTGAAGCAGCACAGCGCGGCGATGACGGTGCCGACAATGCCGGTGATCAGTAGACGGCGTTCGGATGGATCGCCGCTCATGGCCCGTGCTGCCTTTCCGAAACGCCCGGCTCGCAGCTTCCCAACTGCGCGCGCCGACGGCTGCGCCAAGTCAGTGCCGCAACGGCTGCCATCATGACTGCTACCAGGCCGCCAGCGCCGCTGATCCATCCGCCAACCGCACCGATGATCGCGGCCAGGGCGATGCCGCCACCACCGCAACAGACAACCACCAGCGGGGCGGCGATCAGCGTCGCCAACACCCCGCCCTGAATGTCGTCGCGCATTGGCTTTAGCCCTTCACATTGGCCGGATAGCCCGCCTGTGCCGAGGCTTCCGCAATCGTTGCCGCATTGGTCAGGGCCGGATCGAAGATCACCATCGCGCTGCGGCTGTCAAAGTCCACCTCGACCGATTGCACCCCTTCGACCCCGCTCATCGCGGCCTTGACCGTCACCGGGCAGAGTCCGCAAGTCATGTCCGGCACATCGAAAGTGACCTCGGTCAGTGTGGATGCGGTCGCCGGAGCCGATTGGGCGAAGACGAATGACGCTGTGGCGGGCAGGCCGAGCATCGCCGCGCCGAGAGCCAGAATTGCAAAACGTTTCATAAGGTTTCCTTTTGGTTTCAGTAAAGCAGAGGTGCCCACCAGTTGAGCGTCACGGACAGCAGGACCAGCACTGTTGCCGCCCAAAGCACCGTTTTGGTGAGGCGCGACGATTGCGGGCGGGCGCAGTACGACCCCTCCACGCATACGGGTTTTGTCCGAAAATAAACGTGCCAGAACCCCAGCCCGATAAAGACAATGGCGATGCCCGAGGTCAGCGGCTTGTAGGGTTCAAGGGCTGTCAGATTTCCGATCCATGCACCGGATATTCCCAGCGTCACCAGCACCAGCGGCACGATGCAGCAGGCCGAGGCCAGAAACGCCCCCGCCAGCCCAAGTGTGGCAAACAGGCCCTTGTGATCGGCGCTTCGCGGCGCGGTTTCGGCATCGTGAATGTCACTCATCGCAGGGTTCCTTGTCATCCCGTTGCAACCTGCCTACGGTCTGTAGTGACTACAGGTGCAAGGGAAATCACCATGACTGTCGTTCACGAAGCTGCGACCCGCAAAGAAAGCCTCAAGGCAGGGGTATTGCGCCGGGCCGATCTGGCCCGCGCGACCGGCTGCAATCTGGAGACGATCCGCTATTACGAGACGGCGGGCATCCTGCCACCACCCGCCCGGACGGATGCAGGTCATCGGACCTATGAGGCCACGGATGTGCAGCGCCTGCGCTTCGTCATGCGCGCCCGCGAGCTGGGGTTTTCGCTAGACGACATTCGCGGATTGCTTGGCCTTGGCGATGGCGCGCTGCAGTCCTGCGCCGAGGTCAAAGAAAAAACCGAGGCACATCTGACGGATGTCAGGGCAAAGATCGCCGACCTGCAAAGGATCGAAGCTCTCCTGTCCCGCACCGCCGCGCTTTGCAGCGGCGGGGATCGTCCCGAATGCCCGGTGCTGGATATTCTCCGACATTAGCGGCCGTTTCGGTTGGGGACAGAGATGCCGAAGCTTTGTTCAAAGATCCCTTCGCGAAGATCACTTTGCAACGGCAGGTCTGCATAGACGTGCCGCTGCGGATCTTCTTGGTCCGGCTAGGTGATGCCCGCGCCATGTGGCGAAGAACTCCCGCTCACCACACCGTCGCTTTTGGTTCGACTAGGAATTGCTGCGGCAGGAAAGAATGACTGGTTAGGGGAATTCCGATAGAAGCACGTAAACAGGGTCGGCGGACCGAAATAGGCCGAAGTTTGCCTGTAGGAGCATGAGGTGAGGTTCAGCGACCAAGCATCGGTTAGACCCGAGTCGGCACTTTCCGTGTGTGCTTGGCGCTCTCCGCAATTGCCCGAAACACCCGCGCCGCCTCCCCGAAGACCTCGGCATCTGCCTGTCCGGCGGACGCAGCCAACCCCGACAGTTTTCCAACGGCGATTTGCCTGCCAACCGCTCCGCTTCCCGGTATACTCGGCAATCCCTTACCTTTCCGCGCTCGATCAATCGGGGCAAAGTGCCGATCCTCGAAGTACCGGATGTGCCGCGCCCGGATCGGATACTGCCCCTCGGGCAGCACCAGCACCTGATTCAGCGGAAACCGCAGCACTTCGTTTGCCGAAATCAACGGCCGCTCTTCCGACCGCCTGCTGACATTGGCACTGTCCTCCAGGGCGCGAACCCGCGACTGGCTCTCGGTCACTGCCGTTATGGTGGAGCGCCCCAAGGCATTCGAGAGCACCTCGGCGGTCCGATCATCTTGTGGCGTCATGTAGATCTGCACCCCGGCCCCACCTTGCAGAGAGCGCCGCCCGGTTTCGCCATAGATGTCATCAAGGCCGGGAATGGTCTGGGAGATGATGAAGAAGCGCCCGCCGAAGCTGCGTATGGTCTTGATAGAAGAAAGAACAAGGGGCTGTCGGCCCAGCTGGTCGAATTCGTCCATCAGGAACATGACCGCATGGGGTTCGTCCTGACCAGGCTCACGGCGCTGGAGGGAGGCGATGGCATCCGCGAAGAGCAGACGGACGAGGGGGGCGAGAGTTTTCAGGTGCTCGGGCTGGACGACGATGTAGAGGCTTTGGGGATCGCGGCGGAAGGTCGAGAAGTCGAAGTCGCTGGCGGAGGTCACGCGGTCGACCGCGGGGTCGTTCCAAAGCTCGAGACCGGAGCCTTGGATGACGGACACATAGGCGCCGAGGGTCTTCTCCGGGACGTCGGCCATCTCTAGGAAGGTGCGGGAGATGATCGGGATGTTCGTGGTCTCGGCAATGGCCGTATAGCTCTTCTTCTTGTCGCCACCCCCGGCCATGATCTCACCGGCAAAGCCCAAAGTCGGGCGGCGCTGTTCGATGGCGTAGAGGCACGAGGCGATGAAGAGCCGCTTGCCGGCATTGAAGAAGCTCTGGGCGCTTTCGCCTTCCGGGATGAGGAAGAGGTCGGCCATCGAGTTCAGCGCGGTGTACTGACGCTCAGCGGAGGGCAGGGCGGCGATCCGGGCAAGCGGGTTGAACCGGTGCGAGCTCCGGTCCTCATCGAAGGGCGAGAAGTACCAAATGCCGTTCTTCAGCCCATGCTTGCGGTGGATGGAGGTCTTGGCGAAGTTCTCACCTTTCACGTCGAGGATGATCGCCGAGCCTGAGAAATGGAGGAGGTTCGGGATGACGAAGCCGACTCCTTTCCCCCGGCCCGTGGGGGCGATCATCATCGCATGCGGGAAGCGGTCTGGCGGCGCCATCACGAAGGGCGCGTCGGACTTCGGAAGGCCGAGCTTGCCGAAGATGAAACCGTTCTGATCGAGGGTTCCGACCATGTGGTTTCGCTTCAACTCGCGACGCGACTGGAAATGCGCGTCGTCATACTGGTTGAGGCGGCCGCGATGTACCCCAGCTAATCCGACGAGCGTCAGCGCGACCGTCACAGCACCGGTGATGATCAATGCGCCCTGCAGGACTGAAGGCCGCGCGGCGAGGTCGGCCCATTCGTAGCGCAAGAACCAGGGGCCTGTTGGGCTAAGCGTATCGAGGCTCTCCCGGAAGGCTGTGATCACATAGATCGTCGCCAGCATGCCGCCGATGTAGAGACCCGTCAGCAGTCCAAGGAGCAGCGCCAGCGGATACCGCCAGGCGGTGTCGAGATTCGAAAGCATGGGTCTGTCCTCAGAGTTCGTGGCCGGTGTCGCGTTCGACGGCGCGGTCGCGCTGCCCCAGCTCGGCGGCGCGATTCTGTGCACGTGCCAGATCTGCCCAGGGTCCGACCTCGCCCGATTGACCGAGGTCTCCTTCGTTCTTCAGTTCATGCGCGACGGCCGCCCGGAGTGCTGGATCTCGGACCTGCTCGTTGAGCGGGGCGAGGTCGCCGGACCGGACGCGGTCGAGATCCTCGGGTTTCAGGGTGTCGTGCAGGCGGTCGACGATGGCTTCCAGCGCGGGCACATCAGAGAGCCTCATATGGCGATCGACGGTGAGCAACTGGTCGCGCGCAATGGCCTCGGTCAACTCCGGCGCTAGGTTGAAAGCCGCGACTTCCGCCTGAACCTCCTGTCCCAAAGCGCGCTCCGTTTCCATCCAGAACACCTTTTGCATTGTGTTCGGCTGCTCAGTAATCCAGCTCGCCCGCTGGCCCTCACTGCGCTCGGCCAAACTGAAGCGGGCGACCATTTCCTCGACGGACGTGCCGGCTATGCGAAGCTCATCTTCCCGGATCGAGAACAGCGCCGTCAGCCGTTCGCCGATCTCGTCGCGAACATGTGCAAGGGTCGCGCGAAGACCTTCGTCGAGGGAAACCCCCTCGGTCTGGCCTTGGTCCAACCGCTCAAGTGAGGCGAGGGTCGGGTTGTGATAGGGATCGGTGTTCCGGTCGGCAACTTGGGCATGCTCTGCGAGGAGGATGCTGTCGGGTGCGAGTTTCAGCGAGGCGCGGGCCTGCTCGGCAAAGCTGCGCTCCAGGTCGACCCGCTCGGCAGAGGGTTCCATGGCGCGAATTGCCTCCCAGGCCTCTGTGGCCGAAGCGATCATCTCGTTGCGCGCTGCCTCAACCCGTGTGGCGGGGTCGCCTTCGGCATGAAGCGAGTGATCGGGCATCAGGGGAACTCCTTGTCTGAGAGCGGCGGCAGACGCGCCAAGCGCCCGGGCCAGCCGGGAAAGGTAGGAAGCGGCACTTGCCTCGGTGCCGGTTGCGGCGGCAAGGTCGGCGAGGTCGCCAAGGGTCTTGTATTCACGGGCGAAGCCCTGCATCGCGGCGAGCCGTCGGCTCCGCTCCCCGTCAGACAGCGGCGGCGGGGGAGGTGGCGTGGCCTTCCCGCCCTCTCGCGATGCACGCAGCTCGGATTGGCGCGGCGGGTTCTCGACAATGCCGCGGGAAAGGCGCGACGAGGCGAGGATGTTCAGCCCATGCGACTGACTGATCTCGGCGTGAAGCTCGCGCATCACATCGAAGTTCAGCGCGGCATGACGACAGATCGATAGGAATCGGCCTTCCTCGATGCCATGCTTATCGACCACGAAATGCGCATGCAGATGGTCAGTGTCCTTGTGCAGGGCAGCAACGTATCGCCAGACATCCCCATACTCACCGGACCCGAACACAGCTTGCCCCCATTCCCGGGCGATGACCTCAGCACGTTCGGCGTCCACCCCCCGCGGAAAACTCAGGACGATGTGATCGGCATGCCCCCGACGCGGCGCACCTGTCCAGGTCGAAGACCAGATATCGGCCGTCCGCTCCGTTCGGGCAGGATCGAAATCACGCTCATAGCCCGCCAGGTTGCACCAAGTGCTCTGCACCCCCTCTTCCCGGGCCACATAGTCGAGAAGGCGCTTCAGCTCCTGTGGGGTGCGGGCGCTGCCGCCGGCGATGCGTTTGACGACCGACTGCCAGCCACGGGGCCCACCAGCGTTTCGCAGAAGCGCCCGGGTCTGGCGTTCCTTGCGCGTGCCGAGACGGGACGATGAGCCGTCGCCACCACCCCGCCCACGACGACGGTCGTCGAGAACATGACCGAGAACCAGATCCTCGACGGAAGGCGACCGGGTCATTTCGGCGCCTCGGCAGAAGTATCAGTGGCAAGAACGAAAGGAGAGGTTTGATCACCAAGTCCCTGCTTGGCCCTCAGCGCCGAGAGGAGGTGGACCACCTCTTCGACAAGGTCATCGACCCGCGCTCCGACCTTGCGCACCAGGGCGGCATCACGGGCATTCCAGGTCAGACGACCGACCGCCCCCAGTCGGGCGATCTGGTTGAGGTTGTTGCCGACAGCGGACAATTCCCGCCTGGCTGCAGCGATGGCATCAAGCTCGTCTGCCTGGATGGCCAGACGATCGCTTGCCTGTCTGACCAGATGCCTGACTGCCTCGGAAACCGTCAGACCGTTTGCTTCGGCAACCGCCTGAAAGGCTGCATGCTCGTCTTCCGTGATGCGGATGTTCAACTTTACCGAAAGCCGCCGCACCTCCTTCCGATCAAGGCTGCCCTTGATCCGTGACAGCGCCTGGCGGGAACGGCCCATCGACCTCGCCACGGCCGCGACGCTCTCGCCAGCGAGGAGCCGCGCCGTGATGGCTGCAGTCTCAGTTGAGGTCAGGCGTGAGCGTGGCATTGCATCATTAAATGTGTTTTGCAGTCATTGCGCATCATGTACCACACACCACCGTTCCTGCCAACCGTCCTCACCGGCCGGTTTCCGCTCCTCTGAAGAGGAGCCCGCGTGCGGAAACCGGACAGCCGGTGAGGACTCAATATGGCGTCAGGGGTCGGCGGCTTGCCCGCCGACTGCGTCCCTGCGCCCCGGCCGTCAGGCCTCCGTGCAACGCGAGACCAAAGTGGTCGAGCGCCTTGAAACCTTGGGCTTTGCAGAAGTGTGCGGTCCCTCCATGAGGGCTGTTGGGACGGGCACGACAGTCTGAAGGAAGGGCTGCCCGGGAAGAGAAGGGGGGCCGGGGAAGGGGCCTCAAGATGCTTCAAGGCCTGCCCATTGCGGAAGATGGCCGACGATGAATGGCTTTGGGCATGAAGCCACAGGCTGGATCGGCGTAGCGTCAACCCGTCACTAGGCGAACTGGCAAGCAGGCCGACAGGCAAGCAGGCAGATTGTCCGGCATGCATCCGGTTGGCGGGTCATATTCGGGATCGTCCCTAGACAGAGGCCTGATGTCACCCTGCCTTCGGATCAGCCGTGCGGACAGGTTCCAACGCAGGCATGCGGCCTGTCACCTATGCAGGCATGCAGACATGCAAACCGTCATACGGGCCGGAAGGCAGATAGCCTCGATTGCGGCTAGGCCGAAGGAGTGCTCGGACGCCGCGCCGCAGCATCACGGCTGCGGGAATCCTTAGGAAACATGAAGGCTTCGGCGGTGTGTTACAACTTCCAGCACATGCCATTTGACGTTTCTGCAACCTTATGCCTAAACGGCGCACCGCACGTCGGTCGGATTAGTGACGCCTTTACAACGGCTTCGCTGGATCTTGGCTTGCCCGCGGTGCACTGCCTTCCGCAGCGTCATGAAAGAACGCCGGGCGTCGGTGCAAGGTGTATCGAGTACCGTTTGTGGAGGCGTCATTTCATGCAAGTCATTACCATCGTGCAGACCAAGGGCGGCTCGGGCAAGACCACGACCGCCATGCTTCTCGCATCTGCAGCACTGAACCTCGGGCGCAGCGTCACCCTGATCGACGGTGATGTGAACGCTCAACTCGGCCGTTGGCGCGACAGTTTCGAACTGGCCACGTGGGAGAGTGCGCAAAAGCCCGACTGGCCGGAGAGCCTGGCGATCCTCTCGCCACCGGAAAGTGTTGAAGGGCTTCTGTCGCTCCTCGAGGCCGAGGAAGCGCGCGGCGTCGATCTCGTCGTGATCGACACCCGGCCTGGCACCCACACCGACACCGAGGACTTCTGCCTGATCTCCGATCTGGTGCTGATCCCAGCCCGCCCCGTCTACGCCGAATGGGA
>Ga0268299_1004650_pt1 | contig 10389 bp, 9 predicted proteins | sample NOBtaG_FD_193484 | JGI IMG/M metagenome (GOLD analysis project Ga0268299, IMG submission 193484) | Activated sludge microbial communities from bioreactor in Nijmegen, Gelderland, Netherland - NOB reactor | ecosystem: Engineered > Bioreactor > Aerobic > Activated sludge | place: Netherlands... | reverse complement strand
ATCATCCAGATCTCGAATGCGACCAACACCCTGGTGCGGGCGCACTGTTTCTACGTCAACGCGGCGCTGAACGACCCGACCCAGCCCGAGGGGCCGTTGAACCCGCGCCTCTGGCAGGAGATCGACTTCACCATCGTCCTGACGCGTCAGCAGCCGACCTACTGGCTGGTGAGCGCGGGGCGGCGGGTGGATCCCACCGATCCGACCTGCACGCGCACCGACACCACCTGCCCGTACAGCGGCTTCGACCCAGGTCTGATTCCACCGGTGGTGCCCGACTTCGAAGGCGAGCTGAAGTGCGTCCAGGTGGACGACGGCGGCGCGCCGGTGTCGGGCAACGCCCTGATCGGCACGGCGCGGCTGCTGCATCCGGAGGAACTGCAGTTGATCGAGGACGGCGCGACCATCTTCTCGGGCTACTCGACCTACAACGCGATCGGCATCCTCGGCATCGAGAACGACGGCGACGGCACCCTCGTCCTGGGCGGCGGGCAGTGCAGCATCAGCCGCGCGATCTGCACCTCCGACGAGGACTGCGAGGGCCAGGGGATCTGCGTGCCGGAGTACAACGCCTGTCCCGAGACCTGGCTGCTCAATCACGTCGCCGACAACGGGCCCAACCTGGTGCTGGAGGATCAGGCGGGCGACGAGCCGACGCAGGTCGTGACCCAGCTCACCATCGTGCCCTGCACGCAGAACTTCGAGACCCAGGTTCCGACCCGCGTCACCATCCAGTTCCAGACCTGGAACGAGTTCGAGTCGCAGTTCTCGGTCTCGACCTCGATCACCTGCTGGGGCAACTTCACCATCTCGCAGCTCGGCTCGCCGGTGCTCGAGATCGACGGCCAGCCGGTGCTCGATCCGCAGGGGACGATGTACCTCCACACCCGCATGCGTCCCGCCGCGGGAACCCCCTTCGGCCTGCTCATGGTGGAAGAGGAGTTCCATCGCTCGAAGAGCTCGCTCGTCCAGGGGGCCGAGCCGATCCGCTATTTCGAGGCGACCACCGCGGCCTCGAACCTCCACTTCGAAGGCGAGCGCCCGGTGCCGGACGTGATCACCATCCCCGAAGAGCAGTTGGTGCCGTGAGGAGGGGAGGAAGGAAAATGCGCAAGAACCGATTTCTCGCCTGTGCCATCCTCGGCCTCCTCGCATCCGCTGCGACCGCCGCCGCCGACACCACTTCGGACCGCGCCGCCGCCCTGCTCGTCTTTCCGCGCATCTTCGTGCAGCAGTCGACGCTCGCAGCCCCGCCGGTGGTGACGTCCGCCATCTCCGACTCGCTGATCCAGATCACCAACACCTCCGATCAGATCGCCATCCTGCAGTGCTTCTACGTCGCCGCCAACGGCCACTGCAGCATCAGCGAGCGCCCCTGCCAGGCGCGCGGCAGCCAGTTGCCGCTGTCCTGCGAGGCCAACGAGGTGTGCGTGCCGGGCTGGACCGAAACCGACTTCCAGATCGTCCTCACGCCGCGCCAACCGATCGCCTGGCGCGCCTCGCGCGGGCTCTCGCGCGAGCAGTTCCCGCTCGACGGCGTCGCCTTCAGCGGACCGCGGGGCGAGAGCAACGCCGGGTCGGCGATTCCGCCCGTCGCCCTGGAGCGCGCGCTCGAGGCGGAGGGCGTCACTCTCGACGTCTTCGTCGGCGAGCTCAAGTGCGTGGTGGTCGACGAGGAAGGCCGGCCGAGCGACCGCAACGCGATCAAGGGCGAGGTGACCCAGGTGGCGAGCCGAAGCGTCGTCGGGCCCGACACCGTCTCCAACACCGCCGCCATCGACCGCCACAACGCCATCGGCATCCAGGCGATCAACGGCGACGCCAACGGCGACCGGATCATGGAGCTGGGCGGCGAGGCCGGCGAGTACAACGCCTGCCCGAGCATCCTGGTGTTCGATCACTACTTCGACGACGCCGATCCCATGAGCGAGAAGCGCACCGCGATCACCCTCGTGCCCTGTGCCCAGAACCTCCGCGCCCAGGAGCCGGCGGCGGTGACCGCGCAGTACGTCGTGATCAACGAGTTCGAGCAGCGCTTCTCCACCAGCGCCCTGGTCGACTGCTGGTACAACCGCTTCCTCTCGCGCATCGACACGCAGACTCCCAACCGCTCGATCTTCAACGCCGCGGTCGCCGGCACGACCTTCGGACAGACCCGCATCCGCGGCGTCCAGGGCGGGCTGCTGGGTGTGGTGACGGAAGAGACCTCTCGGCCGCCGTTCGGACCGGATGCCTCATCGAACATGCACTTCCAGGGCGAGCGTTCGACCGCCGATCTCGTCGTCCTACCCTGAGCCAGCGGGGGGCATCGACGGCGGCGGCGTCCTCATGCCGTGAACGGGTCGGTGGCCGACCCGTGGTGAATCTTCGGCGCGCGAGCCTGCCACGCCGGGCGGCTCGCGCACCGAGCGCGACGCGACCTTCGGCGTCGGCCTCGGCGGGCACGTGATGGAGATCGAGGTCGAGGTCAGCGCGGACGATCATCGCGCGCTGCTGCGGCAACGCGCGCGCCTGCACCCGCCGTCGGGTCCGGCGCGGCGTTCGTCGGCGGCGCGCATCGCCCTGCTGCTCGCGCTGGTGCTGCTCTTCACCTGGGCCTACACCGCCACCTCGCTCAAGCCGGCGTACATCCTGAGCGCCGGCATCGGCTTTGCCCTGGCCCTGCTCGCCTGGGGGGCGGCGGCGCGCGCCACGCGCGGCAGCGAGCCGCCGCCGCTGCTGGGCCGGCAGATCGTCAGCCTCGAAGGCGAGGGCGTGCGCCTGCGGGCCGAGCGCTTCGAGCTGTGGCTGCGCTGGGACGCGATCGACGCGGTCGAGGAGAGCGACGAGCACCTGTTCGCGCTCGCCGACCCGCTGCCAACGATCGTCGTGCCCAAGCGCTGCTTCGCCTCGAGCGAGGAGAGCGCCGCCTTCGCCGCCCGCCTGCGCGCACGCGGTTAGATCGTCCCGGCACGACAACGGAGCCGCGACCGTCAGGGAGCGGTTGGCATCGCGCTGGCAGGCAGCCAACCGCTCCCTGACGGTCGCGGCTCCGCTGTGGTGCTGGGCAGCTCCCGCTCACCAGCGGCGCGTCTCGCCGACGTTCATCACCCAGGCGCGTTCGGCGCCGAGGCCGAGGGCATCGGCGGCGGCCTGGAAGCGGCGCGGCGGCTCGCCCATCGGCTCCTCGGTGAGGTCGAAGGTGCCGTAGTGCATGCCGACCGAGTCGCGCGCGCCGAGATCGACCACCGCCTGCGCCGCCTCTTCGGGGTTCATGTGCACGAAGCGCATGATCTCCGACGGATCGTAGGCGCCGATCGGCACCGCCGCCAGGTCGAACGGCCCGAGGCGCCGGCCGATCTCGGCGAAACCGTCGAAGTAGCCGGTGTCGCCGGCGTGGTAGAAGCGCTTCGTCGGCCCGACCACCGCGAACCCTCCCCACAGGCGCGTGCCCTGGTCGGTCAGGCTGCGGCCGGAGAAGTGCTGCGCCGGCACGCAGTGGATCGCGACCTCGCCGAAGCGCGCCGACTGCCACCAGTCGAGCTCGACCACCTCGCCGCCGGCGCCGCGCACCAACTCGCCCATCTCGAGCGGGACGAAGAAGCGCGCGCCGCGCTGCGCCAGCGCCTCGATCGAAGCGAGGTCGGTGTGGTCGTAGTGATCGTGCGAGAGGACGACGAAGTCGACCGGCGGGAGCGACTCGAGCGGGATGCCGGGCGGCTGCTGCCGCTTCGGCCCGACGAACTGCACCGGGCTGGCGTACTCCGAGAAGATCGGATCGGTGAGGAAGGTGACGCCGTCCATCCGCACCAGGAAGGTCGCGTGGCCGATCCAGGTGACGCTCGGGTTGTGGGCGATCGCCTCGGGCTCGAACGGCACCAGCGGCGCCGCACCCTCGCGCCCGCCGAAGCCGGTCCAGATCTTCCGCCCGAAGAAGCCCAGCATGGTCGCCGCCCCCGGCTCCGGCCGCGGCCCGGCCTGGTTGACGAACACGCCCTTCACCCGCGGCGCGCCGGCGTGCGCGATCGCGGGCAGGAGGATCAGCAGGGCGAGGAGAAGAGGGGCGAGCACGACTGCAGTGTGAACGCGCCGGGACGCCCGGGCAAGGGGCCCGGCGGCCCCGGCCCTCGGCCCGATCAGGAACCGCGCTCCTGCAGCAGGAACATCTTGTCGAACATGGAGTCGGGCAGATCCACCCCGATCTGCACGTCGGTGACGACGATGGTCGAGCTGGTCGAGCCCTGCACGTCCACCATCTCCTGCTCCATCGGCACCCAGGCGTCGCCCTCCTTCTTCCAGGACTTCACCGTCAGCACCTTGAAGAGGTTGCCCTTCTTGTCGAAGAACTGCGTGCGCACGGGCAACAGATCGACGGCGTCGATCGCCAGCACCGTCTTGCCGTAGACCTCGTCGTCGGCCTTCTTGGGTGTCGCCTGCACCAGCTTGGTCTTGCGCTCGCCGATCGTCTCCTCGCCCACGAAGGCGTAGTCGAACGTGTCGATGTCCGGCGTGACCAGATCGGAGACGTAGAAGTCGGAGCCGAGGAACTGCTGCTTGCGCGCCTCCTCGGCGATGCGGATGACGCGCTTCACCGCCGGGATGTAGATGTACTGCTCGTCCGGGCCTTCGATCTTCTCCTTCATGAGGAAGCGCGTGCCGCTGACGTCGTGCGGAGCGGTCACCTCGATGTACACCGCCATCGCGTCGGCGATGCGCTTCTGCTTCATCGTCATCTCGCGCGACCAGCCGCGGTTCGAGGTCAGCGTCGAGCGCGCGGCGAAGGAGGCCTTCGACGAGCTGTCGAGCATCTTCTTGACGAGGCCCTTGGCATCGTCGCCGTCGGCCATGGCGGCGCCGGCCAGCGCCAGGAGCGCCGCGGCAGTGAGGGCGATTTGCTGTTTCATGTCCTTGGTTCTCCTCTCGGGGGATGTGTCGACGAGATCCGCGCGACCGGCCCGGTCGCGTCAGGAAGCCCCGCCCAGCGGTAGCAGAATCCGGAAGGTCGTGCCGCGGCCGATGGCGCTGTCGACCTCGATCTCGCCGCCGTGGTTGCGCACGATGCGATAGCTGATCGCCAGGCCGAGTCCAGTGCCGACGCCGACCCCCTTGGTCGTGAAGCCGGGGTCGAAGATGCGCCGCAGGTTCCCGGGCTCGATGCCCGAACCGCTGTCCTGGATCTCGATGCAGACGCGCGCCGCCGGCGGCCCTTCGACCCGGCGGGTGCGCAGGGTGATCGTGCCGGGGCCCTCGATCGCCTGCGCGGCGTTGACGATCATGTTGAGGAACACCTGGTTGAGCTGGTTGGCGAAGCAGTCGACCTGCGGCAGCTCGCCGTAGTCGCGCACGACCTCGACCCGGTTGCGCAGCAGGTGCGCCGCCAGGGTCAGGGTCGACTCGAGCCCCTCGTGCAGATCGGCCGGCTTGCGCTCGGCCTCGTCGAGGCGGGCGAAGTTGCGCAGGCTCTTCACGATCGCGCCGATCCGCCCGCACGCGTCCTTGCTCACCTGCGCCAGCTCGAGAGCCTTCCCCAGCCAGCGCTCGGCGGTCTGCGCCTGCGCCGGGTCGCCGAGCGTCGGACGGATCTTCTCGAGCGCGCGCCCGGTAAGGTCGGTGTTGCTGCTGACCGCCCCGAGCGGAGTGTTGATCTCGTGCGCCACCCCGGCGACCAGGTCGCCGAGCGCCGCCATCTTCTCCGACTGCACCAGTTGCGCCTGCGTCTCGCGCAGCTCGTCGAGCGTGCGCTGCAGCGCCGCGGTGCGCTCCTGCACCTTCTCCTCGAGGTTCTCGTAGAGACGGGCGTTCTCGATCGCGACGCCGCCCATGCCGGCGAGCGCTTCGAGCAGCGCCTGGTCGGCATCGCCGAAGGCGCCGCCGCGCTTGTTCAGCACCTGCGTGACGCCGATGACGCGATCGCGCGCGCGGATCGGCACGCACAGCACCGAGCGGGTGCGGAAGCCGGTGGCTTCGTCGAAGCGGTGCCCCTGCCAGCGCGGATCCTGGTGCACGTCGTCGATGCGGATGGCCTCGCCCGACGCCGCCACGCGGCCGCTGATTCCCTGCCCCAGCGGCACGCTCAGCGTCTGCAGCTTGCCGGCGCCCTCGCCCAGCGCGACTTCCCAGCGCAGCGTCTGGGTCGCGGCGTCGACCAGCATCACCGAGCAGGCCTCGGCGTCCATCGCCACCCGCACCCGCTCCATCATCAGCCCCAGCAGATCGGAGAGGTGGAGCGTCCGGCACATCGCCATGCCGGTCTCGACCAGCAGGTCGAACGACTGGACCGGCGTCACGCCAACAGCTCCTCGATCTCGCGCAGCTCGCCGAGCACCGCGTCGGCGTGGGCCAGCGACGCGCGCCCATGGTTGGTCGCCACGGCGACGCAGCGCATGCCGGCGGCGTGCGCGGCGTCGATGCCGTGCGGCGCGTCCTCCACCACCAGGCACTGCGCCGCCGCGAGCGGCGTGTCGCGGGCGCGGTTGACCTCCGCCAGGGCGCGCAGAAACGGGTCGGGCGCGGGCTTGCCGCGGGCGACGTCCTCGGCGGCGACGATGGCAGCGAAGCGGTCGCCCACCTCGCCGCGCTCGAGCACGGTCGTGATCTCCTCGCGGAAGGCGCCCGACGCGATCGCCAGGAGGTGGCGCCGGTGCAGCCGGCGCACCAGCTCCGCCGCGCCGGGGTAGAGCCGGGCGCGCGGCGCGCGCAGTGCATAGGCCGCGCGCTTGCGCTGCACCAGCGCTTCGACGCGGGCCTCGTCCGACGCCCGGCCGCGCGCCGCCAGCGCGCTCGCCAGGCAGGCGGCGTCCGGCAGGCCGAGATAGCGCTGGTAGTAGTCCTCGCGGCTGAAGGCCGCGCCCTCCTCGCGCAGGACGTCGAGGAAGGCCTCGCAGTGGAGGTCCTCGGTGTCGGCCAGCACGCCGTCGAAGTCGAAGATCACGAGACGGGTTTCCGAGCTCATGCTCGCCTTGACAGTTCGCGGCGCTGGTGGGAAGCGATTCGCAACATGGGCGTAGGATCGGCAGAGTCCGTCATTCTGGTCGTCGACGACGAGCCTGCGGTGGTGCAGAGCCTGTCGACTCTGCTCGAGCTCGAGACCGAGCACCGCGTCCTGACCGAGACTTCCTCGGCGCGTGCGGTGGAAGTCGCGCGCACCAATCCGGTCGACATGGTGATCTCCGACTTCCTCATGCCCGAGCTCGACGGCATCAAGTTCCTGCTCGAGGTGCGCGGGCTGTATCCCGAGAGCACGCTCATCCTGCTCACCGGGTACGCCGACAAGGAGAACGCCATCCGCGCCATCAACCAGGTGGGCATCTTCCAGTATCTCGAGAAGCCGTGGGACAACGACGACATCCTCACCGTCGTCCGCCAGGGGCTCGACAAGCGCCTGCAGTTGCACCGCCTGCACGAGCGCGCACGCGAGCTCGAGGCGCGCCTGCGGCAGCTGGAGGAGCACAACCGCGATCTCGAAGAGCGGCTGAAGCAGCTCTCGAGCTGACGGGGCACCTCAGGCGGCATCGGCCTCCTTCTGGACGAGGGTATCGTCGAAGGGCTGTGGCTCGCCCATCCGCTTGTTCCAGCGCCAGAGCCGCCCCTGGCGGTCGGCGCCCTCGCCCGTCATGGCGAAGTAGACGAAGAAGGCGTCCTCGCCGACCGGCACCCAGGTGCCGACGTTGACGTAGTGCGCGCCGTCGCGCAGCGGCCAGACGCCGGCCGCGTGCGAATGGCCGAAGACCACGTGCGAGACGCGGAAGCGGTCGGCCAGGATCTGCGCCGTCTCGTGCAGGCGGGCAGCCTCGGTGACGCGCCGGAAGCGCAGCGCGCCGGCATAGATCACCAGGCCGATCAGCGCCAACGCGCCCAGCACCCCCAGCAGGCCGATGCGCGCCGGGAACCAGATCAGGATCACCAGCGCGGTGAGGAAGAGCGCGCCGCCCGCGGCCCACAGGTCGAGGGCGAGGAAGCGCGCCGTCGCCAGCGTGTCGCGCATCACCGGCGTCGCGTGCAACGCGTCGACCGCCGCCGCCGTCCCCGGCTCCAGCCCGAAGCGCTCGTCGGTCTCCGCCAGCCGACGGCGATGCTCTCGTTGCACGGCCTCCTCCGCCGCTCGGTCGCGCGGGCCGCTCTTCGCCATCACGTTGCGCACCATGCCGCCGTAGAGCCGAAAGATGCGCGGCAGGATGCCGAGGTTCTCGCGCACCACCCAGCCGACGTACTCGCTCACCGACTTGATGTTCTCGGCCGCCAGCCCATTGAGGATCTTCATCTGGTTGGTGAAGTAGCGGATCGCGAGCTCGGAGATCGACATCTCGATCTGCGTCGGTCGCTCCGGCACCACCGGGTTGAGGAAGTTCTCGAAGGAACAGAAGGGGTCGTACTGGCAGCCGTGCTCGACGTAGAGCGCGCCCGGCACGTACCAGAACCACTGCGGGAAGAGCACGCGCTCGGCCACCGCCCGCTTCATGTCGAGATAGCCGACGTCGTCGGGATGATGCTCGGCGATCAGACGCCGCATGTGCTCCTGCACCTCGGGCCAGAAGAGGCCGGAGTCGTGGTTGCCGCGCAGGACCACGACCTGGTTGCCCTCGGCGACGAAGCGCGCCAGCGCCAGCAGCAACTGCGGGTGGCTGCTGCGCAGGATCACGTCGAGCGCCCAGCGCGTCTTCTCCGCATCGTTCGCGACGCCGTAGCGCTTCTCGTTGTCGGTGAACTCGGCGCCGCGCACCATCGGGTGATCCGCGGGCGGCAAATGGGTCAGGTAGAGGAACTCGATCAGGTCGCCGCCGAGGATCAACTGCCACCGCCGGCCGCTGCGGTGGTGCAGACGGTAGTAGCGCAGGAAGTCGGCGAACTCCTCGTCGAAGTGGTAGAGGCCCTGTTCCGGGTTGCCCCAGCCGCCGCGCAGGTGAAGATCGCTGACGATCAGGATGTCGTGGGTCGTCTCTGACTCCGAGGGCACGCCTCTGTCTAGCGCGTTTGGTCGAACTCGGCCATCGGCGGCGTCGGGTACCGGCCGCGCGCGACGCCGATCCAGCTCGGCGCTTCGCGCCGCACTCCAGATCAGCTCGCGCCGTTGGCCTTGCGGGTGGCGATGCGCACCGTCGCCGGCTGCACGCTCTCCAAGGAGAGCGTCTGCGGGTGGCTGAGGTTGTCGGAGGTGATGCGGTAGGTGCGGCGGCCGAGGCGCACCAGCGAGGCGTCGATCGTCACCTCGAGCTGGTTGGCGTCGAGCAGGTAGAAGGCGCGGCTGGGTCCGGCGAAGACGGCCTGGACCACCTCGGGGGCGACCTGCTCGAGGACGTAGTCCTCGGGCAGGTTGATGACGCGCACCGGCACCGGGAACTCCTGCTGGCGCGGGCGCGCGCCCGGCACCAGCAGCAGCCAGAGACCGAGCACGAGCACCAGCGACACCGCCTTCTCCACCAGGTTGCCGCGCAGCAGGCCGAGCGGGCGGACCTTCCGCTCCGGCACCGGCTGCCGCGCCTCGAGGAAGTTGGCGATGATCTGGCCGAGCTGGGTCGGGCTCTCGAGCGTGATCAGGGTGGAGTTCTGCGCCACCGAGATCGTGCCGCGCTCCTCCGACACCACCAGGCAGAGGGCGTCGCTGCGCTCGGCGAGACCGAGGGCGGCGCCGTGACGCGTGCCGAAGCGCGCGAGCTGGCGGAAGTCCTTCGACAGCGGCAGGTGGGCGGCGAAGCGCGTGATGCGTCCGTCCTCGACGATCACCGCGCCGTCGTGGCCGGGCGAGTGCGGGTCGAAGAGGCTCTTGAGCAGCGGCAGGCTGAGGTGTCCGCCGAGATCGATGCCGCCCTGCACGTGGCGCGACAGCGGTTGGCGTCCGGGCAGCACCACCAGCGCGCCGACACGGTCGCGCGCCAGCTCGGTCAGGGTCTGCACCAGGATGTCGAGCGAGCCGAGCGTCGGCGAGGGCGCCCGCCGGCCGCGGAACCTCCAGGTGGCGAGGCTCTCGAAGAGCTGCCGCAGCTCCTCCTGGAAGATGACCACGACGACCACCAGGAAGATGGCGAAGAAGCCCTGGAACATCCAGGCGACGAGTTGCAGGTCGAGGGCGCGGGCGGCGAGGTAGAAGATGCCGAGGATCATGATGCCCGCCGCCACCTGCGCCGCCTGCGTGCGCCGGATCCAGGCGATCAGCGCGTACGCCAGCAGCGTCGCGACGGCGATGTCGATCGCGTCGGTGGGGCGCAGCTCGAAGAACGGCGCGAGCAACTGCTGGAAGGCGCGGGAGCTCATCGTCCGCGCTGCGATGTGACACGCGGCGGTGCGCGGCGCAATCCGGGCCGGGGATGCGGGCGGCGGGTTCACGCCTCGTTGCCAACCCCACCCCTGCTCGCTAGCGTGCAGGGCGATGCGCGACACCGACCTCTACGCCTTCTCCGACAGCGGCCCGTGGCA